>Ga0190274_10002569_pt1 | contig 10719 bp, 17 predicted proteins | sample Popmic531T_FD_133002 | JGI IMG/M metagenome (GOLD analysis project Ga0190274, IMG submission 133002) | Populus adjacent soil microbial communities from riparian zone of Yellowstone River, Montana, USA - 531 T | ecosystem: Environmental > Terrestrial > Soil > Riparian zone | place: USA: Montana...
GAGCGCGTCTATCGCGCGTTCCTCGATCCCGCGGCGATGGTGAAGTGGCTGCCGCCGAACGGCTTCACGGCAACCATGCACCACATGGACGCGAAGGTCGGCGGCACCTACAAGATGTCGTTCACGAACTTCAGCCACGACCAGACGCATTCGTTCGGCGGCAAGTACCTCGAGCTCAAGCCGCACGAGAAGATCGTCTACACCGACCAGTTCGACGATCCGAACCTGCCGGGCACGATGGAAACGACGATCACGTTCAAGGCCGTATCGGTCGGGACGGAGTTGCACGTCGTGCAGGCCGGCGTGCCCGACGTGATTCCCGCCGAAGCGTGCTACCTCGGCTGGGGCGAATCGCTCACGTTGCTCGCAATGCTGGTGGAGCCGGACATTCCGGCGGGTTGACGTTCGACCTTCGCTGAGACGTCGTACGGCACCCCTCCCCAACCCTCCCCTGCGTTGCAGGGGAGGGAGAGAATGCGGCGAGCTACCAACTTCTTTCTCCTCCCCTGCGAAGCAGGGGAGGGCTGGGGAGGGGTGCTCTACAACCCCCGAAACCAGGGAGGAACGTGATCGAGCGCGTCGAGTTGCCCGCTGAAGCCCTGCTCTCGCGTTACGTACGCGACGGCGCCTACACCGATTGCTACGCGACGATCGTGCCCGGCACCGTCACGCACGCGCAGTACGTGCAGTCGTTCTACACCGGCTTCGTGTTTCGCCTCGAGCGCTTCCTGCTCGCGGCGTTCGCGCGCCGGCCGTCGACCGACAGCGACGTTGCCGAGCTCGCAGCTGGCACGCGCGATGTGTTCGCGGCGTGGGATGTCGAGGCGCGCGCGCGGGACCAGCTGTTGCTGCGCGATTTCACCGGTCGCACGCGTTCGTGGTTGATGGTGCAGGACGCGGGTTCGCCCGGCGCGCCGCAGACGCGCCTGCTGTTCGGTTCGGCAGTTACCGCGATCATCGACAAGGCGACGGGCGAGCGTTCGCTGGGTCGCCGCTTCAGCGCGTTGCTCGGCTTCCACAAGCTCTACTCTCGCGTGCTGCTTTCCGCGGCGCGCCGGCGCGTGCTCCGCGCCATTCGCGGGCTGCGGTAGCATGACGCTCCGGTCCGGGCGCAGGAGCAGTGACATGCAACTCGGCGCGTTTTCGATCAGCCTCGCGGTGAAGGACATCAAGGCGTCGCAGGCGTTCTACGCGAAGCTCGGCTTCACGCAGTTCGGCGGCAATCCGGCGCAGAACTGGGTGATCCTGAGGAACGGCGACGTGCTCATCGGCCTGTTCCAGGGCATGTTCGAGAAGAACATGCTCACGTTCAACCCGGGCTGGAACCAGGATGCGAAGGAAGTGAACCCGTTCAGCGACGTGCGCGAGTTGCAGAAGCAGCTCGAGGCCGCCGGCGTTGCGCTCACTGCGCGCGCGGATGCGGCCACGACCGGGCCCGCTCACATCACCGTGGTGGATCCAGACGGCAACCCGATCCTGATCGACCAGCATCGCTGACGCAGGACATGAAGCTGATCGCCCACAAGCGGCCTGCCAGCGAGCGGCAGGATCGACTCGAGTACGTACGCGGCGACGGCTCGCGGTGCGCGACCGACATGCCGCGCCAGGGCATCCTGCCGCACGACCTCATCCACTATGTCATCGAACATGGGCTCGGCCTGCGTGGCGGTTTCCTGAGCCTGGTGGCAGCGGGTGGCGACGCGAGCTTCGTGATGGAGCTGGCGCACGACGCGAACAATCGCGATCGCGCTGGGCAAGCGGTGCAGGCGGAGGCGCTCGTCGAAGCGCTGCAGACGCAACTCTGGGCCGGTGCGTTCGATCGCGCGGCATTCGACTACGGCGTCGAGACGGCAGCCGCAGCGCGCGGCGTGGACGCGCCGGCGCTCGATCGCGACGTCGAGCCGTTGTACGACCGCGCGCGTGAACTCGCCGGCCAATGGGCAGGCGTGCCGTCGCACGGCACGCTCGAGCTGGAGTTCGCGCCGTGATGCGCGGGGCGCACTTCGTGCCAGCACTCGCGGCGGCCTTGGTGCTGGGTGCCTGCGCCGTCGCGACCCCGGGGCAATGCCCGGCCGGTTCCGACGCGGCCGTGTCCGAGCATCTGTACTTCGGCACCGCGACGCCTGACGGCGTCGTCAGCGACGAGGAGTGGACTGCATTCCTGCGCGACGAGATCACGCCGCGCTTTCCCGATGGCCTGACGACGTGGACCGCAAATGGCCAGTGGCGTGGCAAGGACGGCGTCATCGTGAGCGAAGGCTCGCACGTGCTGCAGTTGCTGCACGGCGCCGACGAGCCCGTCGATACGGAGATCATCGCGATCATCACGGCGTACAAGTCGCGCTTCCGGCAGGAGTCCGTGCTGCGCGTCACCGCACCGGCGTGCACATCTTTCTGATCATGGCGCACACGCTCGACAACATCTTCTGGCACGCGCTGAGCGGGCCGCAGAAGCACTTCTCGGAAGGTGTCGACCATGCGCGGCGCTTCGCGACGGGCTTCTCGCCGATCGTCGCGTTCCCCGATCCGCAGCAACCGGATTTCGATGCGCTCGCGCCGTTCTGCCGGCCCGACGAGCACTTCTACTGCGATGGCTGGTCGGGTGCCGCGCCGCGCGGCTGGAACATCGACAAGGATGCGTCGATGTTCAAGATGATCTGGGACGCGCCGATGCCGGCGGAAGACGCGGCGCCCGATGCCGTGCCGCTCGACGCGCGCCATGCACCGCAGGCGGTCGCGCTCGCGACGCTCACGAATCCCGGGCCATTCGGCATCCGCACGATCGAGCTCGGCGAGTACTTCGGCTACTTCGAAGGCGAGCGGCTCGTCGCGATGACCGGCGAGCGCTCGTGCGCGCCCGGCTTCCGCGAGATCAGCGGCGTGTGCACGCATCCGGATTTCCAGGGCCGTGGCCTCGCGCGCAAGCTCGGCCTCAAGGTGATCCGCCGCCAGTTGCTGCGCGGCGAGACGCCATTCCTGCACGTGATGAGCCACAACACCACCGCGCACGAGATGTACTTGCGCATGGGCTTCCGCGACCACGGCCTCTCGCCGGTGCGCGTCGTTTCACGCACGGGCTGAACGACGATGGCGCACTTCCTCGCCAACATCGACGTCGAGGACCTCGCGGCGGGCGAGCGTTTCTACATCGACGCGTTCGGCCTGCACGCGGGACGGCGCTTCGGCGACGACGCGGTCGAGCTGCTCGGCGGGCCGGCGCCGATCTACCTGTTGCGCAAGGCGTCGGGCAAGCGCGCATTCCCCGGCGCCGAGATCCGCCGCGACTACGCGCGGCACTGGACGCCGGTGCACCTGGACTGGGTCGTTGCTGATGTCGAGGCCGCTTTGGTGAGGGCGCTCGCAGCCGGGGCGAAGCAGGAGTCGGATATCGCGACACACGCGTGGGGGCGGATCGTGCTGATGGCCGATCCGTTCGGACACGGGTTCTGCCTGTTGCAGTTCCTCGGGCGTGGCTACGACGAGATCGCGGATTGAAGGAGCCACTGAAGGAAACGATCCCGCGCCGCATCGGCTGCGTTAGCATCGGCCACCGGCAAACATCCTCGAAAGGCTCGCCATGACCTACCACGGAAGCTGCCACTGCGGACGCGTTGCGTTCGACGTCGAAGGTTCGATCGACAGCGTGCTCTCGTGCAACTGTTCGATGTGCGGGCGCAAAGGCGCGCTGCTCTGGTTCGTGCCGCGCGACGCACTGAAGCTGCGGACGCCCGACGACAACGCCGCGTCGTACACGTTCAACAAGCACGTCATCAAGCATCGCTTCTGCCCGACCTGCGGCATCCATCCCTATGGCGAGGGCACCGACCAGAAGGGCAATCCGATGGCGGCGATCAACGCGCGCGTGCTCGACGGTGTCGACCTCGCTGCGCTGAAGGTCACCGAATACGACGGTCGCTCGCGGTAGCAGCGGCATGGACGAGCCACGCGCAGCAGGAAGTCACGCCGATCGTTGGTTGTCGATCTTCGCCGCCATTGGCGCGATCTGTGCCGTGGCCATTTCGCTCTACCAGGCGCAGCTCGCACGCGAGCAGCAGCGCGCATCGGCATGGCCGTACATTGCGCAGTCGAACAGCTACGTTCCGGGTAAACCGTACACGCGCCAGGTCGAAAACGTGGGCGTGGGTCCGGCGCGCGTGCGCAGCTTCGAAGTGCGTGTCGACGGCAAGCCGGTTCGCAACTGGTATGCGGCCGTCACTGCCCTGACCGGTCGCGAAGAACCGGGGCTGGTGTACTCATCATTCGGCCGCGGCAGCGTGCTTCCGCCTGGTGCGCGCACGGTGCTGCTCGAACTGCGCGACGAACCCGTTGCGGGTGCATTTTCCAGCGCAGCGCAGGCGCGGCTCGAAACGATCGTGTGCTACTGCTCGATCTACGACGAATGCTGGCTCGACGGACCGGCCGACGGCGAACCAGTATCCGTGCCGGCCTGTCCGGCGGCCGATCCGGCGGTTTTCGGCGGCTGAGCCGCACTGGCAGGAGAACTGGCCATGGGCATTCGCTTTGGACGCGTGGCAATTGCCGCAGTCGCCGCCGAGATCCTCGGCATCATCGCGCTCGTCGTCATCGTCGCGCTGTTCGGACCGCAGGAGCGCGCCGCGGCCGAGGCCTATGCCATGCGCCTCGGCATGTGGGTGGGACCGATTTCGGGCTTCGTGTTCTGCCTGCTCGGTGGCTGGTGGGTGGCCAAGCGCACCAATCGCGCCGAGGTCGCAAACGGCTTCGCGACTGGCCTGGCTGCCGCGGCGATCGACCTCACGCTCATCGTCGTGTCCGGTGCCCCGTTCCACCAGGTGTACGTCGTTGCCAATGCCGGGCGCATCGTCGCGGGCACGCTCGGCGGCTGGTTCGCGCGACGACCGCGCGTGCGACTCGCCTGAGCCGCGGCCATGGCGAGAGTGCGCTTCAAGATCTCGATGTCGCTCGACGGCTACGTCGCAGGACCGCAGCAGAGCGTGAGCGATCCGCTCGGCGTTGGCGGTATGCGCCTGCACGACTGGGCCTTCCGGCTGGCCATATTCCAGCGCCTGCTCGGCATGCCGGAAACGGGCGTAGTCGACGAGAGCACGGCCGTCGTCGAGGAGTCGTTCGCGAACATCGGTGCGACGATCATGGGCCGCAACATGTTCGGCGGCCATCCGGGTGGCTGGGACGCGACGAATCCGTGGATGGGCTGGTGGGGCGACGATCCGCCGTACCACCATCCGGTGTTCGTGCTGACGCACCATGCGCGCGCGCCGCTCGTGATGCAGGGCGGCACGACGTTCCACTTCGTCACCGACGGCATCGAGTCGGCGCTCACGCAGGCGCGCGACGCGGCGGGCGCACGCGACATCACGCTGGCCGGCGGTGCGCACGCGGCACAGCAGTATCTGCGCGCGGGTCTCGTCGACGAGATGGAAATCAACCTCGCGCCGACGCTGCTGGGCGCGGGCGAGCGCTTGTTCGATGGCACGGGCGACTCGCTGCACGGCTTGCGCCTGGTGCGCACCATCGCGACGCCGCACGTCGTGCACCTGAAGTTCGCGCGAGGTTGAGTTGCGCGCAATCTTCGGAAAGGCACTCGTCGTCTGGCTCGCAATCATTCCGATCGCGATCGCGAACGGCTGGCTGCGACAGGCGGTTCTCGTGCCGAAGCTCGGTCCCGTGTGGGGGCTCGCGCTCAGCGGCCTGGTCCTGTCGCTCGGGATCTTCGTCGCCGCATGGCTCGCTGCGCCATGGTACGGCGAACGCGCGCGGCGCCTGGGCTTCGCGATCGGTGTTTTCTGGCTGGTACTGACGCTGGGATTCGAAGTCGGGATCACGCTCGGCGCGCCGGATCGCGGCTGGCAAGACGTCGTCCGCGCACTGAATCCCGCGACCGGAAACCTGTGGCTGCTGGTACTCGCGACGACGTTGCTGGCGCCGGTGATCGCGGCGCGCCGGTCGCGACCGGGGTCGCTCCCACAGGCACGACGCCGCGAATAGAATCGATCCATGCAAGCCGTCATCGACTTCATCCTCGAGCTGGACAAGCTGAAGGGCGTCACCCGCAAGGTGAAGCCGCTGGGCCTCGATCGCTACGAGAACTCCGCCGAACATTCCTGGCAGCTCGCCATGCTCGCGCTGTCGCTCGCGCCGCACGCCGAGGCGGGCACCGACATGGATCGCGTCGTGCGCATGCTGCTGGTGCACGACGTGGGCGAGATCGATACGGGCGACACGCTCGCGTTCGTCGAGCACGGCTGGGCCGAGCGCAAGGCGGCCGAGCTCGCCGCAGTCACGCGCATCTTCGCGCTGTTGCCGGACGGGCAGGGCGGGCCGTTGTTGTCGCTGTGGCGCGAGTTCGAAGCGGGCGAGACGCGCGAGGCGCGCTTCGCGAACGCGGTCGACCGCGTGATGCCGGTGCTGCTCAACCTCGCGAACCGGGGCCAGAGCTGGCGCGAGAACGACGTGAGTTACGAGCGCGTGATCAAGCGCATCGAACCGCCGATCCGCGGCGGCTGTCCCGCGCTCTGGGCCTGGCTTGCGCCACGACTGGAACAGGCGCGTGGCGATGGCTATTTCGGCGGCGGCGCAGCGGCGCCCCCGGTTTCCTGAATGCCGGATGCGGGTCGTTCGGCGTTCGTGACGCGACGCCCCGTCCAGATGCGATGATCACGTTCCGCGAATCGAGGAGGCATGGGATGGCTAGGATCGGTACTGCCCTGTTGCTGGCCTGCGCACTGTTCGCGCCCTTCGTCGTGCATGCCCAGGCGACGGGCGACGACCTCGCGCGCATGGACAAGGAGGTCACGGCACTGCTCGACGCATTGCGTACGTCCGGCTGCGACTTCAACCGCAACGGCTCCTGGTACGAAGGCGACGAAGCTGCGAAGCACCTGCAGCGAAAGTACGACTACGTGCGATCGAAGGTCGCGCACACCGAAGAGTTCATCGAGCAGGCCGGCTCGAAGAGCAGCATGAGCGGGAAGGCGTACGAGGTCCGTTGCGGCGAAACGGCGCCTGTTCCCAGCGGTGAATGGCTCGTCGCGAAGATCGAGGAGCTGCGCGCGTCGGGTAGCCTCGACGAGAAGTGATTGCGTCGAACGCGTGGGCAGCGGAGCTGCCCACCCTACTTCGACGTCACCGCCCTCGTAGGGTGGGCAGCTTCGCTGCCCACGCGTTCGCATCCCCGCAACGAAAAAGCCCCGCACTCGGCGGGGCTTCGTTCTCGATCCGTGGCTCGTGCCGCGCGAATCAGAAATCCATGAAATACCCGCCGTTCACGGGGATGTTCGCGCCCGTGATGAAGCCGGCGTCCTCGGCCGTGAGGAAGTCGACGGTACGCGCGATCTCGCTGGGCTCGCCGAGGCGGCCGACCGGGATCTTCGCGATGATGTCGTTGCGTACGTTCTCGGGGATCTGCATCACGAGCTGCGTGCGGCAGTAGCCCGGCGACACGCTGTTCACCGTGACGCCCTTGCGCGCGACTTCGCGCGCCATCGCCATCGTGAAGCCGTGCATGCCGGCTTTCGCGGCGGAATAGTTGGTCTGGCCGAACTGGCCGGTCTGGCCGTTCACCGACGAGATGTTGACGATGCGGCCGAAGCCGCGGTCGCACATCGAGTCGACCACGTGGCGGCACATGTTGAACACGCCATCGAGGTTGATGTTCAGCACGTCGTGCCACTGCTGCGCTTCCATCTTGCGCAGCGTGCCATCGCGCGTGATGCCGGCGGCGTTCACGAGGATGTCGACCGGGCCGGCCTCCTGCTGCACGCGGGCGACGAGATCGCTGCACGAAGCGAAGTCGGCGACGTCGACGTGCTCGAAGCGTATCTGGCCATCGAACGCCTTCGTCTCCTCGCGGAACTGCGCGACGCGCTCGGCGCGCGAACCGAGGTCGGCGGCGACCACGCGGCGACCGCTCTGCGCGAGCATCCTGCAGATCTCGGTGCCGAGACCGCCCAGGCCACCGGTGACGATGGCGACTCGCTGGCTCATTCGAAACCCCCTTGCACTGCAATGAAACGACGCGACCGCCCCATGGTGCGGCGCAGCAATGATCCGATGGTAGGCAGGGGGGCGGGGGGTGTCAAACGACCCCGCGGACCGGCTTCAGCGACGCTTGTCGCCCTTGTCGGCCGGGGGCGGCGGAACCGGGCCGGGCTGGCCCTTGGCCGCGGCGCCGGCCGCGGTCAGGAAGCGACTCTGCATCGTCTTCCAGATATCGAGGTTGCGCTCGGTCATGTCGTTCAGCATGTTCCAGGGCGTCTGCCCGATCATGCTGTTGAGCTGCGTGCGGAACTGCTGGCTCTGTTCCAGGAACGTCTGCAGCGAGCGCTCGAGATACCCGCTCATGAAGCCCTGCAGCGAATCCCCGTAGAAACGGATGATCTGCGACAGGAGCGTCGTCGAGAACATCGGCTGCCCCTTCTCCTCATGCTCGGAGATGATCTGCAGCAGCACGCAGCGCGTGATGTCCTCGCTGGTCTTCGCGTCGCGCACCTCGAACAGCTCGTTGTCCACCACGAGCTGCCGTACGTCCTCGATCGTGATGTAGCTCGAGATCTCGGTGTCGTACAGCCGGCGATTCGGGTACTTCTTGATGATGCGAAGTTTGGCCATGCTTTGGACGGTAACACGAAGCTTGTGCGGCGCAAAAGGCAGGTTTCTCCCACCGCTACCGCACTGCAACACGCCATGAGTCGCTCTTGTAGGAGCGGCCTTGGCCGCGATAGAGACGACTTCGGAGGCCGGCGCGCTTTTCCTACACGCTGAAGCGATTCCTTCCGATAGCCCCGAAGCCGCGCCGTGCGCAACCTTGCTCCATGTTCCGACTCGGTCACGGCCACGAAGCATTGCGCAGGCATCGACTAGCCGAGGAAGGCCGCATCTACGTTGTAACCACGGTCACGAAGGATCGCGTGCGCTGGTTCGAGGACTTCGACAACGCAGCTTGCGTTTGCCGGACGACAGAGAGCGCAAGCATGTGGATGTGCAGCCGGTTGCTGTGTTGGGTGCTCATGCCCGATCACTGGCACGGGCTGCTGCAATTGCGCGCAGGCGCCGAGCTCGGCGCCGAGATCCGACGGTTCAAGTCGGTGTCGGCGCGGGTGTTGAACCTGCAATTGGGCAGAGCCGGGCCGCTGTGGGCGGCGGGATTCCATGATCACGCGTTGCGCGGGGAGGTAGACATGCTGTCTGCGGCGCGCTACCTCGTCGGGAATCCGTTGCGCGCGAGCCTGGTTGATCGCGTAGGCGACTATCCATTCTGGAATGCCGTCTGGCTGTCGGACCGGACGCCGGTTTGAAAGGATGTCTCTATCGCGGCCAAGGCCGCTCCTACAGAAGCAGAACTCGGCAAGTACACGTCCCTGTGGCGACTTCCGTTCGGCATCCATGCCTCACCGATCACGCGCAGGCGCTGCCTGTGGGCAGCGCCTAGCATGCGCGCGATCACCACCCCATGTAGTGACCACCATTGATCGAGAGGTTCGACCCGGTAATCCAAGCCGCCTCATCCGGCATGAAGAACCCCACCGCATACGCAATCTCGTCCGGATACCCAAGCCGACCCACCGGAATCTGCGCCACGATCTTCGCGCGTACTTCCTCGGGCACGGCCATGACCATGTCGGTGCCGACGTAGCCGGGCGAGACGGTGTTCACGGTGATGCCGAACTTCGCGTTCTCCTGTGCGAGCGAGATCGTGAAGCCGTGCATGCCGGCTTTCGATGCCGCGTAGTTGGCCTGGCCGTACTGGCCCTTCTGGCCGTTGATCGACGCGATCTGGATGATGCGGCCCCACTTGCGGTTGCGCATGCCGTCGATCACGGCGCGCGTGACGTTGAAGCAGGAATTGAGGTTGGTGTTGATGACTTCCTGCCACTGCAGCGATGTCATCTTGTGGAACGTGCCGTCACGCGTGATGCCGGCATTGTTCACGAGGATGTCGATCGGCCCGAGGGTCGATTCGATTGCCTGCACCATGTTCGCGGCCGATTCCGGGTTGCCGACGTCGCCCGGCACCACCATCACGTCCAGTCCCTTGGCCTTCATGGTCGCCTGCCACTGCCGGGCCCGCGCCTCGTCCCGGTAGTTCGTGGCGACGCGATGCCCCATGCGGGCGAGCCGCTCGCAGATGGCGCTGCCGATGCCGCCCGTGCCACCCGTGACCAGCGCTACGCGTGAAGTCATGACCTTTCTCCTTGGCTCTTGGCGGGCCACGCGGCCGGCGCCCGGGGACCGATTATCCCGCCTCGCGCTTCGGGCGTGGCAAGCCGCAGTGCAGCGCGAAGCTAGCCGGCCTCGGCGGGCGGCGCCTGTCGGACCACTTGCGGAATCCGTGCGAGTACGAATGCGTTCACCGCGCCCGCGAGCAGCGCGTCGACGGTGCGCGCGCCGTGTTGCGGGTCCTGGCCCAGGAATTCGAGCGCGCGACGCAGTGCCGGCAGCGGGTCGCGCGCGTCGACCGGGGCGCTGGCCAGTTGCTTGGACAGCTTCTCGCCGCGCTCGTCGACCACGAGCGGTACGTGGGCGTAGGTGGGTGTGGGCAGCCCGAGCTCGCGTTGCAGCAGGATCTGGCGCGGCGTGGAATCGAGCAGGTCGGCGCCGCGCACGATTTCGCTGATGTCCTGGAACGCATCATCGACGACCACGGCGAGCTGGTAGGCGTGCAGCCCGTCGGCGCGGCGCAACACGACGTCACCGACTTCGCGGCCCAGGTCCTGGCGCTGC
>Ga0190274_10002570_pt1 | contig 10718 bp, 10 predicted proteins | sample Popmic531T_FD_133002 | JGI IMG/M metagenome (GOLD analysis project Ga0190274, IMG submission 133002) | Populus adjacent soil microbial communities from riparian zone of Yellowstone River, Montana, USA - 531 T | ecosystem: Environmental > Terrestrial > Soil > Riparian zone | place: USA: Montana...
CCGTCCGCAAGGCACCGCATGAGTGAGTGCGTTGTAAGTTTCCCAGATTATCCAGCATTGTTAAGTTTTGTTACTGTCCTTCTAATTCGTCTTCGTAATCCTCATCCAGAGGTTCCCCTCCAAAATCCTGTTCCCCAAAGTCTTCGACCATCACCGTCATCCCTCGAGTTAATGGCAGACAACTAATGATCTGGGCACGATCGATTTTGGTCATTTCTGTCCGGGCCGCATGCCAAAGCTTTACCCAGAACGTGCGCGTCTCGCCATGGATGGCAAAGGTTGATCCGTCCAGCATCACCGGCACGGGTTCGGCTATGGTGCCGGCGCGTAACGCGGCCAGTAACTCAGGAACAAAGGGCTTAAGGTTCTCGAATTGGACCAGTATTGCCCGATCATCGATCTCAGCGGGAGGCAATTCGACCGGATCGCTCGATTCGAGTAGCAATCGTGTCTCGGTTTGCTCGTTTCTTTTTTTGACTACAGGCATGAACGATTAGTCCAATGTCCATCGTCCAAAGTCCAATGTCAGGACCGATAGTCAAAGAAGACTTTGGACATTGGACTTTGGACTACGATTTCAATCTCTTCAACAGGAATTCCTGTAAATCCTCTACCCTGATGCGCTCCTGCTCCCAGGTGTCTCGATCGCGAACCGTCACTGCACTATCGACCAACGATTCATGGTCCACGGTCACGCAGAAGGGTGTGCCAATTTCGTCCTGACGCGCGTAGAGTTTCCCGATGCCCCCGGTGTCGTCGTAAACCGCGCGTAAGTGTGGCTGAAGCGAATTCTTTATGGACTTCGCCATGGCCACGATCTCCGGTTTATTCTTGGCCAACGGCAAGACCGCGACTTTGATGGGCGCCAGATCGGGATGCAGCTTCAGAATCACTCGCTTCTCGCCCTTGTCGTTTGTCCTCTCCGTGTAGGCGTCCATCAAAACAGCCAGAACCGTTCGATTTACGCCCGCCGCCGGCTCAATCACATAAGGGTAGAACCGTTCCTTAGCAGCCTCGTCGAAATACGAAAGGTCGTCAGTCGATTCGAGATTTAGCCGCTTCCCTTCAGCATCTTCGGGCTTCTTTGAATGAGTACGAAGATCAAAATCGGTGCGATTGGCAATCCCCATTAACTCGTCCCATTGCCGTTCGTCTTCCGGGCGCTCAGGGAAAAACCGGTATTGAATATCGACAGTTCGCTTGGCGTAGTGGGCCAGTTCCTCTTTCGGCTGTTCGTACAAACGGAGGTTCGTTGATGAAATACCAAGACTGGTGAACCAGTTTTGGCAAGCATCGATCCACTCCTGATGGGATTTCTCGTCTTCGCCCGGCTTGACGAAGTATTCCATCTCCATCTGTTCGAATTCGCGTGTACGGAATATGAAGTTGCCGGGTGTGACCTCATTACGAAAGGATTTGCCAATCTGCGCTATTCCGAAAGGCAGCTTGCGCCTGCTCGTTGTTAACACGTTGGCAAAGTTAATAAAGATGCCTTGCGCTGTTTCCGGTCGGAGGTAGACCAGCGCAGAGGGATCATCTTCCGCCGTAGCTCCCACTTGCGTACGAAACATCAGGTTAAATGGCCGGGGTTCGGTTAACTCCTTTGAACCGCAATTTGGACATTTGCCATCCTCCAGCTTGTCAGCGCGCAAACGGGTCTTGCACTCACGACAGTCAACCAGGGGGTCGCTGAAGGTGTCTTCATGGCCGCTGTACTTCCAAACCAGGCGGTTGAGAATGATCGACGAGTCGAGTCCTTCAATATCGTCTCGCTCATAAACCATCCAGCGCCACCACGCCTGCTTTACGTTATTGCAGAGTTCGACGCCCAGCGGACCGTAGTCCCACGCGCTCCCTAGCCCTCCATAGATCTCGGAGGATGGGAAGACAAACCCTCGCCGCTTGGCAAGGGAAACGATTGTTTCAATGTTAGGAGCTGTCATAAGCGGTAAATAGTGAATGGTAAATGGTAAATGGTAAAAACAAAAATGGAGGCTGCCTTTTTAGATTCCAATGAAGCAAGTACCATTTACTATTTACCATTCACCATTTACCAATGAAGAGAGGAGCGCCACCTTAGCGCTCCTCTCTTTCTTGCAACTATTAGCGTCGTGAAGTTTGCTATTTCATTTAGCCGGGGCCGGCGCCGTCACGTTAACGTCGATTTTCTGGGTACCACCACCGCCAAACAACCGTCCTCTAAATGCAAAGAGCACCACCAAAATGATGATCACAAAGATCACCAGGACTGCGACAACACCTGCGCTGCCGCCACCATCGCCATTATCTCCCATAAAAACGAATCCTCCTTTTGTAGAGGGGGAATTGAATTGGGGGGATGCGGAAGGATTGTTACCACATGCGTCGGCCAGCGTCAATCATGACAAACTCGAGGGTAGCGCGCGGTCTAACTTTCGTTTGCGTCCCTTCGTGTCGGTAGACGAAAAAACGATCCACTAAATCACACGAAACAGCACGAAAACCCAATCTCGCTAACAAATACTTTGGTGTTGTTTCGTGTGACTTAGTGGATCGTTCTTGTTTTCCCCAGTTAACAATCAGATCAGGACTTAACTCCAGAAGCAAAAAAAGAGACAAGCACAAGGCTCGTCTCCCTTTTTGAGTGATGAACTAAACACTTGAGTGGTTAGCCTCTTCGTCGTCCACTGCGACGTTTGGGCGCGGTATTTGCCGGCCGCACATCGCCTGGCTGGACGGTTGGGGTCGCCTGCGGAGGTGTTGCTCCACTCGGCACTATCCATAACTCAACACAGTCTTCCTCACGGAAACCTCCGTTGAGTACTACGATTCGTGCCTGATCGATTCCACGTTGGCCGACGAGATAATCCCGAGCTCGTGAACCCAACAAGTCTGCCTGTCCAATCCGGCTGGTTCGGCCACCATATGCAATGATGTAGGTAGTGGTTGAGGGATCGTTTTGCAAGTCAACGGCCAGATTGTCGAGCCTGGCTTTTTGATCGTCAAACGAACAACTGCAGCATACGTCAAACTGCTTCGAAGGATTCTCACGTGGCGGCGTAGGCGGCACAAACGTCGAAGCCTGCGAGCTTTGGCGGCACATTGAATCGCCTGAGCCATCATCTACAACCAGGGTTGCGGTGATGCGCTGACCAGCAAGTCCTGTCGAATCCACCGTGATGGTCGGAGTTCCGGCACCACTTAACAATTTGGCGTTTCCAGGGTTAACCGTCCAGGTGTAGTTGAGCGGGCCAGAGCCGCTATACGCTACATCAGCCGTGTAAGTGATGATCTCGCCCTCAGTTACCTGAGTAGGTGCAGAGATATTCACCGGATACGGACAAGGTGATTTGGGTGGGGGTGGCGGTTGACGATAGTTAATCGCCACGCACTTGATCCGACCAGCTTCCAGGTCGATTTCCCGAGTCCATCTTTGACCATTCGGTAACGTAACTACGATCGTGTGTACGCCAGGGTCGCGATCAAACTCACGATAGTCTGTGCCCGTGACGCCCTCTGGTTTGCCGTCCACTTCGATCGGCAATCCACCTGGGGTACTTAGGATTTTGATTGTTCCATACTTGGCCAGCTTCTTCTTCTTCGCCTGTGCGGTAGAAGCCGGGTGGACCATACAAAATGTAAGCGCGAGCAGCGCTGCAAAAGCCAGTTTTCCGAATGACCTGTTTCTGCTAAAAAGTGCTTTCGACATCTTGATTAGCCCTCCTCCGTCGTCTTGATCTGCGCAGCCAGTTTGCTTCTGGCGTGTCGCCTGCGCAGGCTGGCTCCGAAGGCCGCCAGTCCGGAGCCAAACAAGAATAATGATGCTGGCTCGGGAATCTCTGGAGTCGGTGTCGAAGGTGGCGGTGGCGTCGGCGTCTCACAATCGTCGCAACCATGTATAAAGAAGAATGGAATGGCAGCCAGGAAGAGCAACGGCCACTTTGGAAATCCACCCCCTGGAACCGTAATCTCGCCGCAGTCGCAAATTGTACCTTCCACGTCACCCTGGTCAACCACCTCGACACCGCCTTGAGGGTCAGCACTTACTGCCACACCTGCAAGTAGGGTATCGCCGGAGATCGAGTCTGTGGTCGTGGTATCCGCAATGCCAGCTATCTCGCCGGCAGCGGACTCTTGAGAAGCGGAGGCGACCGGCGAAGGTCCCTCTCCCTCTGATACTGCCGAACTCGCATTCTGCGAGATAGCGCGGAGCCGAAGCTCTGGAGGATTCTGGTAGCTGCCAAGCACCTGTATCACCTGGCTCATTGCCACGGGAGCCGCATGGGTGGGCACTCCGGACAAGAGCAAGATGCTGAGGATCGCAGCCGTGGGGCGAAAAGCTCGACTCATCATCGGTTTGAAGTTCCTCCTCGAATCTTCCCCTTTCGTCGTGAAAACGGGAAGGGTTTGCATTGTTTAAACTTGAACCGCAACGTTGAAGACTATTAGTGTCGCGTGGTCCAGATGAACTATCACAGCGGTCTCGCTGGGTGATAAGGAAACAAGCTTAATGAAGAAGGGATTCCAAATTCAATGAGGGTAAAGCGGTTCTAAACTAAATAAAAACGGAGGTTTGCGGGTGAACGCAAACCTCCATATACATCGAACAAACGTGTTGAACGCTAATCGGCCTCACCAGCACTCGCAGCCTCGGTTTTGCGATCCTCATCACGCAGGACAGCCTTTCGCGAAAGCTTGATCTTGTTGCCTTCTTTGCCGATACACTTGACGAGAATCTGCTGGCCTTCTTTCAACTCATCCCGCACATCCTTCACTCGCCGGTCAGCGATTTCAGAGATGTGAAGTAGTCCGTCGGTTCCCGGAAAGATCTCGACAAAGGCTCCAAAGTCGACGATGCGGGAAACGGTACCAAGATAAGTTTGACCGATCTCAGCTTCGGCAGTGATTCCACGAATTCGAGCTACGGCGGCTTCAGCGGCCTCACCGCTCGCAGTGGCTATTGAGATCGTGCCGTCGTCAGAAACGTCAATTTTTGCGCCCGTTTCTTCGACCAGCGCGCGGATCATTTTACCGCCTGGTCCAATGACGTCGCGAATCTTATCCGGATTAATCTTGATCTGGATGATTCGTGGGGCGTGGGCCGAGATGTCGGACCTCGGTTCGCCGATCGCCTGTTCCATGACGCTGAGGATGTGCAGGCGCCCCTTCCGGGCTTGCTCTAACGCCTCAGCCATGATCTGGGCATTGATGCCCGCGATCTTAATGTCCATCTGCAACGCCGTAATGCCTTCGTTAGTGCCCGTGACTTTAAAGTCCATGTCACCGTAGTGGTCCTCGGCCCCCGCGATGTCCGTCAGGATGGCGTATTTATTACCTTCCATGACCAAACCCATCGCGACTCCGGCAACCGGCGCCTTTAGTGGTACGCCTGCATCCATGAGCGAGAGGATGCCTCCGCAGACGCTGGCCATTGACGACGAACCATTTGATTCAGTGATGTCAGAAACGATTCGAAGGGTATAGGGAAATACCGACTCATCCGGCAGCACCGGCTCAATCGCACGCCGGGCAAGGGCCCCATGTCCAATTTCGCGCCTGCTGGAAGAACCAAAACGGCCTACTTCACCCACTGAGTAATGCGGGAAGTTGTAATGGAGAAGGAAGCGACGCTTGACTTCGCCTTTTTCGAGGTCGTCCATAAACTGCTCGTCCTCTTTGGTGCCGAGCGTGGTTGTAACCAGCGCCTGGGTTTCACCACGGGTAAACAGCGCGGAACCATGTACCCGGGGCAGCCAGCCGACTTCGCAGCTGATCGGTCGTATTTCGGAGAACCGACGACCATCTGGACGGCGCCGGTTATTGAGAATGTCGTCGCGAAAGATGGTTTCCTTCAAATGGTCGAAAACCTTCTTCGCCATCTGTCTTTTTTCCGGTTCATCTTCGGGATAGCCTTCCACGACTTCTTTTTTCAGGGCGTCAACAGCTGCATAGCTGTCTCGTTTTTCCTGGTTGGTCGAGTCCAGGGCGGCGCGCAAACGGTCGGAATAGTTCCGCTGAACTTCACCCAGCATTTCTTCATTCAGTTGCGGAGGAACTACTTCGCGTTTTTGAATATCAAGCGCCTTGTAGAGTTCTTTCTGCCAACGACAAAGGCGATTAATCTCTTTGTGGGCTAGCATTAAGGCTTCGAGCATGATTTCTTCGGAAACCTCGGATGCGCCGGCTTCCACCATCACGATAGCTTCTTCCGTGCCGGCAACGATCAGGTTTAATCGCGACTCGCGGACCTCATCGTAGGTCGGATTAACAATATAGCGGCCTTCAATCAACCCAATCCGTACACCGGCGATGGGATTCATAAAGGGAATATCTGAAAGGTACAGCGCGCATGAAGCACCGGTGATAGCTATGACGTCCGGATTATTGTCCGGGTCAGCAGATATCACGCTGGCGATCACCTGCGTCTCATTCCGATAACCCTCGGCAAATAGTGGCCTGCAGGGACGATCTATAAGGCGGCTGGTGAGGGTTTCTTTTTCTGTGGGCCGACCTTCGCGTCGGAAATAGTTACCGGGAATTCGTCCGGCCGCGTAATTTGCTTCCCGGTATTCAACCGTCAGCGGGAAGAAATCAATGCCTTCACGGACATGAGGTGCGCCTACTGCGGCCACCAGCAGCATCGTGTCTCCATACTGGATAATCACGGAACCATCTGCCTGCTTGGCGACCCGGCCGGTTTCAACGGTCAAATCCTTGTCGCCGAGCCTGATTGATTCTTTGAGGTATTTCTTAACTGTCATCTTATTTGTCTCCTTCGAACAACAGCCTGATATTCAGGCCGCGAGCGTCTCGTGCGCCTCGCTATGGTTGTAATAAATTTTCAAGCGAAAATCCGGTTCCTGAGGAGTCTTACGCCACGTGAAGCGTTGGACAATCCCTTGGCAATGAGAAAAAGGCGGCACGAAACTCCATACCGTGAGTTCATGCCGCCTTTTTTGCGTTACGCTAAGGCCAAACACGTCTGCTTGCTTGGGAGTATCGCCGTCACGTTCGGCACCTTGGGCAAGTTCTTCGATAGACGTGGGCTTTCCGGAACCTGAGATTCGAAGTTCTCTCTTTACCTTGATCGTACTTAACGACGAAGGCCCAGACGAGCCACTACCTCGTGGTAGCGTTCAATATCTGTGCGCTTCATATAATCCAGCAAACTTCTACGCTGTGAGACCATTTTTAACAGGCCGCGTCGCGAGTGATTGTCTTTCTTATGTGTCTTGAAGTGCTCGGTGAGCTCGTTGATTCTCTTGCTGAGTAACGCCACCTGAATCTGAGACGAGCCGGTATCCGCTTCATGGCTACGGAAGTCGGTAAGAATCTGTGCTTTTGTTTCTTTGGCTAAGGGCACTGCTAAAATGATCCTCCAGAACAGCAGAAATCCGTCTAAACAACGGTAACCGCTAAGATTAAGTGTCGGAGTAAGTTAACATGCGCCCCTGAGGCTGTCCAGCGGACCTGCCGAGGGAAAACGGTCCACAAGTCCCGGATGCGTGTTTTCCGGGGTCTCTGATAACATCTAGCCCAAACTACAACAGGTCATGACAAACAAAAAACCGCACACAATAATCGTCGGTGGAGGCTTCGGGGGCCTGTTCACTGCGCTGGATCTGTCGGGCACAGGTGATGTCACCCTCATTAGCGACGAAGATCATTTTCTCTTCACCCCCATGCTTTATGAGTATTTCAGCGGTGAGGTTGAAGAATGGCACATTGCGCCGAGTCACAAGGAATTGCTGGACGAAAGCGTCAAGTTCCTCCGCGACGAGGTTGCAAATGTTGACCTCGACACCCGGTTAGTGACGTTAAAAAACAGCGGCCAGAGTCTGTCATACGACGTCCTGGTCATTGCCGTAGGTGGCGTAACCAACTACGCCGGGGTCCCCGGTGCGGCGGAGTTTTCAATTCCATTCCGCAAGATTGCACATGCCGACGAACTGCGGCTCAGAATGGTCGAAGCGCTCGACCACGTTCCCCCAGACCTTCCTCCACAGGACACCCAGCGAGGTTTAACTTTTGCTGTCGTGGGCGCCGGCGCCAGTGGTGTGGAGCTCTCAACCAAGATGGCGGACCTGCTCCGAGATGCATTCAAACGACGCTCGCTCAGCGGCGAACCGCGCGTATTGTTGATTGAGATGGGCGACAAGATTCTGCCTGGCATGGGAGGCGAAATCCGGGAGCACGTCGACGAAGCTTTGCGCGATTCGCACATCGAAGTCCATACCCTCACCCGAGTAGTAAAGGTTACTGAAAACTCGCTGACCTTTGAACACAACGGAGTAAAGACTGAGATTGAAACTGCCGCCGTAGTTTGGGCCGGCGGCGTGCGCATGAATCCATTGGTCGAACAAATCAACGTCGAGAAAACGAGTCGCGGATTGATCCTGGTTAAACCCACTTTACAGGTCCCGGCACATGCCAATGTCTTCGCAATTGGCGATATTGCGTTCTTCGCTGACGCTACTCCAACTCTCGCGGGGACCGGGCAACTTGCTTTGCAGGAAGCTGGGTTGCTCGCGCAAAACATCAAAGCTTTTCTCTCGGGAAAGGAACTCGGTACAAGACACTTCGAGGAACTGGGTGAAGCAGTCAGTTTAGGTACGGAGCGGGCTGCGCTTTTGGTTGGAGGAAAGGCATTCTCCGGATCAATTGCGCGCCAGGCGCGTTTTGCGCTTTACACTTCGCGGCTGCCTACCTGGCACCATCGATTACGAGTTGGGGCGAGTTGGTTCTTTGAGGGAACGGCTCCGCGGCCTCTCTTGCCATTGGGCCTTCAAAGGTGATCTTAGTGGCGTTAAAAGCTACCAGCCTGGCACGGGTACGTGTTCTCCTAATAGTCGCTGCGGCGTTTTCGATTATGGCTACGGCCTTCTGGCTGGGCGCGCGGAATGCCAGGTATCGAGCCGCCGGAGTTGGCTTTCCCGAAAATGAGAGCGCGACAGGGTCTGTGTTGGGCCAGCCCTCACCACTTTCGAGCGCTCCCTCCGTTTCACCGGCTCCTGCTTCTTCCCCGGATGTGAGTCAAATGCCAGGGAGCTCGGCAGAAGTTTCCCCTCCCTCAGCAGGCACACAGGCAAACAACCCGATTTCAGGCAGCTTCATTGGGACAGTTAATCTGGTTATTCCCGTAGCAGGCGTGAAGCCTGAACAGTTAACGGACACCTTTACTGATGCCCGCTCTGAGGGCCGCGCACACGACGCAATCGATATCATGGCGCCGGCGGGTACCCCGGTCCTGGCGGCCAGCGACGGAGAGATTGTGAGGCTCTTTCAGAGCGAACGCGGTGGAACCACGATCTATCAACTCAGCCCAGACAAAAAACTCGTGTTTTACTACGCGCATCTTGAACGTTACGCCGAGGGTTTAGCGGCTGGTAAGTTTGCGCGACAGGGTGAAGTCATCGCTTATGTGGGCGATACCGGAAACGCCGGCGCCGGCAATTATCATCTACACTTCTCGATCGCCGTCATTTCTGATCCCAAACGGTATTTCGGAGGAACCAACATTAATCCCTACGCTCTGCTGCGAAAGTAGTCCGAGACAATTCAATCCCCGTTCGCTAATCGTGCAAGCACCATTTCACAAACGAGGCTTTCGGTGCACGCCAAGCGGAGATCCCCACGAACCTTCTGTGGGAACACCCATTGCTGGCAATTAGCGTTCGAGCAATCATCATCCCGCTTTTCAATCTTGCTCGAACGAGGCATAACGTAATGACTACTTCAAAGATAAACAGAATCAACCGCGCAGCGCTTCTCCTGCTAACGACTGTTTCAATCGCATTCGCGGCGGGTTGCTCCAGCGAAACTGTCAATGATTCCACAACACCAACAGCAAGTCCCGCGGCGGCGTCACCTTCACCGAGTGTGACTGTGACGACTCCCGTAACTACGCCGAGTCCGGTGTCGAGTCCTTCCCCTGCAGCGTCGCCGGCAGCCAAAACCAAGACGCCAGGCACAAAGTAGTGAGCATGGAACCGCCTGCGCAGGCGGGCGGTCATGCCGATAACATCATAAGCGAGGCATAGAATGAATCGAATCAGATACACAATTTCCGGACTAATCATCACCCTGACAATCATGGCGGCCGCAGGATGCGTGGCAGAGCCGGGAAGTAATTCCAATTCAATAGCGACGGTTAGCCCTTCACCCACCGCAACAACTGCTCCTGCCGGAGAAGTGAGTAAGGCCACTGCCATTCCGGTCACGCTGCCGGTGCTCGATGCATTGTTCTCGGATGAAGCTTTCAAGTCGACCTTGAAATCGAAGGTAGAGCTGACAGAGGATCAGATAACGCAACTCCAAAAACTCGCGGGCGATGAGGTTGCCAGGCTGCGTCAGTTGAATACTGAAGAACAAGGCGGCGCACCGGAGTCGCCTCAGGCTGAGGAATCCCGCCAACGCGCCAGCGAAGCTATTCGCGGTCTTCTTGGGGAGCAAAAAGCTGAGGGCCTTTTTGGGTTGGCACGCGAGTATTGGGCTAAGGGGGGTGTTGACCTCAACGCCAGCAACGCCAAGGAAGCAACTGATACGGTTGGACCGAACGCGGTCCCAAAAGACACCCGTATCGTGGTAAATATTCCAGCGTATCGAATGGACGTTTTCGTGTCCGGCGCGCTCGTCAAGTCGTACAAAATCGGGATTGGGTATCCGGAATTTCCTTTGCCGACCGGGCTGCGAAAGGCGGAAACAATCATTTTCAACCCGACCTGGACGCCACCAGACGA
>Ga0190274_10002571_pt1 | contig 10717 bp, 9 predicted proteins | sample Popmic531T_FD_133002 | JGI IMG/M metagenome (GOLD analysis project Ga0190274, IMG submission 133002) | Populus adjacent soil microbial communities from riparian zone of Yellowstone River, Montana, USA - 531 T | ecosystem: Environmental > Terrestrial > Soil > Riparian zone | place: USA: Montana...
GGGCGAAATCCGGATCCGCCAGGCTTCGGACGGCCATTTCTGGGTCGATGCCGAGCTGAACGGGCGGACGGCGCGCTTCCTGATCGACAGTGGCGCCACCACGACCAGCATCTCGCGCGCCGCCGCCGATAGCGCCGGAATCCAGGCAAGCACCGGCATCGGCACGATGGTGCAGACCGCCAACGGGATCGTGATGGTCCAGCGCGGGCGGGCGGCTTCGTTGAAGGTGGGCAATATCGAGCGCCGCGACGTCGCCGTCCATATTTCCGACGGCTTCGGCGAAACCAACGTGATCGGCATGAACTTTCTGTCCAGCTTGCGCAGCTGGAGCGTGGAAGGGCGAACCCTGGTCCTGAAATCCTGAAGCCCCCGATCCCCCTATAAATTTTACATAATGTATATTATCGGACTTTGTGATGTCGAATTCTGAGGCCCCCTCTCTCGCCGCGCTCGCCGGAATCATGGCCCGGCTGCGCGATCCGCAAACCGGCTGCGAATGGGATAGGGTCCAAACCTTCGAGACGATCGCCCCCTATACGATCGAGGAAGCCTATGAAGTCGCCGACGCCGTCCGGCGCGGGGACATGGAGGCGTTGAAGGACGAACTCGGCGATTTGCAGTTCCAAATCGTCTATCACGCCCGAATGGCCGAGGAACGCGGCGCGTTCGATCTGGATGACGTCATGGCGTCGATCTGCGCGAAGATGATCCGCCGGCACCCGCATATTTTCGGCGACGCGGCCGAAAGTCCGGGCTGGGAGGCGCTGAAGGCGGCCGAGCGCGAAGCCCACCCCGACGAGAGCGCGCTGGCCGGAGTCGCCCTCGCCCTCCCCGCTTTGAAGCGCGCCGAGAAGATCCAGCGCCGCGCCGCGCGGATCGGCTTCGACTGGCCCGACGTCGAGGGCCCCAAGCAGAAGATCGACGAGGAGATGGCGGAGATCGAGCAGGCGGAAAGCGACGCCGAACGCGAGGCCGAGCTGGGCGACCTGCTGTTCGCCGTGGTCAATTATGCCCGCCACCTCGACATCAACCCCGAGACGGCGCTCCGCGAGGCGACCGCGCGATTCGAATCCCGTTTCCGCAAGGTGGAAGAATTGGCCGATAAACCATTGAGCGATATGAATGTCGATCAGCTCGAAGCGCTCTGGCAGCGCGCCAAGAAGCTGGTTTAGCGGCGGCGCTCCCGCCGCCAGGCCTGGAACCGCGCCCAATCGGCGTCCGAGAGCCGGACGACGAAGCGAGTGTCCAGCCCTTCATGGTCGTGGCTCAGCACCTCGCCATTGGCGTGCAGCCAGGCGATCAGCTCGCCGTCCGATGAAGGCAGAGTGACGATCCGCTCCTTGCTGCCCTCGCGCAACCGTCCCGATACCAGGGCCAGCAGCTCGCCCACCCCTGTCCCGGTCAGGGCCGAGAGCACGGCGACATCCTCGCGACGCGCCGCCTCGGCATGGACCCGGTCGATCTCGTCGGCCGCCAGGGCGTCGATCTTGTTCCAGGCCTCGATCCTCGCCGTCCGCTCGGCGCCGATCTCCTTCAGAACCTCGTCGACGTCGTCGCGCTGAGCCTCGCTGTCGGGATGCGAGATGTCGCGGACGTGGACAATGAGGTCGGCCGCGACCACCTCCTCCAGCGTCGCCCGGAAGGCGGCGACGAGCTGGGTCGGCAGGTCCGAAATGAAGCCGACCGTGTCGGACAGGATCGCCTTGTCGAAGCCGGGCAGAGCGATCTCGCGCATGGTCGGATCGAGCGTCGCGAACAGCAGGTCCTCCGCCAGCACTTCCGCGCGGGTCAGCCGGTTGAACAAGGTCGACTTGCCGGCATTGGTGTAGCCGACCAAGGCGACGACCGGCCAGGGCGCCCGCTGCCGCCGCGAGCGGTGCAAAGTCCGGGTGCGCGCGACCTGGTCGAGCTCGCGGCGCAATTTCGCCATCCGGTCGCGAATCAGCCGGCGGTCGGCCTCGATCTGGGTTTCGCCGGGGCCGCCGAGGAAGCCGAAGCCGCCGCGCTGCCGTTCAAGGTGGGTCCAGGAACGGACCAGGCGGCCCGCCTGATAATCGAGATGCGCCAGCTCGACCTGCAGCCGCCCCTCCGCCGTCGCCGCCCGTTCGCCGAAGATTTCCAGAATCAGCCCGGTGCGGTCGATCACCTTGGCCTTGGTCTCCTCCTCCAGATTCTTCTGCTGGACCGGCGTGATCGCGGCGTCGACGATCAAAAGCTCGGCCTCGGTCTGCCGGACCGCGTCGGCGATCTGCTCGACCTGCCCTTTGCCGAAGAGCGTGGCGGGCCGCGGCTGGCGGATCCGGAAATGGAGCCGGTCCCCGACCTCGACTCCGATCGCCTCGGCGAGCCCCGCCGCCTCGGCGAGCCGCGCCGTCGCGTCCCGTTGCGCCTGCCCGAGCTCGGGCAAAGCGACGACCGCCCGCGCGCCGCGCGCGAACTCACCGTCCGACTCCCGATTGAAAACGCTCAGCCGCTCACTCCTCGGCCTGAGCTTCCTGGAAATTGACCGGATTTTCCGGCTGCACCGTGGAGATGGCGTGCTTGTAGACGAGCTGGCACAGGCCGTCGCGCTCGAGGAGCATGCAGAACAGGTCGAAGGCGGCGATCTCGCCCTGAAGCATGACGCCGTTGACCAGGAACATGGTCACCGGCTCCTCCGAGCGCTTCACAGCGCTCAGGAACACTTCCTGCAGCAGGGTCGGCTTCTTCTTCGCCAGCGCCTCGGCGAACGCCTCCTGAACGTCGGCCAGGTCCACCGGCTGGCCGGGCATGATCGTCGAGATGGCATGCTTGTAGATGAGCTGGGCCTGGCCGTCGCGGCGAAGGAGCACCGAGAAATTGTCGAACCAGGTGATGATCCCCTGCAGCTTCACGCCCTTCACCAGGAACATGGTCACCGGGGTCTTGCCGCGTCTCAGCGTGTTCAGGAACATGTCCTGGAGGTTGTTGACCTTGTCGGGCATTGCGCTCTCTTTCCTGGTCATATTGGCGGCAGGCCGCGCCGCCCCAATATCATGCGCCGCCCGTTGCGCCAATCCAGCGAGGATTACTCGCCCCCCTCCCCGCGCGTGTCGGCGAGCCCCAGAGCCTTCAGCTTCCGGTGCAGGGCCGATCGCTCCATGCCGATGAAATTGGCGGTGCGAGAAATGTTGCCGGAGAAGCGGCGGATCTGGACCCGCAGATATTCGCGCTCGAACGTCTCGCGGGCCTCCCTGAGCGGCGTCCCCATGATCGCCTTGACCGCCTCGTTGGGGGTGAGCTGCGCCTGATCGCTGAGGATCTCGGGCGGAAGCATGTCGACCTCGATGCAGCCGATCCGCTCGCCCGGCGCCAGGATGATGGTGCGCTCGATCACGTTCCTCAGCTGGCGGACGTTGCCCGGCCAGTCATAGGCCTGGAGCGCGGCCAGGGCGTCGCCGGAAATGGCCGGCGTCGGCACCCTTTGGTCGGCCGCGTAGCGCGCCGAGAAATGGGCGACGATCTCGGGGATGTCCTCGCGCCGGTCGGCGAGCGCCGGCAAGTGAACCGGAACGACGTTCAGCCGGTAATAGAGATCCTCGCGGAAGCGGCCGGCGGCGATCTCCTCCGGAAGCGTGCGCGCGGTCGAGGAGACGACCCGCATGTCGACCCTGACGGTGCGCTGGCCGCCGACCCGGGTGAAGCTCTGATCGGTGAGCACGCGCAGGATCTTGCCCTGCGTGGAGAGCGGCATGTCGGCGATCTCGTCGAGGAACAGGGTGCCGCCATGAGCCTGTTCGAGCAACCCCGGGCGGACCAGCTCGCCCCCCTCCTCCGCGCCGAACAACTGCTCCTCGACCCGCTCCGGGGTCATCCGCGCGGCGGTGACGACGATGAACGGCCCGCGCGAGCGCGGGCTCCAATTGTGCAGCAGCCGCGCCGCCACTTCCTTGCCGACCCCGGCGGGGCCGGAGATCAGGACCCGGCTGCCGGTCGCCGCGACCCGCTTCAGGGTGGCGCGGACGTTGTTGATCGCGGTGCTGGAGCCGGTCAGCTCCATCTCGCTGCCGATCTGCTGGCGAAGCGCCTCGTTTTCGCGGCGGAGCCGGTCGGTCTCGGTCGCGCGCGAGACGAGGTGGACGAGATGGCCGGCCTCGAACGGCTTCTCGATGAAATCGACCGCGCCCTGCCGGATCGCGGCGACCGCGGTGTCGAGATTGCCGTGGCCGGAGATCATCAGCACCGGCAAGGTCGGGTCGCGGCGCTTTATCTCCTCGAGCAATTGCAGGCCGTCGAGCTTCGACCCCTGCAGCCAGACGTCGAGCAGGACCAGGGAAGGCCGGCGCTCGTCGAGCGCCTCCAGGGCCTCGGTGCTGTTGCCGGCGACGCGGGGCGCGAAGCCCTCGTCCTCGAGCACGCCCGACACCAGGTCCCTGATGTCCTGCTCGTCATCGACTATGAGGATATCCAACGCCATAAGATCAACCACTTGCCTTGCTGTCTTCAGAATATCTTACGCCGGAGCCGAGTTGCGCGAGCGTCTGCTGGTCGAAGATGAGCCGGACCAGGGAGCCGCCGCCATTCGGCGCATCCTGGAATTCGATCTGGCCGAAATGCTCCTCGACGATCTTCTTGACGATGGCGAGGCCGAGGCCGGTGCCCTTCGCGCGCGTCGTCATATAAGGCTCGGTCATCCGCGCCCGCTCGGACGGCAGGCCGATGCCGGTGTCGGTGACCTCGATGGAGATTTTCTGCCCCTCCTCCCGGATCGTGATCGCGATCCGGTCCGGCGCGCTGCTCTTCCCGCTCGCTTCCTCGCGCTTCTGCTGGATCGCCTCGACCCCGTTCTTGACGATGTTGGTCAGCGCCTGGCCGAGCAGCCGGCGGTCGCAGACCAGGGTCACCGACCGGTCGGGCGTTTCGAGGGCGAACGCGATGTCGGGGTGAGCGACTTCGTGCAGGAACAAAGCCTGGCGCGCGATCTCGGCCACCGATTCCTCGGCGAAGGTCGGCTTGGGCATTCGGGCGAAGGAGGAAAATTCGTCGACCATGCGCCTGAGATCGCCGACCTGCCTGACGATCGTGCCGGTCAGCCGCTCGAAAGTGGCCGGATCGCTGCCGATCTCGGCGCCGTAGCGACGCTGCAGCCGCTCGGCGGCGAGCTGGATCGGGGTCAGCGGGTTCTTGATCTCGTGGGCGATCCGCCGGGCGACGTCGGACCAGGCGGCGCGGCGCTGGTCCATCAATTGCTCGGTGATGTCGTCGAAGGTGAGCACATGGCCGCCCCTCACCCGCACCGTCTTCACCGCCAGCGTCCGCGGCTCGCCGGACGAGGCGAGCTGGACCACGTCCTCGCGCTCCTCCGCGGTGAGCTGACGGTCGAGCTCGGGGGCGAGGTCGGCGAGCTTCTGGCCGACCGGGCTCTTGCCGCCGGTCTTGAGCAGGGCCTCGGCCGAGCTGTTGATCAGCCGGACGACATGCTCGTCGTCGACCGAGATGACCCCGGCGGTGACTCCGGCCAGCACCGCCTCGGTGAAGGCGCGGCGGCTGTCGAGCTGGGCGTTGGCGGCGACCAGCGCGCCGGTCTGCTCCTCGAGCCGGCGGGTCATCCGGTTGAAGGCGCCGCCGAGCGCCGCCACCTCGTCGCGCGACTGCGAAGCGGGGACCCGGGTGCTGAGATCGCCGGCCGTGATCCGCCGCGCCGCATCCACCAGCTGGCCGATCGGCCGGGCCAGGCGGTCGGCGAGATTGAGCGCGATCCAGATGGAAAGGCCGATCAGCAGCAGCGAAATCAGGATCAGGATGGCGTTGAAGCGCAGCTGCAGGTTGCGGGTCCGCTCGAGGGTGGTCTGATAGTCGCTGGCCGCGGTTTGCGCCTCGCGGATTCGGGCGATCGCCTCGGCGTTCACCGATCGCGACGCGTAAAAGAAGATCGGCGCCTGCGGATCGAGCCTGACCACCGCTTCGACCCGGTCGGTGCCCAGCATCACCCTTTGCTCGCCGGCGCGAAGAGCGCGCAGCACCGCGACCGGGAAGCGACGGGTCAGCGGCCGGTTGTCGAAATTGACCTCGATCTCGCTCTGGACCTGACCGGCCGGGTTGATCGACAGGATCGCGGTTTCGGTCAGCTGGCGGGCCGCCGTCTGGTAGAGGAAATCGTCGCGGAACGCCTGGCTCTCGCTGCCGAAGCGGTTGATCCGGTCGACCACGTCGCCGCCCATCGCCTCGACGTCGAGCTTCAGCCGGTCCTGATGCTCGTTCTGATAGATCTGGGCGACGTCCTCGGCGCTTTGAAGCACGGTCTGCGCCTGATCGGAGAACCAGAATTTGACGCCGCTCTGAAACAGCATCGAGGCGAAGATCACCACCAGCAAAGTCGGCACGCTGGCGATGATCGAGAACAAGGCGACGAGACGGACGTGAAGCCGGGCCTTGCCCCCGGCGACCGACCGTTCGGCGCGGCGCAGCGCGACCCGGCGTGCCGCCATCACCATCAGGGCGATGGCGGGGACGAGGTTGGCGACGAGCAGGGCCGCGACCGTCTCCGGCTGCAACGGCGCCTCCGGACTGCCCCGGAAGACGATGAAATAGCTGGCGGTCACCACCGCCACCAGCAGGACCAGGATGGCGATCTCGGCGGGACGGACCCAGCTGTTGCGACGGGCCATGACGGAAAGCCGACGCCGCCAGCGCGGGGTTTGAGGCTCGACAGGAATCGCTGTTTCGGCGTTCACCCTGCGGCTCTAGCACAACAATGTGGCATAAAGAACACAGTGAATGCGGTCGGCTCGTCGCAGAATGGCGCGGCTTCGGCGCTCAGGCGGCCGCCTTGATCAGCCAGGGCGCATAGAAATCGTACAGCATCGCCTTGGCCCGCGCCGGATCGGCTTCCTTGTTGAAGGCGTTGCGGAACTCGGCCGAGCCGTGCAGCCCCCTGGTGTACCAGCCGATATGCTTGCGCGCGCAATTGGCGCCGATCGCCGCGCCGTAAAGCTCCAGCATCGCGTCATATTGCTCGACGATCACCCGATATTGCTCGTCGAGGCTGGGATCGGGCAGACGCTCGCCGGTGCTCAGCCAGTGCATGGCCTGTTTCAGCAGCCAGGGCCGTCCATAGGCGCCGCGACCGATCATCACCCCGTCCGCGCCGGACTGGTCGAGCGCCGCCTCGACATCCTCGATGCCGTTGATGTCGCCATTGGCGATCACCGGGACGGAGACCGCTTCCTTGACCCCGCGGATGAAGGCCCAGTCCGCCTCGCCCTTGTAGAGCTGGCAGCGGGTGCGGCCGTGGACGGTGATCATCCTGACCCCGAGGTCCTCGGCGATCCGGGCGAGCTCCGGCGCGTTGAGGCTGGAATGGTCCCAGCCCATCCGCATCTTCAACGTCACCGGAACGCTCACCGCCTTGACGGTGGCGTCGATGATCGAGGCGGCGAGCTTCAGGTCGCGCATCAGCGCGGAGCCCGCCTCGCCGTTCACCACCTTCTTGACCGGGCACCCCATATTGATGTCGATGATCGCCGCGCCGCGATCCTCGTTGAGCTTCGCCGCCTCCGCCATCTCCCTCGGCGAGCAGCCGGCCAGCTGCATCGAGACCGGCTCCTCGACCGGGTCCCAGACCATCTTCTGCAGGCTCTGGCGGGTCTCGCGGATCGCCGCCTGGCTTGCGATCATCTCGGTGACGGTGAGGCCGGCGCCGAAGCGCTTGACGATCCGCCGGAACGGCATGTCGGTGACGCCCGTCATCGGCGCCAGGATGACCGGCGTTTCGATGCGGACCGGGCCGATCCGGATGGGCTTCAGGCGCGACATGGCCCGGCGAGATAGGGTGGAATGCGCTGGCGGGCAAGTTTGCCCTCGGCTAGGGCGGCCAGGATGGCAAGGACGGTGGCATTGCTGGTCGCGGCGGGGAGCGGCAGCCGCGCGGGCGGCGATACGCCGAAGCAGTATCGGTCGATCGCCGGCAAGACCGTGCTTGCCCACGCCATCGATCATCTTCGCCATCCGCGGATCGACGCCATCCAGGTGGTGATCGGCGAGGGGCAGGAACAGGCCTATCGCGACGCGATCGGCGACCGCGCCCTCCCCGCCCCCGTCATCGGCGGCGCGAGCCGGCGGCAATCGGTATGCAACGGGCTTGCCGCGCCGGTCGGCGCCGAGCGCGTGCTGATCCACGACGCCGCCCGTCCCTTCCTGCCGGCGGCCGTCATCGACCGGTTGCTGGACGCGCTGGAAAGCCATGACGGAGCGGTTCCCGCCTTGCCGGTCGTCGATACCCTGGTCCGACGCGGCGGCGAGGCCGTGGCGCGCGAGGATCTGGTGCGGGTGCAGACGCCTCAGGCCTTCCGGCTGGAGGCGATCCGGCGCGCCCACCGGATCTGGTCGGGCGGCGAAGCGGGCGACGACGCGCGGGTCGCGCGCGCGGCGGGGCTCGACGTCTTGATCGTGGAGGGCGATCCGGCGCTCGAGAAGCTGACCTATGAGGCCGATTTCGCCCGCATTGAGGCGACTTTGCTGAGCCCCCGCATCGGTTCCGGCTTCGACGTCCATGCTTTCGCCGCGGGCGAGGAGCTGTGGCTCGGCGGCATCCGGGTGCCGCACGATCGCGGGCTCAAGGGCCATAGCGACGCCGACGTCCTCCTCCACGCCGTCACCGACGCGATCCTCGGCGCCCTCGGCGCCGGCGACATCGGCGACCATTTCCCGCCCTCCGACCCGCAATGGCGCGGCGTCGCCTCGTCGCTCTTCGTCGAGCATGCCCGGGCGCTGGTCGAGCGGGCCGGGGGGCGGATCGACCATGTCGATGTCACCGTCATCTGCGAGGCGCCGAGGATCGGCCCGTACCGGGATTCGATGCGCGCCTCCGTCGCCGCTCTGTTGCGGCTGCCGCCGGCGCGGATTAGCATCAAGGCGACCACGACCGAAGGGCTGGGCTTCACCGGCCGCGGCGAGGGCATCGCCGCCCAGGCGGTCGCGACGATCAGGCTTCCGGAGGATCGATGACCGAGATGCGCGATTTCGTCCTGCCGGCCGTGCTGACCGACAAGGCCCGCGAGGTGATCGAGGCGAACCGCGCCGCCCGCCGCCGGGTCGCGGTGGCGGAAAGCTGCACCGGCGGGCTGGTGGTGGCGGCGCTGACCGAGATCGCCGGCAGCTCCGACGTGGTCGAGGCCGGCTTCGTCACCTATTCGAACGAGGCCAAGAGCAAGCTGCTCAACGTCAGCGAGGATGTGATCGAGACGTTCGGATCGGTTTCGGTCGCGGTCGCCTGGGCGATGGCGCGGGGCGCGCTCGCGGCTTCCGAGGCCGACGTGGCGGTGGCGCTGACCGGCATCGCGGGCCCGGCGGGCGGATCGGACCGCAAGCCGGTCGGGACCGTGGTCTTCGCCCGCGCCGAGCGCGACGCCAATCCCAGGGAGATCGTCGCCGACACCAAGCTTTTCGAGAATGACGGCCGCGGCGGAATCCGCCTTCAGGCGGCGCTGTGCGCGCTCGAGCTGCTGCTTCCGGGCGCACCGGCGCCGTAGAGATCGTGGGCGCGATCCTCGAACGCGCCGATCATCTTTCTGAGAGCACGGTCGAACATCTGCCCGGCGAGCGCCTCGAACAGCCGGTTCCTGAAGGCGAAATCGACGCAGAAATCGACCTCGGTCCCGCCCGGCACGCCCACGAACTTCCAATTGTTGTGGAGGAATTTGAGCGGGCCCTCGACATAGTCGATGTCGATCTCGTTCGGCCGGACCTTGCGAACCCGCGACGTGAAAGTCTCCTTCAACGCCTTGAAGCCGACGACCAGATCGGCGAGCATCTCGGTCTCGCTGTTCTGGCGGATCCGGGTCGCCGCGACCCAGGGCAGGAACTCCTGGTAGCGGCCGACATCGGCGACGAGGTCGAACAGCTGCTCCGGCGTGTAGGGCAGGATCCGCTTTTCGGTGTGGCGGGGCATCAGGCCTGGGGCGCGGCCGCCAGCTTCGCTTCGCGGGCGGCGCGCATCTTCTCGAAATCGTCGCCGGCGTGGTAGCTCGACCGGGTCAGCGGCGAAGCGGCGACCAGCAGGAAGCCCTTGGCGCGGGCGATGGCGGCATAAGCGCCGAACGCCTGCGGGGTGACGAACTCCTCGACCCTCGCATGGCGCGGCGTCGGCTGGAGATATTGCCCCATGGTCAGGAAATCGACGTCGGCGGAGCGCATGTCGTCCATCACCTGATGGACTTCGAGCCTTTGCTCGCCGAGGCCGACCATCACGCCGGACTTGGTGAAGATCGACGGATCGTGCCGCTTCACGCTCTCGAGCAGGCGGAGCGAGGCGTAATAGCGGGCGCCGGGGCGGATCGTCGGATAGAGCCGCGGCACCGTCTCGAGATTGTGGTTGTAGACGTCCGGGCGCGCCTCGATGATCTTCTCGACCGCGGCTTCGGACTTGTTTCGGAAATCGGGGGTCAGGATCTCGATCGTGGTGGACGGCGTGTTCCGCCTGAGCGCCTCGATCACCCTGACGAATTGCGAGGCGCCGCCGTCGGGCAAATCGTCACGGTCGACCGAGGTGACGACGATATGGGTGAGGCCCAGCTCGGCGGCGGCGGTGGCGACATGCTCGGGCTCGAGCGGATCGACCGCCCGGGGCATGCCGGTCTTGACGTTGCAGAAAGCGCAGGCGCGGGTGCAGGTGTCGCCGAGAATCATCACCGTCGCGTGCTTCTTGGTCCAGCACTCGCCGATATTGGGGCAGGCCGCCTCCTCGCAGACGGTGGCGAGA
>Ga0190274_10002572_pt1 | contig 10716 bp, 8 predicted proteins | sample Popmic531T_FD_133002 | JGI IMG/M metagenome (GOLD analysis project Ga0190274, IMG submission 133002) | Populus adjacent soil microbial communities from riparian zone of Yellowstone River, Montana, USA - 531 T | ecosystem: Environmental > Terrestrial > Soil > Riparian zone | place: USA: Montana...
AGGCATAGCCAAGCTCATTGCCGCCTAACTTCCCGTAGCCGACCGCGCAGATGTTCACGGCGCGACGTCCCGGCCCGTCGCCGCGATTCGTCTGAGGTACGCCGAACTGCGCGGTCATCTGCGCCCACGCCAGCCGCATCGCCTGCTCGACGATGATCTCGGCAATTTCCGTCAGGTAGTCGCTGACCCGCATCAGGGGAATCGAGCCCGTGAGGTCGGCCATGGCCACGCGGAAAATCGCCGCGCGCTGAAACTGCCTCAAGCCCTCCACCTGTCGCTCGGGTTCATCCTCGGCGAGGTGTGCGAGCCGCGCGCTCACTTCCGCTTCGAGTTCTGCGCGCGGCGTCGGCCGCGACCCGGCGCTCTCGTCCAGCAGCTCATCGAGCAGCAGCGGGTGCGAAGCGATCTGCGCCGCCAGGAACTCTCCATGCGCCGCCAGCGCCACGAGCTTGCGGCGCACCTGCGCATTCTCGTTGAGCAGCGCGAAATACGCCGAGCGCGAGCCGATGGCTTCGAGCACGCGCAGGATGCGCCGCAGGATGGCCAGCTGCGGCGCCGCCGTGAGACGCAGCTCGGCGATGGCGGCCAGCAGGCGCGGCATCAACGTGTCGAGCCGCGCGCGGCCCGGCGCGTCGATCCGGCGCACGGTGCCACTGGCGCGAAACTCGGTGAGCATCGCCGCTGTTTGGGCACCATCGCTGAAGCCGCGCGCCTCGAGCACCGCGGCGAGCTGGGCGCCCTCGATGCCTCGCACCCACGCCTCGACGATGCCATTGACGCCTGGCATTTCCGCAGGCTGAGCTTCGTTGCGCGCGAACATGACTTCCTGGAAAGCCTGCGTCACCCGCGCTCGGTGCAGGTCGAGCTCGGCGCCGCAGGTCTGCCAGTCATCGAAGCCCATGGCGAGTGCGATGCGCTCGCGCGTGACGACGTCCGCCGGAATGGTGTGCGCCTGCGCATCAGCCAGCATTTGCAGGCGGTTCTCCAGGCGCCGCAGGAAAACGTAGGCCGCCTCGAGCTCCTGCGCGACGCGCGCCGGCAGCAGCTTGCCGCCGGCCAGTTGCGGCAGGACCGCCAGTAACGACGACGTCTGCATGCGCCGGTCCTGCCCGCCGCGGATGAGCTGAAAAGCCTGCACCACGAACTCGATCTCGCGAATGCCGCCGGGCCCCAGCTTCACGTGCTCGGCAAGGTCGCGTCGCGCAACTTCCTTTTCGATGAGCGCCTTCATCTCCCGCAGCGCTTCGAACACACCGAAGTCGAGATAGCGCCGGAAGACGAAGGGCCGGACGCTCTCGGCCTGGATCAGCTTGTAAGCCGCGACCCCGGTAACGGCGCGCGCCTTCACCCAGGCATATCGCTCCCAGTCGCGGCCGTGCGTCTGCAGGTAGTCATTGAGGAACAGCGCGCTGGCCGTCAGCGGGCCGCTGTCACCGAAGGGCCGCAGCCGCATGTCGACGCGAAACACGCTGCCCTCGGCAGTGCGCTCGTGCAGCAGCCGGATGACGAGCCTGCCCAGACGCGTGAAGAAATCCTCGTTATCGATGCTGCGGCTGCCCGACGTGGCGCCCTTGTCGGGGAACAGGAATATCAGGTCGATGTCAGAGGAGAAGTTGAGCTCTTCGCCACCGAGCTTGCCCATGCCGAGCACGATGAACGCCTGGCGCTCACCGGCACCATTGAGCGGCGCCCCGTAGGTGCGCTCGAGATCGAGACTGGCGTAGTCCACGGCGGAGGCAATCGCCGCGTCGGCAAACGCGCTGGTGTCCACCAGCGTCTCGTTCAACGTGGCCCATCCCGAAAGATCCCGCCACGCGATGCGCACCATCTCGCGTTCCCGCTGGCGACGTAGCGCCGCCATGAATCCCGCGAGGTCGGGTTCGCCCATCACCGCCGCGAGGCGCTGCGCCATTTCGCCTTGGGCCAGCGGGCGCATGAGCGCGGCATCGTCGATGAGCCATTTGGCGAGCGCTGCGTCGCGCGCCAGGCTGTTGCACACGAAATCACTGGCGGCCAGCACGCGCGACAATGCTTCGCGCAGTTCCGGCGCCGCCGCCTCGAAGATGGCGAGCGCGCCCGATTCACGAACGCGTGTCAGTTGTTGCTCACAGTAAGCGGCGAGTTGCGGTGTCACGGGCGCGGACTGTACTAGAAATATCCGCCAGAAATATCTGCGAATCCCCCTTGCGGATGGCGCGCAAGCGCCTACGATTCCCCCATGAAAAGGCGAGTGTGCAGGTTGATGGCCGCTGGTGGATTGCTCCTGCTCGTCGCCTGCGCCCGGCAGGAAACTGTGCGCGAAATCGACTGGGCCAAGACAGCGCTGGCGCGCAATCCCGCCTACGAAATCGTCGCCACTGACGAGTCCGCCGGCATCTTCACGGTTCGCAGCACCACGACCGGCAGGTTTGAAACCATCAAGCTCCAGGACCTCGTCGCGGCGCCGCTGCCGCCCAAGGCGGTGGTGCAGCCCGCGCCCGCGGCGGTGGCCGCCTCCGAACCGGTCGAATCTCCTGCCGTTGCCAACGATGCCACCGGCACGCCGCCATCGGGCCAAACTACCAGCGCCGTCGACGCCGAAGCGGCAGTTGTCGACGGCGCCATCGCGCAAGGCCCGGGCTACAGCATCCATCGCGGCGAAGATGCTCCGCCGCAAGTTGTCAGCACTCTCGAAGGGCCGGGGTATTCCATCACGCGCCAGGATCCCGCCGAAAGCGCGGAATCTCCCGGTCCTGAAGTCGTGGACAGCAGTGTCGAGCACCGCACCGATCCCATCATCTGCCAGGGCGATCGCCTCATGCGCATCGATGGCGAAACCATCGAGTTCTCCGGTGATGCGGTCATCGCCGAAAAGGGTTGCGACCTGTACATCAGCAACGCGCACATCCGTGCCGGCGGTGTGGGCATCATCGCGCGCCAGGCGCGCGTGCACATCGTCAACAGTTCCATCGGCGGCTCGCGTGGGTCGTACGAAGCGTCCAATGGTGCCGAGATCTACGTGGCGCACACCACGTTCACCGGAGTCGGCCGCCGCTTCGATTCCGCCACCATGAACGACCTCGGCGGCAACGCCTATCAAACGAACTAGGGTGCCGGGACGGGATACCGGGAAAACTCGTCCGCGAGTCGGGCACACTTGCGCTGAGTTTTCCCGGTATCCCGTCCCGGCACCCTTTGAGGAATTTCGATGACTTACTGCGTCGGATGTCAGGTCGATGAAGGCCTGGTGTTCCTGTCTGATTCGCGCACCAACGCCGGCGTCGATCACGTCAGTACTTTCCGCAAAATGTCGCTCTTCGAGATGCCGGGCGAACGGGTGATCGTGTTGTTGTCCGCCGGCAACCTCGCGACCAGCCAGTCGGTGGTCGCCCTGCTGCGCGAGCGGATCAACCTGGCCAAGGCGAGCCTGCTGACCACGCGCACCATGTATGAAACCGCGCGTCTCGTTGGCGACGCCGTGCGCGATGTGTACGCACGCGACGCCGAGCCACTCAAGGTGCACGGCATCGAATTCAACCCCACCTTCATCATCGGTGGCCAGATCAGTGGCGAAGCTCCGCGGCTGTTTCACGTATATTCCGCCGGCAATTTCATCGAGACCACGGCGGACACCCGCTATTTCCAGATTGGAGAATCCAAGTACGGCAAGCCCATCATCGACCGGGTGGTGCAAGCCGACACACCGCTCGCCGCCGTGGCGAAATGCGCGCTGATTTCCATGGACTCCACCATCCGCTCGAATCTTTCCGTGGGCATGCCGCTCGACCTTGCCATCGTGCGCCGCGATGCACTGGCGGTGGCGTTGCATCGAAGCATCGGTGCGGACGACGCCTATTTCAAAGTCATCCGCGATGGCTGGGGCGAGTCCTTGCGCAACGCGTTCCACGCGCTGCCAGACCCTTCAATTCCTTGAGTTTTGAGTCATAAGTGGGACATCCCACCGTGCGGTGCGCACGTTTTGGCTTGCCTGAGTTTCATTCGCGATAAATCAGGCGTAGGTTCTTTTCTCATGAGGGACCCGCCGACAAACCGTCGATCGGCAATGCAGGCGCTGCTCGCGTTGGGCGGCGGCCTTTTCATGCAACGCTTGTTGGCCGAGCCGAGTTTCGCCCGGGTTCCTGGCAGTCCCGAAAATCTGTCCGGCTCGTCCGCAGATCCGGAACCGCTGTTCGCCGCACCGACGCGCCTCGATCGCATCGGCCGCGTGATGACCCACGTCATGGTCAACGGCAAGGGCCCTTTTCGTTTCGTGATCGACACCGGTGCCAGCCGCTCGACCCTGGCGCCGCATCTCGCGCGAGCGCTCAACCTCAAGCCATCGGTGGGCCGCAATGTCATGCTCAATGGCGTCACCGGCGCCGCCGAAGTTCCCACCGTCGCCGTCGACAGCCTCGAGATCGGCGCACTGCGCTTCGAGAAGCAGGACCTGCCGGTCATCTTCACGTCCATCATGGGCAACGCCGACGGCATTCTCGGCGTCGCGGGATTTCAGGATGAGCGCATCGACGTCGACTTCAGGCGAGATCGCGTGAGCGTGCTCGAGTCGAACGGCAAGCGGCCTCACTACAGCATGGTCACCTCGCGGGCCACGCGTAACGTCAACGGCCTGATGATCCTCGACGTGCGAGTCGGGCGCCGCATCCGCGCGAAAGCAGTCATCGACACCGGCGCGGAGCGCACGCTGGGCAATCTCGCCCTGCAGAGCCTCATGAACAAGAATCGCCGCCGCAAGCGCGAAGTGGTGGCAGCGGTGGTGCATGGCGCGACTCCCGACATCGCCGACGGCGACGTGCAGGAGATCAAGGAAACGACCATCGGCGACATGACGCTGTCCAACCTCGAAGTGATCTTCGCCGACTTCCACGTGTTCAAACTCTGGGGCCTCGACCAGGAACCGGCCTTGCTGGTGGGCATGGACGTGCTCGGCGTCCTGGAGCGCCTGGTCATCGACTACCGGCGCAACGAAGTGAGCATGTACGGCGACCGGATCGCGTCGAGACTCGTGCAGCGCTGATCTTCCGGGGCAAGCACCCCGGATTCGGCGAGAATCGGCGCCATGTCGACTCCCAAGCCCGTTCGTGAATGGCGCGATGTCAGCGCCGCGACCTTCCGCAATGAAATCCTGCCAGCCCGCGAACCCGCGCTGATCCGCGGGGCGGTGCAAGACTGGCCTGCGGTGCGCGCCGGCCAGGCGTCCCCGCAGGCGCTGGCTAACTACCTGCGCGCGTTCGACACCGGCGCTTCCGCCGACACCATGCACGGCGACCCGGGCATCGGCGGACGCTTCTTCTACAACGAAGACCTTTCGGGGCTGAACTTCGAACGGAATTCCATGCCTCTGGCCGGTTCGCTCGACCGGCTGCTCGAACTGCTCGACGAGTCGGCGCCGCCCGCGCTGTACGTCGGCGCCCTGGCCGCACCGGCGGCGTTACCCGGATTCGCGCAAGCCAACGCGCTGCCGCTGGCCGAGGGCATCGTGCCGCGGCTGTGGCTCAGCAACCGTGTCACAGTCCAGACGCACTACGACATCTCTTACAACATCGCCTGCGTTGTCGGAGGCCGCCGGCGATTCACCCTTTTTCCGCCGGAGCAGCGCGCGAACCTGTACGTCGGCCCACTCGAATTCACGCTCGCGGGACAGCCCATCAGCATGGTGCGGCTCGATGCGCCCGATCACGCGCGCTATCCGCGTTTTCGCGATGCGCTCGCCGAGGCGCAGGTCGCCGAGATGCAACCGGGTGATGCGCTGTTCATCCCCTACATGTGGTGGCATCACGTCGAAGCCCTCGACGCATTCAACCTGCTGGTGAACTACTGGTGGGACGACACCCCTCCGTGGAATGGCTCGCCCTTCGAAGCGCTGTGCCATGCGCTGATGTCCGTGCATTCACTACCGCCCGACAAACGCGCGATCTGGCGGAAGGTGTTCGAGCACCATGTCTTTGAAACCGACGGCAGCCCTGTGGCGCACCTGCTGCCGGCGCAGCGTGGAATCCAGGGCACGCTCGATCAGCGGCTGGCGCTCCACATTCGCAACTGGCTGCTGCAAACGCTGACGCCGCGCCGGCGCCCGTAGGCCAGCGAAATTCAGCGCAGCAGTGTGAAGCGGCCGAGCGCCACGCGCTGGCCGTTGAGCAGGGCTTCCACCGCATGGACACCCGGATAGTGTTTGCGGGTCGTGAGCTGCCGGAGCCCTATCTTCTTGGTGACGGCCACGCGCGCGCCCGGCGCGAGCGTGAGGGCCTTCATCTTGAACGTCTTGGCGCCCGTGCCACGCGCTTTCACGAAGTGCACCACCAGGTCGACCATGATTCGCTGGGGCCTGTTCCGCTTGTTAGCCAGCGTGAATGACACGGTGACGCTGCCGCCGATCTTCACGCGCAGCGGCACGATGTGCTTGTCGCGCAGTACCACGTCGGCCTTCGACCCATAACCCAGTGCACCCAACGCCCCGGCGTCCGCCCGTTTCACCGCCGAACGCAGCGCGTGATTCACGATCCAGCGCCGCTCTTCGCTTGCGCCACGCAGCCATCGCTTCGCCACGGCGGTGAGCAGCGCGGGATGGTCCTTGCCGATGTCGTTGAGATTGTTGGCCACCGAGCGGCGCACGTAGAGCTCGGGGTCGTCCTTCAACAGCTCGAGCAGCTCGAGCACCGGCCGCGGCTCCTTCTGGAACGCGCGCAGGCGTGGCGCCCAGGGCAGGCGCGGCCGCGTCCCTTCGGAGACCAGGCGGCGTACGTGAGGGCTCGGATCGCTGGCCCACTGCCGCAACCGGACCAGCGTGGCCTCGGGATGTTTTTCGAGAAAGGCGCGAATGCTGTATTCGGCGGTGAAGAGTTGCGTCAGCGCGTGTTGTGCGCGCATCGAGTCTTCAAAATGATCGAGTCCGTGCTGCGCGACGAAAAAAAGATGCGGCATGTACAGAAACGCCGCCATGCCGCCCGAGGCGCGATGCTCATGCGGTTGCGTCGCCGACGCCAGAAGCACGTCGATCGCCTTTGGATATTCGGCCGGCAAGTGTTTACGCAGCGCAGCCGCGATGTGAAATCCACGACCGGTCAGCGACAGCGGGCCAAAACCTGAAAGCGCATCGCGCAGAAATTCGGCTTGCGGAAATTCCGCGTGCACGGCGCGAATCATCTGTGCAATGGCGCGCGGCGCGCTGGGCCCGAACTGGTCTTTGAGGGCGCTCGCCAAGCGACTATTGCCGCGCGGTCGCCAGCTTCAGTCCCAGCGCGATGAACATGGCGCCAGCAACCTTGTTGAGCACGTTGGCCATGGACGGCCGGCGCAGGAATGCAGCGCGCAGCTTTGCCGCGGCCACGGCGAGCACCACGCACCAGATGACACCCAGCGTCACGAAGGTGAGGCCCAGCGCGAGGAAGGCAGCCACTTTGTCGGGGCTGCCGGCCTCGATGAACTGCGGCATCAGGGCCAGGAAGAACAACGCCACTTTCGGATTCAGCAGATTCGACAGCACGCCCTGGTGGAATGCGGACCATTGCCGTTTTGACGGGCCATCGGCATCGCCACGGGAATCATCACCACCCGGCAGGCCGTTGGACCGGCTCAGCAACGCGCGTACACCGATGTAGATGAGGTAGGCGGCGCCCGCGAACTTGACCGCCATGAATGCGTAAGGCGACGTGGCCAGCAGCGCGGAAAGTCCCAGCGCCGCGGCCAGGGTGTGTATGACGCTGCCGGCGCTGATGCCGAGCGCGGCGGCAATTCCCGAGGAACGGCCCGCCGACAGACTACGGCCGAGGATGAAGAAGGTGTCCTGCCCCGGTGTGATGACCAGCAGGATGGCGGTGGCGATGAACAGCCAGTAGTGATGAATGCCAAGCATGGGCGGCATCGTGCCGCGTACCGCCCATGCTCGCAAACAAGGTTTTCTAAGTCTTAAGAAACAAACGCTGCAGGCACTGGTTCTTCACCGACCGCCTGGCGCAACACCGCCCAGTGCATCGCTTCATCACCCAGGATGCTGGCCGCGGCTTTGGAAAGCTCGCGATCCTTGAACAGCGGCACGGCGCCTAGATAGGCGCTCACGGCGCCCTTTTCCAGGCCCGCTGCGAAACGCAGAACATCGTTTTGTGTCTTCAGCGTTTCCACCGGAAATGCGTACTTCGCTTTCGCCACGGCTGCCGTTCCGCCGAGCTTCGTCACTGTGGACGCGAGCACATCGGCATGCTGCTTGTGATGCCCCTGGAACGTCACCGCAAGTGCCAGGACCGGCCCTTTGAGCAAACCGCTCCCTGCGCCTACACCATAAGCGGCAATCGCCTCTAGTTCGGCCGCGAGAGCCGTGTTGAGAATGGCGACGTCATTGGCCGGGTTGGCGCCCTCAGCTCCAGCGGCGAGCGAATCCCGCCCGGCGAGTAGTGCAACTGCAGCACCGGAAAGCCCGGCGCCTCCAACGCTGAGGAAAGTGCGGCGCGCGACAAGAACATTTCCGAATTTACGGGGGTCCAGGAAAGACATGGTGCATCTCCGTGTGTGACTGCACCAGTCCAATGCTCGGCTTGTAGGAATTGTTCCCCAAGGGAACCGAATTGCAGCGTCGCGGGACACACCTGCTAAGGCCAACTCGTTCGGGCGGGGAAAGGACTCAATGCTCTCAATACTGGTTTGCCACTCGTACTTCCTGCGGTTCGACCAGAAACAGGTTCAACGCGCCAAACCTTATCCGCCGCTCGCGACGCTGCAGGTGGCCGCGCTGCTGCGCCACGCGGGTCACGAGGTGTCGTTCTTCGACTCCATGCTGGCGGACGATCTCGAGCGCTTCGAACGCCAGCTCGATGTCATGCGCCCGCAGCTCGTGGTGTTCTACGAGGACAACTTCAATTTCCTGAGCAAGATGTGCCTGGGCCGCATGCGCGAGGCCTGCTGCCGCATGATCGGGCTGGTGCGTGCGCGCGGCGCGCGGCTGATCGCCGCCGGCTCCGATGCATCCGACTCCCCCACAAACTACCTGAGCGCGGGCGCGGACGCGGTGCTGCACGGCGAAGCCCTCGGCGAACTCGTAGCGCTCGTCGACCGCCTGAACAGCGATATTTCGCTGGGTGCGCACGCGCTGGCCGCGGGCCTGCCCCATGTGAGCATCGCGGGCGCCGCCGGCCCCGAACGCGCGCGCGCTGTCGCACGCCTGCCGGAGCCCGTGACCCCCGCACTGCCCGCGTGGGATCTCGTCGACATCGAAAAATATCGCCGCGTGTGGAAAAAGGCGCACGGCCATTTCAGCCTCAACATGGCTGCCTCGCGCGGCTGCTCGTTCCGTTGCAACTGGTGCGCCAAGCCAATCTGGGGCAATCAGTACGTGCAACGCTCTCCACGCGAAATAGCCGCGGAGATGATCCACCTCCGCCGCCATTACCGCCCCGATCACATCTGGTTCGCAGATGACATATTCGGGTTCAAGGCCGACTGGGTGGACGAGTTCGCGGCGGCACTGGCCGAAAATGGTGGCGGAGTGCCATTCACCATCCAGCTGCGCGCGGACCTGGTCAGTGCGCGCATGACCGAATCGCTGCGCGCAGCCGGTTGCCGCGAAATCTGGCTCGGCGCCGAAAGCGGCAGCCAGAAGATTCTCGACGCCATGAACAAGGGCACGAAGGTCGGCGAGATCCTGAAAGCACGAAGATTGCTCGGCGCAGCGGGAATTCGTGTCGGATTCTTCCTGCAACTCGGCTATCTGGGCGAGGAACTCGACGACATCCTGGCCACGCGCGCGCTGATGCGCGACGCACGGCCCGATGACGTGGGAGTCAGCGTGTCCTATCCACTGCCGGGCACGAAGTTCTACGAGATGGTCAAGGAACAGCTCGGCGCCAAGCGTCACTGGCAGGAGAGCAACGATCTCGAGATGATGTTCGCCGGCACCTACCGTTCAGAGTTCTATCGCCAGTTGCGCAACCTGCTGCACGACGAAGTGACCCACGCCGGGGAACCCGCGCTGCAGCAGCGCTGGGACGCTCTCCTCGAGCGCGAGGAAGAGTATCGCCAGGACCAGTCATTCCCAGGGGCGTTGAGCATAGCCAATGCCTGACGTCCTGCTCACGCACGGCTACTTCCTCGCCGAGGACGAGAAGGAGCGGCAGATCATGAAGCCGTATCCGCCTCTCGGCCTGCTCTACCTGTCGGCGTATCTGAAGCGCGCGGGATTTTCCGTGGAAGTATTCGACAGCACTTTCGGCGAGCTCGCCGCGCTGGCGCAACGTTTTGCGGCGGCGCCCGGCGGCGTCGTGGGCATCTACACCAATCTCATGACGCGGCGTAACGTGCTGCGCATCGTCCAGGCCGCCAAGCTGCATCGCTGGACCGTGATACTCGGCGGCCCGGAGAGCGCTAACTACATCGGCGAATACCTCGGCGCCGGCGCCGACATCATCGTCACCGGCGAAGGCGAGGTGACGCTCAGCGAGTTGCTGGCGGCGCTGCCGCGACAGGGCGTGCATCGCCTGCAGGATGTGCCCGGTATCACGTTCCGTGATGAGTCCGGTGTCGTCGTGAGCAACGCGCCGCGCACGCGCGTGCCGGATATCGACTCGCTGCCTTTCCCCGACCGGGAAGCCATCGACCACGACCTCTATCTGAACGCCTGGAAGACCCATCACGGCGCCAGCAGCATCAACCTCATCACCGCGCGCGGCTGCGCCTATCGATGCAACTGGTGCTCGCACGCCGTGTACGGACATTCGCATCGGCGGCGCAGTC
>Ga0190274_10002573_pt1 | contig 10709 bp, 11 predicted proteins | sample Popmic531T_FD_133002 | JGI IMG/M metagenome (GOLD analysis project Ga0190274, IMG submission 133002) | Populus adjacent soil microbial communities from riparian zone of Yellowstone River, Montana, USA - 531 T | ecosystem: Environmental > Terrestrial > Soil > Riparian zone | place: USA: Montana...
CCGGTGTGCTGGTGGTAGAACTTGTCCTCGAGCTTGTTGCCCGTGACCTTGACCTTGCCGGCGTTCAGCACGATCAGGTTGTCGCCCATGTTCACATGGGGGCTGTAATCAGCCTTGTGCTTGCCCTTCAGGCGATGCGCGAGCTGGGTTGCAAGGCGCCCAAGGGTCTTGCCCTCGGCATCCACGACGTACCAGTCGGCCCGGACTTCTGCAGGCTTGGCGAATGTTGTGCTCATCGATTATCCCGGACCAAACGTTAGGGGCTCTCTCCATGGGAGGAGCCGTCGAAAAAGGGCGCAGAGTTTAATCGAACCGGCCTCGGCAATGCAAAGCAGCCTCATTGATCTCCTGGGGAACCCCCAATGAGTCGGACGGAGAGCCTATAGTTAGCCCCATGACGAGGCTCCCAGACCCGGCAGATCAGGCACTTATCTCCCTGGACCGGGCCCTGCGGGCCCTGTTTGCCCCGGTCAGGGCCAGCCGCCCGATCCCGGGGGAGACGGTCCCTGGGGCGGGCTCCCGGCTGGATGAATCCGGGCGCCGCCAAGCCGCCTCGCTGATGCGAGTCAATCATGCCGGCGAAGTTGCGGCACAAGGCCTGTACCACGGCCAGTCCCTGGTCGCCCGGGACCCGGCCATACGCGCCCTGCTTGAACGTGCCGGACGTGAAGAAGCCGATCACATGGCCTGGTGCGAAACGCGCCTCAAGGAACTGGGCAGCCGGCCGAGTTTGCTGCAGCCGCTTTGGTATGCCGGATCATTCGCCATTGGTGTGGCCGCAGGCCTCGCCAGCGATCCGGTCAGCCTCGGCTTCCTTGCCGAGACCGAACGCCAGGTCGAGCACCATATCGATTCACATCTGGAGCAACTGCCAGCGGAGGATCGGCGCAGCCGGGACATCCTCAGCGCCATGCGTGACGATGAGCAGGCGCACGGTGAAATGGCCACGCGATCCGGCGCAGTCACTCTGCCTGCACCCATCCGACACCTGATGCGTGCGACTTCAAGACTGATGACGACGACAGCACGCTGGATCTGATCATCAAGACCTCGTGACTCCTTAATGGGGTCATTTGTTGCCTTGATGGAGCGTTATGTAATAAAAAGGGGTACAAGCTCGGAAATCTTTCCGATCAGGGGTTTCCAGAAGGGTGAGAACAACGACGATGGAAGACAATGTCAAACCATTGAGCGACATTCCGGCTATCAATCGCTTCCTTAGCTACTGCCGGATCCGCACTGTCCCTTCCAAGACTGTGATCATTCATGCGGGCGACCTGCCTGACGTCCTGTACTACGTCATCAGCGGTTCGGTCGAAGTCATGATCGAAGACGAGGAAGGCAACGAAATGGTCCTGGCTTACCTGAGCAAGGGCCAGTTCTTCGGAGAGATGGGCCTTTTCAACGACCAGCCGGCCCGCAGCGCCTGGGTACGTACGCGCAACCAGTGCGAGCTGGCAGAGATGACCTATCCGCGCTTCCGCCAGATTGCCGCGGAGAGCCCGGGCCTGGTATTCGAGCTGGCAACCCAGCTGGCATCGCGCCTGGATCGCACCAATCGAAAGCTGGGCGACCTGGCATTCGTTGACGTCACCGGGCGTGTCGCCCACGCGATCATGGACCTGTGCGGTGAGCCGGACGCCATGACCCATCCGGAGGGCATGCAGATCAAGGTCTCACGGCAGGAACTCTCCCGCCTGGTGGGATGCTCACGTGAAATGGCTGGCCGCGTCCTCAAGGTTCTCGAAGAACAGGGGCTGCTGCGCGCGACCGGCAAGACGATCGTCGTATTCAACGCGCGGCCAAAGATGAAGACACGACCGGTAATCGTGCCGGCGACGACCTCGGCTACCGGTACCAGGCCAGCGCTCCGCACGCCTGTGGCTCCTGTGGCCCCCGTAGCAGACGATGAGGACGATTTCGACGACGAGGACGAAGCCTGACTTTCGCTTCAGCAAGTAAGCCCTGAGCCCGGGAGACTTCAGCCCCCAGGACTTCAGCACGTAGTGGCTCAGGCGTGCAGCATGCTCCGGACCGGCCGGCCTGCGTCGATGTTCTGACGCATGGCGCGAATCACCGCGCCATAGTCCTCTTCGCCGAAAATGGCCGACCCGGCCACGAAGGTGTCGGCTCCCGCGTGTGCTATCGCGCCGATGTTCTCGACCTTTACGCCGCCGTCCACTTCCAGCCGCACGTGCCGGCCGCTGGCATCTATGCGCCGGCGTACTTCAGCCAGTTTTTCCAGTGCGCCGTGGATGAATTTCTGGCCACCAAACCCCGGATTCACCGACATGATCAGCACCAGGTCGAGGTGCTCAAGGGTGTGGTCGAGGTAATTCAGCGGCGTCGCCGGATTGAATACCAGGCCGGGCTTGCAGCCCAGTTCACGGATCAACCCGATGGTGCGATCGATATGTTCGCTCGCCTCAGGATGGAAGCTGATGTAGGTGGCGCCGGCCTTGGCAAAATCCGGCACCAGCCGGTCCACGGGCTTCACCATCAGGTGCACATCGATGGGTGCCGTGACGCCATGTCGGCGCAGGGCTTCGCAGACCAGCGGCCCGATCGTGAGATTGGGCACGTAGTGGTTGTCCATCACGTCGAAATGGACGATGTCCGCGCCAGCCGCAAGAACAGCATCGACCTCCGCACCAAGGCGGGCGAAATTGGCTGACAGGATCGACGGTGCGATCCACGGCGTCTGGGCTGACATGGCAACCCCAAGTCTACGCCAGGCCCCGCTGCCCGCGCAGCAGTTCATAGGCTTCGCGGATCGCCTGCGTACGTTGCTTGGCATGTTCGAGCATCGAGTCGGGCAGTCCATTGGCCTTGAGCTTGTCCGGGTGATGGCGACTCATGAGGCGACGGTAGGACTTCACCAGCTGGGCATCGGTCACCGTCGCATCGACTTCCAGCGTGCGGTAGGCAGCTGCGATGCGCGCTTCCTGGGATACCGCCGCGCCTGCACCGCGCGCTTCGCCTCGCAGCGCGGCCTCGATGCGGGCAAAGGTCGCAGCCTGCATGCCCAGTCCGGAGGCGAAGCGGGTCACACGAGCGCGTGCTGCTGGCGAAAGGTCACTGCCCCACAATGCAAAGCGCAGCTGGATTTCCACGAAGACGCGCAGGATTGCCGGCTGTGAATGACTGGCCGCACGCAGTTGCACCAACTCCTGTTCAGGATCGAAAGCGGCGTCCTTGCCCTCGGTAAAAGACCCGATCGCCAGGCGCACCTGCGCGGCATCAAGTCGCAGCGCCTGCATCACCGATCGCGCCGCTTCTATCTCGCGCTCGGTAACTCGCCCGTCCGCCTTTGCAACATGGCCCATGACGCGAAACGTACTGCGAAAGAACTGCTCGCCCGGCGCACGCACGCCGTGACGCCCGATGCTGGTGTCATACTGGTGCCCGATCGCTGTGCCCAATGCGAAGCCGATGGGCCCCAGGAACGCGCCCAGTGCGCCGCCGATGAGTTTTCCCGTCCACTGCATATGGTTTATGGTAGCAAGGCTTGAACACTTCACCGACCGCAGTGCATGAAACTCGCCTTGGCCTGACCCGCATTCACCGCGGCAAGGTCCGCGACGTGTATGCCGTGGATGAGCGGACACTGCTGATAGTCGCAACCGATCGACTGTCGGCCTTCGATGTGGTGCTGCCGGACCCGATTCCGGGCAAGGGAAAGGTGCTGAACACCATTTCCAACTTCTGGTTTGCGCGGACCGGGCACATCGTTCGCAATCACCTGTTGGGCACACCGTTGGCTGAAGCGGTGCCCGATCCTTTGGATCGCGCCCAGATCGAAGGACGCTGCGTCGTCGCCCGTCGCCTGAAGGCGCTGCCAATCGAAGCCATCGTGCGCGGCTACCTGATAGGGACGGGATGGAAGGACTACCAGGCCACGGGGTCGGTGTCGGGCATCGCCCTGCCTGCCGGATTGCGCCAGGCCGAGCGCCTGCCACGGCCGATCTTCACGCCCGCCACCAAGGCGGCGGTCGGCGACCATGACGAGAACATCAGCTACAAGACCGCCGAAGGCCTGGTCGGTCCCGCTGTCGCCGCAAAGGTGCGCGATATCTCGCTGGCGCTTTACGCGTTCGCAGCCGAACACTGCGCGCAGCGCGGAATCATCATCGCGGATACGAAGTTCGAGTTCGGACTGGCCCCGGATGGCGAACTGTTGCTGATCGACGAGGTGCTTACGCCGGATTCGTCGAGATTCTGGCCGGCAGAAAGCTATCGGGTTGGCATCAGCCCGCCCAGTTACGACAAGCAGTTTGTGCGTGACTACCTGGAGACTCTGGACTGGAACAAGCGCGCACCGGGACCGTCCCTTCCAGCAGAGGTAATTCGGCGAACTGCGGAAAAATATGCCGAGGCGCTGGTGCGCATCACCGGCCCTGCCACTGCTGCGGCGAGCGCAAACAACTAACCCTGGGGTCGGCGCCACATGTGGCAGAAGTTCTGGAGTCTGCTCGACCTGGGATTGTTCGGCGCACACACGCTGGGCGACGGACCGTTGGCCCGGGTGTTGCGGGTGCTGCGCTACCCCTATGCCCTGCTGCGCGACCTCCTCAACGGTGAGCTGAACCTCCGAGCCACAGGGCTCGTCTATGCGACCCTTCTCGCCCTGATACCGGCCGTGGCGTTGGTATTCGCGGTGCTCAAGGCCTTCGGCGCTCATCGGGAACTGGAGCCGCTGATCCTCGAGTTCTTTCGCCCGGTTGGCGACGTGGCCGCGGCGAACATGACGCAGCGACTGATGGAGTTTGCCGATGGCGTGCGCAGCGGCCTCGTTGGCGTCGTCGGCTTCGCCGTCCTGTTGTGGACCCTGATCGGGACGGTAAAAAAGATCGAGGACAGTTTCAATTTCGTATGGCGCGTGCGCAGTGCGCGCAGCATTGCCCGCCGTATCACTGACTATGCGGCACTCATCATCATTGGCCCGCTGGTGATAACGGCGGTCATCGCCTTTACCAAGCTCGCCTTCGATAGTGTGACAACCCACACCCCGCAGGGTTTTGCGCCGGCTGCGTGGCTCTTCAGCACTGTCATCAACCTTGCGCCCTACGCCATCGTTACAGGGCTGTTCACCGTCCTCTACGTGTTGATCCCCAATACGCGGGTGCGCCTGTGGCCGGCGCTCGTAGGCGGCTTTACGGCGGGCCTGCTGTGGGCCGCAACCGGAAAGGTGTTCACCACACTGGTTCTGGCCAGTTCACAGCTGAAGCTGGTGTATGCCGGCTTCGCCATCATCGCGGCCATCATCGTGTGGACCTTCCTCGGCTGGCTCATCCTGCTGGTCGGCGCACAACTGGCGTTCTATGTCCAGAATCCCAACTACCTGCGCCTGGGGCATGCGGTGCTGCGGCTGTCCAGCCGGGAGCTGGAACTGCTGGCGCTCGACATCATGGTCCATGTCGGCGAAGCGCTGCGCGCCACCCGCGCACCCTGGACCGTGGATGCACTGAGCCGCAAGCTGAGCCTGCCGGGTATTGCAGTGGCCGACATGGCGTGCAACCTCGAGCGATCGGGTCTCCTGGCGCAGGCCGACGACGGTACCTTGTTCCCGGCGCGGGAACTCAAGGGCATCAGGCTCACGCAGATTGTCCAGACCGCGCGTTCCGACAGCAGCGGGCATGTTCCCCTTACGCGCGCCGTCGCTCCTGGAGCAGCGCGGCTGCACGAGGAACTGGAAAGCTCCTGGCTCGAGGCCTGTGGCGAACGCACGCTCGCGGACCTGGTCAAGGTGCCCCGCTGAGCCAGAGAATCAGTTCCCGGCGATGGTGACTTCGTCCAGCAGCACCGATCCGGTGAGCACGGCACCTCGCGTATCGAGGTCCGAACCGATCGCGCGTACGCCCTGGTACATCTGACGCAGGTTGCCGGCAATCGTGACTTCGTGGACCGGAAACCGGAATTGTCCATCTTCAACCCAGAAACCGGTTGCGCCCCGCGAATAGTCTCCGGTCACACCGTTGACTCCCTGCCCCATCAGTTCAGTGACCACCAGTCCGGTGCCCATCGCCGCAAGCAATTCATCGAAGCCCTGTGCTCCGCGTGTGGAGGTGACATGAAGATTGTGGATTCCGCCGGAGTTGCCAGTGGTTCGAAGACCCAGCTTGCGCGCCGAATAGCTCCCAAGGATGTAACCCTGCAGCACGCCTTCGCGCACCAGGTCGCGATCCCGCGTCGCGACACCCTCGCCGTCGAAGGGCGCGCTGGCAATTGCGCCGATCAGGTGCGGACGTTCCTGGATCTGCACATGGTCTGGCAGGACCTGCGTCCCGGCGGCGTCCAGCAGGAAGGACGATTTTCGGTACTGGCTGGATCCCTGCACTGCCGACACCATGTGCCCGAACAGTCCGCGTGCAAGCTCGGCGACAAACAACACCGGCGCCTTGCGGGTGCTGAGCTGGCGTGCGCCAAGTCGCGCAACGGCGCGCTCCCCGGCCCGTCGCCCAATGTATTCCAGGGCTTCCAGTCCGGAGGGTGAGCGCGCGTTTGAATACCAGTAGTCGCGCTGCATGTCCGCGCCTTCCTGCGCCAGCAAAGCACAGCTGACGCTGTGGCTGGTACTGGGGTACCCGGCGAGAAATCCATGGGAGTTGCCATACACGCGCACTCCCCGATGCGTTGACACCGTCGCACCCTCGGAGTTGTTTACGCGCCGGTCCACGGCCAGGCCTGAAGCTTCACAGGCCCGGGCAATCTCGATCGCCTGTTCCGGTGAAATATCCCAGGGGTGATACAGGGAAAGGTCCGGAATATCGCGCGCCATGTCCGTCTCGTCGGCGAGGCCCGCGAATTCGTCGCGTGCCGTATGTCGGGCAATCGAGCAGGCCTTGCGCACCATCTCGCGCACGGCTTCGGGACGCAGGTCCGCGCTGCTGGCCGAGCCCTTGGCCTGGCTGAAATAAACAGTGATGCCCAGCGCACGATCCCGCTGATACTCGACCGTCTCGACTTCACCCAGGCGCACGGTCACGTTGAGGCCCTGCTGCAGGCTCACGTCCGCTTCCGCCTGCGTTGCCCCTGCCTCGCGCGCTTCGCGCAGCGCGAATTCCGCGATGTCGGACAGTTCCGGGATCCGGGATGCGTCTATGGCCTGGGACATGGGCCATAATTGTACGGTATGGCCACCATCGAAAATGAACTGGACGAGGATCAGGAGGAGCTGCCACCAAGCAAGAGCTCGCGCAAGCGCGAGGCGCATGCGCTGCAGAAGCTGGGCGAACGGCTGGTGAAGATGCGCCCCGTGGACATGGCAACGCTTCCACTCCCGGAACCACTGGTCGAAGCGATAACCGAAGCGCGCCGGCTGCGCAGCCGGGCGGCGCTGGGACGACAACACCAGTACATCGGAAAGCTGATGCGCGACGTGGATACAGCAGCACTGGAGGCCGCCCTGGATGGCCTGACGGTCGTCCGGAACACGCGTGCTAGACTACGGACAAACCCGAACAGGTAGCGTGCCTCTCGAAATGCGTCCGTTGGTTGGCATCATCATGGGATCGCGCTCCGACTGGGAAACCCTCAGCGTGGCAGCCGAACTGCTTGCGGAACTTGGCGTGCCGCATGAAGTGAAGATCGTCTCCGCGCACCGCACTCCGGACCTGCTGTTCGAATACGCCGCCAGCGCCGAATCGCGCGGCCTGTCCGCGATCATTGCCGGAGCCGGTGGCGCTGCGCACCTGCCCGGAATGACGGCTGCCAAGACACGGGTACCGGTGCTCGGCGTGCCCGTGCAATCCAAGGCGCTCAGCGGCATGGATTCCCTGCTTTCGATCGTGCAGATGCCCAAGGGTGTGCCGGTTGCAACCTTCGCGATCGGCCAGGCGGGTGCGGCAAATGCCGCGTTGTTCGCCGCGGCCATCGTTGCCCTGCACGACGCCAAAGTGGCCGCAGCCCTGCAACAGTTCCGAACCCGGCAGACTGACGCCGTCCTGGCCAGTCCGGACCCGCGAAAAGCGACATGACAATCGGCGTCCTGGGCGCCGGCCAGCTGGGACGCATGTTGGCGCTTGCCGGCTACCCACTGGGCCAGCAGTTCCTGTTTCTTGATCGCGAACCTGGCACACCAGGTCATCAGGTGGGACCGTCCCTGTTCGGTGATTTCACCGATCCGAAGCTGCTTGATGAAATCGCCACCCGCTGCGAAGTAGTGACTTTCGACTGGGAGAACGTACCGGCAGCGTCCCTGGATCGCCTTGCGTCACGCACGCGAATAGCACCGCCGGCTTTGGCACTGGCCACTGCGCAGGATCGCCTGCTGGAAAAGTCCCTGTTCACCCGTCTCGGTATTCCCACCAACAAGAGCATGGCGGTGGATTCGATTGTGGACCTCCGTAGGGCAGCCAGCCTTATCGGTCTTCCCGGAGTACTCAAGACGCGTCGCCTGGGTTACGACGGCAAGGGACAGCAGGTGCTGCGCAAGGCAGCAGACATCGAAACTGCCTGGCAGGCACTGGGCAAGGAATCGCTGCTCTACGAGGAATTCGTACCGTTCGACTACGAAGTCTCTGCGATTGGCGTGCGCGGGAGGGACGGCTCCACGGCGATGTATCCATTGAACCGCAACCTGCACCGGGATGGCATCCTGCGACTCACGCGTGCCCCCTGGAAATCTGCGCCGCTGGAAGCTGCAGCACGGCGACACATGAACCGGGTGCTGCGACACTTTGATTACTGCGGCGTCCTGGCCATCGAGTTCTTTGTCCGCCGTGGCCGGCTTGTCGCCAACGAAATGGCGCCCCGGGTCCACAATTCGGGGCACTGGACCATCGAGGGCGCGGTAACCAGCCAGTTCGAGAACCACGTGCGGGCTGTCGCCGGATTGCCGCTGGGCGACACTCGCGCGACCGGGCACAGCGCCATGATCAACCTCATCGGCGTCATGCCGGCACCAGGCGATTTGCTCAAGGAAAGCGGCCTGCACCTGCACGATTACGGCAAGTCACCGCGACCAGGGCGCAAGCTGGGGCACCTGACCATTGTAGAATCAACTGCCGCGGCCGCGGATCGACGCGCCGCACGGCTACTGCGCAAAATGGATTCACGCCGGGCCTGAACAGATATGTACACGGAGATATTCAAGCTCAGTCAACTCCCCTTCCGGCTCAGCCCGGACCCGGAGTTCCTGTACCTGTCGAAAAACCATGCGCGCGCAAAGGCGTACATGGAGTCGACGATCTGGTTCACGGACGGCTTTGTCGTGATCACCGGGGAGATCGGTGCGGGCAAGACCACCCTTATCGAGACCTTGCTGCGGGAGATGGCGAAGGACGTCGTCGTTGCGCAGATAAACCAGACCCAGGTCTCCGCAATCGAGTTCCTGCAGGCCGTACTGGTATCGTTCGGCTTCACGCCATTCAAGATGAAGAAGGCAGAGCTGCTGGCGACCCTCAACACCTTCCTGATCGAACAGTACGCCGCCGGCCGCAAGGTGCTGCTGATTGTCGACGAAGCGCAGAACCTGCCACTGCGAACCCTGGAGGAGATCCGCCTGCTCTCCGGCGTCGAAACCACCAAGGAAAAGGTGCTGCGCATCATCCTGGCCGGCCAGCCGGACCTGAATGAAAAGCTGGATTCACCCGAGCTGATCCAGCTCGCGCAACGTGTGCGATTGCGGTTTCACCTGACCGCACTGTCCGCCGAGGACCAGCAGGCCTACATCCTGCATCGGCTGGAAGTGGCAGGCTCGGGCGGCAGGAAGATATTCGATGACTCGGTGTATCCGCTGCTCTATCGATACACCGGCGGCGTGCCGCGACTCGTGAACACCCTGTGCGATACCGCGATGATGTCGGCATCCAACGCCGACCGGGACCACGTGCTGGAGGAAGATGTCCTCGCCGCCATTGATGAACTCCAGTGGGTGGATTTCGCGGCGCGCCTCGCTGGCCAGCGGATCGCTGCAAGAGATTTCAGCAACACGGGTCGTTTCGACGCGGAGTCGACGGGCCGGATGCATGACGGTCCCGGCCTTTATGTGGGGCCACGCGATAGCCACCATGGTGAAACCGTGCCGGACGTGCCACTGGCCCGTCTCATCGTTGCTGCGGACGGCAAGACCGTGGGCGAACTGGTGCTGCATGCCGGGCGCACGGTGGTCGGGCGGACGCCGGACAACGACCTGCAGATCGACAACCGCTTCGTCAGCCGTCACCACTGCCAGATCCTGACCTCGCCCGAAGGCTGCGTCATCGAGGACCTCAACAGCACCAATGGAATCGTCGTGAAGGCCAAGCGCGTCCGCCACCACAACCTCAACGATGGCGACGTGGTGACGATCGGCACGCATGACCTGATCTACGTCGATGAGCGCATGCCGCGTTCCGACGCCACCGGCAGCGGCGGCGCCGAGCACATCGAAACGCAGAAGCTCTAGGACCCTAGGGAAGCAGTTCCTTCGGAACGCGTCCCGACACCGGGTTCACGTAGTGGAACGCCGGCTCCGAGATCTCCGGGAAGGTGTACTGGCGCGCGCGAAACGGCCGATCCGGCGGATATTCCGTGCCGAGCTTCGGACCTGACGCAGCACCACCCAATCCCTGCGTGATGCCTCCACCGCGCACGTCGCGAGGCGAAGCGGGCCGACCAGCCAGGGGTGCACCCGGAGCAGTTCCAACCCTCGCCCAGCCATTTCGATAGGAAGCGTTGAAGCTGTGGTGCAGGTCCTGCACGCCGAATTTCCATTCGCCGTTCTCGAA
>Ga0190274_10002575_pt1 | contig 10700 bp, 6 predicted proteins | sample Popmic531T_FD_133002 | JGI IMG/M metagenome (GOLD analysis project Ga0190274, IMG submission 133002) | Populus adjacent soil microbial communities from riparian zone of Yellowstone River, Montana, USA - 531 T | ecosystem: Environmental > Terrestrial > Soil > Riparian zone | place: USA: Montana...
ACCAAGCACCAATTATCAAATACCAAGCACCAATTTTCAAATACCAAGGACCAAGCACCAATTTTCAAATACCAAGGACCAATTATCAAATACCGATTATCATCTATTAACCTTCTGACGTTTAATCTTCACTTATAATCCTAAACCTAATACAACCAGCTCTATGAAAAATCTGAAAATGCTCTTCTGTTGTTTGTCCCTGCTTTTATTCGCCGCGGCGAATGCCCAGGTAACAACCACTCAACTACTCGAAAAAGTTGAACCAGGTGCCAATCCATTAACCATTCCATATGAAAAATGGAAGCTCCCCAATGGATTGACACTGATTGTTCACGAAGACCATTCTGATCCCATCGTCAGTGTAAATGTCAGTTACCACGTAGGGTCGGCGAGAGAAGATCTTGGCAAATCCGGCTTTGCCCATTTCTTTGAACACATGATGTTCGGCGGTTCCGAGCATCTGAAAGACAAAGAACATTTTCGTATCGTGAGTGAATCGGGCGGAAACATGAACGGTTTTACCCAGCGCGATAAAACCACCTATTTCGAAATTATGCCCAGCAATTACCTGGAAACAGCGCTGTGGATGGAAGCAGACCGCATGGGATTCCTTCTTGATTCTGTAACCAAACAGAAATTTGAAATACAGAGAGCAACCGTTAAGAATGAGAAAGGTCAGAACGTGGAAAACCAACCTTATGCGATTGCATTCGTGGAGGTTATCAACGAGATTTTATACCCTGCTGGTCACCCTTACAGCTGGTCTACCATCGGTTACGTGGATGACCTGAACCGCGTATCCGTCGATGACTTAAAGAATTTCTTCCTTCGCTGGTACGGTCCGAATAATGCCATTGTAACGGTGGCAGGAGACGTGAATCCCAAAGATGTGCTTGCGATGACAGAAAAATATTTCGGTGCTATCCCGCAATGCCCGGAAGTAAAAAAGATGAAAGTGCCGGTGCCGATTTTAGCCAACGACCAGTATGCTAATTACGTAGATAACGTTTACCTTCCTTTGACCCTGATGGTTTACCCGACCGTTCCTGCTTATCACCGCGACGAGGCTGCCCTCAACCTCATGGGCATGATGATGGGCGACGGAAACAATTCTATCTTTTATAAAAATTTCGTCAAGACTGAAAAAGCCATCGAAGCCAGTACCAGTCACGGATCGAATGAGCTGGCGGGAGAATACCAGATCGTCGTAGTTACCTACCCCGAGTACGATTTCGAATCCATCGATCCTAATTCCAGCAAAGAAGAAATCAAGAAAAAGATGCAGGAAATGATCATGGCGGGATTTAATGAAACCGAGAAACAAATACACCAGACCATCAATAAATTCGGGGACTCCTGCATCACTGCGGATGCTCTAAACCGGGCGAAGGCAAAAATGACTTCATCCATCATTGATCAATCTTCCGGCGTATTGCAAAAAGGCATGGCGCTGAGTGACTGGCATATGTATGTAGGCCGGCCTTATAACTTCAGCGATGAATTAGACCGCTACAATAAGGTGACGCAGGAAGATATTACACGCGTATTCAATAAATACCTGAAGGACAAACATGCCGCTATTGTGAATGTGTATCCGAAGGATCCGGAGTCTAAAGATTCTGTAAAGAGTATCAACCCGAATGCCAATAAGAAGTTCACGGATAACCCGGAATATGCAGGGCTGAAATACGTAAAGGCCAAAGACAGCTTTGACCGCAGTGTCAAGCCGGCAGCTAAAGCCCCTAAGCTTCCTGTGGTGCCTGGTTATTTCACACAGCAGTTTAAGAATGGTATGAAGGCCATCGGAACACAGTCGTCGGAAACGCCGAAGGTGGTTCTTTATTTCAATATCCAGGGCGGTAACCTGGTACTTTCAGGCGATCCCAAAAAGGTGGGTCTCGCAGAACTGACGGCAGCCATGATGAATGAAGGGACGGCCAACTACACCACCGAACAGGTAAGTGCAGAACTGGAGAAACTGGGCAGCGACATTACATTCTCCGGAGGCGGAGAGAGCAGTACGATCGTCGTAAACTGCCTGACCAAGAACCTGGATGCCACCATGAAAATCCTGGAAGAAAAATTATTGAATCCAAAATTCGATGCAGCCGATTTCAAAAGGGTGAAGAAGCAAATGGTGGAGTCGCTGGTGAATGATAAAAAGCAGGCTGACATTACCGCTTCCAAATTATTTGATAACCTGATTTACGGAAACAATATCCTTGGAACTTATGTGACCGATAAAAATGTGAAAAAACTTACGTTGGATGATGTGAAGAATTATTACAAGCAGTACTATTCTCCTTCTGTAACCGACGTGGTGATCGTGAGCGAATTGCCTGAAAGCGAAATCATGGGCAAGCTGGCATTCCTGGAAAAATGGACAGGGAAAGAAGTGAAGATGCCTGTGGTGTCCGGTTTTCCTGTAATTCCACAGACACAGATTTACCTGTCGCATAAAGACGATGCCGCCCAATCGGTAATTAATGTAGGTCAGTTGGGAATGAAATACGACGCTACCGGCGAATATTTCAAAGCCAATGCGATGAACTTTTCGCTGGGTGGTACTTTCAACAGCCGTTTGAACCTGAATCTCCGTGAAGACAAGGGGTATACCTATGGAATCCGCTCTGCATTTTCAGGCACTACGTATCCCGGATTCTTTGAAGTATCGGCAAGCGTAAGGCGCACCGCTACTGATTCCTGCCTGATTGAAATCATGAAGGAACTGAAAAATTATACGGCCAACGGCTTAAATGATGACGAGGTGGCCTTTACGAAGAATTCGTTACTGAACAGCGAAGCGCTGCGCTACGAAATACCTTTCCAGAAAGCAGGATTCCTCTCACGCATCATTGAGTACGACCTGCCTAAGAATTTCAAAGACGAACAGGCCAAAGTATTACAGGGAATGAGCAAGACCGATATGAATGCGATGGCAAAAAAATACATCGACCCAGATAAAATGGTGATCCTCGTGGTGGGTAACAAATACCTGATCAAGGACAAGCTCGAAAAGCTTGGTTACGGAAAAGTAAAAGAAGTGGACCTGCAGTAAAGAAATCGTATCCTGACTTATGAAAAAAATCATTCTCTTCCTTCTCCTGCTTAGTGCAGGAGAAGGATTTGCACAAAGCAACAATGTGCAAAGTGCGGCCGACGAATTAAAAAAATACAACAACCCGGCCAAGGCCAAGGAATTTATTGACCTGGCAGCGGCTCATCCGTCGACGGCCAATGATCCCAAAATGTGGTATTACTATGGCAAAGTGTACTGGGCCATCCACCGGGATTCCATGCATGTGGTGAACGATCCGGATGCCGTATTGAAGGCCGCCAACGGTTTCATCAACTGCCTCGCAACGGATAGCAAAAATTACTACCGTGACGACTGCAACAACATGGTATGGGTAGCCGGTATCGGGCTGTTTAACAAAGGAGTGGAGGCCTACAATAAAAACGAATTCGATCGCGCCACAAAATTCTATACCCGCATCCTGGATATTTTTCCGCTCGACAAAGACAATAACCTGAAGAGAAATAATATTACTCCCGACCTGGTAGTCAAAAATCTGTACCAGGTAGCCTATAAGGCAAAAGACTATCCCCAGGCCAAGGAGCATCTTCAGAAACTCATAGACAATCGTTACAACGATCCGTTGATCTATATCTACATGAGCCGGATCCTCCTGGAGGAAAAAGATACTACCAAAGCGCTGACGTATATTGAACAGGGCAGGAAGTTATTTGACGAGAATGCCAGCCTGATGAACGCCGAAATGAATATCTACCTGTCCATGAAAAAGCTGGATGTTCTGATCGATAAGCTCACAGCTGTGATAGAAACAGATCCTGAAAACGAAGTGCTTTATTTCAAGCGTGGATTCCTATATGAAAATATCAACGATAAGAAAAAGGCCACCGCAGATTATAGAAAGGCGCTCGAGTTGAGGGACGATTATTTTGATGCAAACTACCAATTGGGAATGCTTATTTTCGGCGAGGGGGCAGAGATTGCAAATTCTTCCGTCAAGCTAAAAGGAGTGGAGTACGACAACGCTAAAAAGGCGTACGAGGCGAAGTTCAAAGAATCGGAGCCCTTTCTCGAAAAGGCTGTTGATCTGAACCCGAAGAAGACGGATGAACAGAAGAAGCTTTATCGCAACACCCTGGATGCACTCAAACAATACTATGCACGCACCGGACAGAATGAGAAATACGAGCAGGTGAAAGCCCAGCTCGATAAACCCTAAGCGAAATCAGTCCAGGGAGGAAGATCTTTTAGTGGAAATCATCCACAACCCCAAAAAGGTAATCATCCCGTTAGCAATCAGCAGTTCAAAGCCGAATTTGTATCCATTCAACAATTGGGTTGAATTTTCTGCCAGCAGCCAGCAAAGGCCTGGCGAAAGGATACATATTAACGGAACGCGCCACGTATCCGTAAGTTTCCTTTTTGTCAGCAGACCGAATGCGAACAGTCCAAGCAACGGGCCGTAAGTATAGCCGGCAACTTTTAATATGGTTGAGATGACCGAAGATTCAATCAGCTGCCGGTACAATAGAATTAAAACAAAGAAGGTGACGGCAATCAGGATATGCACCGTTTTGCGTAGCCGGGATTTTCCTTCCTCCGAAAGATCGTCACGTTCTTTCAAGCCGAGTATGTCGATGCAGAAAGATGAAGTTAACGCAGTGAGCGCACCATCGGCACTTGGGAATAATGCCGAAACCAGTCCTATAATAAAAATCAGGCGGGCGATATCAGGCAGGTATTCCAATGCGATCAATGGAAATGTTTCATCCGTTTTAGCCGGGAGCTCAATGCCTTTGGAAGCGGCATACACATACAAGGCTCCTCCGAGTAATAAAAACAATAGGTTTACGAAGACAAGTACAATGCTGAATAACATCATATTCCGTTGCGAGTTACCCATGGTATTTACCGAAATATTTTTCTGCATCATTTCCTGGTCCATGCCCGTCATGGTAATGGTCACGAAAGCTCCGCCCAAAATCTGTTTAAGGAAAAAGGAGCCGCTGCGCCAGTCTGAAGTCTGAAATGTTTCTGTATACCCTTCCTGTCGGATGGCGGAAACCAACTCCCCGAATGAGAAGTGCAGTTCGTTTTGTATTAAAATGATGGTAATAACCATCGCAAGAATCATCCCTGTTGTTTGCAAGGTATCCGTCCATACTATGGTTTTGACTCCTCCTTTAAAAGTATACAGCAGGATCATCAACAGGATGATAAAGACGGATAGCGACCAGGGAATGTGAACCGAGTCGAGAAGAAAGTGCTGCAAGACAATCAACACAAGATAGATCCGGATAGAAGCACCAAGCGTTCGTGACAGCAGGAAAAAGGAAGCACCTGTTTTATAGGAAATCTTGCCGAACCTGTTTTTCAGGTAGGTATATATAGAGGTCACATTCATCCTGTAATAAAGAGGGATCAGGACATAAGCTACTACCAGGTAACCGAGGAAATAACCGATTACGACCTGCATGTAGGTGAAATGCTTCACCTGAACTTCGCCCGGCACACTCATGAAAGTCACGCCGCTCAACGAGGTGCCGATCATGCCGTAAGCAACCAGCAGCCAGTTCGATTTTCGCTTACCGATAAAAAATGTTTCGTTGTCAGAGCCGCGTGATGTATAATACGCAATGCCCAGTAAGACCAGGAAATAAACGCTGACAAAGACTAAAATAATAGGGGCTGACATGGCGTTGTATCGGGGTTATCAGATGAATGTGTCAATTCCGAAAGAATTCGGTTTTGGGAATTGTAGAAGCGAGACTAAGTAAGTATTTTAGCATCTTGAATAAATCAGAGCAGAATACAATTTATCAACAGCAGATTTGAGTACATTCCCATCAAAAATAATGGAAGAGGCCGTTCGTGAGTTTTCACGATTGCCGGGCATTGGCAGCCGTTCGGCCCTGCGTATGGTCCTGCACCTGCTGAAGGAAAACCCCCAGGATGTCGAGCGTTTTGGTGAGACCATAAAGAGGTTACGGAGCGAAATCCGCTATTGCAGGCAATGCCATACCATCTGCGAGGACGAGCTCTGTTCGATATGCAACGATCCCCGGAGAGACAACTCGCTGATCTGCGTGGTGGAAGATGTCCGCGACGTGATCGCCATAGAAAACACGGCGCAATACAAAGGACTGTATCATGTGCTGGGAGGGATCATATCACCCATCGAAGGAGTCGGACCTAGCGATCTCACCGTCGATTCACTGCTCGATCGGCTGGCAAAGAAGCAAGTGAAAGAACTCATTATGGCGCTGAGCACCACGATGGAAGGCGACACGACGGTATTTTACCTCTACAAAAAAATCTTGCAGCAACACAGGGAAGACATTAAGTTTACAACCATTGCACGCGGAATCGCCGTAGGCGACGAGTTGGAGTTTGCAGACGAGGCCACGCTGGGACGTTCCATTGTGAACCGTACGCTCTACGAAAGCACCTTTGTGAAATAGACGGACGACGGTTTCGGATGCCTGAATGGCTGCCGGGACTGAAAGTGCGGGTTTCATCGCTTTGCCCGCATACATGAACACGAATTAACTGAATCCAAATACGAAGAACTTTTCTGTGAAACTTTCCGTCATCATCGTCAACTACAATGTAAAGTACTTCCTGGAGCAGTGTCTGCATTCTGTGCTGAATGCTTCCGGGAAAATGGAGACGGAAGTACTGGTAGTCGATAACAATTCCGTTGACGGATCCATGGATATGGTCAGCCATAAATTCCCGACGGTCCGTTGTATCTGCAACAAAGAAAACGTCGGTTTCTCCAAAGCCAATAACCAGGGTATCCGCCAGGCTAAGGGAGAATACATCCTGTTACTCAATCCCGACACCGTCGTTGAAGAAGATACGTTTGAAAAGACGGTTGCTTACATGGATCAGCATTCCAATGCCGGTGCTTTGGGGGTAAAAATGATTGACGGAAGCGGACGGTTTTTGCCGGAATCCAAACGAGGACTTCCGACGCCTTCGGTCGCTTTTTTCAAGATCAGCGGACTCACGGCCTTGTTCCCGAAGTCGAAAGTATTCGGCCGCTACCACCTGCGCTACCTCGACGAAAATGAAATTCACGAAGTGGAAGTATTGGCCGGTGCCTTTATGCTGATACGCGCAACGGTCCTCGAAAAGATCGGGTTGCTCGACGAAGATTTTTTTATGTATGGCGAAGACATCGATCTTTCGTACCGGATCGTGAAATCCGGATATAAAAATATTTATTATCCGCATACGCGCATCATCCATTACAAGGGCGAAAGCACCCGGAAGACGAGTGTCAACTACGTGCTGGTATTTTACAATGCCATGATCATCTTTGCCCGAAAGCATTTTTCCAGGCAGCATGCCTCTTTGTTTTCTTTTCTGATCCACGGAGCTATTTACCTGCGTGCTTCGGTGGCGTTGTTGAGCAGGTTCCTGAAGAAAATGTCTTTACCTATCCTGGACGCAACACTTCTTCTCGGCGGGATGTATTTTCTCAAGGAATACTGGAGCCGTAACATGGTGGTGAATTATCCGGAGATTTTCATGCTGATGGCAGTGCCCGGATACATCCTGATCTGGATCGTCTCCGTGTATTTCAGCGGCGGCTATGAACAGCCGGTGCGGCTGCCCAAGATCATTCGGGGAATCTTCAGCGGCACCATCCTGATCCTGGTGATCTATGCACTGTTACCGGAAATCTACCGTTTCTCGAGGGCCTTGATATTACTTGGAGCGGTGTGGGCCAGCATTGCAATGATCGTTTCGCGCCTGGTCATCAACATGATCGGCTGGAAAGGATTTACCTTAGAGAGCGATAACCTGAAACGGCTGCTGATCGCCGGCGGAAGTGAAGAGGCCACACGGGTTTTGTCACTGCTTAAATTATCCGGGTCGGCGCATAATTTTATAGGTTTCGCAACGCCGGAAGCGACGATCAATAACGCTGCTTCAGCGAAGCCACCGGGCGAATTCGATAACTTTACAGTAGGCACCATCGACAACCTGAAGGAAATCATCGAAGTCTATAAAATCGACGAAGTGATCTTTTGTGCCCGGGATATTTCTTCCAACCAGATCATTCGCTACATGTCATTGGAAACAACGGAGGAAGTGGAGTTTAAAATCGCCCCACCCGAAAGCCTGTTTATCATCGGCAGCAGCTCGGTGGATAATCCGGGTGAATTGTATGTGATCGACATCAACAGTATTTCCAGGAACCTCAACAGGCGTAACAAACGCCTCTTCGATATGGTGTTTAGCTTGCTGTGCCTGGTCACCGTGCCCGTGGGCTTGTTTACGCAAAGGGAGCCCCGAGGATTTTTACAGAATATATTTCGTGTTTTAGGAGGGAAATCTTCCTGGGTAGGATATCACTACCTTTCCGAATCGGGCAGCGGTGATAATCTCCCCCCAATCCGGCCGGGTGTTCTCACCCCGTTGGATTCGCTGAAAAACCAGCACCTTGATCCCTCCACCATCAATCGTCTTAATGGGTTATATGCCAAGGATTACAGGGTTTATGCCGACCTGAACATCATCCGCCTGGGCTTCAAAAACCTGGGAAGAAAGCCTGTATTTGCCGCTTGACAATAATTTCTAAATTTGTCGGACTTGTACTTAATAAAACAATTATCATGGTTCAACTGATAATGCCTAAGATGGGAGAAAGTGTGGCCGAAGCCACCATCCTGAAATGGCTGAAGAATGAAGGCGATCGCATTGAGGCTGATGAACCTGTCCTGGAAATAGCTACCGATAAAGTGGACTCCGAAGTGCCCTCCCCGGCAGCAGGGATCCTACATAAAAAAATGTTTGCCGAAGGCCAGGTTGTCAAGGTTGGGGAAGTCATCGCTATAATTGCGGCTGAAAATGAGGCTGCTACTGCACCCCAGGCTCCTGCAGTTCCCACACCTTCCGTTGCTTCGGCACCTGCCAAAGCCAATGTACCCGCTCCCGAAGCTGTTTCGTCCGCCCCGGTAACGGCTGTTGGCGTTAACATCGAAAAGACTTCGCCCTCCGGGAAATTCTTTTCTCCGCTTGTCCGGACCATAGCCAAACAAGAAGGAGTGAGTCTTGGCGAACTCGAAGCCCTTAAGGGAAGCGGCATGAATGACAGGATCACCAAGCAGGATATCCTGAATTACATCGGTCAGCGCGGAAAACCCGGCGTTCAGCAAGCTGCGGCGCCCCGTCAGCAGGTTTCAGCTCCGGCAGTCCAAGCTCCGGCCGTGTCAGTGAGTGGTGGGGATGAAATTATGGAGATGGACCGCATGCGTAAGCTTATTGCCGAACACATGGTAATGAGCAAGCACACGTCACCGCACGTAACTTCATTCGTGGAAGCCGACGTCACCAACCTGGTGAAGTGGCGCGATCGGGTGAAAGGACCGTTTGAAAAACGCGAAAAGGAAAAACTGACGTATACGCCGTTGTTCATCGAAGCCATCGTGAAAGCCATCAAGGATTTTCCGATGATCAACATTTCTGTCGACGGCTCCAGGATCATCGTTCGCAAGAATATCAACATCGGGATGGCGGCGGCATTGCCATCCGGCAACCTCATCGTTCCTGTCATTAAAAATGCAGATACACTGAGTCTCCTCGGCCTCACCAAAGCCGTGAATGACCTGGCCAACCGCGCACGTAATAACAAGCTGTCACCCGACGACATCCAGGGCGGAACCTATACGCTCACCAACGTCGGTAATTTCGGAAATGTGATGGGAACGCCTATCATCAATCAGCCACAGGTGGCCATCATGGCTGTGGGCGCTATCCGCAAAAAACCTGCTGTCATTGAAACCAGCGAAGGCGATTTCATCGGCATCCGTCACATGATGTTCCTGTCTCACTCCTACGATCACCGGGTAGTGGATGGCGCGCTGGGCGGAAGTTTTGTACGCCGCGTGGCCGATTACCTCGAACAATTCGATCCTCAACGTGAAATATAAATCCATACTATAAAACCTCCGCTATGCGAAACACTACTCATTTTATTGCGCTTGTTTTGATATGTTGTCTCTTCCAGAGCCGGATTGCCGTTGCTCAGAAGGCAAAGAAGGAAAAAACGCTGACCGCTGAAGAGGCGAAGGAAGTAAAGAAGATGGCGGAATCCGACTTTGCTTCGGGAAATTTCAATGCTGCGCTTCCGGAGTATCTTTCCCTCGTGAAGTCAGATCCCCAGAATCTCGAATTCAATTTCAGGCTGGGATTTTGTTACCTGAAAGCGAATGCCAATAAAGCGAATGCCGCCGACTACCTGGAAAAAGGAATCGCCCCGAAAGACAAGACCAAAGAAAATAAATTTTACCTCGGGCTGGGCTATCATTATGCGAAACGATGGGACGATGCCATTGAGAAATACGGGGAGTACAAGAGTGCAGGAGGAAAAGCCATGAAAGGATTTCTCGACCCGGGAAGGCTTATGGAGATGTGCGAAAACGGACAGGAGCTGGAGGCAGGGCCGTCAGTGAAAGTGACTTTCCAGAATTTGGGTAAGATGATCAATACACCCAATGACGAATATACTCCGATGGTTTCTGGTGATGGTCGTTCGCTCGTATTCTCTTCCCGGAGAAAGGGCAACCTCGGTTTGGGCACGGAAGAAGTGAGTTTTCCTGCTGACGTATTCCTTACTTCATTTAAAGATTCGTCAGGATGGGCCAAAGCAAAA
>Ga0190274_10002576_pt1 | contig 10700 bp, 8 predicted proteins | sample Popmic531T_FD_133002 | JGI IMG/M metagenome (GOLD analysis project Ga0190274, IMG submission 133002) | Populus adjacent soil microbial communities from riparian zone of Yellowstone River, Montana, USA - 531 T | ecosystem: Environmental > Terrestrial > Soil > Riparian zone | place: USA: Montana...
CGTGCGACCTGCAATCCGGCGACATCACCGGCCGACACCAGGCGGGCCGCACGAAGACACCGACTCCCCTGCCAGACCAGCACGGCACCCAGGAGCTGCAGGCCGTAGAAGTGGAAATCATAGGCCCAACGCTCGCCGGTGATCCGCGTGTCGCCTCGAACGACATGGTAGGCAATCTCGAGCGAGTGGGCAGCCATCATCGCCGTGAGCGTGAAGCCAAAGAAGGCGACCCACGTGGCCAGGAGCCACCTCGTCCCACGCGCACCGCGAGCGCGAAGCTGTCCAGACCGGACGATCGTCCCTGCAGCGATCGCGAGAAGGACGACGACATCGATCGACACGTCGAGACGAAGCTCCTTCAGCGAATGGCTTTCAGCTCTTCGAACCAGTTCACGATCACGTTGGGAACGTCTTGTACATTCGGTGTCGCCGGATCGCGTTGCAAGACCAGGAACTGCTTCCCGTCGGGCGCCACGTCGTACCAGTCCGGCCTGGCCGTTGCACTCAACTGTCCGGACGACGGAACGAGGAGCTGCGGTGTCCCGATGGTTGGCGCGGGGCCGGCCCCCACGGCCACTGAGAAGATTCCCTCGCGTGTGGCGTAGAACAACTCGCGCCCGTCGGCAGACCATCGGGGAAGGACGGCACCTTGCGGCCCGACGTTCCGTTCTCCGCCCGACGCATCCGGATAGGGCCGAACGGCGACCTGCGGAGGGCCGGACTCGGCGGTATTGATGGCCAACCACCGACCGTCCGGCGAGGCGCGAACCCAGCCGGCTCGCTGCGCCAGGACTCTCTCGGTCTTACCGGTCTCGAGCTCGAGTGTCCAGACACCGTCCGACTTGGTCGCCCGCTGTGAATAGAACAACGTCTTCCCGTCGGACGAGAAAGAGCCAGGGACTTCGGCGGAGTCGCCGAATAGCTGCTCGGCTGGGGTTGTCAGGACTGGCGCCGGAGCGGCGGACCCGTCTGACGGCACGCGCATCATCCTGCCGAAACTCCCGATTTGCGCACGGTGGGTGAAGACAATCGACCGCCCGTCGGGCGCCCAAATTGGACTTTCGTAGTGCGCAAGGTCTCGAGTCACGGGGGTCAAGGCCCGGCTGGCGAAGTTCCAGACCACAGTGTCGGCGCTCCCGCGCGGGTTGACTCGCACGAGTGCCACTCGCGACCCATCGGGAGAGAGCGACCCACCGATGTACGCGTCGGGCGGGATGTCGATCGGCGTCATCTTTCCTGCACGGTCCGCCCACGCCAGCGACTTTCGACTCACAGACTCGGTGTTTGGAACAAACACCATGGAGCCAGTCGCCGAGATCGCGAAGTGCGCGGCACCACCGTTGTTGAACGCGATGCCGCTCATCAACGGTTGAGGTACTCCGACCACCTGCAGTCGAGACGCGTCGAACCGGACAGCCATGAGCACTCCCGATCGCAGGTAGACGAGGTGGCCGGTCGGTGTGACCTGTGCGCTATGCCCGGGCAGGTCCATCACGACACGGATCTCCTTCGTCTGAATATTCACCGCCGCAATTCGGGCGTCTTCGAGTGCGCCCTTGAAGATCGTGAAGAGGACCGCATTTCCACCCGGCACGACCACAGGAAATCTGTGGGCAATCTCGCCGGCCGCCTGATTGACCGTGGTCAGGCTTTCGCGAGCACCTCCGGCAACGGGAATTCGAGACACACCAGCGGTCCCCGCTGAATAGATGAACCCATCGGCCGACCAGGTGACGCCGCGATCGGCGGGATCGACGCTGCCGATCTCGAACGCCGCTCCGTCAGCGACCGGTGCGCGCCACAGTTTCTGCGACGCGACAAACCCAACCTGTTGGCTGTCGGGTGAAAAGAACGGAGCGTAGCCGCCGTCTGAGCGAATCACACGAGTCTGGTCGTCGGTCAGTCGCCGGACGTGCAACTGAGGAAGCGGCGATGGTCCCCCACGGGCGAAGTACGCCACATAACGACCGTCCGGCGAGATCGCCACACCGACACCGGCGTTGCCGAACCACGCTTGCCCTTCCGGCCACGCGAGCGCGAAACGCATCGTGAGTGGCGCGGCCGCGGGCGCCGGCCGCAGCATCCACGCCGACGCCGCCGCGACGACGGCTCCGGCGAAAAAGGCCGCCGCGAACCAAAGCCGCGGAGCTCGAACGTCGCGACGCAGGGTCGCCGTGGCCTCCTCGCGCGCTGCGGGTTTTGAGGCGTCGTCAATCTCCAACCGTGCGACGCCGATGTCGGCCAGACGTTCCTTGCGGTCCTTCGCGAGGCTACGACGAAGCAGCCGGCGGATTGACGCCGGCGTGTCGGCGGGCAGCGCGGCCCAGTCCGGCTCGCCGCGCACGACAGCCGCCAGCGTGTCGGTGACGTTGTCGCCGGCGAACGTCGCCTTGCCGGTCAACATCTCGAACAGCACGCAGCCGAACGCCCAGATGTCCGCGCGCCTGTCGATCGGCCGGCCGCGCGCCTGCTCCGGCGCCATGTATGCCGCTGTGCCGAGAATGATGCCCATCGCCGTGTGAGCTGGCGACGTCATCGTCGGAGAGTTGCTGACGTCGCCCTGAGGCCCCAGCCCTGAGCCTTGAGCCTGGTCGAGCGCCTTGGCCAAGCCGAAGTCGAGCACCTTGACCGTGCCGTCAGTGCGAACCTTGATGTTGGCCGGCTTCAGATCACGATGGATGATGCCGGCCTCATGGGCGGTTTCGATCGCGTCGGCAACTTGCCTGGCGATGGTCAGAGCCTCAGACGGGTCGAGTGGACCCTGCGCCAATCGATCGGCGAGCGTGGGGCCCTCCACGAGCTCGAGCACCAGAGCGTGCGTCGCTCCCGAATCCTCGAATCCGTAGATGTGACCGATGTTCGGGTGGTTTAGAGAGGCCAGTACCGTCGCCTCACGGCGGAACCGCGCCTGCCGTTCTGGATCGTTCGACACGCTCTCAGGCAGAATCTTCAGGGCGACGTCACGACTGAGCTTCGCGTCACGCCCGCGGTACACCTCGCCCATTCCCCCCGCCCCAAGCGGACCGATGATCTCGTAGGGGCCGAGTCGGGTTCCAGCTGGGAGGCTCACGGTGTGGCGCGATTATGCCAAAGTGGAGGCGTCCGATAACCCTTAGGTCATGAAAAAGGTCCTGATCGGCATCGCCTCGCTGTTGGTTGTTGTTGCCGGCGGCGTGTATTTCTGGGCCCATGCCATTTTCGCCAGCGACGCGGTTCGGGCGGCGATGGAGTCGCAGCTGGCCGCGGCCCTCGGACAACCGGTCCGCGTCGGCAGCATGGGCGCGACTGTGTTCCCGCGCGTCACCATGACGCTCAACGACGTGCGGATCGGCGATCCGATCCGGATCACCGCCCGTCGCCTCGACGTGGGCACCGCGTTGCGCGCCCTGCTCTCGCGTCGCATCGAACAGGGCTCCGTCAAGTTGATCGGCGCGCGCGTCGAGCTCCCGTTGCGGTCGTTGGCGGCGGCTGACAGTACGGCCGCACCGGCGGCGTCGAGTAGCGCGCCGGTCGAGATCGTGTCGATCGATGCGATTTCCCTCGACGATGTCGAGATCGTGAGCGGAGGCCGCACGCTGCGCGGCAATATTCAGATGGCGGTCTCCGGCCGGCGGCTCGAGATCCGTCGTGCGGATTTCACCGCGGATGACACGCCCATCAGCGTGACGGGACGGATCGACGACCCCGCAGGCCCGACCGGTGAGCTGACGATCCGCGGCGCGTCGCTCGACGTCCTTCGGCTGGTGTCGTTCGCCAGCGACTTCTCCACGGCCGGGATGCCGTCGGACGCCAAGCCGAGCGGCCCGTCGACGCCGGATGCCGTGCCGATGAACCTCAGGCTCTCGCTCGAAACCGAACGTGCAGTCCTTGGCACGCTCGTCCTCGAGGCGCTCACAGGCACCGCGCGCATCACCGATGAGGCTGTAACGCTCGACCCGATTGCCTTTGGGGCGTTCGGAGGCAAGACGACAGGCTCCCTGGCCCTGACGCTCGCGAGCACGCCGGGCTTCGCGCTGAACGCCCAGCTCTCCGGCATTGATCTCGGCGCGCTGACGACATTTGCCGGCCACCCTGACCTGATGACGGGACGTTTTGGCGGTCGCATCGACGTATCGGGCCGTGGAACGACGGCCGGCCTCGTCTTGCAGTCCACGACCGGCACGGCGCGCATCGACGCGACCGACGGATCGGTGAAAGGGCTCGGTCTCGTCCGCGCCGTCGTGCTGGCCGGCTCAATGCGTGCCGACTCCCAAGCCCAGGCCAGCAGCGCGTCGTCTGTCGAGCCGTTCACCCGGATGGGAGCGACGCTGACGCTGGCGGGCGGGATCGCATCAACCAGAGACTTGCGGTTCGAGTCGAAGGACCTGCTGTTCGACGCCGGGGGAACGTTCCGGCTCGACGGCTCACACGTCGACCTCAGCGGCAAAGTACAGTTGTCCGACGCGCTGACGGCCCAGGCCGGCCGCGACCTCGTTCGATACACCGCCGACCAAGGCCGTGTCACGTTGCCCGCGTCCGTTGGCGGCTCGGCGGACAAGCTTCAGGTGCGCATCGACGCAGGCGCTGTGGTGAAGCGGGCGATCACCAATCGCGCCAACGAGGAGATCAAGAAGGCGCTCGGGGGGCTCTTCAAGCGATAGAAGCGCCTGCCATTTATTAGTGGCCATTTGTTGTCTGCTAGTTTTTGATTCGTCATTGATCAGTGGCCATTGATCAGGCAACCCCAGACCGGCCCCTTGCTTGGTCGGCGCTCACAACTTCTTGCATCCTTCCCCGATCACCGGCCGAAAGGACCTTGTCAACAACCAATAACCAATGCCTAATCGCAAATGGCCAATAGCCAATAAGAAATAACAAATGTCTTCCGTCGTCCAGGTCCAGTCCATTCGCAAGGCATACGGTCCGCTCGTCGCCGTCGACAACGTCTCCTTCGACGTGCACGAGGGTGAGATCTTCGGTCTGATCGGCCCGAATGGCGCCGGCAAGACCACGATGATGGAGTGCATCGAGGGCTTGACGACGCCCGACGCGGGCGCAGTCTCGATTCTGGGACTGGATCCGATCCGCGATGTCTACGCGTTGCAGGAACGGATTGGTGTCCAGCTTCAGGAAGCGCAGCTCCAGAAGCGCATCACCGTCCAGGAAGCCGTCTCGTTCTGGACGTCGCTCTATCGCGAGACGGTTGATGGCGGCCAACTCCTCGATCAACTCGGGCTCACGGCCAAGCGCACCGCGTGGTTCATGACGTTGTCGGGCGGTCAGAAGCAGCGGCTTTTCATTGCGCTCGCGCTCATCAACGACCCCGAGGTCGTGTTCCTCGACGAGTTGACGACCGGCCTGGATCCGCAGGCGCGCCGGGCCATCTGGGATCTCGTGCTCGGCATCCAGGCGCGTGGGAAGACCGTCATCCTGACCACCCACCTCATGGAGGAAGCCGAGCGGCTGTGCGACCGCGTCGCCATCGTCGATCATGGGCGCATCGTGGACATCGGGACGCCGTCCGATCTCGTCCGCCGGCACTGTCCCGATCGGACCGTCATCGTGACGACCGATGACCCGATGGCCGCCTCGCGCTTTCGCGCGCTCGCGCACGTCGGTTCGGTGGACACGCGCGACCGCGAGCTGACGATTCACGGGCGAGACGACGAGTTCGTGATGGATCTGATCCAGTGCGTCGCGGACCACCGTATCCGCGTAGTGGACTTCCGCACAGAGACACCGACGCTCGAGGACGTGTTCCTCAAGCTGACGGGTCACTCCGTCCGCGATTGACGATGTTCCGAGGACTCTGGCGTCTGACGTGGCTCGAGATGAAGATCTTCGCCCGCGAGCCGCTCGGGCTCATCGGGACGGTCGCGCTGCCGGTCGTCCTCTTCGCCCTGCTCGGCCGGCTGGCGCGCCCTGGGGTGGGCGGTGTCCCGCGTTTTGCATCTGAGGATCTGCCGATCTTTGCATCGCTGCTGATGGCCGTGAGCGCGGTCCTGTCGCTCATCGCGATCGTGGCCATCTACCGGGAGAGCGGCATTCTCAAACGACTGCGGGCGACCCCGCTCCGGCCGCACACGATCCTGACGGCGCACGTGCTCTCGAAGCTCGCGTTCACGGCAGTGACGCTGGTGCTCATGGTTGTCATCGGCCGGCGCTACTACTCGGTGCCGGACGGCGTGCCGCTGGCATCGTTCATGGTCGCGCTTCTCTTCTGCACGCTCTCGCTCCTCTCGATCGGCTTTGTCGTCGCCAGCCTGGTGCGAACGGCACGCTTCGCGCAGCCGGTCGGAACGCTGGTGTTTTATCCGATGCTCGGTCTGTCGGGCCTGTTCGCTCCGCTCGAGTCGCTGCCCCCATTGCTTCGCGCGGTCGCTCGCGTGCTCCCGCTGACGGCGGCAACTTCCCTTCTCCGTGGCGTCTGGCACGGCGAGGGCTGGACCGCGCATCTCGTGGATGTGGCGCTTCTGTTGGTGACGTTTGTCGTGTGCATCGCCGTATCGTCACGCGTGTTCCGGTGGAAGTGACGGAGAACACCATGAAGACATGAAGAAGTTCTTTTCGGGGCACCCTGATCAGTCGTCTTCATGCCTTCGTGGTGACGTTTTGTGACCAATAATTACTGACCATGCCTCGCCTACTGATCCTCGTCGCATTGCTCTGGCCCACCTCTGCCCTCGCCCAGGAGTTCGACCTTCTCCTGAAGGGCGGGCACGTGATCGATGCGCGCAACAGCCTCAGCGCCGTGCGTGACGTCGCGATGAAAGATGGGCGCGTCGCGTCGGTTGCCGCCGACATCGCTCGGTCGCGAGCGGCCGAGACGATCGACGTGGCCGGGCTGTACGTCGTGCCCGGCCTGATCGATCTGCACGCGCACGTCTACCGGCCGACTGTCTCGCTCGGCGGCTTCAGGGCCGACAACAACGCCGTCTATCCCGACGGCTTCAGTTTCAGGAACGGCGTCACGACATTCGTGGATCCCGGCGGCTCAGGCTGGAGGAACTTCGAGGATCTCAAGGACCGCGTGATCGATCGGTCCGAGACCCGGGTCCTCGCGTTCATCAACATCGTCGGTCGCGGCAGCGCTGGTGGGAAGTACGAACAGGACCTCACCGACATGGACGTCAAGGCCACGACCGACATGGCCCTCAAGTACAAAGGTCTCATCGTCGGCGTGAAGAGCGCGCACTACTCGGGGCCGGAGTGGGATCCGTTTACGCGCGCGGTCGAGGCCGGGACCATCGCCAACATTCCCGTGATGATCGACTTCGGGAGCAATCGTCCCGAGCGGCCCCTGTATGATTTCCTGACCAAGGTGCTGCGGCCCGGGGACATCTACTCGCACGTCTACAGCGGCATCCGCGGCGAGCAGGATCCGAAGACGCTCGGTCCGGCACCGGGGCTGATCGAGGGCCGCAAGCGCGGCGTGATCTTCGACGTCGGCCATGGCGGCGGCAGTTTCCGCTGGCGCGTGGCCGTGCCGCTCATGAAAGCCGGATTCACGCCCGACACGATCTCAACCGACCTGCACACCGAGAGCATGAACGCGGGACTGAAGGACATCCTCAATCTGATGAGCAAGTTCCTCGCGATGGGAATGCCGCTCGACCAGGTCATCGCCGCGAACACCTGGAACGCGGCCCGGGCGATCAAACAGGAGCAGCTCGGCAACCTGTCGGTCGGCTCGGTCGGTGACGTCGCAGTCCTCCGTGTCGAAAAAGGCGCGTTCGGCTTCGTGGACATGCACGGCGCGAAGCTCTCGGGAACCGAGCGTCTGCGAGCCGAGCTGACCGTCCACGACGGCAAGGTCGTCTACGACCTCAACGGCCTGTCGCGCGATGAATGGACGAAGCTACCCGCGAACTACGGAAAACAAGGCGATCCGAAGTGGGATGGGCAATGACACGTTCCAGGGTTCCACGGTTCCACGGTTCTCGTTCCGGCTTCAGAGATCGCGTCACGAATCGGAGAACCTGAACCAGAACCCTGGAACCGTGGAACCAGGAACCCTGGAACCGTAGACTAGTATCCGTGTTCCCTTATCACGACGAAAACCAGACGCAACGCACCCCCATCGTCACGGCCGTTCTGATTGCGGCGTGCGTGCTGATGTGGGTCGTGGTGCAGGGGGCGGGCGCCGAGACGCCGCTGGCGGCGTCCGTCTGCAACCTCGGCTTGATTCCGGGCGAACTGACCGCCTCGCTCGCGCCGGGCACCCAATTTCCGATGGGCGACCGCCTCGTGTGCCTCACGGACCCCGGCCGCCAGGCCGGCAATCTCATCACGTCGATGTTTCTGCACGGATCGTGGATGCACCTGCTCGGCAACATGTGGTTCCTCTGGCTCTTCGGGAACAACATCGAGGACTCGATGACGCGACCGCGGTTCGTCGCGTTCTATCTTCTCAGCGGCCTGGCCGCGGCCTTCGCACAGGTCCTGGCCAATCCCGCGTCCGAAGTCCCCATGATCGGCGCGTCGGGCGCGATCAGCGGCGTGATGGGCGCGTATCTCGTGCTGTTCCCGCGCGTGCGCGTGTTCACCGTTGTACCGCTTGGGTTCTTCATCCAGACGATGGCGCTGCCCGCATGGGTGATGCTGATCTACTGGATGTTCCTTCAGGTCCTGGGCGGCGTGACGAGCATCGGCGCCAAAGGCGGCGGCGTGGCATTCTGGGCGCACCTCGGCGGTTTCCTGGCCGGCGTCGTGCTCGTCAAGGTGTTCGAGCGGCGCGATAGGGTCATGGCGCACAGCAGCCATCACTGGCAGCCGCGCCGCACGAACCAGTGGGGCTGATCTGATGGCGCTCCTTCACGACGCTTCGGTCCAGTCGTCGCTGCTCGCGCGCCTCGATCGTCTTCGCCCTGACAGCACGCCGCGATGGGGAACGATGTCCGTCGATCAGATGCTGTGGCACGTCAACCAGGGACTCGAGGCGACGGTCGGCCGGATCGAACCAGACAAGATGCGCATACCGCTGCCTCAGGCGGCGCTCAGGTTCATGGTCCTGAATCTCCCATGGATGAAGGGCGCGCCAACGAATCCGCGGTTCGTCACGACTGCACGACACGACTTCGCGCGTGAGCTCGACCGTTGCCGGCAGCTCATCGACGAGGTTGCCGCGCATTCTCTCGAAGGCCTTGCCAGTAAACATCCCGTCCTCGGCCGCATGTCGGGACGCGATCACAGTCGTCTGCAAGCGAAGCACCTCGACCATCACCTGCGACAGTTCGGCGTCTAGTCCCCATCGCACTGAAATCCTGTTGTATAAGAAGACAAGGCTCCGTACGTATCACATGAAGACGGGATGAAGGGTCGAGCATGCGACGACGACTGTTCGCGACTGTCCTGACGCTCACGATCGGCAGCGCCACGCTGCTGGCAGACAGCTGGCCGCAGTGGCGTGGACCATCACTCGACGGCGTCAGCACGGAAACAGGATTGCCCTACCGCTGGAGCTCGACGGAGAACGTCGCCTGGAAGCTCCCGCTCCCCGCGTTCAGCGGCTCCACGCCGATCATCTGGGACGATCTCGTCTTCCTGAACGTGGCGTTGCACCGCTCGACGGGACAGATCGAGTTGTGGGCCGTGGACCGCAATACCCGCGCCGTCATCTGGAAACGACCGCTGTCCGGCGGCAACCGTATCGGCAACAAACAGAACATGTCGTCGCCCTCGCCCGTCACCGACGGCGCGCTCGTGTGGGTGATGACGGGCACGGGCGTCCTCAAGGCATTTGATTTCGCCGGCAAGGAACTGTGGGCGCGCGACATCCAGAAAGACTATGGACAGTTCGGCATCCAATTCGGCTACGCGTCGTCGCCGCTGCTGTACCACGACGCGCTGTACGTGCAGGTGCTCCACGGGATGAACACGGACGACCCGTCATACGTGCTGCGGATCGACAAGATGACAGGCCGCACCGTCTGGCGTGTCGAGCGTCCGACCGACGCCATCGTCGAATCGCCGGACTCGTACACGACGCCAGCACTGCTCCGCTACGGCAACAAAGCAGAAATCGTGATCACCGGCGGCGACAACGTCACGGGTCACGATCCGGACACGGGGAAGGAAGTCTGGCGCGCGCACGTGCTCAACCCGTCGAACCGCAGCAACTACCGCATCATCTCGTCGCCTGTCATCGCCGGCGGCCTGATCATCGCGCCGAGCCGTGTGAATCCGCTCGTAGCGCTCCGGCCCGGAGGGAGCGGCGACATCTCGGCGTCGCACGTCGCCTGGACGTTCCATCGCGGCCCCGACGTGCCCAGCCCGGTCAGCGACGGAAAGATTCTGTATCTCGTGAGTGAGCAGGGCATCGTGTTCGCGCTCGATCTGAAAACCGGCACACCCATCTACGGCCCCGAGCGGCTGCCGCCCGACTTCTACAGCGCCTCACCCGTGCTCGCCGAGGGCAAGATCTACGTCACCGGCGAAACCACCGGCGTGACCACGGTGTTTCGCGCCGGCCCCAAGTTCGAGATTCTGGCGTCCAACACCTTCGGCGATCCGTGCTCACCCTACTGCCTGAGCTCGGTCGCCGTCTCGCAGGGCCAGTTGTTCATCAAGACGGACGCGAATATGTGGGTGTTGGGGACGAGAAAGAAGTGAACCTGCGGTTCCAGGCTCCGCCGTTCCAGGGTTCCAGGGTTCCACAGTGCCAGGTTCTGGTTCCGGTTCCAACGCCGTGAGTGGGCCGTCCCGTTGCAGATTCTGCCAGC
>Ga0190274_10002578_pt1 | contig 10698 bp, 15 predicted proteins | sample Popmic531T_FD_133002 | JGI IMG/M metagenome (GOLD analysis project Ga0190274, IMG submission 133002) | Populus adjacent soil microbial communities from riparian zone of Yellowstone River, Montana, USA - 531 T | ecosystem: Environmental > Terrestrial > Soil > Riparian zone | place: USA: Montana...
ACGGCGGCGCGCTCGGGGCTGGAGGAGGCGACGCCGGCCAGCTGCGCCCCCGCGACCCTTGCTGCGCGGGCGTGAACGCGGCCGATGAAGCCGGTGCCGACGATGCCGACGCGCAGCTCGCGAACATCGGCCAGGGGGCCGACGAGCCCCGTCTCTACGGCACTCTCCTCCATTGGCCGAACTTAATCCACTTTTGGTTGTCTGTCAACCAAAAGCCCGTTGTCTAAACAGCAGAAGCTATAAAAGCTGTTTTTACAGTCCCCGCCTTCTGCATTCTTGACATACAAAAGCCGAAGGTGATTCACTCCTCGCGGATGGCCGAGCGAGTTTCTCCCGCAGCGTCCCCGACCGGAGCCGGCTCGCTGCTGAAGCTGATCCGCGAAGGCGAGGGATCGACCCGGGCCGATCTGGCCAGGCGCACCGGCCTGGCGCGGTCGACGATCACGCAGCGGCTCGACCAGCTGCAGCGGCGAGGCCTGCTCAAGGAGGTCGGCGGCAGCGAGTCGACCGGCGGCCGGCCGCCGATGCTGCTCGCCTTCAACGAGAACGCCGGCCTGGTCCTGGCCGCCGACCTCGGCGCCACCCACTCGCGCCTGGCCGTGACCAACCTGGCCGGCGAGGTCCTGGTCGAAGAGCGCGGTGAGATCGAGATCGCGGCGGGGCCCGAGGCGGTCCTCGATTGGGTCGAAGGGCGTTTCTCGAAGCTGCTGGAGAGCTGCTCCCGCCAGGCGGACGAAGTGGCCGGGATCGGGATCGGACTGCCGGGCCCGGTCGAGCACGCGACCGGGCTGCCCCGCAATCCGCCGATCATGCCGGGCTGGGACGGATTCCCGGTCCCGGAGCGCTTCGCCGGCCGCTACGGCGTGCCGGTCCTGGTCGACAACGACGTCAACATCATGGCCCTGGGCGAGCACTGGACCGACTGGCGGGAGGTCGAGAACCTGCTCTTCGTCAAGGTCGGCACCGGGATCGGCTGCGGCATCGTCATCGACCGCGCCATCCACCGCGGCGCCGACGGGGCCGCCGGCGACATCGGCCACGTCCGCATCGCCGTCGACGAGCGCAGCGAGGACGTCGTCTGCAGCTGCGGCAACCTCAACTGCCTCGAGGCGCTGGCCAGCGGCGGCGCCATGGCCCGGCAGCTGCAGGCGGCCGGCATCGACGCGCGCGACGCGCGCGCGGTGGTCGAGCTGACCCGCGCCGGCGTGCCGGAGGCGGTGCAGCTGGTGCGCCATTCCGGGCGCCTGGTCGGCGAGGTGATCGCGACCGCGGTCAACTTCTTCAACCCCTCCGTGATCGTCGTCGGCGGCGACGTCGCCGACGCCCAGGAGCAGCTGCTGGCGGGGATCCGCGAGGTCGTCTACCAGCGCTCGCTGCCGCTGGCGACCCGCCACCTGCGAATCGTCAAAAGCCCGCTCGCCGATCGCGCCGGCGTGATCGGCGCCGCCGCAATGGTGATCGAGCACGTCCTCTCCCTGGAGTCGACCCCGCTCGGCGCCCCCCGAGACGGCTGAGGATTCCTAGCCTCCTCCAACCAGCAAGCCGCCGACAGAATCTTCGAAACCTGAATCACTGGGGTAGATCAGATCGATCTTTTGGCTGAAAAGGAGCTCACGCAAATCATTGCGGGGTTCTGCCGGCAGTAGCACCGCTAGGTGTTTTGGCTGTCCCTCGCCAAGGAAACGCTTGTAGTCGGCAAGCTGACCAATGGCCATACGGACAGCGTTGCGCTCGACCGTGCCCTTTGCCTCGACAAGGACACCAGTGGTTGCATCGAAGAGATCGGTGAACAGAGGGCGAGCCTCGCCAGGGGGAAGAATTCGGTGGCGGAAGACTTCATGACCGTGACCAAGGAGATGCGCCTCGAGCGCCAGCACTAGCCGCTGCTCGCGACGGTCAGCCTCGTAGGGCTCGCGGGTAGGAGATACAAATGCCTTCTCGGTCTGCTGCTGCTCAATAGGCACATTCGCCCTCGCGGGTCCAGTGAGGACTGGGTCGAGTTTCGAGCTCGGCTCTCTCGGCTCGATGGACCTGGGCCGCAACCGGAAAACGATCACCTCGCGTAGGGGGCCTTCGTCCGTCTCGTGAGCGTCGGCCCGATAGAACGGTTCGACGTCGTCCACCTCGAACTCGTCGAGATAGGTGACAGTGCCGCGGGCTCCCTCAAAGACCCGGAGTGCGCGTCCATCAGCTCGGTGATTGAGGATCGCGGCATTTCCTACCTTCATCATCTGATCGCCGCGCTGCCCCTCTCCGGTGTAGTGAAAGCAGCCGTCGGCTTGCCAACCGTCGTAATAGCCGTGTTGCTCGCCAGCGGCGGGGTCAGAAAAAATGAAGACGTTCGGGCTCCTCCGCGAGGGGCCAATACCTCCCTGGGGACTGCCTCCAAACTCCCGCTGCATTGCCGCACGCTGGATGCTCGCCCCTGGCTGTAGTTCCCATTGAGGTCCCATACGGTAAGACCCTAGAACGGATCGGGTTATTGAAGCGCTAAAGATGGTTCTTGCGTGTACCGAGCCGATGCCGGCCGGCTGCGAAGATCGCCTGGAGATGTCCGTTTCCGTCCCGGAACCGCTTCCGCGAGAACTGAGCGCAGGCGGGTTCGCCCGCCGTGCCGGCGGCCTCGTCCTCGTCGGGCTGGTCGTCGCGCTCCTTATAAGCACCCTGCCGGGGCTCGACGAGGTGCGGGAGCGGTTCGCGCACGCGGAGCCGTTCTGGCTGGTGGCCCTGTTCTTCCTCGAGGTCGCCTCCTGCCTCTCGTTCGTGGTCGCTTTCCGCGGCGTCTTCTGCACCCGGCTCGGCTGGCGGTTCAGCTACGAGATCGGGATGGCCGAGCAGGGGACGAACGTGCTGGTGCCGGCCGGGGGCGTCGGTGGGCTCGCGCTCGGGGCCTGGGCGCTGCGCCAGGGCGGCATGAGCACCGACCGGATCGCCCGCCGCAGCGTCGCCTTCTTCGTTCTCACCAGCGCCCCGAACTTCGTCTGCGCCGCGGTCTTCGGGCTCGCCCTCGCCACCGGCGCCCTGCCCGGCGGCGGGCCGCTGATCCTGACCTGGGCGCTGGGCGGGCTGGCAATCGCCGCGATCCTCCTGGTGGCGGTGCTGCCGCGCATCCTCGACCGGGTCGGGCCCGCTCCCACCGGGACCGCGGAGCGCGGAAGCCGGCGCACGCGGGCGCGGCGGTTCGTGCGCCGCGCCGCCACCACCGTCGCCGGCGGCGTCCACGACGCGGCCGGCCTGCTGCGGGCGCGCCAGCCCTACGCCCTGTTCGGCGCCGTCGGCTACATGGCGCTCGACGTCGTCGCCCTGGCTGCCGCCTTCGCCGCCTTCGGCAGCACGCCCCCGTTCGCCGCCTTCGTCTTCGCCTACGTGATCGGCCAGCTCGGCGGGCTGATCCCGCTGCCGGGCGGGATCGGCGGGATCGACGGCGGCCTGATCGGCGCCCTCACCCTCTACGGCAGCCCGCTCGCGCAGGCGACCGCGGCCGTGCTCGCCTACCGCGTCGTCCAGCTCGGCATCCCGGCGATCCTCGGCTCGGTCGCCTTCGTCCAGCTGCGCCGCACCCTGAGCCGCGAGGAAGCTCCGGCCGCGCTCTGCGAGCCGTTCGAGCGGGCGCTGCCGGTGTTCACGCTGCCGCCGCGCTGAGGGCCGCGACCGCTTCGCGGCGGAAGTCGAAGATGCGCTCGACGTCGCGGCGCACGAAGAGGCGGTGGGCGAGCTCGCCGAGCGGGCCGAGCGGCAGCGCGTAACGGACGCGGTCGCGGATCAGGGTGGCATCGGTTCCCACCGGCTCGAACTCATGGGTGTGCTCCCAGAGGGAGTAGGGCCCGCTGACCTGGACGTCGACGAAGCGCCTGGGTGCTTCCCAGACCTCGATCCGGGTGCGCCAGCGCACCGGCACCCGGTGCAGCCTCAGGCGGTAGTCGAGCAGGGTGCCCGCCCCCATCTCCACCGGGGCGGGCGTCCGCACCTCGAAGCCGAGCCAGGGCGGCGTGATCCGCTCCAGGTTGAGCGCGTCGCCGTAGAACTCGAAGGCGCGCTCGATCGGCAGCTCGACCCGCTGCTCGCGCTCGAGGAGATGGACGCGGCTCATCGCCGCGCCGTCAATACCACTTGCCGCGCGCGAAGCCGCCGAAGGCGATCAGTCCGACCAGGACGACGATCAGCCCGATCCAGAAGCTGACGACGAACATCAGGACGATCCCGATGATGACGATGATCCCGCCCAGCGAGATGCCGAGGCCGGAACGGCTGCTTGACCTATCCACGTGATCCTCCTTCTTCGCTCCTAGATCCTGCCGAGTGGCATCTACCCGGGGTGAAGGGACGTCAACCGCCCGCCGCCCCAGCTGCGTGAGAATGGTGGGGTGAGTCCCGACCCCACGAGCGCCATCAGCGACGCCACGGCGGCCGAGCGCTACGAGATCCGGCTCGACGGCGAGCTCGCCGGCTTCGCCCAGTACCGCCTCCGGCCCGGCCTGATCGCCTTCGTCCACACCGAGATCGACGACCGTTTCGGGGGCCGCGGGCTGGCGAGCCGGCTGATCGCCTTCGCCCTCGACGACGCGCGCGAGCGCCACCTCGAGGTGCTGCCGTTCTGCCCCTTCGTCAACGGCTACATCCAGCGCCACCGCGAGTACGTGGACCTGGTGCCGGAGGAGCGCCGCAGCGCCTTCGACCTCTAGTGCGGTCGCGGCTCCCCTACCTGCTTCCCTGCCTCTTCGCCGCCGCCGCGCTGCTGGGGGTGGGCGCGGCGACGGCGCAGGAGGCCCCCCGCGATCCGTTCTTCCCGCACAGCGGTAACCGCGGCTACGACGTCACCCACTACGGCGCCCGCCTCTCCTACCTGCCGCGCAGCGGCGGCCTGCGCGGCACGGCGACGATCGAAGCGGTCGCCGCGCGGTCGCTGCGGCGCTTCTCCCTCGACCTGGCCGGGATGAAGGTGACCGCGGTCAGCGTCGACGGCGAGCCGGCCGGCTTCGGACGCGGCGCCGACAAGCTGCGGATCGCCCCGGCGCGGCCCCCGGCGGCCGGCCAGCCGTTCCTCGCCGTCGTCGACTACTGGGGCACGCCGCGCACCTACACCGACCCCGACGGCGGCCCGACCGAGGGCTGGATCCGGACCGACGACGGCGCGATCGGCATCGGCGAGCCGGTCGGCACGCCGGTCTGGCTGCCGTGCAACGACACGCTCACCGACAAGGCCAGCTTCGACTTCCGGATCACCGTGCCGGAGCGGCTGAAGGGAGTCGCCAACGGGCGCCTGCTCGGCGTCAGCCGCGAGGGCGGCCGCAGGACGTTCGAGTGGAGCGAGTCGCAGCCGATGGCGCCCTACCTGGCGGCGATCGACATCGGCCGCGGCACGCTGGTGCGCAGCGAGATCGAGGGCCTGCCGGCCTGGACGATGGTCGATCCCCGGCTGGCGGCGAAGGCGCGCCTGGCGCTGCGGCCGCTGCCGGAGATCGTCCGCTTCGAGAGCCGGCTCTTCGGTCCCTACCCCTTCGACGCGCTCGGCTCGATCGTCGACCTGACCGAGGAGCGGATCGCGCTAGAGAGCCAGACCCGGCCGATCTACGGCCGCGTCCCCCAGCGCGACATCGTCGTCCACGAGATGGCGCACCAGTGGTTCGGCGACTCGGTCGGGCTCAGGCGCTGGCCCGACGTCTGGCTCAACGAGGGCTTCGCGACCTGGACCCAGTGGTACTACGAGGAGCGCCACGGCGGTCCGACCGTGCGCCAGATCTTCCGCATCCTCAAGCACGAACCGGCCCGCCACGCCAGCGTCTGGGAACCGCCCGCCGGCGATCCGGGCAAGCCCGCGGACCTCTTCGACGAATCGGTCTACCTGCGCGGGGGCATGGCCCTGGAGGCGCTGCGGATCGAGATCGGGACCGGAGAGATGCTGGAGGTGCTGAAGCGCTGGGCGACCGAGCACCGCTACGGCAACGCCGACACCGCCGAGTTCATCGCCCTCGCCGAAGCGGTCTCCGGAGAGCGGCTGCGCCCGCTCTTCCGGCGCTGGCTCTTCGAGCCCGGCAAGCCCCAGGGCTAGCGGGCGCGCAGCTTCTCGCGCAGGAGGAGCAGGGCGATCAGAGTCTTGGCGTCCTCGACCGCGGGCAGCGCCGCGTCGAGCCCGGCCAGGGGCAGGCGGACGATCTCGATCTGCTCGCTCTCGTCGGTCTCGCCGCTGCCCCGGGAGAGGCCGGTGGCCTCGAACAGGGTCAGCTTCTCGCTGAGGAAGCCGGGGCTGGGATAGATCGCATGCAGCTCGCTCCAGTGCTCGGCCCGCAGACCGACCTCCTCGCCGAGCTCGCGTTGGGCGCACTCGAGCTCGCTCTCGCCCTCGACGTCCAGGGTCCCTGCCGGGACCTCCAGCAGGCCGTCCTCCCCCACCGCCTCGCGCGGCTGGCGGACCAGGTGGACGCACTCCTCGTCGTGGGCGAGGATCCCGACCGAGCCGGGGTGCTCGACCACCTGGCGCTCGACCTCGCTGCCGTCGGCGCGGCGGAAGCGCTTCTCGGCGACGGCGACGAAGTAGCCCTCCAGGACGGTTCTCGAGTGGACTTGTTCCATCGAGGTGAGAGCATCCCAGGTGCCGATGACCGACTTCCTCGTCAAGCGCGACGATCTCCGCCAGTGCCGCCTGGCCGAGTCGGCGGTCCCGGAGATCGAGCCGGGCCAGGCGCTGCTGCGGGTCGACGGCTTCGGCCTGACCGCGAACAACGTCACCTACGCGGTGATGGGCGAGGCGATGTCCTACTGGGACTTCTTCCCGGCCGCGGAGGGCTGGGGGCGGGTGCCGATGTGGGGCTTCGCCGAGGTCGAGCGCAGCGAGGCGGACGGGGTCGAGCCGGGGACGCGCCTCTACGGGTATCTGCCCCCCTCGTCTCACCTGGTGGTGACGGCGGTCGACGCCGACCCGAGCGGCTTCGTCGACGGCTCGCCGCACCGCAAGGCCCTGCCCTCGGCCTACCACCGTTACCTTGCCACTGGCAGCGACCGCTTCTACCGGGCCGACACCGAGGAGATCCAGATGCTGCTGCGGCCGCTCTTCTTCACCTCGTTCCTGATCGACGACCAGCTCGACGACGAGGGGCTGACCGGCCGCGGGCCGATCGTCCTCTCCAGTGCCTCCAGCAAGACGGCGATCGCCGCCGCCTTCCTGCTCGCCCAGCGCCAGGGCGTGGAGCTGATCGGCCTCACCTCACCGCGCAGCGCCGAGTTCGTCGCCGGCCTCGGGATCTACGGCCGCACCGTCGCCTACGACGCGATCGACTCGCTGCCGCGCGAAGCGGCGACCTTCGTCGACCTCTCCGGCGACGGCGCCGTGCGCCGGGCGGTCCACTCCCACTTCGGCGACGAGCTGGTCCACAGCATGGCGGTCGGGGTGACGCACTGGGAGCAGCTCGGGTCCGGCGGCGGCGAGCTGCCGGGGCCGCGGCCGACCTTCTTCTTCGCCCCCACCCGGGTCACCAAACGGGCCGGGGACTGGGGCCGGGCCGGACTCGAGCAGCGCGTCGGCGGCGCCTGGCACCCGTTCTGCGAGTGGACCGGCAGCTGGCTCGAGCCGCTCCGCGGCGAGGGCTTCGAGGCGGTCCGCGACGCCTACCTCGACGTCCTCGAGGGCCGGGTGGCGCCGCGGACAGCCCACGTGATATCCCTGCCCGGATGAGGGAGCTGATCGTCACCGAGTTCGTCACCCTCGACGGGGTGATGGAGGCGCCCGGCGGGGAGCCGGGCCACCCCCACAGCGGCTGGGTCGGCGACTTCATGAGCGACGAGCAGATGCAGTTCAAGCTGCGGGAGATCCTCGCCGTCGAGGCGCACCTGCTCGGGCGGGTGACCTATGAAAGCTTCGCCGGTGCCTGGCCCCAGCGCGAGGGCCCCTTCGCCGAGAAGATGAACGCGATGCCCAAGTACGTCGTCACCTCGACCCTCGACCAGCTCGAGTGGAACAACTCGACGCCGATCGGGGGCGACGTCGCGGCGAAGGTGGCGAAGCTGAAGGAGGGTGAGGGCGGCCCGATCCTCGTCGCCGGCAGCCGGACCCTGGTCCATGCCCTGCTGAGGGCCGGCCTGATCGACGAGCTGCGGCTGATGGTCTTCCCGGTCGTCCTCGGCTCCGGCCGGCGTGTCTTCCCCGACTCGCCGGACAAGACCGTGCTGGCGCTGGCCGAGACCGAGACCTTCCCCAGCGGCGTCCAGGTCAACACCTACCGGCCCTCCTAGCGCAGCTCAGCTCCCGGTCGCCGAGAAGTGCTGGTAGTCCTTGGGCCAGGACCAGTTGCCGCCCCACTCCCAGCCGGCGGCGGCGAAGGCCGCAACCACGGCACCGCCGCGATGGACCAGGCCCTTGACCCGGCGCGAGCGGTCGGCGAAGGGAGCGCCCGCGGGCGGCGAGACGTACCCCGACGCGGTCACGTACGGGTTCTCGATCGGGTTGAGGTCGAGCGCCCGGCCGTAGGCGTGTTCGGACCAGACCCCGCCACTGCCGGCGACGAAGCGGCAGTTGAAGGCGGAGGTGTTGTCGGCGTCCATGCTGCGGCGGTCGTCGCCGCCGTAGGCATCGACCAGGCGCATCTGGCGGATCGGGTAGCGCTGGCGGTACAGCGCCCGCATCGCCTGCAGCATCCCGGCGGCGGCATCGCGGTTGACGACCAGCCGGCCACGGTGAACCCGGCCGTCGAAGCCCCAGTGGGTGACGGTGAGCAGGCGCAGGCCGGCGAAGCCGACCGGGCAGCCGCGGTGCCAGGAGACGCCGGTCATCCGCTGGCGCGTCGCGGCGTCGATGCGCTCGGAGCGCCCGTGGAAGGCCGGCTCCCTCGCGTCCTCCCCAGCGGCGGCGGGAACCCCACTAACGATGAGGACAACTCCCAGGAGAAGAGTGAGAGCGGCCTTCATCCCGTCCATCTTCCCCTTTGGCAGAAAGTGCCGCCCGGCCCATCCGTAGCGATGAGTCCGGCCGGGTAGGCGAGTCTCACCACTGAGACCACTACCTAGGAGGATCCGATGCCCGGCCAGGACCGACTGCAGACCGTCCGCGACAGCTACGGCGCCTATGAAACGGGGAACCGCGAGGCGATCGAGGCGATCCTCAGCGAGGACTTCAGCTTCTACAGCCCGCCCGACCCCGGGATCGACCGCGCCGCCTACTTCGAGCGCTGCTGGCCGAACTCGGGGCTGATCGAGAGCTTCGAGCTCGTGCGTTTGATCGAGGCTGGCGACGAGGTGATCGCCACCTACGAGAGCACCAAGACCAACGGCGACCGCTTCCGCAACACCGAGGTCTTCACCTTCGCCGGCGACAAGATCGGCAAAGTCGAGGTCTACTTCGGCTGGAACCTCTAGGTGGTGGCCGGGAGCACAGCAAGTCCCTTGGAGACGAGGTCGCGGACATCGCAGCTGACCAGCCTGCAACCCGCTTCCGCGGCGGCGGCCACATAGGCGGCGTCGTAGACGCTGATCGCGTGACCCTCGGCCAGCTCGGCGGCGTGGGCGATCAAGCGCGCGCTTGACTCGACGACGCCGCCGTCAGCGGCGACTCGGTCGAGAATTCGCAGCAGCGGCGCCACCGCCTCGGGCGCGGACCAGGCTCGCACGGCGACGTTCGCCACCTCGTACCGAGCGAGGTCGAGAGTCGCCAGGACGGTCGACCCGTCGGCGAGCAACGCGCCCGCCGATTCGTGATGGCGATCGCCGGACTTGATTGCCGCCAGGACGACGCTGGAGTCAAGAAGCAGCGTGCTCATGGTTGCGGGCGGTGCGCCTTGACTTCCTCGGCGACATCGCCTCCGCGCCCGGCCAGGGCGAGGTCGGGAAGATCGTCGAGGATCTCCCGGATCCCTTCGGCCCGCCTGGCGCCCCGCCGCTGGATCGCGTCCTCAGCGAACCCCCGCAGCACCGCGCTGCGATTGCTGCCGGTGCGCCGCGCCTCCGCGTCGACCTCGGCCAGCAGCTCATCGGGCATCGAGACCATCACCTTCGCCATACTCTCCAGTATACCCGGGTATACCAAGGCGTTCGCGCTCTTCCCGCGCTTCGAGCACCTTCCATTCGGGGTCCGGGCGGCGGATCACGCGATCGAACAGCTTCGGGATCTCGTCCTCGGGAATCTCCTCGTAGGCGCCCTCCCCGGAATCGGAGCGGTCGAGGTCTGAGCGGTAGAAAAAGGCGCGGCCGTCCTCAGTCAGGTGCAGGTAGCGCCGGGTCCAGTAGTTCTTGTAGAGGTGCAGGCTGATGCCGCCCCTCAGATGCACCTCGCCCATCCACATGAACTCGCCGACGTAGACCCGGGCCAGCCGCAGCAGCGGCTCCCAGTTCGGGTTCTCCCAGTTGACGACCTTGCCGCGCTTCGGTCGCGGCCTGCGTTTCTTCGTCTCGGTCATGGACTGGGGATCGTGATGGCGAGGATGTGACGGAGCAAGACCTCGATGTGCCAGTTGCGCCCCTGCCCTCGCGCGAAAGCCACACTTGCTTCGCCGCCCATCCCAGTGAAAGCATGGGGGGATGGGCTTCTTCTCGCCAGCGCCGCCGCCGTTCGAGCTCGAGGAGTGGAAGCGCAAGCCGCACCTGGCGCGGCTCAAGCCGCTGGTGCAGGACTGGGGAGAGAACGGGTTCGGCTCGCCGTCGTTCGTCTTCCTGCTCTACGCGCTGAAGCTGGTCGTCTACGCGGTCGGCGCCCTGCTGGCGATCTCGACGACG
>Ga0190274_10002580_pt1 | contig 10693 bp, 8 predicted proteins | sample Popmic531T_FD_133002 | JGI IMG/M metagenome (GOLD analysis project Ga0190274, IMG submission 133002) | Populus adjacent soil microbial communities from riparian zone of Yellowstone River, Montana, USA - 531 T | ecosystem: Environmental > Terrestrial > Soil > Riparian zone | place: USA: Montana...
TGACATTCGCCTTGTGGTTCGACGAGAAGTTGTGATCGATCTTGGCGTTGTATTGCTTTCGCCGGCCTGTTGCTTCTCCGCTGCCGAACAGATTGTCCAGCCCGGTGAAGTGCCTCAGGAATCGGTAACCGGCTGTGTTCAGGCCATCGCCGATTTCAAAGTTGTTCGGCAACGGGAAGAAGTCCATTGTTCTCTTGATAAAACCGGTCGGGTCGAGTTGCTTGCGATACAGATCCCAACCGTTGCTTCCGTTCGCTGCAATTGGTGCTCCCGGGGCGCCGGGAGTAACGCCATTCGGAATCAGCGTGGTTTTGTTGATCGCCGCATCCGAACAATCGGCAGCCGTCGGTTTGCTTGGAAGAGCGCCAAACACGCTGAAGGCTTGCAGTGAAGGATCGTAGGGTACGCCTATCGTGCCGGGTGTGGTGGTGCCCCACCCGGGAGGGAGTCCGCCAGGCGTATTGACTCCGTTGTTAATCGGATTGACGGGAGTCCCGTCGATTCTTACGCTCGGAAACGCCGCGGTCGCTGCTGCATTCGTAACTGCCGCGGTAGTCAGGTTGCCGTTGTTCCAGCCGTTGAAATAGCGGAAGATTCCCAGCCGCGCGCAGGCGGTCGGCACAGTGGAGTTCGTCAACGTGCGCTGATCGTTGCGATAGTAGTCGAACAAGCCGAAGAAAAACGTCTTGTTGCGAACGATCGGGCCGCTGAAGCTGACGGTGCCCTGGTTCGTGTTGGACCAATCGGGCCGAACCGGGTTACCCGCGGGACCACCGGGATAAAGGGGCGTCTGGTTGCGGTTGTTGGTCCACGAGTTCGGATTCAACGACGTGTTCATGTTGCTCCAAACTGCGCTTCCTCCGAACTTATTGGTTCCAGACCGTGTGCTGTAAGTAATGGCGCCGTTACCGCGGCCCATTTCCACATCCACCGGGGCCAGGATCAGGCGGATTTCTCCAACCAGATCTGGGTTGATCGTAGTTGCTGAATAAATACCGTTAGGATAGCGATTGTCCTGCACCTGGATGCCGTCACGGATGATCGCGACATTCTGGGCACTGACGCCCGCGAATGTGGTGTTTTCACGGCCGAAGGCATTGCCGGCACTCGGAGGATTTGTCGGAACAATTCCCTCGACGCCCGCCATCACAGTGATCAGGTCGAGAACGTTGTTTCCAACGATCGGAAGGGCCTGAACCTTTTGCTGAGTCAATGCCTGACCGACGGTGGCACCCGAAGTTGCCAGAATCGTGTCGGCGGATATCTGGACTTCAACCTGCGTGTTAACGCCGGACACGGTCAACTCGAAGTTATATCGAGAAGATGTGTTCTGGCTGAGCTGAACGTCCGTGAAGCTTTTCGTCTGAAATCCAGGTAAGGACGCGCTGATCGTGTACTTGCCAGGAAGAAGGTTATTAAAAGTGTATGAGCCCGCTTCGTTCGTCACTGCCGAAGTGACGACGCCGGTTTCCACGGCTGTCGCCTTGACAGTGACGCCGGGTACGAGGGCTTTTGAACTGTCGGTAACGGTCCCCGTGACCGTCGCGAAGAATCCAGCTTGGCTAAAGGCAGGGATGGACAGGGACAGGACCAGCAGCAACATCGCTGCCGACACATAGAACCTCTTCATTCGTATACCTCCCCGAAAAAAAGAAAGCGGCAGCTAACCGCGCCGCTGTGAATGGCACCTACGTTTCGACTAATGGGCATGCTCCGCCCCAAGTCATAAGTGCCGGGTTGTTGGGCGCCATAAAATCACTGTCTTAGCTTCACGTCAACCTAAATGTGGCAATTGGGGGGAATGCCTGCAAGGGGGGATTGCTGCACAAGCATCACATCACCGGGGCGGGGGCGGTGTCAAGGGTCCCCGCGCTTACTGCCGCAGTGCAAACGAATACAGCGACTGTCCCGCAGACACGGCGATGTACTGGCGGCCATTCACGGCATAACTCATCGGGCCGCTATTGACCTGCCCTCCCAGATTCAGCTTCCAGAGCAGCTCTCCATTGCGCGCATTCAGCGCGAAGAAATAACCTTCGCGGCCACCGCTGAAAACCAGATCCGTGGTCGTGCTGAGCACGCCAGCCCAGGTGATATCGTTCATCTTGTATTCCCACTTCTTTTCACCTGTTTTGGGATCGAAGGCCCGAACGGCCCCAAACCCCTCTTCTTCCTTCTTCAGATTGGGGATCAGGTTCACATTGCCCATCGGCGTGTCGCCCGTCGCTCGGGGGAAGTTGCCGTCTGCGATGGTGCCGGTATTCTCCCAGGACGACACATAAAAGAGGCCTGTCTTCGGACTGTAAGACGGGGGATACCAGTTCGTGGCTCCAAGCACCGTTGGGGTGATGACGACGCCGCCTGGTGTGGGCACCATGCCCGCAACGCGCCGCGGACGGCCATTCGGCTCGAACCCATCCATCCAGTTCACTTTGACGAAAGGCCAGCCTTTCAGGAACTGCCCGTTGGTGCGATCAATCACGTACATCAATCCATTTCGATTGGCGAGCATCAGGACTTTGCGAAGTTGTCCCTGCCATTCGATATCGGCGAGGACCGTAACCTGGGTGGAGTCGTAGTCCATTTCATCGTGAGGCGTGAATTGGTAGTACCACTTCATTTTCCCGGTATCGGCGTCTAGCGCGAGCACGCTGTCGCTATAGAGGTTGTCGCCAAGCCTCGATGCGCCGTTCCAATCGGGAGAAGGATTTCCCGTTCCCCAAAACGTCAGGTTCGTTTCCGGGTCGTAGCCGGGCGTGTTCCAGAGGCCGACGCCGCCTATCTTCCAGGAATCGCCGGCCCACGTATCGTTACCCGGCTCTCCGGGACCGGGAATCGTGAAGATGCGCCAGATTTCCTTGCCGGTTTTCGCGTCGAAAGCGGCGATTTGTCCGCGAATCGGGCCGTCTCCGCCGGCGGTGCCAACAAGAACTTTGTCCTTCACTACCAACGGTGCATGCGTGATGGTGTAGCGATCCGCCGCCTTCGCCACTTCGGTGTCCCAGACTTTCTTGCCCGTGCGCGCATCGATCGCGATCAAGTGTGCGTCGAGCGTTCCCATGAACAGCGTGTTACCGAGAATTGCAAGGCCCCGATTTACACGGCCGCAGCAGTTTCTGCCGTCAGCGGAGGGAGTGTAAGGCAGTGTCCAATAGATGCGTCCCGTCGCGGCGTCCAGGGCAACGACATCGTTGGGTGCCTGCACGGTATACATCACGCCGTCCACCACCAACGGAGTCGCTTCGAATTTTTCGAGTGAACGCGCCTGCCACACCCATTGCAGTTCCAGGTTTTTTACATTGCCTGGCGTGACCTGGGTGAGCAGGCTGTGTCGCTGTCCCGAGACGTTGCCAGAGTAAGTGAGCCAGTTCTGGGGTTCTTTTCCGGCCTGGAGAATCCGGTCAAAGGACACCTGAGCCTGCAACGAGGCGACCGCCACGAAGAGCACAATTAGGGCATGTTTGAGCATGCCGCGGATCTTATCACGCTGAGTTAATACGGGGTCAGACACCTCGATTCCCTAATTCGCACTTCAGAATTAGGGAATCGAGGTGTCTGACCCCGTATTAACTCACAGCGAAAGCCTCCGTCAAAACTTGCGGCTCCAGTCCGCGGGCCACCGCTCGACGATGACTTTCTTCTCTGTGAAGAAGTCGATGGCGTCGCGACCCTGGGCATGAAGATCGCCGAAGAAGCTGTCTTTCCATCCGGAGAAAGGGAAGTAGGCCATTGGCGCGGCGACGCCGAGGTTGATTCCCACGTTGCCGGCACGGACTTCATGACGAAATTGCCGCGCCGCGCTGCCGCTGCTCGTAAACAGGCAGGCCATGTTGCCGTAGGCCGAGGCATTGATCATTTCGATCGCATCTTCCAGGCTGTTCGCGCGGACTACGCTGAGGACAGGACCGAATACTTCCGTTCGCGTCAGATCGCACCCGGCATCGACGTCGGCGATAACCGTTGGCTTCAGAAAATTGCCGGAGTCGTAGCCCTGGACGCGCGCGCCCCTTCCATCTATAAGCGGCCTGGCGCCGCTGGCGAGTCCCTGCGCGATCAACCCTTCGATACGTTCCCGGCTCTCGGTTGTGATGACGGGCCCCATCTCGACACCGGCGTCGAGGCCGCAGCCTACTTTTCTGGATTCCGCAGCTTCGGCGATCCGCTTCGAGAAACCGGCGGCGGCTTCTCCGACAGTGATGGCCACGGAGGAAGCCAGGCACCGCTGACCGGCGCAGCCGAATGCGGCGTCTGCGATGATGCGGCACGTCATGTCCATGTCTGCATCCGCAAGGATCACCACGGGATTGCGCGCTCCACCCTGGCATTGCGCGCGCTTACCGTTGGCGGCGGCTCGGGCGTAGATGACCCGTGCGACCGGTGTCGAGCCGACGAATGAAATGGCCCGGACAGCCGGATGGTCGATCAGGGCATTTACGGTTTCCTTGCCGCCGTGGACAAGGTTGACCACGCCGGGAGGAAATCCGGCAACCTGCATCAGTTCGAGGATCCGGCCCATGGTCAGTGGTGTTTTCTCGGACGGCTTCAGAACCACGGTGTTTCCGCAAGCGACCGCATAGGGAAGGAACCACAGCGGAATCATGGCCGGAAAGTTGAATGGTGTGATAACGCCGACCACGCCCACGGGTTGGCGGATCATTGTTTCGTCGATGCCGCTGGCGATGTCTTCAAGGCTTGCGCCCAGCATCAACGAGGGAATCCCTGTTGCGACTTCAACGTTTTCGATTCCACGCTTCAGCTCCCCTTCCGATTCGGCAAGCGTCTTCCCGCATTCCTGCGTGATGATTCGCGCGATCTCGGAGAGGTGAGTGTCCAGCAGGGCTTTGAAACGGAAGAGCGGCTGGATGCGCTCGCCCGGCGGCGTTCGGCGCCAGGATTGGAAGGCTTCGGATGCCGCGCGGACCGCGGTATCCACGTCGCTGGCTTCGGAGAGCGGCATCGCGGCGAGAACCTCGCCGGTTGCGGGATTAAGGATGGGAATGGTGGAACTGTTGCGCGCGGCGCGCCATTCGCCACCGATATAGTTGAGTAGAGTTCCGCGATCAATCATGGTTATTTCCCCGATCAGAGAATGTAACTGGTGCAGGCAGGCGTCTGCGCCCCGCCTGGCCAGGCGAGGCGGGGCGGTCGGTCAAGGTCGAGAAGAGAGTCTCTTTTTGTAATTGCCCCACCGCCCCAATCTGCGTCGCTATCGCGTCGCAGATTTTGCCCCGCCTGGCCAGGCGGGGCCAGACGCCTGATTGCGGCATCTCTTTATCCTCAAACGCCCTGTTAACCTGATCCCTCACGGCACCACCACGGCTCTGCCTGCGATTTCCCCTCGGCTCAACGCCTGATACGCCGCATCCGCTTCGGCAAGCGGGTATCGCCTCGTGACGAAAGTTTCCAGGTGGAAGGTTCCTTGCGCGGCGAGGCGCAGGATCTCCGGCATGTCGGCGCGCGTTCGCGCGCCATAAGATCCGATGATGCGCAGCCCACGCCGGACCAGCCGGGTGATCTCGACGGGCGCCGTCGTACGGCCGGCCGCGATGCCCACCGCAATCATGCGTCCGCCGTCGCCGAGCAACTCCACGGCTTGCGCAAAAGTTTCAGGTCGTCCAATAACTTCGAACGCGACATCCACCCCGCGGCCTTTCGTCAATTCGAAGACTGTCTTTGTAACGTCTCCGGACACGTTTACTGTGTCGGTTGCTCCCAACTCACGCGCAATCTTCAGTTTTTCGTCGCTGACGTCAACGGCGATAATTTGCGACGCGCCGAACGCCCGCGCCACCTGAATCACATTCAATCCCACGCCGCCGCAAGCCACGACCGCGACACGTTCTCCGCCGCGCAGATCGGCGGCATGGCGAACCGCACCATACGCAGTGAAGACGGCGCAGCCGAGGACAGCAGACTCCACAAGCGGAAGTTCGGGCGGAAGTGCGAACAAGCCGGCGACAGGCACGACGGAATACTCCGCCAATCCCGCCATTGAGTACATCGCCACGGGAGAACCATCTTCCCGGCGAAGCCGTGTTGTCCCGTCATACAACGTGCCCTTCAGCCGATTCATGCCGAAAAACTTTTCGCAGAGATCGTCGCGGCCCGACTGACACAGCGGGCAGTCGCCGCAGGGCATGATGAAAGGGGCCACGACCGGCGTGCCGGCTGCGAACCCATGAACACCAGGCCCCGTTGCCGCAATCGTGCCTGAGATTTCGTGCCCGAGAACGGCGGGCATCGGAAACGCGACTTCTCCTTTCATCACGTGGAGATCCGTATGGCAGACGCCGCAGGCGCGAACGCGAACCAGCGCTTCGCCGGCTCGCGGTTCGGGAATTGGAATTTGCTCGACGTGCAAAGAGCCATTGACCCGGTCCAGAATCGCTGCAGACATTAGAGAAGTACCCATGGCCGTTACTCTACCTTGGCTGTGACAACTTCGAGAATCTTCTGTTCGCGCCGTTCCAGCATCCGGCCTTGACTTTCCAGGACCTCAACGTAGAGCCAGACGACCAGAGCGACTTCCGCGATCGTGAAGATGAGGTACGCGGGGAACCAGGCAAAGGTATTGGTCCACGTGAGCAGGAACTCGATGCCGAGCGGAATCAAGGTCGGGGCCATCGTCAGCGGAAATACCAGCATGAACGCCATATGTATCAATATGACCATCGCCTTGGGCTTCGCCGGCTTCATAGAACCGGGAGCCATCGGCATCGGCGCGATCATCGACAAGAAATTTCCCACCAGGCAGAAGATGAGATACATCGGAATCATCTGCAGCAGGACTGCAAGGTAGTGATCGGCGCGCATGGGGCGGAACAACTGCAGGACCAGTGCTGTGATGAACATGAACCCGAGCGCGAATGGCGCATTCGAAAGATTCTTACCCAGCAGGATATCTTTTCGTGGAGCGGGTGAAAGCACGAAGACCCTGAAACCGCTGCGGTCGAAGCCGAAGTGATTCCCCAGCAGGCCCACCATCATGAACAGCATGAAGGCGTAACCGCCGGCGGTCATCAGAGGACGGACGAGTTCCGGAGGATTGCTGGCCTGGTTGTAGGTCATGCCACCGAAGATGAACATCATGACGATAGGCGATAGCAGCAGCATCTTCGCCTCCGGCGCTCGTACCAGCGATCGGAAGCACGAGACCGTAATAGCGGAAGCGTATTCGGTGATTTTAGGCAGCTTTTTCTCCAGAAACTCTGCGGGGTACTTTTTCAGGCCGGCCTTGGTGGCGACTACGCCGGCCGGGGCGCCTGGCCCGGCCGGCACTGCGGCGGCTCTGGAAGTGTTACTGGTGAACTGACCTGTATAAAGGCGCAACGTCGTCGTGTAGGAACGCCGAAGGCTCGCGCCCCCGATCAGGGCAAGGCCGGTCATCCCGAGCAATGCAGCCCATGGCTTTCCCTCGAATCCCTCCGTCGCGCCGTACGGCAACCACCCCATCGGGACGAACGTGTTGACACGTCTTACGATGTCATAGAACCGCTGCCGTTCTTCTTCCCGGGGAATATGTCCGTAGGCGCGTACTCTTTCGTCGTGTTCCGCTTTGGTAATCTTCGCTGCCGCGAGGTCCTGGTCCAGTTTCTCTATCTCCTTGCGGTTAGCCTCCCCTTGCCTTGACCCGGAGCGCCTTCCCCATCTACCACTTGTGATGCCGATGAAATTGGGGATTTGCGCCAACAGTACAAAAGAGAGCGTGGCAATCATGATGACGGTACGCCGCCGCCGCTGATTGACCATCAGGCTGGCGAGCCATCCGCGGAACTGATGCGTGAGCGCGGTGACCATCAACGCAAATGCGCCGATGAGCGGAAACAAGAGCAGCATGACTGGGCCCACGGAAAATACCAGTCCGATCGCATGACCCACCATCATCGGCAGGAAAATTATTGCACCCAGGCTGGAGATCGATCCGACGTAATTGATTGCAAATGCGCCGCCCAGCGAGACCGGCAGGTGCAGGAACTTATCCAGCGAAAGAAGCTCGGAACGCTGCAGTTCCACAATCAGCTCGATCATCCACATGAAGAGGAATGCGATAACCATTCCGTCCCAGACGTACATGAAGACGGCGGGCGGCGCTTTGGGCAGCAGGTAGTAGCCCGATGCGATACCGCCGAAGAATGCTGCAAACGCTGCGCCAACGAGGATCGCGGTCAGAATCCCCTGCAGGATGACCGACGTTATGCCCGCGCGCTTGTTCCGGTTGGCGATGAGGCGCCATCGCAGCCATAGAAATGTTTTGAGATGTTCCCAGTTCACGTTGAGGCTTTTTCAAGGCCTTCAAGCCACGACAACTTCTGAGTCGCATCTTCATCCGCGCCGACTTTCTCGAGGAAGCGGGCTTCCAGAGAACTGCCTTGTCGAAGTTCGTCAAGCGATGCTTCCTCGACGAGTTTTCCGTTCGCGATGATGCCGACGTGGGAACAGAGTTTTTCGACCACGTCGAGAACGTGAGAGGTGAGGAAGACCGTCGATCCGCGCTCCACATAACCTGCCAGCAGGTCGCGGATGACGCGCGACGTGACGGCATCGACGCCTTCGAAAGGTTCGTCGAGGAACAGGAGATCGGGATTGGGCAGCAGCGCCGCGGCGAGGGCGAGCTTTTTCTTCATGCCGTGCGAAAACTCCATGGTGAGTTTCTTTTCGTCGTTCTGAAGGCCGAGGAGATGGAGCAGTTCGTCGATGCGTTGGCGGATCGTATCCTTCGGCAGAAGATACATGCGTCCGATGAAGGTGAGATGCTCGCGCGCGGTGAGGTTGTCGAACAGCGCGAGATCCTCGGGCACGACACCTATCCTGCGTTTGGCTTCCAGCGCCTCTTTGGGGTCGAGCATGTTCTTGCCAAGAACGAGGATTTCCCCGCTCGACGCCGCGAGCAGGCCGGTGAGCATTTTGATGGTGGTGGATTTCCCGGCGCCGTTCGGTCCGAGAAAGCCATAGAAGGTGCCGCGTTCGACACGCAGGTTCACCCGGTCAACGGCGCAGAATTTGTCGAAGAACCGGGTGAGTTGCCGCGTTTCAATGGCCAGGGTCATGTAAGCAGAGCCCTATTCAGCCGTGGTTATTATTGCGGGGCCTCGGCGTCGTCAGCCTCCGCGTCCGCTTCGGGTTCAAGATCCTCCAGCCATTCCGGCCTCGGTTGAGGACCGGGCCGGATGCCTGCAATGTCAGGATCTTCGCCGCCGGTTTCGCCGGCGACTGCGCTCCCTTTGCGCTCGCGATTTTCGAGCCGTCGGGCGTGCTTTTCCTTATTGCGTTCCTGTTGTGCTTTTTCTCGTGCCCGTTTGTTCGAAGTGGCCCGAGTGTTTCTCGCCATCGTTACTCCTTACCAGCGTTGACGTCCACCGCCGCCGCCACCACCTCTGCCGCCGCGGTCGCGTCCACCACCGCCGCCGCCACCGCCCTCACGGGGAGCCTTCGGCCGCGCTTCATTGACCGTTATCGTACGGCCTTCGAAATTCGTCCCGTTGAATTTCGTGATCGCGTCCGCCGCTTCCTGATCAGACGACATTTCGACAAATCCGAAGCCCTTGCTTCTACCTGTGTCCCGATCGGTAATGATCGTTGCGGAATTCACACTGCCAGACTGAGCGAACAACTCTCTCAAACTGTCATCAGTAGCAGAAAACGGAAGGTTTCCAACGTAGAGCTTATTGCCCATATTCTCCTCTTCTCAAGGTTGCCAAACTGGTTTCATAATCCGCAAGAGAGAACATGAGCTCGTTGCTCGGCACTCAAAAGCGGGTAACAGATGCGCTTAGTATACGCAATGACATGAGGGACACAGAGGGATTTTGCGCGGGTATAATCCCGGCCCAATGCAGTGTCCGAAATGCAACTTCGACCACGAGGCGCAAACTACGGAGTGCCTGCGCTGCGGAATCATTTTTCGGAAATTCATTCCCGAAGCCGAGGCTGCAGAGCGTGCACCCCTCACCGCTGAAGAAGAATGGACCTTGGAAGCGAGGCAGGAAGACCGTCAGGAACTCATTTTTCGGATATTCGCTCTTCCCGTGGCCCTTCTCCTGGCGCGAGCAACCGTTCATGTTGCTCCTGGCGGGGTCCGGATGCTCTCGATGTGGGTTCATGAACTCGGTCATGCCGTTGCCGCCTGGCTCTGTGGCTTTGCTGCGATGCCCGGGCCCTGGTTTACATCGGTAGATCCGGACCGGTCGCGAGCGACTACCGTGCTTTTCGCCGGATTAGTCGGATTTGGAGGTTTTCGCGCCTGGCAAAAAAGCCGCTGGTTTTGGATCGCGGTCTGCGCGGCCGTACTGATGACGCTGCTCGCTTGCACACTGGGGCTCTATTCGGATCAGGCGCAGCAATTAATCACCTTCGGCGGCGACGCCGGCTGCTTCGTGCTGGGCAGCGCCCTGATGCTCACCTTCTACGCACGCCGGGATAGCCCCGTCCATCGGAATGCTCTTCGCTGGGGCTTCCTCGTTATTGGCGCCCTCTCGTTCATGGATGTCTGGGCGATATGGTCCGGCGGTCTCCAGAACGTTCCCTTTGGCGAAAATGAGAATGGCATGAGCGATCCGAGCGTTCTGACCGAACTCTATTCGTGGAACGTCCAGGTGCTGATCGCACGCTATGAGAGACTCGGTGTTTTCTGTCTCGTGGCTCTGACGGTTGTCTACGCTGGCGGAATCGCCTTGCCCCTATTGAACCGTTCAAA
>Ga0190274_10002581_pt1 | contig 10691 bp, 6 predicted proteins | sample Popmic531T_FD_133002 | JGI IMG/M metagenome (GOLD analysis project Ga0190274, IMG submission 133002) | Populus adjacent soil microbial communities from riparian zone of Yellowstone River, Montana, USA - 531 T | ecosystem: Environmental > Terrestrial > Soil > Riparian zone | place: USA: Montana...
GTGAATGATGGTACCACCAGTCCTTCTTATGGATGTTCACCTATTACTGAACAGCCTGAACTCGCAGGTAAGATTGCGATCATTGACAGGGGTTTATGTTTTTTTAGCGAAAAGGTGTTTTACGCACAGGAAGCCGGAGCTATAGGAGCCATCATTTGCAATTTTGAAGATGTAGTGATTGGAATGGCTGGTGAAGCTCATGCTGCTGAAATTACTATCCCTTCTGTTTTTATAGGCAAAGCTGATTGTGAACGCATTCGTGTTGCAGCAGCTAATGATTTGGTTGTATCTCTCGTTGCACCTATTTCCGCCGGTGGGCCACTTCGTCGTGACGGGGCTCTTGATAATAGTATTATAGCTCATGAGTATGGTCATGGTATTTCAACAAGGCTAACCGGTGGTCCAAGTAATAGCAGTTGTCTCAGTTCCAATGCTATTAATGGCGCAGCGGAAGAAGCTTCAGGTATGGGTGAAGGATGGAGTGACTTTTTTGCACTTGTCACGACGGCTCTCCCAGGTGATACAGGAGCTAAAAAAAGAGGTATAGGAACCTATGCAAACAAAGAAGCGACAAATGGTCGGGGGATTCGATCTTACCCTTACAGTACGGATATGTCAATAGACCCACACACATATGATGACATTCTTTTTGAAGGTGTTCCTCATGGTGTTGGTTCTGTTTGGACAGCGATGATTTGGGATTTGTATTGGGCCTTTAGTGATGAGTTTGGTTGGGATCCTGATTTATATTATGGTACGGGAGGAAATAATATGGCGATTCAACTGGTGATGGATGGTTTGAAACTACAGCCTTGCAATCCAGGATTTGTGGATGCCCGTGATGCTATTCTTCAAGCAGATCAAATAAATAACGGTGGTGCAAATCAATGCCTTATTTGGAGTGTCTTCGCAAGAAGAGGTCTTGGTTGGGATGCAGAAGGTGGTGATCCAAGTTCAAGGTCTGATGGAATTCAAAGTTTCAATCCGCTTCCTACTTGTGTCAAAGAATTGAAACTTGCAAAAACCATGTCCCCTGAAGTTGTTGCAGGAGGAGAAATCACCGTCACCCTGCGCTTGACAAATCATAAAGGCGAAATTCTGACAAATGTATTCCTCGAAGATCCGATTCCGGATGGAACGTCTTATGTAGAAGGATCAGCCAATATTGAACCTGCTACAGGAAACAGCCTTGTATGGTCATTTGATACAATGGATGATGGTGAAGAAAAAATTATCACCTACTTGTTAAAGACGGATCCGGATAAAAATTCTATCCGTTTGAGTTATGATGATATAGAAGGTGATCCTTTGGATCGATGGGATGTGTATTTTGATGAGACCGGGACATCAAGCAATTTCTGGACACAACAGGATATCATCGTTCACAGTGGAGTTTCAGCCTGGAATGTTGGTGATGTAGCTACAGTGTCAGAGCATTTTTTACAGAATCTTGACCCATACACCGTTACAGGAGATTATCCTGTATACCGGTTCTATCATTATTATAATACAGAAGCCGGTGTTGATGGTGGATTTCTTGAAATTACTACTGATGATGGTAATTCATGGCACTCTTTGACTTCAGATATTTTCAGGAACGGCTATTCAAGGCGTCTTGATTATGAAACATTTGTTATTCCGGATCTCTATGCCTATTCAGGTTTGAGTTCGACTGACTTAAACATGACACCTGTCTATATAGATCTTTCAAGCTATATCGGCGAGAATGTAAAAATCAGGTACCGCTTTGGAACTGATGCTAACACACCAGGTGATGGATGGTATGTCGATGATGTCGAAATCATGGATGCTATTTTATACAACTCATCTGCTTGTGCCACTAGTGATCAAACAGATGCAGTTTGTGCCGAAGCACCGGAAAGAGGTACCATTGTGGACAGCCAGATCATGATCGGAACAAATGATGGAAAGGATAATTCTGCATTGGGCCTCATGCCAAATCCTGCCGGAGATCTTATCCAGGTTGTATTATCTGCAAATGAATCACAGGATGCCAAGATCTATGTTTACGACCTTACCGGCCATCTCATGACAACACAAGATTGGGGCTTATATGAAGGATTAAATCAGACTACTGTTAATATTTCCCGATTTACTCCCGGAATGTTTGTGATGCAGATACAATCAGGCCAAGGAACTTACACGAAGAAATTTGTGAAAGAATAAAAAGGCAGGGAACTGTAATAAGGAATTTTATAAATAAAAAAAGAGGTCGTTTCACAACGACCTCTTTTTTTATATGACTCTGCAAGCAAATTTTCTTTAGCTGACGGGTGAATCTTCTTCGTCATCTTGATTTTTGTCTTTGGATTTTGAAATCTTTGCTTTAATATTTTCCACTTTCTCTTTTACTTCATCAGTGAGATCTGATACCGTTTCTGTAAGGTTATCTTTTATATCCTTCACCACTTCTTTTAAATGGATTTCTTTTGCCACTTCCTCGACCTTATCTTTTATTCCGGAAGCAATGGATCCAATATCGTGGCCTACATCTTTTAAAGTTTCCCCGATAGCATCAAGGACTGTGTCTTTTTGTTTCTGATTCGCTGCATCTGCATCCAGGGGATTTTCTTGAGCAGTATCCCAATCTTCTTTTTTAGATTTCTCCAGGTTGTTGAACTTGTCCTTAATGATCCCGATTTTTTCTTTTGCTTCGACACTAAGGTCGTCATAAGCATCTCCAACCTTTTCAGCCAAATCAGAAACCACTGATCCAATATCTCCGCCCACATCTTTAATCGCATCACTAATGGAATCAATTACGGATTCTTTTTTCTTTTGATCACCGGCCGTTGATTTTTCATCCTGTGCATTTTCTTTTACATCATCCCACTCTTCTTTCTTTTCTTTTTCAAGCTCATTGAATTTATCTTTCAATTCAACGATCTTATCTTTTGTCTTTGCATTGAGATCTTCGAAGGCATCTTGTATTTTGTCAGCTACAACAGAAGCTATTGCTCCGAGGTTATCGCCTACATCTTCAAGAGATTCGCCAAGCGTTCCACTGATGGCTCCAAGTATGGATTCTTTTTGTTTGGCTTTAGCTTTTCGGGCTTTTCCCTCTGCTATGGCTTCTGCCGCTTTTTCCAACGCATCGGCATCAAGATGATCTGCCTGGGCGTGGATATTGTCGGCGATTTTCTGTTTTACAGATTCTTTAGCCTCGCTCAATTCTTCTTTCAGGGATTGTTGTTTCTTTTGTTCTTCGATGAATTTCTTTTCCCTGTTGATCCGCTCTTCCAGGTCTGTCTTGGTCTTTAGCATTTCAGCTAATTTCTCATTCTTGGAATGAATGCGCTCATCAATCATTTTCAACTTGGCCATCCTGATCTGGGCTTCCAACTGACCTTCTGTATTTGCTATACGGTCATCCTGGAAACTTTTGTCTTTATCATCCCGCTTGATGGATTTATCCATTTTCTCAATGGCTGAAAGCAATCCTTCATAACGACGGCTGAGACGGTCGAGAGCTGAAGTATCTTTTGAGCTTTTTTCACCGAATTTTTTCTCCTTGACCTGTTTAAAAGCAGCGTCGATGCGCTTCCATATTTTAGACCGGTCATTCCTCGACAAAGTAGCGTCTTTAAATTCTTGTTGAAGACGTTTCAAATCATTGAATAGTGGTTGCAGCCCAAGGCCGCTTTTTGTTTTTTGTTCAACCTCATCCAGCTTTGAATTAAATTTCTCAGCAAAGTCATGCGACACCCGATCGATTTCGGAATCCATGTCTTTACGCATATTTTTAAGCTGGGTAAATATATCATTCGTCATCTCCCGCAACTGCTGACCATGCTCACGGAGAAGTGTTTTATCGAAAATATTTTTTTGGATTTTCTCCCATGATTCCTTCATCTCTTCCCAGAGTTGATTTTTGTAGGTATCAGCTCCTTTGATTTTTTCTTTAATCTCCTCCAGTTCACTCAGGAAAGAATGATATAATTTATTGGATAACACAAGGAAGTGCCATTCGGTCTGTGCCCGTTGGATGATGTCCGGGCGGTCGACTTTAAGATCATCAGGCAGTATGCTATCCGAGGCCGTTAATGGCCGCTCAATGTGTGTGAACCCTTCCGGAAAAGGCACCTCATGAGATTCGCGCCATTCATTGAGCATTAGATTATAAAATTCCTCCGAAGTGGAGTCAAAAGGGAAGGTGAATACATCTACAATATTGTCTTCCGCCCTGAGTGAAATGGCTATAAGGACTTTCTTATCCTTATCATTGTTACCCCACATTACAATTCTCGTCTTCATACGTATGTTTTTTATTGGTGCATTAGTATCGTCAGCAATCGTTTGACACCGGGTTCAACCCCTGTCCAGTATTTTTATTTCTGCAAATCAGAATTAAAATGAGTTTATATGTTTCGCTATTGTGCTTATTAACTATTTAATCGTTGTTCGCCATCATCATTTTTAAAGTACCATTGAGCTCAAAAGTTGAGGGTTTAATATCTTATTCTGCACTAGGTATTCTGCAATCTGGACGGCATTCGTTGCAGCTCCCTTTCGAAGGTTATCGGCTACAATAAACAAATTCCAGCATCGGTCTCTCGATTCGTCACGACGTATACGTCCAACCCACACCTCATCCCTTCCTTCAGCTAATAGCGGCATGGGGTATTGATTGGCTCCCGGATTATCATAAAGGATTACCCCGGGTGCATCTGCAAGGATGCTTTTTATTTCACTAAGTTCGGTATCAGAAGCTAATTCGATATTTACGGACTCACTATGACCCGCTAAAACGGGCACCCGAACCGCCGTCGCAGAAACTGGCATGTCCGGCACACCCATGATCTTACGGGTCTCATGGACCAATTTCATTTCCTCCTTGGTATAATCGTTTTCAAGGAAAATATCACAGTGTGGCAGGCAATTGGCGAAGATCGTATGTGGGTAGATCTGCTGTTCAGGAATCCGTCCATTGGCCTCATCCTTATACTGTTTTACCGCCTTCATACCGGTCCCGGATACTGCCTGGTAGGTAGATACAATGATGCGCCGGATCCCAAAGCGTTTATGGATGGGATTCAAAGCCACCACCATCTGGATAGTGCTGCAATTTGGATTTGCGATAATTTTATCGTCAGGTGTTAATATGTGGCCATTGACTTCAGGAACTACCAAAGGCAAACCATCAGTCATCCTCCAAGCAGAAGAATTATCAATCACCGTGCAACCAACTGCAGCAAAAGCAGGTGCCCATTCTTTAGAGACAGAGGCCCCTGCGGAAAAGAGGGCAATATCAGGCCTGTTTTCAATAGCTTCCTGCATGGATACAATCGTGTAATTGCGGCCCGCGAAGGTGATTTCACGGCCCACCGAATTTTCTGAAGCAACCGGTAATAATTTAGATACCGGAAATGCGCGTTCCTCGAGAACTTTCAACATCATCTGGCCTACCAGGCCAGTGGCGCCTACAATTGCGATCTTCATGTTACTATATACTCAGATTATGCCTGTAAAGTTACTCAGTCTGGTCAAATTCTGTGAAAGGAGTGAGAAGAGTGAGAATGTGCGAAAGTGAGGAAGTGAAAAATATCTGAAAGTGATAAACAAGAGTGTGGAAGGGTTGGTTTTAATTGGCAGGAACAAACAGCTTTTATTTGGGATAATCATGATTAAATCCCATATTTGGATTTCAGTTTGAAAACTTAAAAATAGCTTTAGCCGTAACGGGTATTATTAGAAATACTCCACCAGGTGTTAGGACTTTTTCATTTAAGATAACCTTCGAAACATGAAGCAATTGTTCGGATTGTGGCTTCTTTGCATCGGCTTCCAGGTAGAGATTTCCGGTCAATTCTCAGATGATTTTAGTGATGGAAATTTGGACGGATGGCAGGGAAATTTGGAAAATTTTATCATCAATGGAACTGAGGAACTACAACTGAATGCTCCTTCGGGTTCTAGCGCTTCATGGATTTTCACTCCTTTAACCTTGTCGGACAGTATGGTTTGGGATTTGTATTTGAAATTGGATTTCGCTCCATCTACAAGTAACCAGTTGAGAATTTACCTTGGCTTAACATCATCCGAACTGGCGACCGCTTCAGGATATCTCCTGGAGATAGGTGCCAGTGGTGACCAGGATGCCCTAGAGTTGAAGTATTTCGAAAATGGAACTTCTATTCCTATTGCTGCTTCCGCTCCCGGGTTTGTCGCCTCTGAACCAGTAGAACTTTCATTACGTGTGATCCGCAATAGTCAAGGGTTGTGGAAGGTTTTTAAAAACGATGCCAGTCTTCCGGAATTATTATTCACAAGCGAACACAGCAACCTTCCTCTTTCCTCTTTAAATACATTTGGTTTTTACGCAAAATATACGGATACACGCAGGGATAAATTTTTCTTTGATGATATATTCATTGCACCACTTCAATCAGATCAAACACCTCCTTCGTGGTTAGCTATTACCGTAATGAATCATAATACTGTGAATTTACTTTTTGATGAAAACCTTGATCCGGTTTCTTCAATAGCTCCATCTCATTATATACTGACCCCCGGAAACCTGATGCCTGATGAAATTATTTATAACGGGAATGAAATATCCCTTTCCTGGAATTCATCTTTCGTCAGTCAACAAAACTATTTGCTTAGCATAAATAATATTTTAGATCCATCAGGGAATATTCTTGTAAGCGACACTAAAAATTTTGTTTACGACGAGGTCATCGATGCCGGCCCTTTTGATCTGCTCTTCACCGAGATCATGGCGGATCCTACACCTGTTACAAGCCTCCCCGATGCAGAATATCTCGAAATATTTAACAACACGACCAATACTTTCAACCTTGGCGAATATAAAATCAAAATTGGAACAACTGAAAAAACATTACCTGATAGCTTAATCCATCCGGGAGAGTATGTGATATTGACTGATGACGGCAATGCTCCACTTTTGTCAACTTTTGGCCGCATTATTGCCATGCAGAGCATGCCTACACTTACCAACCAAGGCACCACATTAGCTTTAATCCAAATGAATGGAGGTATTATTCATGAAGTTACGTATGCCGATTCCTGGTACAGAGATCCTAATAAATCAAATGGTGGATGGTCGCTGGAAATGCTCAATCCAAATCACATCTGTTCAAACCAACAGAATTGGTCTGCCCCATTGAATTTCCAGGGGGGTACACCGGGAACTATGAATACACAATGGACTACTTCCCAGGACTTGCAAGGACCTGAACTACTTTTTCTTTTCGCTGCGCCGAATCATATAGAATTGGTATTTGATGAAAAATTAGAACCGATCCTCATGCTCAATCCGAACATATATGTATTTGAACCTGAATTAACTATTGGAGGCGTAACACTTACAAGTCCTACAACTATTGAAATCAACTTAACTCAACCCCTGCAAGCAGGTATAAATTATAAACTTCTTCCCCTGGCCTCCATCGATTGCCTGGGTAATCCATCAATGTCTGAGGATACAACTGTATTTGGCGTAGTCGTGCCTGCTGAACCCGGAGATGTGTTCATCAATGAAATTCTTTTTAATCCAGCCACTGCAGGCAACAGGTTTATTGAAATTATCAATCCAAGTCAAAAATTTATTAACCTTAGCACCTTAGCCATTGGACGTATCACAGGCACGGACAGCGACATCTTTCCAACCGGCCTAAATAATATCCTTGCCCCTGGAGACATTGTTGTTTTTACACAGAATCCATCTGATATCCAGTCCAGGTTTACAGTACCGAATCCTTCGAAATTGTATTCTGTTTCTTCTATGCCTTCATGGAATGACAAAAGTGATCATGTGGCCCTCTTCTCCTTAGGCCAGACAATACAGGTCATTGATTCATTCACTTATTCTTCTTCATGGCATCATCCCGCCATCAGCGACCAAAATGGAGTGAGCCTTGAACGTATTTCTACAGGCTCATCAACATCCTCTTCTTCAAATTGGCACAGCGCATCAAGTGTGAGTGGAAATGCGACTCCAACGGGTGTAAACTCACAATCTGTACCTTTAGGTGAAGGCGAAACCCCCTTTAGTATTACCAACAAACAATTCTCACCGGATGGAGATGGCTTTAAAGATTACCTGCTGATTGATTTTTCTTTGTCTTCGGGAGATGATGTTGGTTCGGTATGGGTCCATGATCTTGAAGGAAGATTGATACGGGAGTTATTGTCCAATGAATCATTAGGTACATCCGCGCTTGTGCAATGGGATGGCACAAATACAGAAAACAAAATAGCCGATATGGGTATGTATATTATATTCGTCCAGCTATGGGATCCTGCAGGAAATGTAAAGGAGTACCAGGAATCGTGTGCATTGATAAAACGTCCATAGATTGATCTCGAAAACAACAGATATGAATACACCGATCAGGCTGTCAGCTTCAAAGTACAAAGCTGCAGGTTCAATTGTTGTATTCGCATTGATTGTGATTGTAACCGCTCTTTGTGTTTTCACACCATCAATTTTATTTTTCCGTCAGTTAACGGCATACACGCTTCACATTATGCTCGGATTCATGGTGTTGGGCTTTATTGCTTTTCTGTTTCGCCAGGAAAGACTGATGCTTATTAGCCTGGGGTGCTGTTGCATTCTTTGCCTCCATCTTAAAACTTCTGCGAATAAACAAATGCGCCTGGCTGCAGTCACAACCAACCCATCATTGAAAATATCCCATATCAGTCTTGGAAATGCTGAAAACGATTATGATTTGGTCATAGATTATTTGCTCGAGTTGGATGCCGATTTTGTAAGCTTCCAGGAATTGACACCGGATTGGAGTGCTCATCTGACAGACAAACTTTCAGCAGAGTATCCATTCAAAACAACCATGACCCGTATGGATCAATATGGAATGGGATTCTTCTCCAAAATCAATTTTTATTATTTGGATACGGTTTATTTTCAGCAAGTCCCCAATCTTGTTGCGGCGATTAAATTGGGACAAGATCAAATTTGTAGTGTCATAAGTTGCCAGGTAGTCCCTCCGGTAAACCAGACTGCTTTTTCAACCATTTCAAAACATTTTAATTTCCTGGCCTCATACATGAAATCATTGGATGGAAATGTGATTGTTTTAGGCGATCTGCATTTACCGCCGTGGGCTATAGAAATAAAGCAATTCAAAATGGCTGGAAATCTTCAGGATAGCCGCAGAGATACCAATCCAAGAAATACCGATGGATCACTTTCCCTTCCACGTATACCTGTGGAACATATTTTCTACGGAGATAAATTCGAGTGTACATCTTTTACAGAATTAGGCAATAGTGTTATTGGCCGTATAGGAATAACCGGGATGTACCAAATTAATGGCAAGCATGAAGAAATTATTCATTAGTATCTCCCATGCATGGCGGGGAATAACCTGGTTGTTGAAAGTTGAAGTCAATGCCAGGTTTGAATTAATGATAGCAATATTTGTCATTGGCCTGGGTATTTGGTTTAAGCTTTCGGGACCGGAGTGGTGTTTTGTGTTGATCTGTATCGGAAGTGTTTTAGCTGCTGAAGCATTCAATACATCCGTTGAAAATCTATGTGATTTTCATACTAAAGAAGTTGATGAAAGAATAAAAATCATAAAGGATGTGGCTTCCGGATCTGTTTTGATTACGGGGATCATGGCTTTCCTGGTCGGTTGTGTAATCTTTTTGCCTAAGATTTTTCAATTGTTTGGCGGGAGTTAATAATCATTTACGCGACTTGGAGATTTACTGACACACGAAAATCCATATACTACTTGAAACATAAGCTTCATTTGACGATAAACCTAAAATAGCAGATGTAGGTAGAAAAATAAAGCCCCTGTCGGAGAGACGGGGGCTTTATTTTTTAATCCTTAGTGATTAAGCTTTAATTTTTGACATCAACATTTCCTTGAATATCAACCGTACCCGGACTAAGAAGCGTCCATGCTTTCGGAACTCCTCCTTCAAGGTTGTTTTGTAAAAGTGCGTTTTGAAGAATCAGGGCACCTTCTATTAACATAGCACCACCATTCGTGACTGTTGAAGTATTTTTCAAAGCAAGGTTTTCAATTTTCAAACTATTCCCCGGCTTAAGGTGGAAAATTCTATTGGCGTTGTTACCTGACAAAGTTAAATTCAACATTCCCAAGCCGGAGATCGTGAGGTTTTTATTGATCTCAATTTCTCCTCCCGTTAGGTTTATGGTTTGAGTCATCAATCCCGGAGCGAAAGTAATAGTTGAACCTGGTGCGGCGCAACCTATGACACTACGTAGAGAGCCACCGCCATTGTTATTGTTGTTTTGAACCTCGAGGGTATTCACAAAAACCTGGACTGTGTTAGTATTTGAACATCCTCCACCAGATGCCGTGACTGTATAGGTTGTCGTCGACGTAGGTTTGGCATAAACTGACGTCGCAGGTGTCCCGGTATAAATTATTGTTGCAGCCATATCATTATAAAGACCATTACCAGGACCATTTGGTGTCCATACATATGCAGACGACGTTGATCCACTTAAGTTTACATCATCTATTGCCCAAAAATAGTCCCATTCAATTGTAGAATAATTGAAACGGATACGCAAATCTGCTAGACCGGCATATGCATTTAAGTTGACACTGGAATTGGCAAAGTTTGTGTTTGTTCCCTGATCTGTTGTATATGTCTGCACGGGTATCCAAACCGTTCCACCATCTGTTGAAACAAGAATTGTA
>Ga0190274_10002582_pt1 | contig 10690 bp, 3 predicted proteins | sample Popmic531T_FD_133002 | JGI IMG/M metagenome (GOLD analysis project Ga0190274, IMG submission 133002) | Populus adjacent soil microbial communities from riparian zone of Yellowstone River, Montana, USA - 531 T | ecosystem: Environmental > Terrestrial > Soil > Riparian zone | place: USA: Montana...
ATTAACATATACTTATTGGCAGGATGCCGCCGCCACTATAGGACTTAGCAATCCAAATGCAGTTGTACTGGCAGGTACCTATTATATAAAGGCTGTGTCATCCGGCGGTTGTTTTACGATCAAGCCGGTTGTTGTAGCAATTGAGCAAAAAATAAATGGCATTCGTTATCCCACTGTCACTGCCACGATCAATTCGCCATTGCAGTTGAATGCCAGAAACCAGGGCACAGGTTTTTCTTATACATGGTCACCGCCGACCGGTCTTGATTTTCCCAATACAAAAACACCGAGGTTTATCAATAATACCGGTCTTGAATATCTTATTACGATCACGTCACCTGCTGGTTGCGTTATAGTTGATACTTTGCTTGTGAAAATTGACGGACCCGTTATTAATGGGCCTGCAGTCTTTGTGCCGAAAGCCTGGTCGCCCAACAGCGATGGCCATAATGATTATTTATTTCCGTTCTTAGTCAATATCACCAGGATAAAATATTTCCGCATTTATAACCGCTGGGGTATAAAAGTTTTTGAAACGAATATTATTGGGAACGGATGGAACGGAATATATAATGGTAAACCGCAAATGATGGAGGTATATACATGGAACATTGAAACCGAAGCGGTAAATGGAACCGTCTATAGAAGTGCCGGCACTTCAGTATTATTAAGATAACTTTCATCTCTTATAATTGCGAAAAACCGGACGCCGAATATCTCTTGTTGGAACTTCCATTTAAAAATAGTTAGACCAAATGTTGATTCTGAATTATGCGATCTAACAATTTACTTTTCCTAAAGTCATTTGTAGAAAAAAAATCACGTAGATCACTTTAAATGGGGTCTTTTATTTCAACTGTTTTTTTTCAACTGTCTTTATTATTAGGCAATTCATTTTTTTTAAACATTTATAAAATAATTAAAAGCTTTGCATGGTGTTTGTAATTTTCTTTGTGAAGAGATTTTATAAATGTACCTACATCGAAAACTTGATACTCCGGAGCTGATAGACCTGCTCGTCATTCATACTAATCGTCTTACCCAGATAATGATCTATGGTGAAACATATATTAGTGAATACGAAATTTGTAAACGAACCATTGAATTGATCCAGGCGGAAATTCTCTCCCGGCAACCTTATTATTTGAAATCTTCATTCATTAATGGGTTCTATAATTCACATGTTAAACATTAAAAAAGTAATTATACGTTCATGCGAAATAATTTGGTGTATAGAACAAAAGTTTTTTTTACATATCCAAAAACAAATATTACTTTCAATACAGAATAGCATGGCCTTATTATGAAAATTGATTTCTTCTGAACTTTAGCACCATCTTTTTTCTTTTTTCCACCGCCCCCCTTGATTATCTACATCCAAACACCTTTGATTATTTTTCTGGCATTACACAGAGAAGACGAACCTGATATTCCTGAATAACCTCACCACATTTTTTGGTACTGATTAGTGTTTGTAAACTATTGTTTATACAGCAAAAGTTTATCATAACGCTTTTCCTGTATTTGTATTCGATAAAATTTATTTATACAATGAAAACATATAAATTTTTTTACCGGGCCCGTGTTCCTGTGCTATAAGTCGTATGACCAACTAAAGAGCCAATGATTAATTAACTAAAATCAAAAAGCATTATGATGTAGAAATTCAACCACCACAGATTGTTTCCCGGCAAATGAAGCGATCCTAACCACAATCCATCCTCTAAAGCCACCATACCAAGTCCTGTTAAGCCAACCTATCAAAATTTATTATTCATTATTAAACGAATCATTTTATGAGAAAGAAAAAGATCAACTTAAGATTGCCTTCCTTTTTTACATTGCTATTTTGTATGGGACTATTATTTAGCAATATAACTATTGCACAAACCGCCTCCTATGTAACTGTGGGAGCATCAAATTTTGTTTGCGCGACGGGAACTGACGCCTGCCCGGCCAATGACCTACAGGTTGCTGACATATTTGTACAAGGTGCGGACGAGTGCATTTCCTGTGAACCCGGGAGTTCGGTAACGAGAATTCTGTATATGCGCATTTATAATTCAACCGGCTCTGTCCGAACTTCTTTTGCTCTTTTCGGAAATTTGAGCAATAACGCAAGTATAGAGGGACACACAGGCAAGATATTCATTTGCGTAGGCCCAATTAACATAACAAAGGGTTTAAACGAATTTCCGGTAGGAGAAATCACTTTTATCTGCGGCACCCAGGTAACATTGACAGATAACTATCTGGCATATACGCCGGCCAATGGTAGTACAGAAACAGTTTGCGCCAATTTTGCGAAGGCAACTAAATGTAAGGATATTAGTCCCAAGTGCGGTGTCGCGGCTACTATCAATATACGTACTCCCGGGTCAGCTTCTGTTACTTCAGAAACTAAACCATGTACAGGCACAAGCACTGGAAGTTTTACTATAACTCCGATCAATGGAACCGCTCCGTATAACATTAAAGTTTATACCAACCCAACGGCGACCTGTCCAACTTCACCATCTGCGACCGATCTTGTTTCAACCTGCTCAAACGTTGCAGTAGGCGGAACTTGCGTAGTTAACAATCGTGCGGCAGGTAATTACTGTATCTACATGACGGATGCCAATAATTGTGTGTTCAAGTTTGCTTACAATTTAGCCAGTGTATTTTGCTGTACCCCACCAACTGTTGGAGCAAATCCAGGAAATGCTACGAAATGCGCTGGACAATCCGCTAGTTTTATTTCATCAGCATCAGCAGGTAACCCAACCCCAACCGTTCAATGGCAGGTAAAACCTTTAGGGGGGAACATCTTTACCGATATTAGTCCTGTAGGTCCGAGTGCCTACTCAGGGTTTGCTACAAGCACCCTGGGGATATCGGATGTCACAGGTTTGAATGGATATGAATTCAGGGCCATATTCACCAGTACAGATTGTACGCCAGCCACGAGCAACCCTGCTACATTGACCGTTACCCCACTTCCAACTGCGAATGCAGGCAGTGCTCCGGTATCGGCATGCTTTGTTTCCGGGGCAACGGGTAACACATTCAATTTGAGCGGGAGTGGCAGCAATGGTACCCAATCCTGGTCGGTTCAAAGCAAAAATCCTAATACGCTTACTGCTGTCATAACTAACGGCAATACATACAACCCATCAGTAAAAGTTACGGGTACTACCGAAGGAACTGTCACCCTTCGATTGTCTGTAAGCACTGCATCGTGTGGAACTGCTACAAGTGATGTAACCGTCACTACACTTGCAGTTCCCTCGGAGCCTGATGTCACTTATATACCACCTCCGACTTGCACAGATGCAACTTTCAAGATCACTGTGGATAATCCACACGATGGGAGTACCTATACTCTCCGGCAATTGTCTGGCGGAATTGGCCCTATAACTAAGACGGCCCCTGCTAACGTAGTCGGTGGCAAAATTACTTTTGAAGGCTTAATCCCGGGCAAAGGCTACAGAGTTACTGAAACAAATGGCGGTGGTTGTATTTCTACGCCTGAAGCTTGTGGTGACTTTAGTTCAGTTGTTGGAGCAAGGATGAGTCCTCAGTCAATTACGAATGAAGAAACCCAAACCACCACAGTGAAAGCATATCCAAATCCATTCAGTGATAGAGTAAAATTCATGGTCACATCAACTGTAGCTGGCAAAGGAAATTTGGAAGTATATAATATGATGGGACAAAAAGTAAAAACTGTTTACCAGGGTTATATTGCTAAAGGAACGCAAACATTTGAACTCAGTTTGCCAGGTAAACAAGTGGCTAACCTGGTTTATGTGTTAAGGATCGGAGATAAAAAAATGACTGGAAAAATATTACAGGTAAATCAATAATGTATAGACGATACTAATCAGAATAGAGCCATCCGTACTGAAGAAATACATAGGGGGTTGATCGTAACGATCAGCTCCCTGTGTTTTTTAGAGAATAAAAAACGATCATTGTTTTTTTGTGGCGAGTTTATTTTTTGCATCATTCAGCACATTGGTCATCACGGGGTCGTCTTCAGGTTTAAATTTTCCCATTGTTTCAATACAAGCGGAATAATCACCGGCGAGATAATAAGTCACGGCAAGATTCTTTAGCACGGTTTCAAAATCGGGGACATAAACAAGTGATTTTTTATAGCTATCAATTGCGTTCTGGTATTGTTTAAGATCGAAATAAACCGCCCCGAGGTTATTATATGTTCGGTTATTATAAGGACTGTATGATAAGGCGGTAGTAAGTTCTTTCAGCGCAGCATCATAGTTCTTCATTTCTTTATAAGCCACGCTGCTGTTCAGTTCAACCGGGTTGGCAGTTATATCAATTGTAAAAAAACTATTCTTTGCACTGTTTGCTTCATTGATCGTTTCCGAAAAACGTTTTTGCTCATTATAGAAGATCGCAAGCTTTAAATGTTTTTCAAAATCAAATTTCTTTTTTCCTAGCAAAAGATTAAACAATATCACACACACGGCGACAACCAGCATGATCTTTTTTATTGGCTGCATTTTTAAATTGCCTGTTCCTGCTTCCTGTGCATAAAGACCCAGTATGATACCTCCCATGAGTAGCATATAAATCGAGTGTTCAATTCTTTCAACAGCAAAACTGAAAAAACTGTCAACAGCCACTGCACTTAACCCGGCCAGCATCAGTATCACCAGTATCTTTTTATCAGTGCTGGTTGTTTTGCGGATCACTTTAAATCCGATAACTGCGATAATCACCCACATTCCAAAATAAAATATGGCCCCTGGTACACCTGTTTCCGAAGCTATTTGCAGGTAGGTGTTATGCACCCTGTCCGGTGCAAAATATCCTTTGGCGAAAACAGTGTTCGCAAGTCCATAAGAAGGGATCACCACTTTCCAGTTACCGGAACCAACACCCATCAATGGATGATCTTTTATCATTGACAATGTTTTCTTCCACATCTTTAATCTTTCAGAGGTATTTACATCGGCAGCAGATTGTGGTGTAGTATTTACTGTAAGACTTGCTGCCCGTTCCGTTACAGACTTAGCCAGTTCACTTTCTTTATCGGAGAATATCAATAAGCTTATAACTACAGCAGCAACAGCAATGGCTGCCAATGATGAGAGCATCCATCTTCTTCTTTGCGAAGGCACAAAGATCAAAACCAGCAACAATGAAACGATAAAGACGGATATGCCGGATAACCAGGCGGAACGTGTTTGTGAAAGTAAAAGTGATACAGCGATCACTGTGAGTGCAAGTCCGGCGATCATTTTCCATGATTTTTTTCCTGCATAAAAAGCATAGATAACAAACGGAAGAAGAAAAGCCAGTGCTGAGCCAAACAGATTTCGATTGGTCATAAAGCCGTAGGGCTTATAATTACCCGGAAGACTGGTAAAAGCAATTTCATAGAATTGCAAAATGCCCACAAGACCGTGCAGCAAGGAAATGATCGTTACAGCACAACAAATTTTCAGCAGCTGTGCTGATTCTTGTGCCACCGCTGTCATTATTACAAAAAGTAAAACAAGATGAAGCAGGTGCCGCCCGATCTCCCAATATCCCTCACGGTAATTGATGGCGCCTGTTAAACTCAATAAGCTCCATACTGCAAAGGCCGCCCCTGTAATAAAAACAATTTTAATCAAACGGGGAGGAGCCGTGATCATTCTTTTTTTCCATGCAAAAAAGTATAAAACAAAAAGCAGTAGAAAACCACAGAGAAAAATATAGCGAATTGAAACAACGGTATCAAGGGGAATTTCTGAATATAAAAAAGGAAGGATCACGATCAGCACCAGCAGCCAGTTCATCATGCTGTTGATACCGGTTGAAGCAGGAGATACCTTACTTATTACCCGTTCCGGTTTTTTTTGAGTGTTGGATCCTTGCTTTTGTTTGCTCATAATTGCAAAACATAGATACTAATTATTTTTTGTAGTGTTCTCAATTTGAAATTAAAATTAAACCACCCCTTCCTTCGTCAGGGCAGGCTGTGACACGGACACTATGTTACACAGAGATCGTCTCCGTGTTTCGCTGTGAACTCAGTGCCTCTGTGGTTAAAAAAAACAAACTGATGTTTCTACGTCACTCACAAAATAAAAAAGTACCGAATGACCGGTACTTTTCTTATCAGTCAATTTAATAAGTTATTCTTTTACCTGTATGTTACCAGAGCTGACAAAATGCATTCCATAGAAATCAGAAGTGCTGATATACGGACTTTTTTGAGCAGTGATCGGGTCGCTGATGCGATCAGTAGCAGTTGCTTTTCCCATATCAGAAACCAGGAAAGCATGCCCGTCATCAGTGAAAAGGATTGCAGAACTGCCAAACCATTGGCCACCATTTACAGTATAGGTATCGTTACCATATTGAATGGCGCCTACAACAGTGCCATCTTTTTGTTCAACTGCATTGAAGCTAAAATAAATGCCGTCGGCTACCCCGCTGCCATTGGCAACAGAATTCCTTTTTGCAGGTGCGAATGAGCTAAAAACGATAACGATGGTAAGAAGAGAAGCAGAAGCAATTTGCTTGATGGTAGTTTTCATTGTACAGATTGTTTATAGGGTCAAAAATTGTTTACGGATTCGGTGGTTCTCAGAGGATTCGGACTGGTCGTACAAAGCATATAATAGAACCGTAAAACTAATAGGGAGTTTTCAGCCATGCAATAGAAAAATTACCTTTTGAAAAAAAGAATAAAACCAGATAAAACGCCGAAACGGAACATATTGATCGTAAAAAACAGTGTCGCCGCTCAGCGAGGAACTATAATTTCTTTATACGGGAAGCAATGAATGTTACAACCATCTTTTATATAGGGAATGTGGATTAGTAAAACTACTGTGGACATTGGAGATATGATAAAAGAAAATTACTTTAGCCGTTCGTTTAACCATAACCTCTATCCAATACCTCTCGAATTCCGTCCTCAATCCCATTTAAAAACCAGCGTTGTTTTCATTAAGTGTAATTAAAAAATTAATTACAGCAAATCCATTTCTGCGATAAGCCATCATTTTTTTCCACCTGTATCCTGCGATAGACATCAAATCTTATCATTATTAAAACTAATTGCAGAATGAAAACACTGCTGCCTATCCTTAAAACAAAACTATTCTTATTAGGTTTTGTTTCCGCTTGCACCGTGATCTTAGCAACCACAGTTCCCCAAATCAGAAATTTCATCGCTCCGGAGAAAGCGATCGGTGAAAAAATTACATCGGAGCAAAAGAAGATCGCTCCAAAAATTAAAAAGCAAAACAAAACTGTGAGTGCTTCAAGAGTGACCTCAGGTCTTTCTTTTGAAATGAATAATTCGTTTGAAGCAACTGTAGTCTCTGATAAGCCGGACTATGCGCCGTTATCAACAGCAATATTTACTGGCGATGGTTTTGCGCCAAATGAAGATGTTGTTTTAAAAGTGAAGAACCTTTTTCAACCTTGTCATACAGTTACTGCCGATTCATCTTATTTACCATGGACCGTGACTACAGATGAATTCGGCCATTTTGAAACAACATGGACAGTGTGTAATTGTCCAGGTGATTCTTTAAGATTAAAAGCTACAGGTCAAGAATCTGGTTCAATCGCATATGCATACTTTACGGATGCAGTTTCAACAACTCCAGCAACTGGAGGCGTAAATTTATCAGCCGATTTCGCGGAAGATGCATCGAGCCCTCAATGGACATTGTTAACAGCAATTGCAATCGCGGAAGGAAGTGGCAATCCAAACCGAGGGGATTTTTCAACGGGATCAGGATTGACATTAATTTTAAAGGCACCTACCGGTTGGAGTTTTAGAGCTGGATTTGGAACGGTTGCGAAGAGTGGTGCTGATATTACAAGTATTCCAACAATAGCTGTATCTGCTTCAGATATTACCGTCAGTAATATAACAGTTAATAATACGAATTCAAATGATCAGTTAACAATAAGTGGTATTCAAGTCCAAGCAAATACTGGTGGAAGCATTCCATCTGCTGGCCAGATTTATCGCCCGACCACGGGTGGAGGCACACTGGTTGCGAATGGGTTAAATACTACGAACAATCTTAATGGAATAGGAGGAACGAATCTTGGAACATTATCACAAGATGCAGGAGCAATAACTAATTTTCGGGTTGAAAATACTTCACCACCTGGTGGAAATATTCCTGATCAGACTGCCGGAACTGCATTTAATATTAGTGTAACTGCAAAGGATCAATTTAATAATACTGTTACGGCATTTAGTGGAGGTAATAATAAAGTTGATTTAACGTCCAATGCTGATTTATCTGGTGAACCCGTTACTACGCCTGCCTTCAACCTTGGGGTTCTAGATCCCTTTCTCGTTACAATTTCTAATGTTTTTACTGGTGCAACAATAACCGCAATGAGAACAAGTGGCGGAACTCAATCAGGAACAAGTAACATATTTAATGTTACTGGCTCAACTGGTAGCTTGACAGTGACAGCACCACCTTGTGCTCAAGGCGGATCCTTTACGATAACTTACTCTCCACAAAGTGGTCCTGATGTAACAGAAACTAAGACCACACCTTTTTCATTTGATGCTAAAAAGAATACCTCTTATTCAATAACCACCATTCAATCTCCAGTGAATGGAAATATTTATACGGGTGTAGCTACTGTTACAGGAACAACTCCAAATACAAATGGCTTTACACAGACAGTGACGCTGTCGTATGTTGATAATACAGTGCCGGGAATTATAGCATCGGGGACAACAACAACCTTAGGATGCAATCCTTCTGCTTCTGATATAAATGCAGCACTTGGGTCAGCATCAGCAACTGATAATTGTGGTTCAACAACTGTAACAGCAATTGATGGAACTGCAACAGGCACCTGTCCAAGAATGCAAACAAGAACATTTACTGCTATAGATGCAACAGGTAATACATCAACAGTTGCAAGAACTGTAACCTGGACATTTGATGAAACGCCTCCAAGTGGAGCATCAACTGCGGGCTCAATCGGTACAGATGCATGCATGTCAGCAGCAGCAGGATTATTTAGTTTTGATGCAACAGCTGCTGCCGGCGGCTATACAGATATTTGCGGATCAGTAACAGCAATAGAAACAGGCAGCGAAGTAGTGACAGGAAACAATTGTGCCTGGACAGTAACCTATACATTTAAAGTAGTAGATGATTGTGGAAATGAATTAACAGACCAGACTTATACACATACGGGCAGTGATCAGACAGCACCTTCGTTAACCGGGACAGCTTATTCACAAGTAGGATCAGTGAACACATGCAAGCCAACTCAACCAAATGCAGTAACAGCATTTAGTTCAGCAAATGCATTGGCTGGCTACAGTGATGTATGCAGCGGAACTACTCTTACCGCACATTTGACCAATACTGTTGTATCAGGTAATAATTGCAGCTGGACGATCACTTATACATATGATGTGAAGGATGAGTGTCTGAATACTTTAACAGGCAGAACCTATACAACAGTAGGAGCAGATGTAACAGCACCATCATTAACCGGTTCGGCTTACTCACAAGTTGGATCAGTGAATACATGCAAACCAACACAACCAGATGCAGTAACAGCATTTAGTTCAGCAAATGCACTTGCAGGATACAGTGATGTATGCAGTGGAGCTACTCTTACCGCTCATTTGACTAATACAGTTGTATCAGGAACTAATTGCAGCTGGACGATTACTTATACATATGACGTGAAGGATGAGTGTCTGAATAGTTTAACAGGCAGAACATATACAACAGTAGGAGCAGATGTAACGGCGCCATCATTAACAGGAGCAGCTTATTCACAAGTAGGATCAGTGAATACATGCAAACCAACACAACCAAATGCAGTAACAGCATTTAGTTCAGCAAATGCATTGGCAGGCTACAGTGATGTATGTAGCGGAACTACTCTTACTGCTCATTTAACCAATACAGTTGTATCAGGCAATAATTGCAGTTGGACGATCACTTATACATATGATGTGAAAGATGAGTGTCTCAATACACTTACAGGCAGAACATATACAACAGTAGGAGCAGATGTAACGGCGCCATCATTAACAGGAGCAGCTTATTCACAAGTAGGATCAGTGAATACATGCAAACCAACACAACCAGATGCAGTAACAGCATTTAGTTCAGCAAATGCACTTGCAGGCTACAGTGATGTATGCAGCGGAACTACTCTTACTGCACATTTGACCAATACAGTTGTATCAGGAACTAATTGCAGCTGGACTATCACTTATACTTATGATGTGAAGGATGAATGTCTCAACACACTTACAGGCAGAACATATACAACAGTAGGAGCAGATGTTACAGCGCCATCATTAACCGGGGCAGCTTACTCACAAGTAGGATCAGTGAATACATGCAAACCAACACAACCAGATGCAGTAACAGCATTTAGTTCAACAAATGCACTTGCAGGCTACAGTGATGTATGCAGCGGAACTACTCTTACGGCTCATTTAACTAATACAGTAGTATCAGGAAATAATTGCAGCTGGACGATCACTTATACATATGATGTGAAGGATGAGTGTCTCAACACACTTACCGGCAGAACATATACAACAGTAGGAGCAGATGTAACGGCGCCATCATTAACCGGAGCAGCTTACTCACAAGTAGGATCAGTGAATACATGCAAACCAACTCAACCAGATGCAGTAACTGCATTTAGTTCAGCCAATGCA
>Ga0190274_10002583_pt1 | contig 10687 bp, 3 predicted proteins | sample Popmic531T_FD_133002 | JGI IMG/M metagenome (GOLD analysis project Ga0190274, IMG submission 133002) | Populus adjacent soil microbial communities from riparian zone of Yellowstone River, Montana, USA - 531 T | ecosystem: Environmental > Terrestrial > Soil > Riparian zone | place: USA: Montana...
CGCCCTGCTCGAAGTGCTCGACCCGGAACAGAACGGCACGTTCCTGGATCACTACCTCGACGTCGAGTACGACCTGTCGCACGTGATGTTTGTCTGCACGGCCAACGTGCTGCACACGATTCCCCAAGCGCTGCGCGACCGCATGGAAGTGCTGCAACTGGCGGGATACACCGAGCTCGAGAAGGTCGAAATCGCCCGCAAGTTCCTGGCGCCGAAGGCGATTGAGGGCACAGGCCTTTCCGCCGCGAACCTCACGTTCATCGACGAGGCGTTTCAGATCATTGTCCAGCGCTACACACGTGAAGCCGGCGTGCGCAGTCTCGAGCGCGAGATTGCGTCGATCTGCCGCAAGGTCGCACGGAAGGTTGTCGCCGAAGGCCCCTCGGCCAGCGAGACGATCACCGCGGCCAAGGTCACCGAGTACCTCGGCGTACCGCGCTTCCGGCCGACGCTCGCCGAAGAGAAAAACGAGGTGGGCATTGCGACCGGTCTCGCGTGGACCGAGGTCGGCGGCGAGATCCTCGTGACCGAGGCGACGCTCATGCCCGGCCGCGGTCGGCTCACGTTGACGGGCAAACTCGGCGACGTCATGCAGGAATCGGCGCAGGCCGCCATGAGCTGGGTGCGATCGCGGACCGCCATCCTCGGCATTCCGTCCGACTTCAACCGCCGCACCGACGTGCACGTGCACATTCCCGAGGGCGCCATTCCGAAGGACGGTCCCTCCGCCGGCATCACGCTGGCCACGGCTATGGTCTCGGCCCTGGCCGGAGTGCCGACTCGGCGCGACGTCGCCATGACCGGCGAGATCACGCTTCGCGGCAAAGTGCTCCCAATTGGCGGCGTGAAGGAAAAGCTCCTCGCCGCACACCGCGCCGGCCTGCTGAACATCATCTTGCCGAAGGACAACGAGAAGGACCTGGCGGATATTCCCAAGGGCGTGCTCGACACGATGAACGTCAACCTCGTCGAGAACATGGACGAAGTCCTGAAGACGGCCCTCGCTGGCCCGCTGCCCGTGCACCCGCCCCCAGCCGAGGGCATCCCCTCGGATCTCGGCATCGCACACTGACGTCTTACGTTTTAGGAGATCGGGTCTCTTAAGAGACCCGATCTCCTCCTTGGTTCACCAAGTCCAACCACGTGGAGGGTCTCGGAATGGGCCACGCCGCGAGTTCGAGATTGCAGATTTTGCAATCTCGCCCGAGGCTGGACCATGGCCACTGCTCCGCCCGGGCGACGAGATCCGCGCGTAGCGGGTTCCGCTCGACGTATCGACATACGAAGAGAAAGTGGACCTCATCCCGAATCGGATAGGACTTGAATCGCCCTTGGTACACGGCTCCGGTCCCCGTTGTTCCGCGATGTCGGTGCCACCGCATGGCGTGAACGATGGTCAGCCGGTGCATAAACCTAGACAGGACAGTAACATCCACCGGCCCCACTACCAGGTGAAAGTGGTTCGGCATGATGCAGAACGCAAGGATGGGAACAGGGACTCGGGCCTGAGCCACTCGAAGAGCATCAACAAAGGATTGGTAGTCCCCTGGCTTGTCGAAGAGGCGAGCGCGGCGAACCGAGCGGTTGAGTACGTGGAAATACGACGGACCGTCGACTTGAGACCTGCGGGGCATGCCTCCTACACTTCAATCGGCATGCCAATCGAGATCGGGTCTCTTAAGAGACCCGATCTCCTAAGCAAATGTACGTACACCGCATCGACCCTATCATCACCACCGTGTTCGGAGTTCACCTCTGGTGGTACGGACTCAGCTACGCGGTGGGGTTCGTCAGCGCGCATCTCTTTCTGCGACGACGACGCCGGCAACTGGGGTTGTCGGTTGCGGCGGTGTACACGCTTACGCTCATGCTGGCCATCGGCGTCCTCATAGGCGGGCGGATTGTCGTCGTCAACAACGAATGGAATTTTTATCGCGGACACCGTGATCTGATTCCCGCCATCTGGATCGGCGGTCTGGCGACGCACGGGCTCATCATCGGCGGGGCGACAGGCGTTTCTGCGTTCTGCCTCGCGACCGGACGACCGTGGCGCTCGCTCTTCGACGCGCTGGCGGTGGCAGCGGCGCTGATTCTTGCGGCCGGCCGGATCGGCAACTTCATCGATGGACAAATCCTGGGCCAGCTCACGACGATGCCCTGGGGCGTGCAGTTTCCCGACGCGCCGGGATTCAGACACCCTGTCGTCATCTACGACGGCATCAAGAACCTCGCGCTCGTACCCGTACTCATCGCGTTCGGCCACCGCCGCCCGCCGCCCGGGCGGGTCGCCGCCTGGTTCGTGTTCCTCTACGCGGCGCCGCGTATCTTCATCGATCTGCTCCGTGAGTATCCTCTGACACTCCTCGGCCTGCCGAGCGGTCAGGCGTTCAACGTCGGCATGACTCTCGTCGGCGCGGCGTTACTGGCCAAGAGTTGCTTCGCGCCCGGTCACGAAGCCCTGGCGCCACCTCAAGCCGACGCGCTTCCCGGCTGGCGGCGTCTGGCCCTGGCGCTGCTCCTGCTGTTCGTGCTCGTCATCCCGAGTGACGCAACGCGAGACGTGCCTGTCCGTTACGGCCCCCGTCATCCCGGCATGGTGCACTCGCGCCTCTATCCGGCACTCCCCGACTTACACTGACCGAGGCTCCCTATAGAATCTGGCGGATGTCATATCGCTTCGGGCCGTTTGTCGCGGACCGTGCGGGCTACCGTGTTTGTCGAGGCGCCGCCACCCTGGACCTCACGCCCAAGCTGCTCGACCTGCTGTTTATCTGGTCGATCGCCCGGCGGCATTGGTCACAAGGGAGGAACTGCTCGCGGCGGTCTGGCCCGATGCGAACGTCACCGACAACGCGATCGCTCAGGCCGTCTCGGACCTGCGGACTGCGCTCGGCGATAACGCCGCCTCGCCCACTTACATCCGCACCGTCGCCCGGCGTGGCTACCGGTTCATCGCACCAGTCGAGATCGACGGTGGGAGAACGGCTACCTCCGAGGCCTCTCGCGTTCCCGCGCGACGAACCATCGCGGTGTTCGACTTCCAGAACGTCACGGGCGAGACGGACGTCGCATGGCTGGCCGCCGGCATTGCCGAGACCGTCACGACCGACCTTGCCGCTCTCGATGCCTTTGCCGTGGTGGATCGCTGGCGCGTCCTCGAGGCCATGCGCCGTACGACCGGCTCGATTGCGGAAGTCTCCTCGGCAGTCGGCGCCGACCTGGCCGTCACCGGCAGCTATCAGCGCAGCGGCCCACAGCTTCGCATCACGGCGCGCGTCGTCGATCTGGCCGCCGGTGAAGCTGTTGCCGACGCCAAGGTTGACGGTCCGCTCGCGCACGTGTTCGAGTTGCAGGACGGCATCGCCGCCGCTTTCGCGCGGGAGATGGGGCTCGGAGCCTCGCCCGCACCAGCCCGCGTTGGCGTCCGCGAGACGTCCAACCTCGAAGCCTTTCGGGCCTACACGGAAGGCCTGCTCAAGCTCGAGAGTCTCGATACCGCGGTGATCCGGGAGGCAATGGCGGACTTCCAGCGCGCCATCGCGCACGACTCCCGTTACGCGATGGCTTACACGGGCTTGGCCAACGCCGAGTTTGTTGCCTATGAAATGACGCGCGCGAGCCCTACGCCCGATCGCGTGACCCTCGAGGCCGGCATCGAGCATGCGCGCCGGGCCGTCCAACTTGACGGTCAACTCGGCGAGGCCCATGGCACCTTGTCATTTCTACTCGTGAGCGCCGGCGAGTTCGACGAGGCGCGATCGGCAGCGCAAAAGGCGGTCGTCCTCGAACCGGAGAATTGGCGCCATCAGTACCGGCTCGGACACGCGCTCTGGGGATCACCGCGGCTGCGCGCGCTCGAACGCGCGCTCGCTCTTCATCCTCAATTCGCCTACGGCCTGCTGGAGATGGCGATGGTGCACATCGCGCGCGGCGGCCTCGAGGCCGCCGAGCGCGTGGTCCGTCGAGCCCTCGACGAGCAGCCCGGCCACGCCGGCGCGCATCGCTTTCCTGCCGCCGGCTTCCACTGGATGCTCGGCGCGCTCGAGGCGGCCGGCGGCCGCCTCGACGCCGCGATCCTCGAGTTCGAGCGCGAACTCGACCCGGACCGCCAGCGCCGGCTTTATGGTCCGGAGTACACCGCGCTCGCCTATGTCGGCCGGGGTCACGCGCTGCTTGGCCTGCGTCGCCCACACGAGGCCCTCGCTTCGTTTCGAGCGGCGTTCGACGTCATGCCGGGGTTCCCGCGGGCGACGGCCGGAGAGGCCGTGGCCCACGCAAAGCTCGGCGCGGCCGACCAGGCGGCCTCCGCCTGGTCGCGCGTGGAGGCCACTGTCAGCGCGTTCGAGCGCGCCGGGCGCTTCCACGATGCCGCGGACCTGCGCGCCGTCGCGGCAGCCCTCGGCGGCCGCGCGGAGGCGGCGGTCGCGACGCTGAACCAGTGGCTCGACCGCCTGCCCGTCTGCCGCGTCGGCTGGCATCTTCCCGTCGAACCAGGTTTCGGAGCTCTTCGCGGGCATGCCGGATTTGCGGCTGTTCTCGCCCGCCTCGCCGACCGCGCGTGCTAGCTCTCGCCGTTTCTCACAGTTTCTCAGCGCCGGCTCACAACGCCTGCCCGGCCGGCCGGTATCGTGTGCAGCGGAACAGGAGTCACCATGGCTGAGGGCAGCTACCGCACGACGCTTGGGATTACCGGACTGCAGTCGTTTCTGTGGACGCAGTTCCTCGGCGCCTTCAACGACAACGTCTACAAGATCATCGTCTCGTTCTTCGCCATTCGCGACCTGGGACCGGCGCGCGGTATGCCGCTGGCCGCCTTCATCTTCGTGATGCCGTTCTTTCTCTTCTCCGGCTGGTCGGGACATCTGGCCGATACGCTCAGCAAGCGCACCGTGCTCGTCGCCACGAAGATGCTCGAGATCGCCGCGATGGTGCTGGCCACGGTTGCGCTGGTGTTGCACCGGCTCGATCTGGAACTCGCGGTTCTATTCCTCATGGGCGCGCACTCGACGTTCTTCAGCCCGGCGAAGTACGGCATCGTGCCGGAACTCGTGCCCGACGCCGAGATCTCTCGCGCCAACGGCCTGCTCGAGATGAGCACGTTTGCCGCCATCATCCTCGGCACGTCGGTCGGCGGCGAACTGTTCGAGCGGTGGCAGGACCAGCCGATCGTGATGGGAACGGTGCTCGTGGCCATTGCAAGCATCGGGACGCTGACAAGCCTCGGCATCCCGCGCGTCGCCGCCGCGGACCCCACGCACCGGTTTGCCCTCAATCCGTTCGCGGAGATCATGCGCGGTCTGGTTCGGGTCATGCCGGACAAGACGCTCTGGGCCACGGTGGTCGGAATTTCGTACTTCTGGTTCCTCGGCGCGCTCCTGCAGCAAGTGCTGATTCCGTGGGGCCAGTCGTCCTTTGGCGTCGGCGAGGCCGCCGCCACTCGCCTCTACACGTTCCTCGCCATCGGGATCGGTGCGGGCAGTCTCGCAGCGGGCCGTCTCTCGGGTGACAAAGTCGAGCTCGGCTTGGTGCCACTTGGCGCCGTTGGTTTGGGCGTGTTCAGTCTGCTGCTCGTGCCCACCGCGCCCCACTACCTCGCTGCGTCGCTCGTACTCATCCTCCTGGGTTTCTCGGGGGGTCTCTTCGCCGTTCCGCTCAATGCCATCCTCCAGCAGCGGCCGGCCGACGATGAGAAGGGACGGGTGCTGGCTACCAACAATGTGCTCAACACAGTCGGCATGATGCTGGCGGCCGCCGCCTTCTGGTTGCTGGCGGACACGCTGCACCTCACGCTCAGCCAGATCATCCTGCTCTCAGGAGTGTTCACACTGCTCTCGACGATATACATCGTCGGCCGGCTACCCGAGTTCTTCGTGCGCTTCACGCTTTGGCTACTGACGCACACGATCTATCGAATTCGCATCGCCGGCCGGCCGCACATCCCGTCGCGCGGTCCTGCGCTCATCATTGCGAACCACGTGTCGATGGTGGACGGCCTGCTCATTGGGGCGTGCATTCAGCGGTTCGTCCGGTTCATGGTCTACGCGCCCTATTACCACCTGCGCCTTGTCCACCCGCTGATGCGGCGCATGCACGCCATCCCGGTGAGCGCGACAAACCGCCGCGACATGGTTGCGGCCATAGCACGCGCGCGCGCCGAACTCGCAGCGGGTCACGTGGTATGCATCTTCGCCGAGGGCGCAGTGAGCCGCACCGGCAACCTGCTGCCCTTCAAGCATGGCTTCGAGCGAATCGTCTCGGGCCTCGACGTGCCCATCGTGCCGGTGTACCTCGATCGCGTCTGGGGCAGCATCTTCAGTTTCAAAGGCGGCAAGTTCTTCTGGAAGATGCCCGAGCGGCTGCCGTATCCGGTGACGATCACCTTCGGCGAGCCGCTGCCGTCGACCGCCACAGCCGTCGAGGTGCGCCAGGCGATTACCAACCTGAGTGTCGGCGCAATTGCTGGCCGCCGGACGGACCGCGATCGTCTACACCTCGAGTTCGTGCGCGTTGCTCGTCGTCACTGGCGCAAGTTCGCGATGGCGGACACGACGGGGGCGTCGGTGACCTACGGCCGCGCGCTCATGGGGGCATTCGCGCTCGGCCGCGTGCTCGAACGCCGGACGCGCGGTCAGGAGATGGTTGGCACGCTGCTGCCGGCATCGGTCGGCGCCGCGCTCAGCAACATCGCGCTCTTCTTTGCCAACCGCGTGCCCGTGAACCTGAACTTCACGATCGGCCCCGAGGCGATGGCCACCGCGATCGAGCAGGCCGGCATCAGAACTATCGTCACATCCAGGCAGTTCCTGAAGAAGGCCGCTCTCGACGAACGGCCGGGCATGATCTTTCTCGAAGATTTGCGCAAGGAGATTCGCGGAGCGGACAAAGCCGTCGCGCTCGTACTGGCTCGTCTCGCGCCGCGCTGGTGGTTGCGCCGCAAGCACACCCATACCTCGAGCCTCGGCCTGCCGCTCGCGACCATCATTTTCTCGAGCGGCAGCACCGGTGTGCCAAAGGGCGTGATGCTCACGCATCGGAACATCCTGGCCAACGTCGACTCGCTGGCCCAGATCTTCCCGATGGGTCCAGAGGACTGCTTCATCGGCGTCCTGCCGCTCTTCCATTCCTTCGGGTTCACGGGCACGTTCTGGTTCCCGCTGCTCCAGGGGGCGGGCGTGGCCTATCACCCTAATCCCATGGACGCCAAGACCATCGGGGAGCTGGCCGAAACGCACCGCGCCACGATGCTCATCAGCACGCCGACATTCTGCAATTCGTACGTCCGCCGGTGCACGAAGGAACAGTTCGCGCATCTCAAGTACGCAATTGTCGGCGCCGAGAAGCTGCGCGCCTCGCTCGCTGACGAATTCAGGCAGAAGTACGGCATTGAATTGCTAGAGGGCTACGGGTCGACCGAGATGGCGCCAGTCGTCGCGGTCAACCGGCCCGATGTCGTCGACGGCCGCGAGACGCAAATCGGCATGAAGGCGGGATCGGTCGGTCATCCCATTCCCGGCGTGGCGGCAAAGATTGTCGACCGTGACACCGGTGTCGATCTCGGCGTGGGCGAAGAGGGACTGCTGCTCATCAAAGGGCCCAACATGATGGCCGGCTACCTGCGCGCCCCGGAGAAGACCGCCGAAGCGATTCGCGACGGCTGGTACGTCACTGGCGACATCGCGAGGATCGACGAAGACGGCTTCATCTTCATCACCGATCGGCTTTCACGGTTCAGCAAAATCGGCGGCGAGATGGTGCCGCACGTCAAGGTGGAAGACGCGATCAACGCGATACTCGGTGAGATTGCCTCAGCGGTGACGGCCGTGCCCGACGCGGCCAAGGGCGAGCGGCTCGTCGCCTTCTACACACGCCAGGACGTGACCGCCGACGCGCTCTGGGAGCGACTCTGCCAGACCGATCTGCCACGGCTCTGGCTGCCGCGGCGCGAGAGCCTGGTACTGATTGAAGCAATTCCTACGCTTGGCACCGGCAAGGTTGACTTGCGTACGGTCAAGCAGCTCGCGCTCGAACGCTCCACCGCGGATGTGAAGTAGTCCGCGCTAACCGTCGCCAACGGGCGACGCCTGATCGTCCGATCGTGCGATGTGATTCTTCGGAGGCTCTCATGTGGCTATTCGTGTACGCCATCACCGGCATCGTCATCTGGCTGGCGATAGACGCGCTGAAGCACACCGTCGCGCAGTTGCAGCAACGAGTGGAGAGTTTCAGCCGGCTCGAGTCGCTTCTTGTGGCGCTGCAACGGCGCATCGACGCACTCGAAGCAGCGGCCACAGGTTCCGCACCTGCCGCGACGGTCGCACTTCCCGTATCGATCCCGGTGTCCGCGCTCGTTGAGACGCCGACACCGGCCGTACCACCAGCGCCAGCGCCCCGCGCCGAACCCCGTGACCCGGGTCCGAAGCTCCCACCGCTTATTCTCAGCCGCAGCCAGACCGCGCCTGCGGTGAACCCAATCGCTTCTCCCGTCCCACCGACTGCCGTACCGCCAGCCGATGAAGGATGGGAAGTGATCGTCGGTACGAGCTGGTTGAACAAGATTGGTGTGTTTGTCTTCGTGCTGGGCGTCGCTCTGCTCATTGGCTATTCGTTCACGCGGATTGGTCCAGCGGGACGAGTCGCAATCGGCTATGTCATCGGTTCGTGCATGCTCGGCGCCGGCGTATGGCTCGAACAGCGCCGCACCTTCAGGACGTATGCGTACAGCCTTGTCGCTGGCGGATGGGCTGCCGTGTATTTCACCACCTACGCGGTGCACGCGGTGCCGGCAGCGCAATTGATCGACAGCGACACGGTTGGCGCGTTCGCGCTGGTTGCCGTCGCCGCGGCGATGATCGCGCACTCCATCAGGTACGGGTCGGAGACCCTGACGGCAATGGCCTACCTTGTTGGCTTCGCGACGCTGACGCTGACGCCGCTGTCGGGGTTTTCATTCGTCGCGTCGTTGCCCCTCACCGCCTCGCTCGTTTTGGTCGCCTATCGGTTCGGCTGGGATCGGATGGTGCTCATCGGCCTCGTATCCACCTACGCGCTCTTTACCATTCGGGAGAGTTTCTTCCAAAACGGCTGGCTCGATCCGCAGTCGGCGTACCGGTATGTGGCGCTCGGCGTGTACTGGCTGATGTTTGAGGCGATCGACATCGCGCGACTGCGGCGCGCAGATCGAAACGAGACGACGATGCCGCTCGTGGCCGTGAACGCCGTGGCGTTCGCGGGCGCCACATTCCTACAGGCTCCGGAGGATCCAATGCTGCTCACGAGCATCATCGGATCGATGGGCTTCGCCTATCTTGCGAGTGCGGTGGCGCGGCGGCTCTTGATTCCATCCCGGATCCCGGCAGACGCGTCTGAGAGTCCGGTCCCGTTAACCTCCTCGAATGCCGCGCTCGCGGTTGCCGCCGCGTTGATGGGCTGGCTACTCCATCGCCGCTTTTCAGGCGCACGCGAGCCACTGGCGCTCGTCTTCCAGGCCGAGGTGCTGTTTGCCGCTGGCCTTGCAATGCGGGATCGCTGGGTCCGATCGATGAGCAGCGCGACGCTGCTCGCGGCGTTCGCGGTGGCGGGCTGGCTCGCACTCGACTTCAGCCAGCCGCTCCGGTCGTGGCCGTGGTCAATGCGCGTTTCGACGCCGCCTGCCGCTCTGGTAATCGCAGCCCTCATCGTCAACCGCGAGTGGCTCGAGCGTCGTCGCGTGGCAATCACGATCGCAGAGGGTTTCTACCCGTGGCTAGCGTTCACGGCCGTCGCCTTCATCGTGGCGCAGGAATCGGCACCGGCCTGGCGGGGTGTGTCAGGTCTCGTCGTTTCCATGATCTTGCTCGAAGCGGGATTGCGTCTCCGGCGCGACTATTTCCGGCAGGCGGTTCTCGCCGCGGTGGTCTCGGCGGTTTCGGTTTTCTCACGCTTCCTCCCATTTGCTGGAAACCAGGCATCGACGGCTCTCATCTGGCAGGTCTTGCCGACCGCCTCAGTGCTCGCTTACGGTTTCGCCGTGCGGAGCGCGCTCTTCCTGCGGACGCAACAGGACCGCGACCGATCGATCGAGGTTGCGACGGCAGCCATCGGTTGCGCCGGCACTGCCCTCCTGGCGCTGCTCGAGTGGCGGGTCGTGCCCGAAGCCTGGCGGCCGGTCGCCTGGGCAGTGACCGGCGCGGGCCTGGTGGCGATCGGATACTTAATCAACCGGCCGGAGCAGCGCTGGCTCGGTTACACGATGGCTGGAGTCGCGGCCGGCGCCGTTGGCATTCCGTTGTGGCAGTCCGTTCCAGACACGTCCATGGCCCTCGTTGCGGCGGGTTGTGTCAGCGCGGCACTCTACGTCACAAGCGGCGGCACGCGGCGTCTCAGCCGACGTGCGAGCGGATCTGAAGAAGACTCCGTTGCCGTCACGATTTGCTCGTCGCTGGCGACGCTGCTCGTCGTACTGATCGAGTGGCGTTCGGTGCCTGGTGACCGGCTGGCGCTTGCTTGGAGCGCCACCGCGGCGGTGCTGCTCGTGATCGGGTTCTCGCGGCGCGCCGCGGGAGATTTGCGCGTCCAGGCGGCGCTGCTGCTGGCGATCGGCATCGGCCTCCAGGCGAGCGCGCTCGTCGACGGCCCGACGGGATCGCTCGTCTGGCCGTGGGCCGAAGTGATCCTCGTCTATGTCCTCGCGCTCGGCAGCCCAGTCCTC
>Ga0190274_10002584_pt1 | contig 10687 bp, 4 predicted proteins | sample Popmic531T_FD_133002 | JGI IMG/M metagenome (GOLD analysis project Ga0190274, IMG submission 133002) | Populus adjacent soil microbial communities from riparian zone of Yellowstone River, Montana, USA - 531 T | ecosystem: Environmental > Terrestrial > Soil > Riparian zone | place: USA: Montana...
ACTCGCTGCCGGCCTACGTCATCTACACGTCGGGCACCACCGGGGTTCCGAAGGGCGTGGTGATCTCGCACGGCGCGCTCGCTAACTACGTGGCAAGCATCGCCGAGCCCCTCGAACTCGAGCCTGCGCAGGTGCTGAGCACGCTGGCCAGCGTCGCGGCGGATCTTGGCTACACGGCGTTGTTCGGCGCGCTGTCGCGTGCCGCCACCGTGCGCATCCTTCCCGCCGCGCTGGCCGAGGATCCGGACGCGCTCGCGGCACATCTCGATTCGCATCCGGTGGACGTGCTCAAGATCGTTCCGTCGCATCTGCGGGTCCTGCTCGGCAGCACCAGCGGCACGGACGCGAGCAAGCTCTTGCCGCGACGCCTGCTGGTGCTCGGCGGTGAGCGCGCGGATCCGTCGCTGTTGCAGACGCTGGCACAGATGCGTCCGGACCTGAAAGTCATCAACCACTATGGCCCCACCGAAACGACGGTGGGCGTGCTGGCCGGCGCCCTGCAACCGGATGCGCCCATCCTCGTCGGCGCGCCGCTGCGGCACGTTCGCGCCTGCGTGCTGGACGAGGATCTGCGCCCCGTGGCGCGCGGCGTCGAGGGACGGCTGTTCATCGCCGGTGAATCGCTGGCGAACGGCTATCTGCGGTGCCCCGCGGAAACCGCGCTGCGCTTCATGCCGAGCTCGTGCGGCGGAACTGGCGAGCGGATGTACGACACCGGCGATCAGGTGCGCGAGCACCCTGACGGCCGGCTCGAGTTCCTCGGCCGGCGCGATGCGCAGGTCAAGATTCGCGGCCATCGCGTCGAGCTCACGGACATCGAGAGCCAGATTCGCGCGCTGGCCGACATACGCGACGCGGTGTGTGTCGCGGTGGTGCGCGAACAAACTACCCAGCTTGCTGCATACGTCGTCTGCGCCACGGAGCGGTTCCGGCCGGGCCCCTTGCGCGCCGAGCTCGCGCAGCGGCTGCCGGAAGCATTGTTGCCATCGTTCTGGACGCGACTCGATGCCCTGCCGCTGACGCCCAGCGGCAAGGTCGATCGCCTGCGGCTGCCGCCACCCTCGACCGGCAATGACAGTGATGTGGCCATGGTCGCGCGCACCGGGCAGGAGCGGGCGCTCGCCGACATCTGGCGCGAAGTGCTGGGCAAGGAGCAGGTCGGCATGCACGACGACTTCTTCGAGCTGGGCGGCGATTCCATCATGGCCATCCAGGTCGCCGGCCGTGCCCGGCGACACGGGATGGTGATCTCCGCGGCGGACATCTTCGCGCTGCGCACTGTCGCCCAGCTGGCGGAAAAGGCGCAGCAATCGACCGGGCCGGTGGATCACGCGCCGGCGAGCGGCGAATCCGCCCTCACTCCCATCCAGCGCCGGCTGATCGACAACTTCAGCGGCGATTTCCGGCAGTACAACCACAGCAAGCTGTTCACTTTGCAGGCTCCCTTCGACGCCGGTGCGATACACGAAAGCGTGCGGCAGCTCGCGCAGCGACACGACGTGTTGCGCAGCCGCTTCGAACAGCGCGACGGCCAATGGCTGCAGGTCTACAGTCCGCCGGACGCCGCCTTGAACATTCCATTCGAAGTGCGCCGACCCACCGCCTTGGGCAAGGCGGAGATCGACGCCTGGCTGATGGAGGAATGCTCGCTGGTGCAGGCCAGCCTCGACCCGATGGTCGGCCTCGTGTTTCGCGTGGTCCTGTTCGAAAATCCCGACGACATACCGGCGCGCATCCTGTTCGCCGTTCATCATCTCGTCGTCGACGTCGTCTCCTGGGGCATCCTCAGCCAGGATTTCCACTCTATCTACTCCGCCGTGAAGGCGGGCGGCGTGCCCGCGGCGGCCCCGCGGACCGCATCCTTCCAGGAGTGGTCTTCGCGTCTCCAGGCGCATGCACGGTCGGACGCGCTGGCGCAGGAAGCGCGGCAGTGGCAACAGGCGCTCGATGTCGGCGCCTTCGAACTCGCGCTGGATCGCGACGCTCCCGCGGCGGCCAACACGGTCGGCGGCACGCGCCATGTCGAAATGTTGCTCGACCCCGCGACCACCGCGAAGCTGTTGAACACCTATGGACGCGGACAGGATGACGCGACGTTGTTCCAGGCCCTGGTCGGCGCGTTCGTCGATGGCCTCCGGACCGTGAGCACGGGCTCCGCGGTCATGGTGGAGCTGGAGAGTCACGGCCGTGACCATCCATTCGAGGGGCTGGATATCCTGCACACGGTCGGGTGGTTCACCTCACGCTATCCGCTCGCGATCCGCGTCGATTCGACTGCCGGTCTGCCGGCAGTGCTGGAACGCGTGCGCGCGGCCATGCAGGCCGTGCCGCATGGCGGCCTGGGATTCGGCGTCCTGCGCTACCTGGCGCTGGACGCGAGCCGCGAGTACGGCATCGACCGCGCGACGCTGCCCCAGGTCAGCTTCAACTACATGGGACACATGCGGTCGACATCGGGCGGCGCTGACGTCGTGCTCGTGTCCGGACGCGCGCCTCCGGAGGAACGCTCGGCGTCGCAGCAGCGCGAGCACCTGATCACCGCGAATGCGCTGATCATCGAAGACGGGCTGCGGGCGCAGATCAGTTACAGCAGCGCGCACTTCGACGCTCCGACGATCGAGCGGCTCGGCCAGGCGTTCACCGCGCGCCTCAAGGAGCTCGCGAACACCCAGGCGCTGCAACCGGCTCTCGGCGCTGCGACCCTCGAGTCCGCGGGACTGCACAGCCAGCGTGAGCTCGACGATTGGCTGCAACGGCATCTGCCTGCACTGATGACCGGCAACGTCGAGGATCTGTATCCGCTGTCGCCGCTGCAGCTGGGCATGCTGTTTCATTCCGCCGTCGCGCCGTCCTCGGGTGAATACGTGTTGCAGCTGGTGGCGAGTCTGCGCGGCCGCATCGACGAAGCCGCGCTGCGGCAGGCATTCGCCACGCTGGTCGCCGCGCATCCCGTGCTGCGGACCTGCTTCGGCAACCTGCAGGGTGAGCAGCCTCTGCAGGTCGTGGCTCGCGACGTGCAGCCATGCTTCGAGATTCATGATTGGTCGATGGTCGAGCCAGCACGACGCGAAGCCCAGCTCCAGGAGTTGCTAGGCACAGACCGGCGGCGCGGATTCGATCCGGCGTGCCCGTCGCTCATGCGCGTGTTCCTGATTCGCGAAGCGGCTGACGAATACCGGCTGATCTGGAGCCGGCATCACGCCATCGTCGACGGCTGGTCCTCGTCCATCCTGCTCGGCGAGGTCTTCGAGTCCTATCACGCGTTCGCGCGCGGTGAAACACCGCGGGCGAAGCCGCGCCCGCCATACTCGCGATATATCCGCTGGCTGCTCGACCAGCGCGGCGCGAAGCACGATGCGGCCGAGCAGGAATTCTGGCAGGGCTATCTGGACGGCGTACAGCTACCTACTGCCGGCTTGCGCGATCGGGAAGCGGTTGCTTCACGGGAGTTCGCCAGCAACGTGAGCGCGGAGCTCGACTCGGAAACCCACGCAAGCCTGCGCGAGCGGGCGCGCAAATGGCGCACGACGTTGAACATCGTCGCGCAGGCAGCCTGGGGTTTCGTGCTTTCCCGCCTGGCCGGGCAATCCGAGGTGGTCTTCGGCAGCATCGTGTCGGGCCGGCCCGAGGACTTGCCGCAAGTCGAGCGCATGGTGGGTCCTTTCATAAATACCCAGCCGGTACGCTTCAGCACCGGCGACCTGGTCGCGCAGAACTGCGTGAGCTCCCTGCACCAGCTGCAGACGCGACGTGAACGTTACGCCCACACACCGCTGCGCGAAATCCGGCGGCTGGCGCAGCTTCGCGGCGACAATCCATTGTTCGACTCGCTGTTCATCTTCGAGAACTACCAGGCGGAACGCAGCCTGTCCGACATCGAGCAGCCGGGCCTGCAGATCACCGCGGCGCAAACGCACGACAAGACTCACTACCCGGTCACGCTCTACCTGATGCCCGGAGAGGCGCTGCGGGTGCGGCTGAGTCATGATCCCGCGCGCGTCAGTGAGCGCGCTGCGGGCGCGCTGCTGGAGTCGTTTCGATCGACCATGCTCGAACTGGCGCGCACCGGCGAATTTCCCGGCGCGCACGCACGGCTGCCGGTGCAGGCCGCGGTTGCCGAACGACCCTTGCTGGTCGCGGGAACCTTCACCGTCGATCCTCTGGGTGCGACGCTCGAGTTCTGGGCGCGGCAAACCGGACACGAGCTTCCGATCGAGATCGTCCCGCACGACCAGGTGTCCCAGGCGCTGCTGGCCGCCGCCGCGGCGCCGGCCACGGAATGTGCGGCAGGCGCGCTGGTGTTCATCCGCTTCGAAGACTGGTTGCGCGGCGCGCCCGCGGCGCAGGCGCGTGAACATCTCGAGGAAATATTGCGCGATTTCGTCGCGGCGACGCGTGCCTTCGCAGAACGGCCCAATGTCACTGTGCAGATCGTGCTCTGCCCATCCTCGGCAACGTACCCAGGCGAGCATGCGGCGCTGCTGGCCGCGATGGCCGAGCGTCTGCGCGGATTCGCCACCGCGTTCGCGAACATCGGGGTGTGGGACGGACAGGCGATCTTCGACCGGTACTCGGTGGTGGATCATGAGGATGCGCACAGCGATGCGCTGGCGCGAATTCCGTTCACCCCGCAGGCCTGCGCGGCGCTCGCCACCGAAGCGTATCGCCGCTACCGCGCCGCCGTGTCCGCGCCTTACAAAGTGCTGGTGCTCGATTGCGACAACACGCTGTGGGGCGGTGTTTGCGCCGAAGACGAGCCCGCGGCGCTCGACATCGCCGGGCCGTATGAAGCCATCCGGCGCTATGCGCTGGAGCAGAAACGCCGTGGCGTCCTGCTGTGCCTGTGCAGCGCCAACGAAGAGGCCGACGTGCGCAATGTATTCGCGACGCGTGATCTCGGGCTGCAGTGGGACGATTTCGCGGCAACCTGCGTCAATTGGGAACCCAAGTCCGAAAACATTCTGCGGCTCGGAAGCCTGCTCGATCTGGGTCTCGACAGTTTCGTGCTGTTCGACGACGACGCTGCGCAGTGCCTGGCGGTGCGGGGCCGGCTGCCGCAGGTCGCGGTCGTGCAACTACCGGCGGATGCGCGTGACATCGTCGCGTTTCTCCCGCACCTGTGGGTGTTCGACGGCGAATCCTCGCGCGATCGCACGCAGGCGTACGCACAGCACGCGCAACGGGAAAACGTGCGTGGCGTTGCCACCTCTCTCGCCGCCCTCATCGAAACACTGAACGTCGAGACGGAGCACGCCGAGCTCGGCGAGGCCGACCTCGAGCGCGTCGCGGAGCTGTCGGTACGCACTAACCAGTTCAATGTCTCCCTCACCCGGTATGACCGGCACACGCTGCGCACGGTCATCTCGCAGCCTGGTGTTCGGGGCATGGTCACCCGCGTTCGCGATCGCTACGGCGATTACGGCAAGGTGGGCGCCGTGCTGTATCGGGTCGACGGCGATACCGTGGTGGTCATCGACTGGTGGCTGAGCTGCCGGGCGCTGGCGCGCGGGGTAGAGCACGGCATGCTGAGGGAACTCGCCGCGCGGGCGCGAGCGGCGGGCGCGAGCTACTTCCGCATGGCGATCGCGAGCGGGCCACGCAACACGCCTGCTCGACAATTCCATTCACGCATCGTCGCGGATGCGAACGGCCCGGTGGCGCTGGAGCCCCTGTTGTCGCTGATGCCGGCCGATGAACCACCGGCGCGCAAGTGGGAAGACGATGCCGGACAGCCGGCGCAGGCGCCGACTGTTGCGCCGCCATTCGCGGCGATCGCGCAAAATCTGCGGACGGCCAGCGCGATAGAAGCCGCGGTGCAGCGCCCGCGCCGCGGCGTCGCGATGGGGCCGGCGGTGTTCGTCGAGCCGCGGGGCGCGACGGAAGAGCTGGTCGCGCGCAACTTCGGGGATGTGCTGGGCGCATCGCGCGTCGGGGCGAACGACAGCTTTTTCGCGCTCGGGGGTGATTCGGTGTCGGCCGTGCGGCTCGTGGCGCGGTTGCGCGACCACCTGCAGATGGAGATTCCGCTCATGGCCGTATTCGAACGTGAACGAGTGGTTGATCTGGCCGCCCGGATCGATCTCATGCTGGCGGCTGCCGGCCGGATTCCGCAAAACTTCAACAACGCAATGGTTTCGGAGGGAGAACTATGAAAGCCAAGAAGGACGACGCGTCGCAATGGTCGATCGCGACGCTCGGGGCGCTGGCGCCCTATCTACGTCGGCACTGGCTCAAGTTGCTGGGCGGCACGCTGGCGCTCACCATATCTTCGTCGCTGTTCTTCCTGATCGGCATCGGCCTGTCGCGCGTGACCGACCAGATCGCCACGCAGTCGAAGAACCTCGCGGCCGATCTCGCACCGCTGATGTGGATGGCGGTGCTGGTATTGACCGGGTATGCGGTGGGCATGTTCCTGCGCAACTATCTGATGCGGGCGATCGGCCAGGAGATCGGCATCCGTCTGCGCGAAGACGCGTTCCGGCGGCTGACGCAACGCACCGCCGCGTTCTTCGACAAGAATGCACATACCGAGATCCAGGCGCGGCTGATTTCCGACACCTCGGAGCTGCAGTCGGTCATCGGGCAGGTGATTCCGCAGGCCATCCACCAGAGCCTGTTGTTGTTCGCCGGCGGCGCGTACGCGATCTGGATCAGCCCCTTGCTGAGCGTGTGCGTGGTGCTGGCGGTTCCCGCGATTTTCCTGCCCGGCATCCTCAGCTCCCGCGCCGTTGCCAACCGCGCCGCCGCGCGACAAGGCGCGAACGCCACGGTGGGCGCGTATGCCGCCGAGATGTTGCGCAACGTCAAGCTGGTGCAGGCAATGCAATACGAGTCGCACGCGGCCGCGCAGTATTCGAAACATTCGAACTACCTGCTCGGCGTGTGGAAACGCAGCGTGCGCCTGGAGGCGCTGGTCGGCATGTTCACGAGCCTGCTGGCGTTCGGCACGCTGGTGGGACTCATCCTCGTGGGTGCGTACCAGGTGGGCAAGGATGCCCTGAGCATCGGTGGCCTGGTGGCCTTCGTGTTCTATGCCAATCTGTGCGTGACCGCGGCCTCTCAGCTCGTGAATGCGTTCGTCTCGCTGCGCAGCGTGCTGGGCGCGATCGGGCGCACGATCCAGCTGCGCGATGCGCCCATCGAGAAGGAAGAGGGATGGGTGGCCGGCCCGCCCGATGCGAGCAACGCGCCGGACGGCGACATCCGCCTCACGTCGGTCGGCTTTCAATATCCGTCGCGGACCGATCGCTTCGTGTTGCAGGACATCGACCTCGTGATTCGCTCCGGCGAGACCATCGTGATCATGGGACCGTCGGGATCGGGCAAGACGGCGCTGTTCGACCTGCTGCTGAAGTTCTATCAACCGACGTCGGGAAGCATCACGGTAGGCGGGCGCCCGTTGTGGGAGATCAGCACGGCCGACTGGCGCAAGCGCATCGCGCTGGTTCCGCAGCAGCCGGAGCTGTTCAGCGGCAGCGTTCTCGACAATCTGCGCTTCGGCTGCCCCGATGCCTCGGAGGAGCAGGCGTGGAGCGCGCTCGATCGCGCGCAGATCGCGGATTTCGTGCGGGCGCTGCCTCAAGGGCTGCACTCGGATCTCGGCCACGACGGCCTGCGGTTGTCCGGCGGCCAGCGACAGCGCCTGGCCATCGCCCGCGCGCTGGTGCGCGAGCCGCAGATCCTGTTCCTCGATGAACCGGCCAGCGCACTCGACCGGCAGAACGAAGCCAGCGTGCAGCGCGCGCTCGAGGAATCGCGCCGTGGGCGGACCACGATCATGATCTCGCATCGCCTGGAATCGGCCGTGCTGGCCGACCGCATCGTGCTGCTCCATCACGGCAGGATCCTGGCGGTGGGTTCGCATGAAGAGCTGACCGCATCGACGCCCGAGTATTCGGCGCTGGATTTCAAGCCACGCGCCGAGCCGCGTGAACTGGCGGACCTATCTACCTCCTCCCGGGTCCTGGGCGCGGCGTAGCGGCAATGGCGGCCATCATCAGAGTCGCGGTCCTGGTTTTCGATGACGTCGAAGTCCTGGATTTTGCCGGGCCATTCGAAGTGTTCTCGGTCGCGGGCCGGCTGTCGCGGAAGCTCGAAAGCCCGGCGTCGACGCTTGCGGCGGTGCGGACCATCGCGACCACCCCGAGCGTCGTGGTCGCGCGCGGCGGCCTGCGCGTGACGCCCGACGAAGTCATCGGCAACGGCCCCACCGATGTCCTGATCGTTCCCGGTGGCGTGGTGGATGCGGAGCTCGCGAAGCGCAACGTCATCGATTGGCTGCGCCGTCAGGCCAATGAATCCACGCTCATCGCTTCGGTGTGCACCGGCGCTTTCCTGCTGGCGGAGGCGGGGCTGCTCGACGGCAAGCGGGCCACCACTCATTGGGCGGACATCGGCGATCTTCGCGCGCGCTATCCGCGCGTCGACGTGCAGGCAGGCGTGCGCTTCATCGACGAAGGCAATGTACTGACTTCCGCCGGTATCGCCGCGGGCATCGACCTCAGCCTGCACATCGTCGCGCGCCTGTTCGGGCGCGAACTGGCGCAGCGGACTGCGCGACAAATGGAATATCCCTGGACCGCTTCCGCGGACCGCGTCGCCGTGGAGGCCGAGGCATGAAAGCGCGATTCACCTGGTTGAGCGAACTGCCTGCCGAGAGGTGGCCGCAGCTCGTCGCGCTGTACAACGAAGTCATCGCGACCGAAGACATTCTCGGCTATCAGCAGGCGCTGAGCGCCGCCGAGGGCGCCGCCATCGCCGAAGGGCTGGCACGGTCGATCCGCGAAGGGTCGGTGGAATTCCTCGCCATCGACGATGACGCAACGGGACGGCTGATAGGCATGGCCTTGCTGGGTTCCAACAAGTTGCCCAATTGCGCGCACCGCGCCGAGCTGTCGAAGGGAATCATCGCCCCGGCATACCGTGGCCATGGGGTCATGGAGCTGGCGCTGCTGTCGATCGCGGAGCATTGCATCGAGCGGCAGATCGATCTCATCCACATCGACGTGCGCCAGAACTCACGCTCGCATCGATTGTGGGCCAAGGTGGGATTTCAGCAGTACGGAATCCTGGAAGACTACGCGCGCACCGCGAAAGGGCGCTTCGCGGGCGTGTACATGTTCATCGAGTCACGGACTTTGCTCCGATCCATGGTGGATCGGCAGCGGGAAAAATCGGATCGGAAAATCGTTGCGGAGGAATCGCAGACATGATGACGAAAGACGTGTTCAAGAAGCAGCTTCGGGCAGAGCTGGAAAGGCAGCTGACGGTGGATCAACCGATCTTCGGCGAAATCTTCAAGCCGCAGGCGAACTGGCCGCTGCTGCGCCTGATGGCGACACAGGGCTACCAGCTGACCAAGCACTTCCTCCAGTACATCGAATCCATTTTCTACTTCTGTCCGCCCGGGCTGCACAAGCGCCGGCTGCTGGTCAACATGTACGAAGAGGAGACGGGGCGAATTTCGAAGACCGACAATCACGTCCATCTCATGCAGCATTTTCTGCGCGCCATCGGCGTCAGCGACGAGGAGCGCGATGCCGTCGTGCCTCTGCCCGCGACGCGCGAGCTCATCGACTATCGCATGAACCTGGTGAAGGACCCGAAGACCTTCCATCTCGGCGCGGCCGCCGTGCTGATCGCGAGCGAAGGCCAGAATCTGGAGACGCGCGCGGGTGAGGCGCGCCATGGGCTGCTGATGGCTATCTACGGGCTCAAGGAAGAAGACGTCCTCTTCTTCTCGGTGCACCAGGCCGAGGACGTCGGCCACGTGCGCCAGGGCATCCACGCAGTCGTGGATGCGTGCACGGATGCGCAGATGCAGGCGGACGCCCTCGCGGTGGTCGCCAGGACCTGCGAGCTGTTCCGCAACATGTATTCGGGAATCTGGGAGGAGTACCAGCGTCATCCGATGATGACGCGCGCCGCCGGGTAGGCGTTACACCGCGGCGGAGGCGCTGCGGGAAATCTCGCGCAGCGGCGGCAGCAGATGATTCATGCAGCCGCCCATGATGCTGTTGATCTCGTGAGCTGGGACGCCCTGCAAAGGGCCGTCCGTGGCGAGCAGTAGATCGATGGCCTGTTGCAGCGTGCCCGTCGAGCGCGCCAGCGGCCAGTCCGTGCCGAAGATGATCTTGTGATTGATCTTCATGCGGAACAGGTCGCGCAGCTGACCCTGCCAGCCCTGCGGGTGCAGCGAGGTGGTGAAGCCGGAGATGTCGAGATATACATTGGGTCGATAGGCGCACAACATCGCGGCCTCCTCGACGTTGTTGACTCCGCCGTGGGCGATGATGAAGTTCACTCCCGGAAAACGCAGTGCGGCTTCATCGACGAGGTTCGGCTGCGAAAATCCGAAAGACAGGACGGGCGAGGTCGGTCCGGAATGAAACAGCACTGGCAGGCGGTACGCCGCGCAGATCTCGTAGAAGGGAAAGAGGCAGGGATCGCTCGGCGAGTAGCCACAGGGTGGATAGAGCTTCAGGCCCTCGAATCGGTACTCGCATACCGTGTGCTCGAAAAAGCGCACACCCTCGGCGCCGCGGCGCGGGTCGACGCCCTGGAACACGTGAAAGCGTCCCGGGTGCCGCCGCCGGATCGCATGGTGCCGGGCCGCCATTTCGGCTATGTCGAGCTCGCAGGGAAGCGTCATCGTGAAGTCGGGCAGCAGCAGCACGGTACGCGCGAT
>Ga0190274_10002585_pt1 | contig 10685 bp, 9 predicted proteins | sample Popmic531T_FD_133002 | JGI IMG/M metagenome (GOLD analysis project Ga0190274, IMG submission 133002) | Populus adjacent soil microbial communities from riparian zone of Yellowstone River, Montana, USA - 531 T | ecosystem: Environmental > Terrestrial > Soil > Riparian zone | place: USA: Montana...
AAGTTTTATACACTCATGCACGATCCGCAATACAGGCTGAGTATTGCATGGCAGAATGTGACCTACAATCAACCACCTCATACCGGATTTTATTTCGGAGAAGGAATGAAAGGGGTGCCCAGGCCTAACATTACTACAACCAAAACAAAGACCAAAAGAGATATAGCTGGTAAATAAATATATCGTTTTTCATTCCCCTCAATAGCCTCCCGTGACAAGCCTGTGAACAGGCTCATCCGGAAGGCGAGAGTTAAATAATGTAGAAACAAGTCCGGGATTCTATCACAAACTACCACATGTTAGAATCTTATTCCCAAACTCAGAAACCACTGGCTGGGATTTGTATTGTCGAAATTCTTCATGAGGTCTGAAAATCCATAATTATAGCCGATATCAATCATGGCAAAAGCAACATTTGCTCCTATTCCAGCCTGGCCATAAAATATAAATGAATTGACCTGGTCTTTATCAATTCCAAAATTATTATCGCTAACACCAATAGTAAAAGAAGGCATTGCGCTGACAAATGCACGAAGATTAGCAATTTTGCCGATCGTCAGGAAGTTGATACCCGCAGTTATAGGAACATCGATTGCCTGTACCTTTAGATCACCCGTGTCCTTAGTTGTTGCCTTACTCTGAAAACCATAGATCGCATTGTTAAACCTTACACCAAACTGCCCATAAATAAAACCGCTCTTTTGCCAGGCGACCCCAATATGGTAGCCGACTCCAGAATTTGCATTGTATTTGTCTGTGGAACCGCCCATTGAGTTTGAATTAGGGCCTGCGTAAATTATGAATTGCTTTTTTTCTGGGCTGCTGGCAGCAGCAGGCGGAGCAGCCACGGCGACAACGGTATCGACAGTGGTAACTTTGACAGTATCCTGTGCCTCCACAACATTATTCAGGATAATAAGAACTAAAACCAGGACGATTGACTTCCATACATAAGATTTGCTTGTGTGTTTCATAACAAAAAGGTTTAATAATTAATAACGAACCATTCTTTACAAGGTTTCAGACAATATATAATTGGCTTGGTATAACCAGGCTAACTAATAATTTGGCGGCGACCTGCCTGCGGTAGGCAGGCGCAAAGGATCATCCGCGGCGTTTACCGTATTACGTAATGTTTAGGTGGGAGTATTTCGTCAGTCTGCTGAATAATGAAGTTTCTGCTTAACCGAGAAATTTCATCATTCGTCTCGTATAACCTGAACTTTAGTCACTAAAGTGAATTTCTAATAAGTTCAGTCATTTAAGGTGCCAGGTGATAATGCGTGATTAAAATTATGCTTAATTAAATTATAAGCAATGCAATCTACAAAATAATTTAAACGAGGGTTAATCTCATGATGGGGAAATCGAAGCTCAAATGTTCTGTTTTGCACAAAGTTAAATAGAATTACTAAGGTTGAGTTTTGCCATTTCTATTTTTTCAATCTCCACCACAACCGCCACAACTACTGCAGGAACTTCCACAACTGCTACCACAGTTACTGCCACAAGAAGTTCCGCCGTTTCCACTGTTGTTTTTGTCAACATAGTTTACTATTGGAATAAATGACGTTGTTAAAGATACCCTGCCTAATAAAAAATATGTCCATTGCCAATTGTTCTCAATATGTCTTAATGGCAAAATGTCGTCTTTGTATAAATTTGGAATGGTTGTCGTAGAAATTTGTTTAGTTAGTCTTTGTAAAAAGAGCACGATAATAATGGCTAACACAATTGTCGAAATTACAATTAGTGCAACTGGCTTGTCTCTTAAAATTCCTGTCACAATTCTTGTAAATGATAATAAAACAAGCAATGTCAATACCGCAAAATTTGTATAAAATAGGTACCCAAATTTTACTGATTTGTTGAAATATTTTCTAAACGCATCCATGCTATTTGGAATATTCCAAAAAATAGGTTTCGTTCCTAATTTTCTCAAAAGAGTAGGATAGAAAGTAATTCCTAATTCTGATAATACCGAAGTGACTTGAAGTTGTGAGTTATTATTTGTCGAATTATTTTTTGCAAGTCTAATAGAGTTGTCCGAGTTTACTTCAATGGTGCCATTCTCAACAAGTTCATTAACTGTTCCATTGATGACGTTAGACAGTCCTTGAGTTTTTAAGTATACGAGTTCAAAAGGGTGAAGATCATAAATAAAAGATGTTTTGTCGAATGCTGAAACAATAGTTTTTAGTTTCGTTTTGTTATAGAATTCAAGTGTCAAAATAGTCAAAACTGTTAATGCAATAAAGCCAAAAATGAAATTTGGATTGTCAATATGAACATAAATTGGTTTCAATAAAAAGTATGCGGGAACAGTTAAACAAATAAAGGTCAATATTCCAAAAATTATGAAAGTTCTCAATTTAAACTTTGCTTTCTCAAGATTTAGGCTTTCAAACATACTGTTAAATGTCCAAATATTTTTAGGCTGCTGGCCAAAATCTCTTTCGTAAAACTTAATTGTTCTTTCTTTTGCTTGTCTAAACTTTTCAAATTCTTCTTTGTTGTGAGTTGAAGGAATATGCTGAATTTGTTTTCCAAGAATATTGCAAAATTCCTGATACGATTGGGTAAAAATTAAATGCTGATGCCAAACATTGTCAATAATTTCTGAAGGCGAAACCATAAAATCAGATGTCGCTGCCAAATACATAAACTTCTTGTATTCTAAAATGGCTTGGTCGGTAAATTCCTTTGTCCAATAATTTTCGTTAGCAAGTCTTGTTGAGAATCCATATTCACTTGGGGGATAGTCAAAATTAAATGCTAGTATTTTATTCCAAAGTTCCTGGTGCATCTTGTTTTGGTGTTTGTCCGATCAATAATTTGTCAACGGTAGAGTTTTGCGTCCCGCCAGTAGGCGGGGTTAGCGGGGTATAGCGAATGTCCCGGCCGGCTTATTATCTTAATGAAAAAAAATCTATAATTTCTCTACAATTACAGCTGTTCCATAAGCTAACACTTCGGTCACGCCGTTCATTACTTCGTTTGCGTCATACCGCATATTAATAATCGCATTACAACCCAAAAGTTTCCCATGTTCAATCATTAATTGCAAAGCTTCTTCACGCGTCTTTTCGCACAGTTCTGTATATATTACGCTTTTACCTCCAAACATAGTCATAAAGCCTCCGGCCATATTCCCAAGTAAACTCCTCGACCGGACTGTAATTCCACGAACCAATCCTAGTTGCTTTGTAACACGATAGCCTTCTAAGGCATTACTTGTTGTAAGAATAACTGAGTCATTCATTTTACTGCATTTTAAAAATTATCTTAGAAACGTAAACTTGATTTACAGCGATAGGGTTTTGCGTTGGCGACGCATAGTGAATCCCGATTTCATCGCGACCGGCTGTCCTGCCCCGCTACAGAAGCCCGTTAAATAATTTACGACCAAGATAAACAAAAAGCTGAAAGTATTACTCACCGAAGCGTTAGCGTAGGTGAGGGGAAATGTCGCGCCCAAGCTAAATCGGAATAGAACCTGTCTGCATCGCCTCGCGCCACCGCTAAAGCTTAGGCGGCACGCGGTCGCGTAGCCGCTACGGTAGAACAAGGCCGGCAGGTAGTTTGGTGAAGCTGGAATATATTCGTCGTCCCCCGCTAACCTGCCTGCTTAGGCAGGCGCGAAACCCCTGTTGGCGGAAGTACTTCTATTAAGCCGGTTTCTTAACAATATTAACCTTAAATCTCATTACTCTTCGATGTTCAAAAAGGATATCCAAATAGTAAATTGACTCGTCGGTCACGACATATTCAAATTCATAGATATCGTCATTTAGGGTGTAGTGAATATATTTTTGCTTTCCTAAGGCAAGAGTGTCCAACATTAAAACTTTCTTTCGCCTTGTGACGGATTCCCATTTGAAAATATCTGGGCTTCTAGTCACATTTGTATTTACCTGTAGGTGCCTGATGTAATCCGAAAACTTAAATTTAAATCGTAGTGTGTCACCCTTCAAAACAGGAATGATTCCAGACTGAGGAGTAATTAAAGTAATCTTACTGATAATGTCTGATGAATAGTAGGGATTTGCAGCAAATTTTTCCTTAGTGTAATTTGGTTCAAATACCCATTTTCCATTCTTTGGATAATGATTCCTTGTAAATTCATGAAAAGGTGTCAGCCAGTAATAGTTGTCAAAGTTTTTCTTATAACTCAACAATTTTCCGCTTTCTTCGTCCTGTATGCAGCTACCAGCAGCCCAAGTTGCATCCAAAAGAAAATATGCGCTGTCTATATAAATCGCATTCCAGGCATGGTTAAGACTACCGGGGTTCCCGACTTGATAAGGATTTGTTTTAGTATAACCCTCAATAATTTCACAGGTAATACCAGCGATATCACACATTTTTTTAAAAAGCCTTGAATATCCGTCGCATATTCCTTTCTTCTTTTTCAGAACTCTGTTTATGTATCTGTTTTCCCATTCGAGAAATAGTTGTTCGCAGTTCATTCCGTCCTTGCATTCCGGGGTTTTTATTTCTTTGCCTGAGTTATAGAATTTGTAGTCATACCGTATGTTTTCTGTTATCCAAACAAAGATCGCTCTGGTTTTTTCGAGTTGTTCAGGATAAGGATCAGTTAATTCTTTTGTTAGCTGGTAAACATTCTTTTTAAACTTAACGGTTTTTGCAAAGCTGTCGATTCGCGCAAAAGAGTGGTCTTTATAATATTGCTGTGAGAAAGTAACTAGCGGTATCGACAACAGTATTGATATTAGCCAGAAAAAATATTTAAATCTAGACATTACGGCTTTTGATTTTCGGAGGGGCATAGTATTTCCGCTAACTCAAAAATAGGCGAAACTTTCCACTGTGAAGACTATGCAAAAATGAAACACCATAAAGATATTGTGTGATATATAGCTTAGTGTTTCTTCTTCGGATACTGATGAATAGTAAAATATTCCATCATTACAGTAAAACCTGACATTGAATCATTTGCCACCTCGTTCTAATTTAAACCTTTGATTTGCAGACATATTTTATGATGAAAGCCAACGATTGAAAAATGTTTTTTAAAGAAGAAAAAAAACGGCCATATTCCATAGCACACAATGTGCTTTCTGCCGGATTACATATTTCTATAGGTCTTCCCTTTTACATCACTTCAATTGGAGAATCAGCTTTCGGGTATTGCAATGTGTATTTTCATAAGTACAAGTCTTGCTATGTTTAGTAAAAAGTATTTCGAAGAGTTCATCCTGGATGATATCCGCCATACTGCCGGTAGGACCATTACAGAAACTGATATTGTGATACATGCAGGCCAATCTGGTGATTTTTTCCCCCACCACATGGATGAAGAATGGTGTAAAACACAACCATTTAAAAAAAGAATTGCACATGGAACATTAATCTTCACTGTTGCGATCGGTCTTACGGCCGGGTTGGTCAACGAAGTTTCCATGACATATGGTTATGACCGGCTCCGTTTTATACAGCCGGTATTCATTGGAGACACTATCAGTACTGTTATTCGTATTAAGGATAAAAAGGATCATAAAAAGCCGGAATTTGGCCTCGTGACAGAACTGGTAGAAGTATTCAATCAGCAGAAAGAATTGGTAATGGTATGCGAACATATTTTGCTTGTTCATAAAAAAGAGGTGAAAAGAACATGAAGGGAATTATTTTACACGGAATAACATGGGGGCATAGCCGGGGCATAACCCCTTTACAGGCCGCTTCACAACGATATAATGAATTATATCCCGATGTAGAAATCAGGTGGCGAAAACGAAGCTTGCAAGAATTCGCCGATTTCCCCATTGAAAAACTGGCGCCGCAATTTGACTTATTGATCATTGACCATCCATGGGTGGGCTGCGCGGCTGCGGGCCAGTCTGTACTACCACTTAATGAATGTCTGCCTGAAGAGTACCTGGATGATCAGCTGAATAATTCAACAGGTTGCTCTCACCTGAGTTATGAATACAATAATAAACAATGGGCGCTGGCCATTGATGCAGCTACTCCCGCTGCCAGTTACCGCAAAGATCTGCTTGAGAAAAATGGAGTGAAATTACCAATGGTATGGAGTGATGTTTTGGAATTGGCGAGGGCGGGCAAAGTTGCGGTGCCGGCCATTCCCATCGACTTGCTAATGAATTTTTACAGCTTTTGCATCGCGCATGGTAAAGAACCTTTCCATGATCAACACGAAGTAATCGATCGTGAAACAGGCATTCAGTCTATTGAAACAATGAAAGAATTGTACTCGCATGTCGATATCCGAATGTTCGGATACAATCCTATCGCGGTGGCAGAACTGATGAGTCAGTCGGACGATTACTGGTATTGTCCCTTTGCTTATTGTTATTCTAATTATTCAAGAACAGGTTTCGGAAAACACCTGCTACACTATTCTGATGTTGTGGCATTTGATGATAACCGGCTCCGTACAACGATTGGAGGAACAGGGTTGGCCGTGTCGGCGCACAGCCAATATAAAGACGCAGCTATCGACTTCACTGCATGGATCGCTTCGGAGTCAATTCAACGTACATTATATGTACAGAATGGAGGACAACCGGGTCACCGATCCGCATGGATGGATGAGGAAGCCAATCAACTGACCCATGGTTTTTTTACCAATATCCTGCCCGTACTTGAAAATGCGTATATGCGTCCGAGGTATAATGGATACCTGGATTTCCAGGACCGGGCAGGCCTGCCCTTGCAACGATGCCTGATGGAAGATGGCGATCCTTTGAAAGCATTAATCGAAATGAATAGTATATATCAGCAAAGCCTGGTTCATAAAACACAAATTGCAGCTGTATGACGGATTTACCCTTAAAGGGATTATTGGTACTGGAATTCAGTCAGTATTTATCAGGCCCATCAGCCGGGTTGCGACTGGCCGACCTCGGAGCCCGCGTAATAAAAATTGAGCGTGCTGATTCTGGCGACGCAGGACGAAGATTGCCTATTAAAAACCTTTGGGCTGACGAAAGCACGCTTTTATTTCATACCATCAATCGAAATAAGAAAGTTTTACAGCAGATCTGAAAAACCCGCAAAACCTTGCGGTTATTAAAAAACTGATTGGTATTGCTGATGTGCTTGTTCATAATTTCCGCCCCGCGGTTATGCCGAAAATAGGATTGGATTACGAATCAGTAAAAGCAATTAACCCCCGTATCATTTATGCGGAAATATCTGGCTATGGAAAAAAAGGGCCATGGAAAAATAAACCGGGGCAGGATCTGTTACTTCAGTCAATGACCGGACTTACCTATACCACGGGTAGTGGAAATAATGGTCCCGTTCCTTTTGGGATAGCTGTCGGCGATATTTTATCCGGAGCTCAATTAGTACAAGGAATCATTGGCGCCCTTATCCGGAGACAAAAAAGCGGCACAGGCGCCCTGATCGAAATTAGCCTGATGGAATCCTTGCTCGATTTCCAGTTTGAATTGCTGACTACCTATTTCGTCAACCATCGCCAGCCACAGCGGAGTAATATTAATAATGGCCATCCATTGCTCGGCGCTCCCTACGGTGTATATAAAACAACAGATGGATACATTGCCCTGGCCATGATGGATATTCATGAACTTGCCGAAGCTATCGATTGTAATGAATTGAAAAATGGTCATGCTGAAAATATATTTGTTCGGAGGGACATCGTCAAAGCAACGATAGCCCGTCATTTGGAAAACCAGTCTTCTTCTTATTGGATATCGCGACTTCATGAATATGATCTTTGGGCAATGGAAGTGTATGACTGGGAAAAAATGAGTGATCATGAAGCCTATAAGTGTTTACAAATGGAACAGATGGTGGATGTAGAAGGCCAAAAAATTATAACCACTCGTTGTCCCATAAGAATAAACGGTGAACGAATGTACTCGGATAAGCCCGCGCCCAAACTTGGCGAACACAATGAAAGTATTTTGCTTGAACTAAGAAAGCGGGATACAAAGCGAAACGGGGAAAATGATATACTATGAAATTATTGAAAGACATATTGGTAGTTGATTTCAGTCAGTTCTTATCGGGACCTTCGGCGTCTTTACGCCTGGCTGATATGGGAGCACAAGTGATCAAAATCGAAAAACCAATCACCGGTGATATTTGCCGGCAATTATATGTATCTGATGTCATGCTTGGGGGAGAATCAACCATCTTTCACGCTATTAACCGGAATAAGCAGAGTTATGCTGCTGATCTCAAAAATGAAGAAGATATGGAAATGGTAAAGCAACTGTTGACGAAGGCAGATATCATGATGCATAATTTCAGACCCGGAGTAATGGATCGTCTTGGACTGGATTTTGAAACTGTCAAAAAAATTAATCCGGGAATTATTTATGCGGAGATTAATGGATATGGTTCAGAAGGGCCATGGACCGAGCTTCCTGGACAGGATCTTCTTTTACAGGCTGCATCGGGGCTTGCATGGCTCAGCAATAACAGCAATGAAAATCCTACACCAATGGGAGTAGCCGTGGTAGATATTATGGCAGGCACTCATATCACACAGGGAATTCTCGCAGCTCTTTACAGAAAAGGCATAAGTGGTGAAGGAGCATTGATACAGGTCAGTATGTTTGAAAGTATTCTTGATTTTCAGTTTGAGGTGCTTACCTGTTTTTATAATGATGGCCGACAGTTACCCGTTCGCGGAGCAAATAATAGTGGACATGCTTATGTGGCTGCTCCTTATGGTATTTATAAAGCAAAAGATAATTACATTGCGTTAGCGATGACGCATATTGTGAAACTCGCGGAACTTCTGCAATGTGAGGCGTTAAAACAATTTACCAATCCGGATGATTGGTTTAACCGTAGGGATGAAATAAAACAGTTCTTAGCAGATCATCTTATTTCACATACTGCAGATCATTGGTTGAGCATTTTGGAAAGCGCAGATATCTGGTGCGCTCCTGTGCTGGATTATGATAGATTGATTAAAGAAGAAGGATATCGTGTGTTGAATATGGAAATAACAGTTACGACAAGTAATGGGTTATCTGTAAGAACCACTCGTTGCCCATTCAGGGTGGATGGTAAATTGTTAGCATCCACGAAGGGAGCTCCTTTACTGGGCGAACATAACGTCACAATAGAAAAACAGTTTGGCTTAATAAGGGAATTACAGCCTGAATCAAAAGCCGCTACGGGGTTGCCAAAATGAAGAAGATCGTTGACACACATATACATGCCTGGAATCTGGAACGAGCCGAATATCCGTGGTTGCAGGGTGATGATTCTATTCTTAACAGAACCTGGCGAATTGAGGAAATTGAAGAAGATAGAAAAGATGCCGGAATTGTTTCGGGAGTATTAGTGCAGGCAAGCAGCAATCTTGCAGATACCAACCTGATGCTGGATATAGCTTATGCTACCGATTGGATCAATGGGGTAGTTGGATGGCTACCTTTGACAAATGCTAAAGCCACCTGGCAATTACTGGAAGAAAGATTTTTGAATGAGAGATATTTCAAAGGAGTAAGGCACCAGATTCATGATGAGAAAGATCATGCATGGCTATTACAGCCAGATGTAATCGAAAGCTTGAAATTACTTGCTGATCATGCAATTCCCTATGATGTAGTCGGTATATCACCTGAACATATTGAAACAGTTTTAAAAGTTATAGAAAAGGTCCCGGAAATCAGAATGGTATTCGATCACCTGAACGGGCCACCGATACCTGCAGGTGAGAAGTTCGGTAGATGGGGCGACTTGATGCGGGAGGCTGCGCAGCACACGAATCTTTACGCAAAGATCTCCGGATTAGGAACGGCATCGGGCAATTTCAGAGACCGTACGGAAGAAAACATTAAACCTTATGTTGCATTTGCCTTGCAGCATTTTGGATCAGACCGTTGTTTTTGCGGTGGCGACTGGCCCGTCTCGATGTTGGTAGATAATTATTTTCAAACCTGGCAAACAACAAAGAATATAATCCGGGATTTATTGCCGGAAGCGGAACAAGAGAATGTGTTTTATTCCAATGCCATCCAATTTTACAATTTACAGCTCAGCTGATCAATGGAAGTAATCAACGGTGTTTTATTTCATGCAGTCGGCGCTTCCGGCGCTGCCCTTTGTTACACTCCTCAAAAAAGAGTAAGGGGGTGGAGCTGGCAAACATATTGGCTGGCACAAGCATTTGTTTGCTGGTTGATTTTGCCAATCGTTGTTGCATTTCTTACAATTCCCCATTTGTCAGTTGTACTGAAGGAAGCACCGGTTACTGCAATGCAAAAATCTTTTTTTCTGGGCATGGCATATGGCGTTGGCGGCACTGCTTTTGGCATAGCTATCCGTTATGTCGGTTTTTCTCTTACCTATGCAATAGCCGTTGGTATCAGTTGCGTGCTCGGCACTCTATTGCCACCATTGGTGAATGGCACATTAAGCGATGTGATGAAGAGCAGCGGAGCCGGTTATTTGGTGAGTGGTGTCACTATGGGTGCAATTGGAATTGCGATTTGTGGTATTGCAGGCAGGCATAAAGAAAAAGATCTGAAGGAAAACCAGCAGGGAGTAACATCATTTTCATTGGCAAAAGGATTGCCTTTATGTTTTTTGGCCGGCGTGTTATCGGCATTTTATGGCTTTTCGCTGGATCAGGGTCATCCGATTGCTGAAGTCGCAGCAAAATACGGGGCAGGAAATTACCAGGGTAACGTGGTGTACTTATTTTCAAACGG
>Ga0190274_10002586_pt1 | contig 10685 bp, 7 predicted proteins | sample Popmic531T_FD_133002 | JGI IMG/M metagenome (GOLD analysis project Ga0190274, IMG submission 133002) | Populus adjacent soil microbial communities from riparian zone of Yellowstone River, Montana, USA - 531 T | ecosystem: Environmental > Terrestrial > Soil > Riparian zone | place: USA: Montana...
AAGGGCGACTGCCGCCAAAGGTCGGAAGGTTACCGGTGGTCGGTAGATGACCCAGATGACTGGCATTGGCGCCAGCATCAAAAACATCACCGGATGCTGCAGATATATCGCGGCTGAAGTGATGCCCAGCGCCCACGCCAAGTAGCTTCCGCGCCTTCGAACGACCCACAGGACCGTGGCCCACACGAAGCATAGATAAAGGACCGGATTATAGAAATGACCGATGACGAATCCGTCCCAAAGCATCAGGCCGAGCTGCGAAACGGCAAATAGAGAAACCGCTGTTCGCGCGGCATTCAGGCCGAAGGCTTCGCGCGTAATGAGGAACAACACCGTGAGGCTCCCGAGAAAGCAGAGTGCCATCGCCGGCGTCTCGAAGAGACGGATGTCATCGAACAAAAGCATCCCTGGTACGAACCAGTACGCACCGCCGGGCGGCAAGAAGGAGGCGAGGCTCGACAGGTGGCCCGCGACTGGAATGCGACCGTGCGTCAAGAGTTGATCAGCGTTATCGATATACGGAAGATAGTCCGGCGTCACGACGGTGTGCCGCCAGCCCTGCCAGCCGATCGCGATGCCGAACGTGGCGACGACCGCCAGCAGTACAACATCCATCCGGGTCAAGGACCAGTGGATCCCGGGCGGGTGGGCGACGCGCCCGTTCATGCGCAGCGTCCGCAGCAGGCAACCGGCGAGGGCTGCTGCCGAGAGATAGGAAATCGACGGGAGGTCGGCCGAGGAACCACAGTCTCAGGTGTTAACTTATAGTGTCGGTGCGGGCGCGCACAATCTTTGGCCCAGACCCAAGGACCCCGCCTTTTGTCTGCTCCGAAACCGAGTGGACCTCGGCTTTGCGGAGTTGGCCACCTCCGGCTCACGGTCAACAGGCCGTTCGGTGACAGACGGTAGTCATTGGGCGCGGCGCATCTGACTTGAACGTGCGGGCGATGATCATTGGCCCTGATAGACTCGCGCTATATCTCGCGACCGTGAGCGGACGATGACGGTCTTGATAGCTGCCTATGATGACCAGCATTTCAACGCTGCGCGCCATTCTCCTGACCCTTGGTTGTCTCGTCGCGCTATCAGCATGCTGGAAGGGGAACCCTTATGGCACGACAGCCACGAACGAGACCCCTGCCACAACGGCCGCCGCACGATCGCCCATCGTCGCGTCTCCGGTCGTTCTCCCGGTGACTTACGGCGGCGGCTTTTACCCTCCCGAACGAGATTCTTCCGGACAGTCGTGGCGATGGATGGGGAAGGCCGGATCCGTGATTCTCGCGAACAACCGGCGCAACTCACGCCTCAGGATCTCGGCTGGCGCACCGGTAGACAATGCCGTGTTTCACTTGGACATGAACGGGGAGAAGCTCGACGAGGTCAGGCTCAAGGTGGGTAACTTCGAAAAGGTGTACGACATCCCTGCTGGGCGGCAAGGAGCATTCACGGCCTTCGATCTCCATCTGGTCATGAGCGCAACCGTCTTCGGCGAGGCCGACGGACGCCAGCTTGGCCTTCGGGTATTCGACATCTCCTGGTCGGCAGATTAAGTTCGAGATACCAGTCACCGGCAGAGGTTGCGCCGGGAGTGGTGACTTCGAACCGCACTGGCCCTCGGCATGACTGAACACTTCTGCACGTACTTCGATCATCGTTACCTGCCCAAGGGCCTGACGATGTGGCGATCGTTGAAATCCCACAGGCCCTCGTCGGTCCTCCACGTCCTCTGCCTCAGCGAAGCCTGTCACGCCATTCTTGCATCGCTCCGGCTCCCTGATGTCCATTTGTATCCGTTGGCCAACCTCGAGAAAGCCGACCCCGCGCTGCTCCAGGCACGCGCCAACCGCAGTCTCATTGAGTACTACTTCACACTGACACCGTGTCTGCCGCTTCACATTCTGGAAACCCATCCCTCCGTACTCCGAATCACCTACCTGGACGCCGATCTGTTCTTCATGTCGGACCCGCAGTCCATTCTTGACGAGATGGACGGGGCGTCCATCGCCGTGATCGAACATCGTTTCCCCGCCGAGCTCGCCCACCTCGAGCAATACGGCCGCTTCAACGTTGGATGGCTGACGTTTCGCAACGATGCCACAGGGCTTGCCTGCCTGCGCGTGTGGCGCGATCAGTGCCTCGAATGGTGCTTCGACCGGCTGGAGGACGGCCGGTTCGCCGAACAGAAGTATCTCGATCAATGGCCGTCGCGGTTCGAGCACGTCACGATCGTCCAACACCGGGGCGCCAATGTCGCTCCCTGGAACCTGAACACATTCGAACTCTCAATGACGGGCAATCAGGTATCCGTCGGCGGACAGCCTCTCATCTTCTTTCATGCGCATGGTTTCAAACCGAGGAGCCCAGGCGGGCCGCCTGAGTGGAACCTTGAGACGTACCGCGTGACGCCAACACCACTCTTGTCAACGAACATCTTCGCGCCGTACGAGGACGAGATCGTCAAGGTCACGACGGAACTGGCGGCTCCGCTCGCGCTGGCGCTGAGTACCGACTATCAATCACGAGACGCCTCGGCTCGCTTGGAGGAGTTGCGTGGGCGGCTTGCCCTGCTGGCCCGGCAGCTCGCCACGAGTGAAGAGGACAGAACCGCCAGGCTGGACACGATTCAGTCACTGGATATGCAGCTCAAGGCCAGTGAGACAGATCGAGCGGCTCGCCTCGGCGTCATTCAATCATTGGATGCGCAGCTCAAAGCCAGTGAGACGGATCGGGCCGAACGTCTACGGGTCATTCAGGCCCTCCAGGCACAGTTAGCGCAGGCCGAAGCGGCGGAAGCGAACCGCCCGGCACAGCTTGCGTCACTCGAGGCACAGCTGGCGGGCAGTCTGACCGATCTCGCTCGAGCGCGCGGCGAACTGGAGCTGACTCGCACGCAGGTAGTGGATCTGAAGAACAGCCGCAGTTGGCGCTGGACCGCCTGGCTCAGACGGCTTGGAGGCAGTTCGTCGGGGCTCTGACGCCTCTTTCGACCTCGAGCTAGCTGCAGATGTGGTGCTCGGAGAACAGGTTGGTCGCCTCAACCAGGAATGCGTGGTGACGATCCGATCGGTCCTCGCCTTGCGGGGAGAACACGAACTCCAGCACGGAAACGGTCCGGCCCCCAAGAGCGACTTCCACCCGCTCGCGCACACCCTCGCCCAGGCACTTGGTCTCGACCGTCTGCCCGTCGATGACGACTTCAACCTTCTGTGAAACCGGAGCCACGCCTTCCAGGTAACCCACCGATCCCAGATCATGCTTCGGGTGGCTGATCCGGAGCCGCCGAGCCGCCCGGTTGTCGGGAGTGAAACCATTCACCTGGGTGGACGTCGGCTCCGAGCCGGGAAACTGCGCTGGAGGCGCTCCTCGCATCGCGCGATGAAGCCTGCTCTTCAGCCTCCTGATCGCTCGCGAAGCGTCGTCGGTCAAGTCACGCTTGCGGTTGACCAGGTGAAAGTGCAGGTGCCCGAGCCTCACGTAGTTACAGCCACTGAGGCGTGAGAGCAGGGCAAGCCACCGGCCGCGTTCGTTCAGAACGTGGTGCCAGTACCCGATGAAGTAGTCCAAGCCAATGTACCGGTTGTGGCGCCAGCACGTCGCAAACAGCTCGCGGTAGATCTTTCCGCGCGCGGACAAGGTCTTGGTCTCGGGATAGCGGCGTGAATTGGCGAGTGGAGTGCTGACAAAGTCTATTCGCACGCCAGCATTCGCGGCGCGCAGCCAGTAGTCATAGTCCATGACGTAGTGGAGCGATTCGTCGAACTCCCCGACCACATCCGCGAGTGAGCGTCGCCAGAACGTAGCGGGCTGGCACACGATGCACTCTTCGGCGAGCCGCTGCTTGGAATACGGTTCGGTTTTGTACTCACCGGTGATCTGATCGTGTTGATCGATGTAGAAGGCCTTGCCGTAAAGCAGAGCTACGTCACGATGCTCGGTGAGGTAATCGACCACGGTCCTCACGGCATCCGGCAGAAGGACGTCGTCCGAATTCAGGTAGGCCAGAATGCATCCCCGGGCACGCCGCATGCCTTTGTTGATTGCGTGCGTCTGACCTTTGTCCGGCTCTGAGACCCACTGAATCCGTTCTCCATACTCCTTCAGGATCGCGACGGAATCATCCGAGGAGCTGCCGTCCATCACGATGAGCTCGATGTTGGGATATGACTGCGAAAGGACGCTCTCGATCGTCCGGCGCAGGTAGACGCCCTGGTTGTACGAAGGTGTCACGATGCTCACAAGGGGCTGCGAGGATTCGGCAACGCTTCGGGACTTGGCACCCTGAGGGCCTGACGGCGCCGGTCCACCCGTCGGCGACAGGCTGCGGCGAAGGCCTTGTCTTTCAGCCACACGCTGACAGGCAGCCATCAAATTTGCCGCGGATGCCGCCCAGGTGTAGCAGCCCAGCCGGGCGCGGCCCCGCTCGATAAGACGGTTCCGCAACCCCGGTTCGCGCGTGAGTTGATGCATGAGCGATGCGATGGCGCGCGGATCTGTCGGGTCGCACATCAGCACTGCGTCCCCTCCGACCTCGGGCAGACTCGTCGTGTTGCTGCAGAGCACAGGGGTTCCGGCATCAAAGGCCTCCAGAAGAGGCATGCCGAAGCCTTCGTACAGCGAAAAGTACGTGAGGGCCAGCGCCCGCTCGAGCAGCGCGCGCAACAAACGCGGCCGGACGAACCCAAGGTGGCGGACTGGTAGGTCGGCGCACCGGCTACGCAATGCGGACCAGCCCTCCGGGTGTCCTGTCAGAACGAGCTCGTGGTCGCCCTGCGCGTCCTGCATGAAGGCACGGAAACCCTCGATCAGACCGGCGTGGTTCTTGTGAGGCCATGTGTTCGCCGGGAAAACGAAGTACGGCCGGGTAGGCAACGTCGCCAGTTCCGCCGCCGTGCACTCGGCATGACCAACCTGATGGTCCTCCTGCAGGGCAGGCGGCATCAGAAAGACATCGGTGCAGCGGATGTGGGGCGACTCCAGGATGGTGCGCCGTGAGAATCCCGAGATCGTCCCAATGGCCCCGGCGCCTCCCAGAGCCTTGGTGAACGCAGCGCGGCGTCCTCGCAGGATCTCGTCCGAAAAGAACTCGGGGTGGCGCTCGTGCTGCATGTCCGGAATCTGGAATATCTGCCGTTCCAGCGGGAATGCACGCGTGTCCTCGCCCGGATAGCCTCTGAAGAGAACGTCAACGCCGGTCTGTTTACACAGCCGGTCGACCTCGGCCCAGTAGTCGTCCAGTGGAAGCGTATGTTCGGTCACACGCGCTCCCTCGGGAATCCTCAAGAGTCCCCGGTTGAACACGGTGCAGAAGATCTGAAAGCTGTCACCAGAATCGATTCGAAAAGCATGCTCGAGCACGCCCTTCAGCAGTTGCGCCACGCCACCGGAGGGCCCCATGACGACATGACGCAGCTCGATGCCGATAACCATCGCGCTACTGGTCGTCCCTCAATGGAAACCCGTCCGGCCGGGCGCCGAATCTTTCAAACTCCCGCGACGTCGTAGCCCAGAGATCGACGAGCCGTTTTGTAAAGTCGGTTGAAAAGAGTTCCGGATGATCGTTCGCGTGCTTGAGCAATTCATCGAACAGGTAGCAAAGAGCTCCGGGTGTCATCGAAAGACCTGTGTGCCGGTGCGAGATCCGTCGGAGTTCCTCAATCCGATCGAACGATCCTGTTGAGGTCTTCGTGCTCGCGTACTCGCGAGACGCCGATAGTTTGGCCTGAATGGGCACCGGCCGTCCGCATGTGGCGAGACGCATCCAAAGATCGGAGTCCATTCCGTAATGGAGTGTTTCATCCAGACTGCCGATCGCCTCGAGACGGCGGCGGCTGATGAAGGCCGAGGGCTGAAGGATGTAGTTCAGACCTTTCAGCAGCGCCTGCTCGCTGAAACGAACGACTCCATCAGGGAAGAATCCCGCCTTGGTCGCCCCCATCTCGTCCACGCGCACGCCGTCGCCAAAATAGAATGGCGCGTCCGCGTTCTTCGTGTACGCATCGCCCACCGCCCGAAAAGCTCCCGGCAGAAAGTAGTCGTCGGCATTCAGCCAGCACACGAGGTCTCCGGTTGCCCGCTCGAGCCCTTTGTTGATCGCGTGGCTCTGACCGCTGTCCGGCTCGCTCACCCAATAGGCGAGTCGATGAGCGTGGCTGGTAATGATGCTCACGCTCGAATCGGTGGAGCCACCGTCGATGATGAGGTACTCCACGTTCGGGTAGTCCTGATTCAGCACTGAGGCGATGCACTGAGGGAGGAATCTCGCCATGTTCCGGCACGGCGTGACTACCGAGATTAACGGGCCCATCTGACTCAGTCGGGCCATGATAGAACATCCGCAACCGTAAGGTCCCGATGTCGCAGTCGCCACTGGTCGCAATCGTTACGCCTTCGCTCAATGCCGCTGCCTTCATCGAACGAACGATCGGCAGCGTGCTCCAGCAGGACTATCCCCACATCGAGTACCTGGTCATGGACGGCGGGTCGAGCGATGCCACACTCGAGATTCTCGGGAGATTCGAAGGCCGCCTGCAGTACGTCTCCGGACCTGACGGCGGTCAGGCCGCAGCCGTCAACCGCGGCTTTGCTCAGACCCGCGGGGAGATTCTCGCATTCGTCAACGCCGACGACACGCTGCTGCCTGGCGCCGTCACGACGGCCGTACACACTTTTGCAAACCGTCCTGATGTCAGCGTCGTGTATGGCAATGGTGTGTACATCGACGAGAACGACGCACCTGTCGTCCCCTACCCTGTCGAGCCGTTCGACGTCGAAAACCTGGCGCGCCGATGCTTCATCTGTCAGCCCGCCGCTTTCTTCCGCCGCGAGGCCTTTCTCGCCGTCGGCGGGCTGGACCCCGCACTTCGCTTTGCGCTCGACTACGACCTGTGGATCCGCATGGCGCGCCACTCTCCCCCATTGACGATGGTCCAGATCGATCAACGCCTGGCGGCCCTGCGCCTCCACGGCCGCGCCAAGACAATGAGCGAGATGGGTCCAGCCCTGCGCGAAGCTATCAGCGTACTGCAGCGTCACTACGGCTACGTCCCCTACAACTGGCTCTACGGGTACGGACATCACCACCTCACCGGACAGTCGCTGGCCGTCGACAAGCCTCGCCCGTCACTTGCGAGCGCGTGCTATTCGATGGCCATGGGCGCCCGCTACAACTGGCGCCATCCACTGCGGTTTTGCCGGGACATTGTCACCACCGCGAGACAAGGGCTCGCGTGACAGATCCGACGGTCACCATCGTCACGCCGTCCTATAACCAGGGCGAATTCATCCGCGCGACGATTGAGAGCGTCCTTTCGCAGGAGTACCCGCACCTCGAATACATCGTCATGGACGGAGGATCAACTGACGGCACAGCGGCCATTGCCGCCGAGTACGCCGGGCGCCTCACCTGGGTGAGCGAGAAGGACCGAGGTCAGTCTCACGCCATCAACAAGGGTTTCAAGATGGCGAAGGGCGACATCGTGGCCTGGCTGAACTCGGATGACATCCTGCTGCCGGGCGCCGTGACCCGCGCCGTCCGTGCGTTCGAACAAGCGCCCGGCACCGGCGCGATCTATGGCGAAGGCTATCTGATGGATCGCGAGGGGCAGGTCACCGGCCGCTTTCCGGCGACCGAGCCGTTCAACCTGTGGCGCCTTGCGCACGTCCGAGACTATGTGCTCCAGCAGTCGACGTTCTTCCGGCGATCGGCCGTCGAGGAAGTGGGATGGTTGGACGAACACCTTCACTACGCCCTGGATTGGGACCTGCTGATCCGGCTCGGACTGAAATTCGGACTGCACTACATTCCGGAGTCTCTCGGCGTTCTGCGCGAGTATCCGGACGCCAAGACCTTCTCGGGCGGCGACAAGCGGATCGAGGAAATCCGGCGCGTCCTTCAACGCCACACTGGACTGAAACGGGCGCCGGGTTACCGGGCCTACGGCCTCGACACACTGCAGCGCCGGTGGCGCGCAAAGCTCGTGAACAATGTGCCGCAATGGCTTCGACCGGCCGGAGCCGCCCTGTATCTGCCCGTGTATGTCGCAACCACGCTTGTCATCATGCGCAATCTGCGAGACCAGGGGCTGTACACCGAAGGGTGGGCATCGGATCGATTGAAATGGATGCTGCCCGAGGGCAGCGGTGAGATCGTTGTGCGAGGCCGTCTTCCCGATCACATCGCGCTTCGAGGCGCGATACTTTCAGCGTCAGCAGGCGGCCGGCAACTTGGACGGTGGCCACTCACGGCTGGAGATTTCGAAGTCCGCTTTTCCGGACCCGATCGGAAGCGGCCCTTCTCATTCGAGCTGCACTGCTCCCGATATCGGCGGGCGTGGACAGGCATCGGAGCCCTCGGCAAAGTGACCTTCCAACTCCAGTCGGCAACATGGGCCCGCTAAGATAGCGCCATCCTCGAGATGGTCTTCAGCTCCCTGACCTTCCTGTTTGCCTTTCTTCCGCCCGTTGTCGTGTGCTTTTTCGCCCTGCCCCCTCGTGCTCGCACCCCGTTTCTCGTCGTTGTCAGCTGGCTCTTCTACGCGTGGGGTGAAAAAGAGATCGTCCTGTTCCTCGTGGCGACAACGGTCGTCAACTGGGCCCTGGCGCTCTGGCTCGAACGCGCCCAGTCCGACCGTCGCAAGCTGATCCTGGCGGTCGCGGCCGTCGCCAACATCGGTGCGCTCCTGTTCTTCAAGTACACGAACTTCTTCATCCAGAACGTCAACGAGATCCTCAGCGTAGCCGGCGTCGCCCCTCTGCAGGTGCCTCTGGTGCACCTCCCGATTGGCGTCTCATTTGTGACGTTCGAGGCGCTGTCGTACGTCATCGACGTTTACAGGCGGGATCTGTCCGCAGCCCGCAATCCCCTGCACGTAGCGTTCTACATCTCGTTCTTCCCTCATCTGATTGCCGGACCGATTCTTCGCTACCGCGACATTGCCGGTCCGCTCGCGGGGCCAGCCGTCACGTTGAGCGAATTCGATCGCGGGGTCTCGCGATTCATCTCCGGCCTTGCCAAGAAAGTGCTGCTGGCCAACACGCTCGGCCACGTCGCGGATCAGATCTTCGCGCTCGGACCAGCGCAGTTAGGCACGTCTGTCGCCTGGCTTGGCAGTGTCGCCTACGCGTTTCAAATCTATTTTGACTTCTCCGGTTACTCGGACATGGCGATTGGACTGGGACACATGTTCGGATTCACGCTGCCCGAGAACTTCCGACAGCCCTATACCGCGCAATCAATCCAGGAGTTCTGGCGGCGCTGGCACATCTCGCTGTCCTCGTGGTTCCGTGACTACCTCTTCCGCCCGCTGGGCGGAAGCCGGCTCGGCGCCGCGCGGACCTACTGCAACCTTCTGATCGTGTTTCTTCTCTGCGGCCTGTGGCACGGCGCGAAGTGGAACTTCGTCGCCTGGGGCCTCTTTCACGGCGCATTTCTAGTAATGGAACGGACGCCACTCGGCCGACTTTTCACGCGTGCGCCGCGACCGGCGCGCCACGCCTACACGATCCTCGTGGTGCTGATCGGATGGGTGTTCTTTCGTGCAGACACGCTCGGCCAGGCACTTCGGTACTTGCGCGCGATGGCAGGTCTTGGGTACCCAGCCAGCGTCCGGGCCGTCGACTTTGTCACTCTAGAACTCGTCATCACGATGAGCGTGGCCGCCATGCTTGCGACCGTACCGTGGAACGAACGGCTGAAACTGGCACGCCTTGGAGTGGTCAGGCCGCTGGCCGAGCTATCGACAGTTGCCGTCCAGCTTGCGCTGCTGGCACTTTCGATTCTGTACCTCGCGGCGGGCACGTATAACCCCTTCATCTACTTCCGATTCTGATGGATACGATTCGCGTGCTGAGAGTCCTGGGGTTCGCCGCGATGCTCGCCCTTCCCTTGGTCACGAGGGAAGGTGGACGCGCTGCGCTTGGAAGCGAACAGCGCCGACGGCTGCCCCGGCCGTCACTTCCCGTCGAGGGCCGGCAGTTCCCGGAGAAGTTCGACGCCTACTTCCAGGACAATTTCGGTTTTCGCGATCGGCTTATCCGCTGGCACCACCTGCTGAAGTTCAAGTACCTGCGCGAGTCGCCGGTGGAAAACGTGATCGTCGGGACTGGAAACTGGCTGTTCTTTGCCGGGATCGGCGACGGCCTCGACATCCGTGACTTCGCGGGCCGCTTTCCGCTCAACGCCTCGCAGATCGAAAGGTGGCTGCAGCATCAGGAGCGCCGCCGCAAGGACTACGAGGGCATGGGCATCCGGTACCTGATTGCCCTTGTTCCCAACAAGCAGTCGGTCTACCCAAAACATGTGCCGCTTCGCTACGGCTCGCACGCCCCCGGTGTGCTTGATTCAGTACTCAGACAAGCCGAGAAATATCCGCAGCTCGACTTCCTCGATCTGCGCCCGGCTCTGGCGGCTCATCGCAATGAGCGTGTGTTCTACCTCGCGGACACACACTGGAACGCCAATGGCGCCTTCTACTCCGCCGCGGCGATCGTCGAACACCTCCGCAACAGGGTTCCCAACGTCCGCCCGATACAACGGGAGGATTACTCGGTCACGGAGAGCCCCATCGACAGCGGTGACCTGGCCAGGATGATGGGCCTGGGGCTCCCATTCGACGACGTCGCGTACGCATTTCGACGCAACGAGGGCGGGTCAAGGCAAGTTGAAAGAGACGATCTTCATACCA
>Ga0190274_10002587_pt1 | contig 10685 bp, 10 predicted proteins | sample Popmic531T_FD_133002 | JGI IMG/M metagenome (GOLD analysis project Ga0190274, IMG submission 133002) | Populus adjacent soil microbial communities from riparian zone of Yellowstone River, Montana, USA - 531 T | ecosystem: Environmental > Terrestrial > Soil > Riparian zone | place: USA: Montana...
AGGTATACCACCAAGCCCGCGCGGTGCACCGCAAATCGATGTGACCTTCGAAGTTGACGCTAACGGCATTGTTTCTGTATCGGCGCTGGACAAAGCCACGGGACGTGAGCAGCAGATGCGAATCACCCCGACGTCGGGTCTGGCGCCCGATGAAATCCAGCAATTGATAAAGGAAGCAGAAGTATTTTCGGAAGCTGACAAGGGCGCGAAAGAGATTGTAGTTTTGCGAAACAAGCTCGAGTCTCTGCTCCGTAACACCCAGAAGTCATTTTCCAAGTTTGGCGAACTGCTTTCTGCAAACGATAGAGATATAGCGAGCCGAGTCTTTGGTGAAGCTGAAGTAGCCACCAAAGCCGAGACCCGTGAAGAAATTGATAAAGCCCTGACCGCGCTCGAGCGAGTTGCTGGAGACCTTACGTCCGCGATGATGAATCCAACACCTGAAACCACAACACCGGCCGAAGCGGATGCCAGTCCCCCGAGTGAGTTTACAAAATTTTAGCCAGTCAATTACTAGCAAGACAAACTATTAGAACGAGAGGTTTTGGAAAGTCTGGATGAGCAAAAGAGACTATTACGAGGTGCTCGAAGTTAACCGCACCGCCACAGAACAGGAACTAAAAAGCGCCTATCGCCGGCTGGCAATTCGTTTTCATCCCGATAAGAATCCGGGAGACGCCAGCGCCGAAGAGAAATTCAAAGAAGCTGCGGAAGCCTACGGTGTATTGGCGGATGCTAATCAGCGCCAGCGGTATGATCGGTTTGGGCATGCAGGGGTTTCGAGTGGGGCCGGTCAGAGCTGGGGAGCGCCGGGATTTGGCGGCATTGAGGATATCCTCGGCGACCTGTTTGGATTTGGAGATGTTTTCGGGGCTGGCCGGGCCGGTGCGAATCGTTCGGCGGCCCAGCGCGGCGCCGATTTGCGCTACGATCTGGAGATTACTCTCGAAGAAGCATACAGCGGGATAACTGCGCAGTTGCGCATTCCGCGGCTGGAAACCTGCGAGACTTGCAAAGGAAACGGCGCGGCTGCGGGTACCCACCCTGAAAACTGCAACAATTGTGGTGGCACAGGTCAGGTACGTTATCAACAAGGCTTCTTTTCGGTTGCTCGAACTTGTCAGGCATGTCGCGGCGCTGGTCGCGTTGTCAAGAATCCGTGCGCGGATTGCGGCGGAGCGGGACGCATCGAGCGAGAGAAGCAGATGGAAGTCAGGATTCCCGCGGGCGTCGAGACAGGTTCGCGATTGCGCGTTCAGGGTGAAGGAGAATCTGGCACTCAAGGTGGACCCTCAGGCGACCTGTATGTGGTTATTCATCTCGCCGAGCACGAACGATTTGAGCGGCAGGGCAGCAATCTATACGCATCGTTGCCGATAACCTTTGCGCAAGCAGCATTAGGCTCGGATGTTTTTGTGGGGACTATCGAGGGAGAAGAGAAAATCAAGGTCCCCCATGGCACTCAGACGGGCACCGTGTTTCGCATCAAGGGCAAGGGCATGCCGGTACTGGGCGGACGCGGACGGGGCGATTTGTTTGTGTCGGTTAGCGTCGTTACTCCAACTTCGCTGACACGGGAACAAAGAAAGCTTCTCGAGCAGCTAGCGGTCGTCGAGAATAAGGATCTGGAAGATAAGGGTCTGGTCGACAAGGTCCGCGATATTTTTGGATAGGTGGGGGCATCCTGCCTGCAAGGAGCGGCGAGAGCCGCGCAGGATTTTCTTTTCTAGTTCTAGAACCAAGCATCCGTCGCCATTAACCCAACCAGAAGCTGTTGCCTTCGCCCCAAGCGGGGCGAGATGTTTATAGCACCGTTGGTTTATCATTCTCTTCGCTCCTTTAGTAGCGAAACAGGCACACATTTCGCTCCTCTGGAGCGAAGCGTAACGTTTAGGAATCGCGCGTTCTATAAACATTTGGCTCCTATCGGAGCCAGGAATCGATGTTTAAGCCTTCAGATTTTCCGCTCTAATTCTTTCGCCACCGAGCACAATTATTTCGACGCGGGGTACAATTCCCACGGAGCACAACATGAAGTATTTCCCCCAATTTCGTTTTTCCCTCCTCCTTTTTGTAACTCTTCTAATCGCCGGTTCTTCCGCTTACGCCCAGGACAGCATGCAGCGCTGGCAGAGTTTTGATTTCTCAAAAGCCACTCTGAAGGCTGCTGAGGCTGCCGCGATGCCGTTAGAAGACCTGAAGCTCTTGCGCGGGATCGTTTTCGGCCGGCACGGACGCGTATTTAAGGACGCCGAGATTCGTCTCTACCTGGAAGCTCAGGACTGGTACAAGGCTAAACCCGACTTCAGTAATTCAATGCTCAATAACACTGAGCGTCGAAACCTCGACATCATTCGGGTTGCCGAAGCCAGCAAGCACACGACCGTGCAGCCGGGGGATATGCGCTACTGGGTGACGCGTCCGCTCACCGCACGAAAACTCGGCACGCACAGCGGCGCCGAATGGCGGGTGCTGCGCGCCGAAGTCGAAGCAATCCACGGCAAACGTTTCGAAGAACCCTGGCTTCAGCAATACTTTGACGAGCGCTATTGGTATCAGGCGAGTGATAAGTACGACGCCAGGACCCTTTCCGCAAACGAGCAGAGAAACTTAGAAACGATTGCCATGGCGCAGAAGAAGTCGCGCAAGGTAGCGTTAGCTCCCGGCGATATGGAGTTGTTTGAGGACAAGTTAATCGCCCCACAGATGCTGCACGGTTTGAGTCTCAACGAGTTGCGTCTGCTGCGGAATGAGGTCTACGCGCGTCATGGGCGCCAGTTTCAAGCCCCGTGGCTCTCGCAGTATTTCTTCGGCCAATCCTGGTATCAGCCTAACGAGAACTTTAAGGATGAGCAATTAACCGGAGCGGACAAGACAAACGTGGAAACGATTGTCGCCTTCGAGACCAAAATCCATGACAACCTTGGGCGCCAGGCTATAACGCGAACTCTGCTCGAGGGGTTATTTGTTGAAGACGCAGTCAAGATGCGTCAGGAGATTTTTGCCCGGCGCGGCAAGGTATTCAAAGAACCCTGGTTTCAGAAATACTTTGAAAGTTTTGCCTGGTATAAGGCCAACCCCGACTTTACCGACACTCAGTTGACTGCGTTGGAGAAACGCAACGTCGCGACCATTGCCGCCTATGAGAAAAAGGCGGTGAGCGCGATGAGCGTCATCGAAGGTTGATAAGGCCAACTTCGGTCTCGCGTGTCGAGACTAGCAAACAGAAGGCAGGAAGCAGTAGGCAGAAAGAATTCAGAGGCGAACGACAGCGATTGTTGTTCGCCTCTTTTGCTTACGAGTCAGCAGGTGCGTAATGCCAGCGCCTGTCCGACACACTTCAGTTTGTCGATGTCGTTGGTTGGACACTACCGGGTTTCTATGAAGGATCTCTAACTGAGGTCCACCCATAATTCGTGCGGGCAAGGTTCCCACGACGACAAACTGAAGTGTGTCGGACATTATCGCTTAGAGTCTGTAACGGACCTTTGCTTTACGCAGCGCGTCATCTTCGTTGTCAACATTCTGTAAACGCAACGTTACATCAGCGTTGAGATCGAAACCTGCCCGCTCTCCCGCTTGTAGCTTCACCGTACCTGCTGCCGCAATCATTGCTGCGTTGTCGGTCGAGAGATGCCGCGAAGGAAAGTAAGCCGGAATTCCTAAACGCGTCGCGGCTTCTTGCGAGGCATCTCGCAAGGCTTGATTGCATGCAACTCCGCCAGCCACGATCAATGTCTTCGGCGTGTAGTCTGACGCGACGCGTTCTGTGGTTCCGACCAGTGAGCGTACAACTACACTCTGGAAACTGGCCGCGAGATCCTTAATGGCTTGCGAAGGTTCCTCGCCATTTGCCACCGGCTGCAATCCGCTCTCGCGTACGTGTTTGGTGACCGCCGTTTTCAGTCCGCTAAAACTAAAATCAGGTGAGCCATCTCCCATCCTGGGTAGGGAGAATTTGACGGCCTTCGGATTACCTTCGCGGGCCAACTTCTCGATAATTGGTCCGCCGGGGTAACTGAGCCCCAGCATCTTGGCAACCTTGTCGAAGGCCTCGCCAGCGGCATCGTCCCGCGTACGGGCGATGACCTTGTATTTACCAGGCGCCGGCACGAAAAACAGATTGCTGTGGCCGCCCGAGACAATCAGGGCCAACGCCGGATACTCAACCGGAGGGTTTCCGAAGGCGACGGAATAGACATGGCCCTCGATGTGATTCACACCTACCAGGGGCTTCTTTAGCGCAAACGCCATAGCCTTGGCATAAGACACACCAACCAACAACGATCCCACCAGACCGGGACCGATCGTTACCGCGATTCCGTCAATCTCGTTGGGTTTAATGCCGGACTGCGTGAAGGCTTCTTCGACAATTGGAACTATCTTGTCGAGGTGCTCGCGTGAGGCAATTTCGGGGACCACCCCGCCAAAGCGTTTGTGCGTTTCCACCTGCGACGCAATGACTGATGACAGGATTTCACGACCATCTCGCACAATTGCAGCGGCAGTTTCGTCACACGAGGTTTCGATCCCAAGAACAAGCATGCGAGGATTCTAACAACGAGAGAACGATCCACGAAATCACACGAAATATCGCGAAGTCACACAAACCCGGCTCGCTACCTCGGGGCTAACTCATTACCTGGCGAAAAGCCGAGACAAAGATTTCCATTTGAGGCTTCGTCCCAATCGTGACTCGCATAAAATTAGGCAGGGCAGGGAAGACACGGCCTACTTCAACATTTCGCCCGCGCAGAGCGGAACTCACTGGTCTCACTTCGCGGCGGAGATCAATCATCATGAAGTTTGCATGCGACGGAATCCATTTGTAGCCCAGCTTCTCCAATTCAGAGTAGCAAAACTTCCTGACATCGCTATTGAGCCGCCGGCCTTGTTCCACTTGCGCAGTATCCTGAAGGCTAGCTGTTGCGGCGACGAGTGCCATGATATTCATATTGTTCCACGCTTGTTGCGAGCGCATTCGCCAAAGTAGCTCCTGCTGTCCGACGCAATATCCGCAACGCAATCCCGCCATGCCGTAAATTTTCGAAAACGTTCGCGCAACGATCAGATTTGGATACTGCTTGACCAGGGGGATCACGCTCTCGTAGTCAGCAGATTCAACGTAGTGATGATAAGCCTCATCGATAAGCACGATCGTTTGACTTGGCACTTTCGCGAGAAACGCGCGGATTTGATCTCGGGGTGTGATACTCGCGGTCGGATTATTGGGATTGCAGATGGCGACCAGGCCGGCGCCGTTTGCCGCGGCTAACATTTTGGGTAGATCGTGAGCATAGTCGGGCGTCAAGTCTATTTTGACCACCTCGGCCTGTGAAGGTCGTGCATAAGACGTCAGGGCTTCGAAGGTTGGATTGCCAATCACAAGCTTTTTGCCGGTGGCCGTGAAGGCTGCGGTAGCCAACTTCAATATTTCACTCGATCCGTTACCCAGAAGGATCTGCCCGGCCGCCACGCCATGCATTTTCACCAGAGCATCAACCAGAGGTTCCTCATGTTCGCCGGGATAACGCCACGAGAGATTGAACGCATCTGTCATGGCCTTCAAGGCCATTTGCGACGGACCGTAGACGTTTTCATTTGAACTGAGACGCACGACCCCGGCGGCATCGGAAGCCTCGTTAACCCGTCGCAACACCGGCGCCGCCAGGGATTCTGATGGCCTTAGTGCCGCAAAAGCAGCGCCCGCGCCGAGCACGCCGGCGAAACTGCGTCGAGAAATTTGGTGTGATGCTTTCATTGTTTGTCTCCAATCGGCTTCAGACCATTTAGAGTCCTTTGGTGAGATTTCGTGTGATTTTGTGGATGGTATGCCCGGATTGTCGAAGAGAACGATCCACTAAATCACACGAAATCTCTCCAAAGAACACTGACAATTCATTCGGCCAGCTGATAAAAGCTGAGCGCGGAATCACCCTGCCTTAGTATCCGACTGCGGATTATACTCCCCGCCGAGTCGAGTAACTGATTCTTGTAATAGTGTTCGACAATTAACAAGCCATTCCCGGATAACAGCCTGGATCTGTGAGCGCCAAATGTCTCGATAATCGCAAGGTAGTCGTCGGCGTATGGCGGGTCAAAGTAGACGACATCCCAGGGGTGAATGCTGTCAGGCTTTTTTCCAAGTCGACGTCGCAGGAAGTCATGCCCATCGGATTGGACTATTTCACTCTGAGCTTGCTCAATGCGACACAGATCAAGATTGGATTTGATCAATGCGCACATCTTTCGCGACTGATCGACGAATGTGACGTGGCTGGCGTTACGCGAAAGCGCTTCAATGCCGACGGCTCCTGAACCTGCGCAAAGATCCAGGAAACGTGTGCCTGCGATTCTGGGGGCGATAACGTTGAAAAGCGTTTCGCGGAGACGATCAGAAGTTGGCCGCACCTCCAATGAAGGCGGGCCCTTCAGGGTTCGGCCACGAAATTTTCCAGCGATTATTCGCATTCGTCGACTCGGGCAGCACGGAGAGACTATCCGCAGATTACGCCGATAATAAGAACTCGGGCGGACCGTCTGCTTCAAACTTCTCTTTGAATCTGCGGAATCAGCTTAATCTGTGGATGTTCGTTTTATCCCACTGCCGCCAGGCCGAAGCGCGAGTCATCTTTGACCCGTTGAATCATCTTCAAGGTTTCCGCGGACTTCTCGCCTTTGGCAAGATAAAATTCCGCCTCGTTACGAGCACCTTCAAGGAATTGCTGATCGCGCACCAAATTGGCCACGCGAAACTCCGGCAGTCCCGATTGTCTGGTTCCCAAAAGCTCGCCCGGGCCCCGTATCTCCAGGTCTTTTTCCGCAATCACAAAGCCGTCGTTGGTTTTGGCCATGATGCCTAATCGCTCGTTAGCGACTGCAGTCTTCTTATCCGATGTAAGTAGCACACAATAGCTTTTCTCAGCGCCGCGGCCCACGCGACCGCGCAGTTGATGGAGTTGGGACAGACCAAATCTTTCCGCATGTTCTACGACCATCACGGAGGCGTTGGGAACGTCGACCCCCACCTCAATCACGGTCGTCGAAACGAGAATGTCGATTTCTCCAGCTACAAACCGTCGCATCACGTCTTCCTTGTCGGCAGTCTTCATTTTCCCGTGAATCAGGCCGACTGAAAACTTAGGGAACACTGTGTCTCGAAGATATTCAAATCTCTGGGTGGCGTTTTTTAGATCAATCTTCTCGGATTCTTCGACGAGCGGATAGACGACATAAACCTGACGTCCGGCGCGTACTTCACGCGAAATCAGTTTCTTTGCATCGATTCGCTGTTCTTCGCCCAGTACCTGGGTTTCAATTGGTGTTCGCCCCGGTGGCATTTGGTCAATCACGGAGACATCAAGGTCTCCGTAGATTGTCATAGTCAGCGAACGCGGGATGGGCGTCGCGGTCATCACCAGCACGTCTGGGTTGAGACCGCGTGCGCGCAGCTCAGCGCGTTGCATGACCCCAAAGCGATGCTGCTCGTCAATGACAGCTAACCCGAGATTCTTGAATGAGACGGCCTCCTGGATGATCGCATGCGTTCCGATGCAGGCATGTATCTCGCCCGCCGCGAGCTCCGATTGCAGTATTCTTTTATCCGCTGCTCGCAATGAACCGGTCAGAAGTTCGACGCGAAACGGGCTCTTTGCGAGCAGACGTTTGATGTTACGCGCATGTTGTTCGGCCAGGATCTCCGTGGGCGCCATCAATGCCGTCTGATAGCCGCTTTCCATTGTGGCCAACATCGAAATCAACGCCACGATGGTCTTGCCACTACCTACATCACCCTGGAGAAGTCGGTTCATGGGGGCGTCTGACTTCAGATCGCGGAAGATTTCCTTCACCACGCGCCTCTGTGCCTCCGTCAACTTGAAAGGAAGCACCGACGCGATGCGCAGTTTGGTGGCTTGATCAATCTTAATGGCAGTGCCTTTAGGCTCCTTTATTCGCCGCCCACGCTTCAAACCGATCGCCAGCGCAACCCAAAAGAGATCTTCGAAAATCAGCCGCAGGTGGGCCGGACTCCTTGACTGGTGGTAGGGCCCCAGGTCGGCGTTTTCGGGAGGGAAGTGAATCTCGCGCAAGGCTTCGGAACGTGCGATTAATTTTCTCCGTTGGCGCAGATCTTCCGGGAGAGTTTCCGGAATAGCTGAATCGGGCAGAAGCGCGAGCGCAGCATGCAGAATCTCGCGAAGCCGTTTTGAACTGAAGTCGCCGAGTTTCCGATAGATCGGCACGCGTCGTCCGACATGAATGGCGGCGAGTGCCGGATCGCCGCTATCCGGAGTCTCCAATCCGATTACGTCGGCGTTGGTCTTGTTCTCATCAGGCGTAGGAGTGACCTGGGCAGTAACAGGCGCAACTACTTCGTTCGAAGAAGGCAGCATCTCAAGTTCTTCGGCGGGCTTGTTTAATCGCAAAGAATAAGTCGCGCGCCGCTTGTCCCAGTCCCATTGCCCGAACGTCATGAACCGAGCCCCACGGGTGAAACGCTTTTTATAGTAGTCCACGATGTCGTACGCGTGGCTCCCCGAGACGAACCACCAGACGACTACGTCCTGATGACTTCTGTCGGGATCGTTTGCAACCACTTCGAAAATGAAGAGCCGAGAACGCCCGAAAGATCGCTTGTTGCGAACTTCATAGCCGCCGGCGTTTTTCACCACCAGCTCGAGCGAAGCTTCGGTTCCGGCGGTAAGGTCGCGAATCCGTGCCGGATGCGAGCGATCTTCATACCGCATTGGCAAATAATTCAGCAGGTCCTCGACGGTAGCCGTCTCATCCCCCTTCTTAGCGGTTGGGTGGCGGAGAGCGTGTGCCAGCTTTTGCGATAAGTGTTGACCCAGACGGGCAAGCCGGTATTTATGAAGCTCGTGAATGGGAGTGCTGAGGCTGAATGGGGGCGCCATTGAGCGCGATCATAGCATAGCGAATTGCAGACCCAGGACGAGTGTTTGAAGACTTCGAGCGAACTGGTTATGCTTCATTTCGAGTATGGGACACGTGCGCAGGCATCTTTGCCTGGTTGACGCAATATGACCGTGGGGGGATAGACAGGTGATGAACCGGCTGGAATCCTTGCCTGAGAGGAAGCTGAGAGAAGCCATTGAGAACGGCGAGTTTGACGACTTACCTGGTAAGGGCGAGCCGATTGATCTTAGGGAGAACCCTTTTGAAGATCCTGATTTGAGAGTCGTGCATCGTCTTTTGCGCAATGCGGGTTTCGCCCCGGCCTGGATAGAGGAACGAAAAGATATCGATGCAGAGCTGGCAGTGGCGCAAAAAACTCTCTCCCGATCGTGGCTACTGTTTGGCGAAGGCGGAATGGCTCCGTCTGAAGCGGAATGGGAACGCTGCCTGAAAGAGTTTAGGGAGACGGCAAGCGAACTTAATCAGCGAGTCAAGATTTACAATCTCAAGGCACCGGCAGTTGTTTTTCATCGCCGGCAAATCGACGCTGACAAGATCGTCGAGACTGTAAAGAGTAAAGCAAACTGTTAGTTTGCTGCCATTGGCGCATCGAAATCCTGAAGAACGTAACAAGTCCCAACCGACACAACGCAAACTAACAGTTTGCTTTACATAACGTGACTTCTGAAAACGAACTTACAGAAAAAACGCGCCAGCAGCTTGTGAGTGTGCGCCAGGTCTTGCTGCGTTTACACAAGACACTGCTGGAATTCGAACGCGAGTCTTATGAACGCGTCGAAGGAAGAATCACGAACAGCTATCAGTTCTTGCAGCTGGTGATGAGCGATCCGTGGTTTGCCTGGCTAAGGCAGTTGTCGGAGCTGATCGTAGAGATGGATGAATTATTGGCCGCCCGCGAGCCGGTCAGTGAAAGCACGGCAATCGCTCTAATGGAGCAGTCGAGAATTCTTCTTACTCCAACTGAGTCAGGCAGCGAATTTCAGAAAAAGTACTTTGCAGCGATCCAGCAATCGCCGGAGGTGGTAGTGGCGCACTCGGAGTTTGCCACAGTGCTTGGTCCGGCCAGATTGTCCAAAAAAATCCACTAACTGGAGCGCCCAGGGATAGAAGCAGGAAGAGTATAGGACCTATATGTCCTATAGGCCCTATTCCGGATCTTTTCTGCCGTTGCTTAGGTGGCCGTGGCGTCAACCTTGACACAATGCTGTTCGAAGGCATTGATGAGGTCACCAGCCACTTGTGAGGCGTCTCGGCCTTCAATCTGACGTCGCTCCATCATGTAAACCAGCTTCCCGTCTTTCAGCAGTGCAATGGAGGGCGACGATGGTTGGTAACCAGTGAAATAGCTTCGGGCTTTTTCGGTGGCTTCAATATCGGCGCCGGCGAACACAGTTGCGACCTTGTCGGGGCGGACGCTATGTTGCAAAGCGCGAGCGATGCCTGGGCGTGCCTTTCCAGCCGCACATCCACAAATCGAGTTTACAACCACCATTACGGTGCCTTCGGAATTGTCCAGAGTTTTCTCGACATCCGCAGGCGTTCTCAACTCTTCAACTCCAATCCTGGTCAGTTCCTCTCGCATTGGGTGAATCATCAATTCTGAATATGGCATACGTCTCTCCTTCAGTTTCTTCAGTTCGTAGAGTTATGCGTTTGATTGTAACACGGCATGCTGTCTGAGATGCTGTGCGCGACATGACATCGAGAGACTGAAACCAGCCTCGGCGCCTACCTTGGCATTTCACTCA
>Ga0190274_10002588_pt1 | contig 10683 bp, 5 predicted proteins | sample Popmic531T_FD_133002 | JGI IMG/M metagenome (GOLD analysis project Ga0190274, IMG submission 133002) | Populus adjacent soil microbial communities from riparian zone of Yellowstone River, Montana, USA - 531 T | ecosystem: Environmental > Terrestrial > Soil > Riparian zone | place: USA: Montana...
GCGGAATGGGTATTTGTTGAACGGTTTTAAGGGTATAAACAGCCATAGAACAGACAGTCAGTTATTTTCCATTAACTTGTTATCATAACCGGTAATCACATAAAAAGTTCGAAGCTACATGTCAGTCAATAAAGAAAGATTAGAAAAAAAATTCGCGGAAGAGTTTGGCCGGTTAAATAAAGAACAAAGGAGGGCCGTAGAGACGATCGAAGGTCCTGTCATGGTCATCGCCGGACCCGGAACCGGCAAAACACAAATATTAGCCAGCCGGATCGGCAAGATTTTACTCGATACGGATGCATTCCCGGAAAATATTCTTTGCCTTACGTATACAGATGCAGGTGTGGTGGCCATGCGAAAACGGTTATTGCAATTCATCGGTCCGGATGCCTATAAAGTAAACATCTATACATTTCATGCTTTTTGCAATGAAGTGATCCAGGAAAATCTTTCCTTATTTGAAAAGACAGCACTGGATCCTATCTCGGACCTGGAGCGAATTGAACTCTTTAAACAACTGATCGATTCTTTTCCAAAAAATAATCCGCTGAAACGTTATCGCGGCGATGTCTATTACGAGATCAGCAACCTGCAATCATTGTTCAGTACGATGAAACGGGAAGGCTGGACACCAGGTTTTATCAATCTGAAAATTGATGCGTACTTAAGTGATCTTCCAACAAGGGAAGAATTTGTTTACAAAAGAAAACACAAAGAGTTTCAACCCGGTGACCTGAAGAAAGAAAAGCTGGACGAACAAATTGAAAAGATGGACAAGTTACGGGCCGCTGTCAATGAGTTTGATGGGTATCAGCAGTTGATGCGCAAACGTAACCGCTATGATTTTGATGACATGATCAATTGGGTAATCAAAGCCTTCGAAGAAAACAAGAACCTCCTCGCCAATTACCAGGAAAAATATCTATACATACTTGTCGATGAGTACCAGGATACAAGTGGAACTCAAAACCGGATCGTTGATTTACTGATCAATTATTGGGATAAACCAAATGTATTTGTAGTAGGCGATGACGATCAGAGCATTTACCGGTTCCAGGGAGCTAACGTGACCAACATGCTGACTTTTGCCGATAGTTATAAGGATAGCCTGCTCACCGTAGTGCTGACTGACAATTATCGTTCTACCCAACCGATACTGGACGTTTCCAAAACATTAATCAATCGCAATAAAGAAAGACTGGTAACACAATTATCGGGTTTGAGCAAAGACCTTCTTTCAGCCAATCTACGGATCAATCAACTAAAACATAACCCTGTCATTACCGAATACGAAAACCAGCAACAGGAAATGATCGGGATAACCTTGCAACTGCAGGAACTTCTCAGCAAGGGCATTGTACCCGGAAAAATCGGTGTCATCTATAAGGAAAATAAGTACGGGGAGGAACTCACCAAATACTGCAAGCAATTGAAGATACCGGTATTCAGCAAACGCAAACTCAATATTCTTGAAATTCCATTGGCTAAAAAGATCATTCATTTACTTCGTTACCTCGCCGCGGAACATGACACGCCGTATGGTGGCGATGAACTTCTTTTCGAGCTACTTCACTTTGATTGGTTTGATATACCACCCATCGAAATTGCCAGGCTGAGCATTGAAGTAGCTGATAGAAAGTTTGGTGAAAGCAAAACTTCTATGCGTCTTTTGCTGATTGAAAAAGCAAATACACCCCCAAAAGATCTTTTCAGCGTCTCCCTTCACGAAGGATTGAGGACAGCCAGCTATTTTTTAGAACAATTAATCAAAGACGTCCCGAACGTTACCCTGCAGGCTTTGTTTGAAAACATCATTCGCAAAGCAGGGGTGTTAAGTCATATCGTGCAAAGCAGTGATAAGATCTGGCTGATGCAGGTTCTGAGTGGACTGTTCGATTTTATAAAAGATGAAACACACAGGCAGCCTTTGCTTTCACTCCAGCAACTGGTAGATATTCTCGACCTGATGGAAAGGGAAGATATACCGCTACCCCTGGTAGAAGTAAGTGGCAGCGACAAGGGCGTAAATCTAATGACGGCACATGGCTCTAAAGGACTTGAATTTGAATTTGTATTCTTTGCCGGGTGCAATGCCTCCTCCTGGGAAAAGAAACGTAAACCGGGTGGCGGATATAGCTTACCGGATACAATGTTCTCTTCGCAACCAAAGCAAAAAGACGAAGAAGAGTTACGCCGTTTATTTTATGTTGCCCTCACAAGGGCAGAACAGCATCTTTTTATTTCGTACAGCAAATACAAACCGGATGGTAAAGAACTGGAACCATCGATGTTCATTGCTGAAATACAGGACCTGCACCCTGAACTAAGAACCGAAGCCGGCATCATTAAAACAGAAGATATATTTAATTTTTCTGTCTTGCAATTTACTGCAGCGTCTCCCGAGATTGAAAAGATGGAGGAAGAATTTATTGGTCGATTGCTCGAGAAATTTTCGATGAATGTAACAGCGCTGAACAATTATTTGAAATGCCCACTGGAATTTTATTTCAAAAATTTGGTTCGAATTCCGTCACCAAAAAATGAAGCCACTGAATTTGGATCTTCGGTTCATTACGCCCTGGAACAACTATTTCGAAAAATGCAGGAAAGTGGTAAAGAGCAGTTTTCATCCAAAGAGGTGTTTATTGCGGACTTTGAATGGTATATGCACCGACATCGCGAAAGTTTTACCAAAGAACAATTTGAAAGAAGATTGGAATACGGGGAGGAGGTATTGAGTAATTATTACGATAAATACATTCATCAAGTCAACAAGATAGTTGCCATTGAACGCAACATCCGGAACGTCGTTGTAAATGGTGTGCCGCTAAAAGGGAAATTAGATAAACTGGAATTTGACGGCAAAACTGTAAATGTAGTCGATTACAAGACTGGAGATCCTGACAAGGCTATTCCTAAATTAAAGGGTCCGCATGAGAAAGATCCCAATGGTGGAGATTACTGGCGGCAGGCCGTTTTCTATAAGATACTGGTTGACAATTATTCAGCCAAAGACTGGAAAGTAGCCAGTACTGAATTCGATTTTATCGAACCGGATAAAAAGAAAATTTACCGGAAAGAAAAAGTGGTCATCAGTCCCGCCGATATTACTACCGTGACCAACCAAATAACATCGACCTGGCAAAAAATACATGAACGGGATTTTTATACCGGCTGCGGCAAGGAAGACTGCCATTGGTGTGATTTTGTAAAATCCAATAACCTCGCCGTGGCATTGCATGAAGTGGAAGAAGAGTCAGAGTCCGAATCATGATTGAAGGTTTAACGGATCCTGAGGATATGTTTGCCCCGAAACCGCTTAAGTTTGCGAATTCATTATGAACAAACCAGCCCTGATAAAAATAATTTTCCCTTTTTTCCTGTTGATCATTTTAATCCAGCAAATCACGGTGTTGCCCGGATGCGCCAATATCATTCCCCCGGAAGGCGGGCCAAGGGACAGCTTGCCACCTGTTTTACGCCGGTCCACCCCAGCGGATTCGTCCCGCAATTTCGGCGACAACAAGATCACTCTCACCTTTGATGAATATGTGAACGCCGATAACTATTTGCAGGAGATGATCGTATCGCCTGTCCCCGCGAATATGCCTACCGTTACGCGTAAACTGAATGTGGTAACTGTCAAACTTCGCGACACGCTGGAGCCTAATACTACCTACACCGTCAATTTTGGCAGCTCCATCAAAGATGTGAATGAAGGAAACTCTATGAAGAATTTCACTTACCTCTTTTCAACGGGCCCTTATATTGACTCACTCGAGTTTACCGGTAATGTACTATTGGCAGAAACAGGGCTACTGGACACCACACTTACTGTCCTGCTTCATAAAACCAATATTGATTCAGCTTTGATAAAAGAAAAACCCAGGTATGTGACCAAATTAGACGGCCGGGGCAATTTTCGTTTCAAGAATCTGCCCCCCGGTACATTTTATGCCTATGCCCTGAAAGATGAAGGTGGCAGTTATCGCTACATGAGTAAAACACAGTTGTTCGCCTTCTCCGACTCCGCAGTGATTGTGGGTAGCAAGACTCAACCTCTCACGTTGTATGCTTATGCAGGTAAAGAAACTACGCTACCACCTAAACCCGCTGCTGAAACGCGAAATACGAAACAAGCCGACAAGCGTTTAAAATTTTCAATGAATCTCAGTGGTGGCAGGCAGGACCTGCTGGATAGTTTCATCATGGTATTTGAAAGCAAACTGAAGGTTTTTGATACTTCTAAACTCCACTTTTCTACGGACACTACTTTTATTCCATTGACAGACTATCGCTGGGAACTTGACAGTATAAAGAAAAAAGCATCACTAAACTATCCCTGGCAGGAAAATGTGCTGTATAACCTGGTACTTGAAAAAGATTTTGCGACAGACACCTTTGGATACCAATTGTTAAAAGCCGATACGATCAGTTTTAAAGCTAAAGAGAAAAGAGAATACGGAAAACTGACCCTACGTTTCCGCAACCTCGATCTTTCTCAAAACCCTGTATTGTACTTTGTTCAGAACAACGATGTCAAAAAAATCTTCCCATTGAGTTCAACCAATTTTTCACAGGCTCTCTTTATCCCCGGCGATTATACCTTAAGGATATTGAACGACAGCAATCAAAATGGCATGTGGGATCCCGGGGTTTTTTTTGGAAAACGCCAGCAACCTGAACTCGTCAAACCGGTACACCGCTCGCTCGATATCAGGGCCGACCGGGATAATTCATTTGATATTGATGTGACCGCTCCTCCTCCAAAAGAAAAGGATATCAAGCCAACCAACCCCTCCAATCGCGGAGTAAGGCCCAACAACAATACGCGACCCATAAACCGTTCAATTAATTAAAGAAAACCTGCTCTTATTACGACAGTCATCTGACCCGTCTTAATGAAAGCACTCTTATCTTTGTGCCATGCAGTTTTCATCATCCTTATTGGAGAATGCGGTTAACGAATTTGCCAAACTTCCCGGCATCGGCAAGAAAACAGCCTTGCGCCTGGTGCTGCATTTATTGAAACAACAGGTTAATGATGTACAGCATTTTGGCGAGATCGTTGCCAGGATGCGAAGCGAGATAAAATTTTGTCAACGCTGTTTTAATGTGGCTGATGCGGATATCTGTTCAATTTGTGCTAATTCACTTCGTAAACAGGAAACCATTTGCGTGGTAGAAACCATTCGTGACGTCATCGCTATTGAAAGTACCCAACAATTCAATGGCACTTACCATGTTTTAGGTGGTGTTATTTCTCCCCTGGATGGCATCGGGCCTGATCAGCTTACTATCGAGTCCCTTATCAACCGGATTCAGAAAGAACAGATCGAGGAACTGATCTTTGCCCTCAATCCTAACATACAGGGCGATACGACCATTTATTATATTCAAAAAAAACTTCAACCTTTCGATATCCGTATCACTACTATCGCCCGCGGAATTGCTTTTGGCGGTGAGCTGGAATATGCTGATGAAATGACCCTGGCCCGCAGCCTTCAGAACCGGTTGCCGGTAGAGAAATATGTGACCAACCGATAGCCCATCAATACTTTTTTATTAAACTTACTTGTCTTAGCTTTGCCGCTCAACAGGTGGATTTGTTTATTGTACGGCCTGTCTAAAGAACTGAACTAATAAACGCCAAGAAACTCCCCTTTTTTAGTTTCCCAACGTTTTGATAGTTCCAAAAAACAATTTTGTCGCCAGCGGCATTAATATTTGTCAGCTGCCGTTGCATTGGCGATAGCTTTTGGGAGCATCAATTGAATCCCGAAAACGTTCGGGGACAAGTGGGCAAGGTTGAAATGTTAACATTAAAAGTTATTTTATGGATATCCGGAAAGAATTAGACAAACGCATCCTGGTCATTGATGGTGCCATGGGCACCATGATCCAACGTCATAAACTTACGGAAGCTGATTACCGGGGCGATCGCTTTAAAGATTGGCACAAAGATCTTAAGGGCAACAATGACCTTTTGAGTATTACCCGGCCCGGCATCATCATAGGCATACACAAACAATACCTGGAAGCCGGTGCTGATATCATTGAGACCAATACCTTCAGCAGCACCAGTATTGCACAGGCCGATTATGATATGCAGGCACTTGCATATGAATTAAACCTGGCATCAGCGAAGTGTGCAAGACAGGCCATTGATGAATTTCTCTCATCGCCGGCAGGGCAAAATCGTGGCGGCGTATTTGTCGCAGGTGCTATCGGACCGCTTAATAAAACGCTTTCTCTTTCGCCTGATGTCAACAATCCCGGATTTCGTGCTGTGAGTTTTGACGAAGTTGTAATCGCCTATTATGAACAGGTCAAGGGGCTGGTGGAAGGTGGTGTCGATACCCTTTTAATAGAGACGATTTTTGATACCCTGAATGCGAAGGCTGCGATTTTCGCCATCAAGAAATATTTCCGGGACACCCAACAACCGGAATTGCCCATAATGATCAGTGGTACCATCACCGATGCTTCCGGCAGAACCTTAAGCGGGCAAACCCTGGAAGCTTTTTATACCTCTGTCATGCATGCCAAGCCCTTAAGCGTAGGTCTCAATTGTGCATTAGGCGCTAAGGAAATGCGGCCGCATATTGAAGAGCTATCCCAAATAGCTTCCAGTTATGTATCGGCATACCCTAACGCAGGTTTGCCGAATGCCATGGGTGAATATGATGAACAACCGGAACAGACCGCTCATTTCTTAGAGGACTGGGCCAATGAAGGGTTTGTCAATATTGTAGGTGGTTGCTGCGGCACGACGCCCGACCATGTCCGGCATATTGCCGAAAATGTGAAAAATATAAAGCCGAGGCAGCTGCCCGTGTTAGAAGAGACTTATTAAAAATTAACCACCAAGGCAGCAAGACACACTAAGTATGTTCAAGCCTCTTTCCGATAAAGAAGAATTCCTTGCAATCCGTGTCGGTGGCATTTTAATGGTCCATTCATGAAAGATGGAATAAAAAGAATTATACTTTAAACCTTTGTGCCGCTTTGTGCTTTTGTGACCTGGTGGTTCAATAAATATAAAAATGAACAGGATCAAACCATATTTACGTCTTTCAGGCCTCGAACCACTGGTAGTTCGTCCAGAAACCAATTTTGTCAATATTGGCGAACGAACCAATGTAACAGGGTCAAAGAAATTTGCCCGTCTTATCAGGGATAACCAATACGAAGAGGCATTAAGTGTAGCGAGGCAACAGGTGGAGAACGGCGCACAGGTATTGGACGTAAACATGGATGATGCCTTATTAGATGGCGTACAGGCCATGACCACCTTCATCAACCTGGTACAGAGTGAACCAGACATTGCAAAGATCCCGATCATGCTGGATAGCTCTAAATTCCAGATCATTGAGGCGGGGTTAAAATGTGTACAGGGAAAATGCATCGTGAACTCTATCTCCATGAAAGAAGGAGAGGAAAAATTTATTGAGCAAGCGATCATTTGCCAGAGCTATGGAGCTTCTGTCATTGTGATGGCTTTTGATGAAAAAGGACAGGCTGATACCAAGGAGCGGAAAGTAGAGATTTGCCATAGGGCCTATAAAATATTGACTGAACAGGTTGGCTACGATCCACAGGATATTATTTTCGATCCGAACATCTTTGCTATCGCAACCGGGCTGGAGGAACATAATAACTATGGTGTTGATTTTATTGAAGCCACCGCTGAGATAAAAAAATTGATGCCACTGACCAAAGTGAGTGGGGGAGTCAGCAACCTCTCATTTTCCTTCCGCGGCAATGAACATGTCCGCGAAGCGATGCATTCAGTTTTCCTTTTTTATGCCATTAAGGCTGGTATGGATATGGGGATTGTCAATGCAGGGCAGCTGGTCGTATATGATGAAATTGAACCGCAGTTAAGGGAAATGTGCGAAGATGTGATCCTGAACAGGAACAATGATAATAATGAAGCTACTGAGAAACTGATCTCTTTTGCCGAAACCGTAAAAGCCAAGGGCAAAGAAAACATAAAAGACGAAACCTGGAGAGCTACACCCGTTGAAGAACGGTTGAAACACTCATTGGTAAACGGTATTACAGATTACATTGATGCCGATACTGAAGAAGCAAGATTAAAATACCCCAAGCCGCTTGATGTGATAGAAGGGCCGCTGATGGATGGAATGAATGTGGTGGGTGATCTCTTTGGCGCGGGCAAAATGTTTTTGCCACAGGTAGTAAAAAGTGCCAGGGTGATGAAGAAAAGTGTAGCTGTTTTGACACCATATATAGAAGCGGAAAAAGAAGAACGTCGCCAGGCACATCTTGTAGCTGGTACTGTTAATGAAGAAGGCGCCGGGGCCGCCAAAATTTTGTTGGCCACCGTAAAAGGTGATGTTCATGATATCGGGAAAAACATTGTGGGAGTAGTGCTGGGTTGCAATGGCTATGATATTGTCGATCTTGGCGTGATGGTACCCACTGACAAAATCTTGGATACCGCTATTAAAGAAAATGCTGATATCATTGGATTAAGTGGTTTGATAACTCCTTCGCTGGATGAGATGGTACATGTGGCTCACGAAATGAAAAGAAGAGGAATGACACAACCTCTTTTGATCGGCGGGGCTACGACGTCGAGAATGCATACCGCGGTAAAAATTGCCCCTCAATACGACAATGGCGTGGTACACGTGCTGGATGCATCAAGAAGCGTGACCGTGGCCGGTTCTTTATTAAGTAACGAACAGAAGCCAGGCTTCCTGCAAACCATCAACGTTGAGTATACCAAACTCAAAGAGGATTTCAACAATAAAAAAACAACCAAAGAATATTTAGGATTTAAAGAAGCGCAAAAAAATCCTGCCAAAATTGATTGGTCCGGATATATTCCGCCGGTACCATTGTTCACCGGTACCAAAATCTTTGATGGTTATGATCTCGCAGAAATAAGAAAATATATCGACTGGCAACCTTTCTTTATCGCATGGGAAATGCATGGCAAATTCCCGCAGATATTAAGCGATGAAATAGTGGGCAAAGAGGCGACCAAATTATATAATGACGCCAACCTGCTATTGGATAAAATAGTGGCTGAAAAATGGCTCACTCCGAAAGGTGTAATTGGTTTCTGGGAAGCCACCGCGGTGGGAGCAGATACAATTGCCGTGAAGAGTGAAAACTCAGAAGTAAGATTGGAATCATTACGTCAACAAATTAAAAAAGCGGCCAATCAACCCAACCTGGCCTTGTCTGATTTTATTGCGCCGGCTGAAACGGGAAAAAAGGACCATATTGGAGCCTTCTCAGTAACCATGCAGGGAATAGAATCGCATATCAAAAAATTTGAAGTGGCCCTGGATGATTATAATAAGATCATGCTGCAGGCATTGACCGACCGCTTTGCAGAAGCATTTGCAGAACTTTTGCATAAAAAAGTGAGAAAAGAATATTGGGCCTATGAAAAAGAAGAAAATCTGACCAATGAACAACTGATCAAAGAGGAATATAAAGGTATTCGCCCGGCTCCGGGTTATCCAGCCTGCCCCGACCATACAGAAAAATACAAACTCTTCCATTTATTGGGTGGCGAGGATGCCACCGGTATCCATCTCACCGAATCACTGGCTATGTATCCCGCCGCCTCAGTTTGTGGCTGGTATTTTAGTCATCCGCAAAGCCAGTATTTTGGAGTAGGTAAAATACAAAGAGACCAGTTTGAGGATTACGTACAACGAAAAGGAATGAGCAAAGAAGATATGGAAAGATGGCTGAGACCTATCATGGAATAACGCAGCATTACTTTTCCCTTTACCAATTTACAATGTACCTGCTGCCATGCGTCACGGGGCTATTACGGCGAAATATGGCACTGAAATCTTGTCGACGTCTTTTAACGACTTAACAGGACAGGCAAGTTGCAAACTCAATCCATGATTCTATAAAGTCTCAACGCCAAAGTCCGGGAATAATCTTAGTTTTTACATCATCATTATTTCCCTTTGTGACCAATAGTAGCATTCTTAATACCGAATCAGCCATCCTTAAATCCATTGCCGGTGATTTTCCCCGGCATCCCCGACAATTGAACGGCTTATTGGAAGCGGATGCCGAAATTATCAGTCTTCCCGGAAAGAACGACGAGTGGCTGGTGGTAAAGACAGATGGCATCCATGAGGAAATAAAAGAGAAACTCTATGAGGATCCCTACCTGGTCGGCTGGATGACCGTGACCGCTCCCATCAGTGATATCGCTGCGGTAGGTGCCTGTCCGACAGGCATATTGCTTTCGCTGGTATTGCCCAAACACTATAGCAACGACTGGTTACAACGGTTTAAAGCAGGCATCAATGATGCTTGCAGCACCTACAATATCTATGTACTGGGTGGCGATACAAATTTCGATGATGTCTTTTCGGTAAGCGCAACGGCGGTTGCAACAATTAAATTTCAAAGGCCCTTATTGCGCACAGGAATGAAACCAGGGGATTCACTATATGCAACGGATCGCTTAGGCCTGGGTAATGCCTATGCCTATTACCGGCTTTTCGATCCGGCTATCCGTGTGGATTATCAACCGATAGCAAGGCTGAAAGAAAGCAAAACGATCAGCCAGTTTGCTTCTGCCTGTATGGATACCAGCGATGGATTATTTCCTGCTTTATCCGTGTTGTCAGAAATAAACGGGCTGGGATTTAAATTAATTACTCCGCTGCA
>Ga0190274_10002589_pt1 | contig 10683 bp, 10 predicted proteins | sample Popmic531T_FD_133002 | JGI IMG/M metagenome (GOLD analysis project Ga0190274, IMG submission 133002) | Populus adjacent soil microbial communities from riparian zone of Yellowstone River, Montana, USA - 531 T | ecosystem: Environmental > Terrestrial > Soil > Riparian zone | place: USA: Montana...
AGAATTGTCCTCAATCTCAATTTCGTCTAAACTTGAAAACAAATCATTGTTTAATCGAATCATTCCAAAATCAACAACACCAGTTGGTGTTGACACCCAACCTGCAACAATTATTTTACCATTTGCTTGTAAACAAACTTTACCTACCGAGTAACCTATGTTAACATTAGAGATTCCATTTAATCCAAAAGTGCTATCAATACTTCCATTAGAATTATAACGTACTGTTGCAAAACAATTGCAAGAAACATTACTTCCAGCAGCTAAAATTTTACCATCTGCTTGAATTAAAATAGACCTGCATTGACCTCCTGAAGAACCAATAGTTTTGATAATCCTCCCAGTTGTTCCAAACGTAGAGTCGGCTGAGCCATCAGAATTATACCTGGCAATTGCAAAACAATACTCCCCCTGAAACCATGAATATCCTCCCAGAACAATTTTTCCATCTGTTTGTAGTGCAATATCATACGGACGCGTTCCGGCAGCTGAATCGACAACAATTCCAGTATTATTAAATGAACTATCGAGTGTACCATTTGTATTGTATCTCGCTACAGTAAAACCTCCTGCTGAAGAGCCTGAAAATAAAATCTTGCCATCTGGTTGTAATATAATTTCGTCACCATTGTCAGCACTCCCGGAAATATCGGTGATTACAAAACCCATATTTCCAAAAGTGGTATCCAATGAACCATTTGAATCGTATCTAACCATTGCAAAGTCTGTTGGATTATTAGAACACCTCCCCCCGACAATTATTTGCCCATTTGATTGCAAAACTATTGAATTAGCCACAGCATATGAACTTAAACTTCCAAATGCTGTAGTGACTTTTCCACCAATACCAAATGTAGTATCAACAGTTCCATCTGAATTATATCTGACAGTTCCAAACCATTCTGTCATGTTAGTATATGTTTCCCCGGTTACCAGTATTTTACCATCCGGTTGAATTATAACAGCATTTGCAGCATCCAAATAATTGTTAATGCCTATCGTATCAATTCCATTAATTCCAAATGTTGAATCAATAGCTCCATCAATTGTATATCTGATAGTCATATAATTTGAGGCCAAAGAACCTGTATCTGTTACTCCCACTAAAATAATCTTATCGTCTGATTGAATCGCCATCGAATGAAGGTAATCGTATTTTTGAAAATTAGTTAAGACTTTGCCATTAATTCCAAAAGTGCTATCAATGATTCCTGCTTGCCCTGAGACAAAATAAATTTGCAAATGCAATAGCAGTAAAGTAACAGAAAAAATAGTTTTATAAGGTTTTCTCATGATTGTAGGTTCCATTTATAAGTTATAGTCAGTAATCTTTGTCCAGATTGCATTCAATTGGAATTGCTCATTCACTTTGTCTTATTATTTAACGCAAGATTTTCTTTTGATAGAATTCATGAAACCCAGATCATTTTATGCTTTACAAACTTCCACTTCTGACCCTTTTTCTCATAGTAATAATAAAAACCAGATCCACCGAATTCACTAAAATGAGAGCTGACATACAATCGGCACAAATTCATTTCATTATTAAATAAAGGAGTAGCTATAAAAAGAGAGTATTCCGCACTTGAGTCAGAGCTTGTCTCAACCCGTCCATATTCAGACTGCAAGTTAAAATGATCCCAATTCAGAAATCTGCCACAAGTATACAGAGCGTAAATCGAGTCAGGTTTACATTCTGCTATTGCTGTGTCGAATGGTATGCTAGTGCTACTTATTACGTATGACCGTTCAAAATACTTATCTGCCACTTTTAACTGAGCATTTACAATTTTTATAATGGCAATTGAATCACAGTTTACCTGTGCACTTGAAGTTAAAACGATTGGGAAAAACAATAAAATTAGCTTCAGATTATTCATAGTTGCTTTTAAGAGCAAGGAATGTTAAGATTACTTATTCTATTACAAAAGATAAAGCACCAATTGTTAGCTTTGTCCCATCATAGGCCTTACACTTTATATATTCAAAATAGAATTTGTCGTTCTGTAAAGAATTCTTAATTAAATCCTTCATCGAATCTGTCAATTCTCCGCCATTGTCATTTTTTAATTCTATCGGAGTTTGACCCTTTCTTACTCTTGTTAGTCTAAATGATGCAATTTGAAAAAGGGTATCATATGGAGAAATCAAGCTCAATTTAGCTGAACTCAATAAATCCTCCTTTTTGATTGCCCCTCCGCTTTTATGACCTATTCGAGCAGCATTTAATACAGTCTCCTCATTTGAAGTTTGCATTAAAGATAAATCTTGTGAAGCCAGCTGACTAGTCAACAATATTATAAAACATGCAAACAGCAGGTTTGAATATGCCTTTAAATTCTTTGACATTTTAGTGCAATTTAGGCCCAATCGTTACGTGAAGCATTTTGCCGGTTTGTATATACCTATCCTGGTTAATTAAAAACTGTTTTATTCAGATATTCAATCGCAACATTCTCAGCTTTTTTTCTTGATGCTTCTCCACCAATAAATATTTGATTATAATTATTTGAATCATCGACTGTTTCTTTGTTGTTCTGCATATCATACACTGCCCACCACCAATAATCTGCATCCATCCATTCAGCACGTAACATTAATCCTGCCCATTCGGATGTACAATCATCTGAAAGGTCTCCCTTCCATACAATAGGTAATTGTGATAATTTTCTTCTTTCCTCTAAAGTCATGTTTTGGGTTGCCAATGTGGCGAAATTCAGATGCAGGTTATTGAACAAATATAAAGTTTTGAAACGGAACGGCAAAATGGGAATTGTAGCTTTTTTTTCACAACGCACAAGGTCATTATTGTACTGTACGACCGATAATTATAAAACCCTTCTTAACTCAATAAAATCCTCAGAAATCGAAACCACCTTGTATTTGGTTCTTTTGTATCTTTTTGGGGTATCAGTCCAATAGTGCGATTGGTATTCGACAACCATTTTATTGTTTGCTACAACAATTGATTTCACATCATATAAAGTTTCTCCGACACGACACTCCAAATAATAAAAATACTGAAATTTTCCCTGATCATCGAAACAGATTCTTTCACCCCACCCTTTGGTGTCTGCTTTGCATGTCTTAGATAAAGCCTGCAATACTATATGTTTAGATCCGAACCAGGCGCTATCGATCCTCCAGTCATGCAGAGATAAAAATTCATAGCTTAACGTATCAACACCCTGGCCAGATGCTTTGGATATTGCAAATAGCATAACCAGTGAAAATAATACAATTATGAGGAATGCTTTCTTCGTCATTACAGTAAAAAATCTGATTACTCTATTTTTCTGGCCAAAACTACAAGGTCCCTGTCAATATCCTGCTCCGAATAATTTTCTAATGACAGAACGACTTCAAAGCCATTTTTATTGAGTAGTTCGTGGACTTCCCGGGTATCCAGACAACTATAATAAAAACTCTGGCCATACATTTCCCCTTGTTTCTCACCTTCCTTGTTTCCATGAGTGAATAACAAATATCCACCGGGATTGATCCATTGAGCCACTCTTGAATAAATTTCCCGTTGCCAATCAGCCGGAAAGTGGAAAAAGCTGTCAAAGGCTATAATTCCATCATATTTTTCGGTCGGTTCGAAATCGAAGAAATCGCATAAATAAAGATTTGCATTTGGAATTTTTCGCTCAACCGCCTTTTGCAGCATATTTTCCGCAATTTCAATTCCGGTGACGGAAAAACCCTTTTCAGATAAAAAACTCGTGATGGGAAAACCTGATCCGCATCCTATGTCGAGCACAGTGCCATTGGTTTTGATTTTAGAAGCAAAGTCGACAACCAGTTTGCTTAACGCAGAAACGTCTCTGTTCTCAGCCCATTGGTTGGCGATTTTATTGTAGGAGGATTTGTTTTGGTTCATTAATTCATATGAGCCTGGGCTTGTAGTTCTCCGGATAATTTCGCTCTTATGGTATCCGGTTTCTTTATTTTCACTGATTTAACAATTTTATCCATCAGGTCAATACACTTTTGTTCATCATGATAAATCATTCCACTAAATATTACACCACCATCCTCATTACCGGAAATCACCATGTATAAAACGCAATCTTTATTATCAACAATACTCCCTTCTTTTAAATGCAATATAATTCGCAATGTCTTGTTAGAATTTATTAAAATTTTCTTTTTGTCAATTTCCTGGACAGATAGTATTCCATTAGAATTTTTCAATGTTTCAATCATAGTTTCACATATATTATCCAGCATAGCTGAATCCTGGATTCTTGGCAATTGAACAATTGTAAAAATATTTGCCTGTTTGAATTTGTAATACTCGTCTTCAATAAAATTATATTGACCCAAAAGAAAGTCCACAAAATGATAATCGACACTAGCAGTGTCAATTTCAAACCTGGCTGCTTCAAGTGGATTCAAATTAAAAGAAGCCTGGAAATAGGTGTTTTTTACAATTTCAAAAATCTTATCATCAAAAGAATGAGTGACAGGAAAAGTGGCCATAATTCTGTTTTCAACTGTACTATCACCAAAAACAAAGTATAACCAATATGCATTGCCTTGTTTGAACTTCGCAAACATGCCGTTAAAATTATTAATAGTGAATTTCTTAGTAGAAATCAATTCAGAGTCTTTGCTGTTCATATAATTAACACTATCAGCATTAAAAGAAGCTAAGAAATTGGCCGGAGTCGATAAGTAGCATATATACACAGAATCGGAGTTTATGAGATAAGCATCCGGTATATATTTAAATCCTTCAATTTCTTTAACAAACAGTTTTGTCCCTCTAATTCTGAAATGATTATCTGTCAATTCTGTTTTTATGACATCAGGAAATTCATTGGAATTACAAGACAGAATCATCAAGAGGGTCATGAAACCCGAAATCTGTGAGAGTATGTTCTTTGGGAATAGCATTCAGCAGTATATTTTCAAAGAAATGTTAACTTAATGGACTCTGTATTTTTATTGATTATGTTATGGTTTGAATTGACCAGGTTTAATATTACAAACAAATCGAAAAATATAGAATTTATTGTCAACATTGCCTTCAGGCAGCACTTTATAATTTTCAACAATCAAAGGCTGTTTCTGACTATTTTCTCCAATAATAATAAAGGGCATTAAACCCAAAGAATCTTTTTCAGGACCTTCCAACCCAATAAAATCAGCCAACTTCAATTCTTTTTGTCCATTCAATTTATAGATATCAATCAAAGAAACATCTTGAGAATGACTGCCTTTATCTAGCAGTAATTCATCGATAATAGTTTGATTTTTAATCCATTCAACTTTTGGTGTTTCAATCCATTCAATGTTATTCATGAAAAATTTCAATGACATAAAATCAGATGAAACATTGAGATATAACTGATGCCAATAATTAATAAAGGAAGTGGAGTCGTATGGATAAGATTTGATTTCCTTATTAATTGAGTTTGATTTAAATGCCAAATCCAATTCACTCTTTGTTGGTAATCTAAAAGTTGGAACCAGAAGTCTATCATTCCAAACTACTGTTTCTTGCTTTATTCTTGATCCAAAATATTGCTCTGCCAGGTAAGATTCTGTTACAAAGCAATCTTCATTTAACTGAAAAGAAGAGGGATTAAAGTAACCGTGCTGAACTAACTTATTTTCATTATAACGATCAGATAACCATTTACAAAATTTACTTGCCTGCAATTGATTAATTCCAATTACAGGAAAATCAATGTAATTTGGATTAAAAACATATTGCCATATGAATTCAGGAGAATACTTCAGAATTGCTTCAAAAGGCTTTGTTTCAAATAAATCAGATTCAAGTATTGCTTTTCTGGAATCACTGGTTCCCGGAATAGCTTCAATAAGTGTTTCAGGGTAGTCAGTTCCATAAACATTCGAAATCCATAATAGATAAATTATATATTCACGATTGGTTATTGGTTTGGTTGAAATTAAAAAAGTTTCCGTTTTAGAGGAAGACACATATTTTGAATTTGGCGCATTTTTTAAATCAGTCTGACCAAATACATTACTTAAAGTGAATACCAGCGAAGTAAATATAAATATAATTCTCATAAATTGTTTTTTACATCGTGTGCAACTAATAAACGTAATATTATCAGAAGTCGAAAGATACATCATTCTCCTTAATTTACCGAGTTCGAAATCGTCATTTAGTGACTTAAGTACATGGTTGGTATCAAATACGCAGAAATATAGGCTCAATAATGTTAAAATAAAAGCTTAGTTTTGGAAAGAAATCACCCTGTAACAGAAAACTGCAAACCGAAGGCTGCAGAAAGTCACTTTTAAGTTTCAAGTTCATGAGAACAATATTCATTTTTACATTCATCTGTATTTTTGGTAACCAGACTATGGGTCAGTCGAGCTACTCTTTTTCTGTTGATTCAATTTCAGCATTTTGGCACCCTTATCTCAGCCATGGAATCAGCCCTTGTGTGGATGGTGGCTACCTTCTTTCCGAAACATTTTATGGAAATATTAGTTCTGAATTCAGATTGATCAAATTCAGCGCTGATGGCTCAACCGAATGGACCAGGACTTCAAATTTCGGAACTAACTTTGTTGATCTTCATTCAATAAGAAGTGTTGCGATGACAGATTCAGGATTTATTGTCAGCGTTTATGTATATGATTTCATGTTTGCCCAGTTTATTACCACATATACCATGCGCTTGAATAAGTTCGGAGACATTGTATATGGTAAACGCGGTGTAGGATTTCCACAAGTAACATTAGCGGTTACCGAAGTCGATACCGTTGATGATATCCCTTTGTTTGTATACGGAATTGCTCAATATGATCCTATTGAGGATGAACCATGCTGTTACCAGGGGTTTTTTGGCAGGCTCAGCCCACTTTTACAGCCAATGGGTTTGAAATATCAATTACTTGATCAAAATAACATTTCTGACAATATATACCTTCCAAGATATCTTAATGAAAATGGTATTGCAACAGACATATTAATTTCGACTGTAGATAATACCAGGCCACTTGTAACGCGTTTGGATCTGTCTTACAATATCATTTGGCGAAAGGGTTACGATCAATTTCTTATGCAGGATATGGCTCAACTTGGAGAAAGTATCTATATGATAGGCGGAAGACAACAAGGCGCTGTCCAACAGGATGCTGTACTGCACAAAATTGATATCAATGGCAATACTATATTTGACAAATTGCTTTCATCCCCATCCTTTCCAAATCTAAAAATAAATCATATAACCAGTAAGAATGATTCCACTCTGTTGATTTCTGCATTCACTAACCCAATCAGCCTGTATGCGGCACTAATACTTCTGGAAATGGATACCTCAGGTAATGTGATTCAAGCATTTTGTGGAACGGACACATTGGTAATTAAGTTTACGACATCAATAGATGACCGTACTGGAAATACTTACAGTTGTCATATGAATAGCAAATTGATTGAAAAACTCAATATTGATAGCCTTGAATGTAACTACCAGCCCATTTCAATTACTATAACTGATTTTTTAACTATTGATTCCTCATTTACAGCAACGGTTTCAGGTTCCGCATTCACTTTAGTCAATGATAGTCTTCCAACATATCAATCCTCGGTTACCACTATTCCAATATGCGGTTTCCTTACCGGTGTTGCGGAGATAAATCTTGCCCCATCGTTTCAATTGTTCCCTAACCCTGTAATTAATCAAGTAATAATTACAGGAACAGACAAGATTTCAGAAATAGCGATTCTTTCAATGGCAGGAACAACAATATTTGATCAAAAGATAGACAGTGACCGGGTATCAGTAGATGTTTCTCAATGGTCAGCCGGCATTTATATTGTCCGTATCATTTCCGGTGACCATGTCACAACAATGAAATTATTGAAAACTGATTGAGTTTTTACAAGGAGTATAATTAGTAATTAAAATATGTCATAATCCCCGATTATGTTCATCAATTTATTAAGCCATTTTTCAAATTCCAATGCACAATCAATGCTAAAAGCGCACTGGAGATTGAGACCTTAATAATTCTAAATTATCAAAATAAAAGCTTAGTTTTGGTAAATGCTTCTTCTGAACAGCATATCTGCTTTCAGTAGACGGAAACCGATTAATTTTACTACCATGAGAACAGCATTCATTTTATTACTCTTCAGCATCCTTTGTCACAATGCTTTGGGTCAATCGAGCTATTCATTTTCTGTGGATTCAGTTCCAACATCATCGGGCTCATGGAATACTCAGAACGTCCAGCCATGTGTAGATGGCGGATATTTGCGTGCCGAAACCATTAGCCCCGGCTTTTCTGATGAATACAGGTTAATTAAATTTAGTGCTGACGGAACTATTGAATGGTCCAGGACTTCAAATTTTGGGACCAACTATGTAGAACTTCAATCCGTGAGGAGCTTCCCGATGCAAGATTCAGGATTTGTTGTAAGTGTTTACATGTGGGATTTCATGTTTGCCCAGTTTATATCCACACACACTATGAGGTTGAATAAATATGGAGATATAGTTTATGGTAAGCGTTGCGGTGGAATTCCGGGAGTGTCATTGCAAATCGCTGATGTGGATACAGTTTATAATTTTCCATTAGTTACTTATGGAATTACGCAATATGATCCTATTGAAGATGAACCTTGTTGCTACCAAAGTTTTTATGGCAGGCTTAGTCCGCTTTTACAGGTAATGGGAACGAAAAATATATTGCGTGATCAGAATAATTTGCCTGATGGTGGATACAATCCAAGATATTTTTACGAAAATGGTATAGCAACCGGCATATTGATGTCGACTCTGGATTTCACAAACAGACGCTTGTTAACTCGTTTGGATCTGGCGGATAGCATACTGTGGCGAAAAGGATACGATCAGTTTTATATGGTGGATATGGTTCAGATCGGAGAAAGTATTTATATGTCAGGTGACAGGCTACAGGACGCTGCAATTCGTAAAATTGATTTCAATGGAAATACCATATTTGATAAGACTTTATCAATTCCAACACTTCCAAATCTAATGCTTGATGATATAGTCATTAAGAATGATTCTACTTTGCTGATTACTGCATATTCTACTCATTATTTCCCGGGTGCTGCCCAAATTCTGATTGAAATAGATACTTTAGGCAATGTAGTGCAAGCTTACAGCGGAACGGATGCAACTTTGGTTTATGGTTCGTTATCTTTAGATGCCAAAACCGGAATAGCATACAATTGCCACAAGAATTACAGGATGGTTGAAAAACTCAATATTGATAGCCTGGCATGTAACTATCAGCCAATTTCAATTACTGCAACTGATTTTTTGACAATTGATTCCTCATTTACAGCCACTGTGTATGGTTCCGCATTCACTTTGGTCAACGATAGCCTTCCTACTTATCCATATACTGCTTCTACAACACCAATATGCGGCTTCCTGACCGATGTTACGGAGATAAATGCTTCACCTTCTTTCCAAATGTTACCAAACCCTGCCTATGATCAGGTAATGATTACAGGAACAGACAAGATTTCAGAAATTACAATTCTTTCAATGTCAGGATCAACAATATTTGATGAAAAGGCAGACAGTGATCAGGTATCGGTAGATGTTTCTCAATGGTCAGCCGGCATTTACTTTGTCCGTATCATTTCCGGTGACCATGTCACAACGATGAAATTATTAAAAACAGATTAAGTTTTTACAAGGACATGTGGCGTTAAATTCTATTAATTTCTTTTCGACAACCAAATCCCTACAGGAAAAAACACAAATGTCAATACAAGTATTATTGGTAATTGGAATATAAACACACTATAATCAAATCCAACCAACAGACACATACTCCAGGGTAACGAATAAGGGAAAAAAATGTAGCTGACCAGACTATGATCACTAATGATTTCATTGTAGATAAGAATTCCAACCAGGTTGCCCATAATGCAGTAGGCAAGGGATGTTAGAAAAGATATTTGAAATACGCTTAAATTTTTAAACATATAGTATTAAACTGATACAAAGTGAAAGTCAATTATTGCAAATAAATCTGTTAATCATTTATTGTAGAGTTCAGTTTATTGTAACTTGATATTTGCTCCCAGCTCAGGGTTTTTAAGCATAGTTTCATCAAAACATTCCGCAAGATAATAACGGTTTTTATCAGGATAATATCTTGTAAATAACGCCTGTTTATTTCCGGAGGTTTTCGCATGATCTTCGGATGTTTCCAGATAAACAATATCACCATCCTTACCCGGCATTACGTTGACATAAAGTCGCTGGTAAGTGGCAGTTTTCTTCTTTTTGTCGAAGGTCATGAAAATCAGTTCCTTATCCTTAAGGGCCCTTGCACTTTCAGTGTATTGAACCTTTTCCTTCGTCATATAAGTCAGAGGTAAGTCAACGATGCATTCCTTGAGCTGACTTTCACCGCTAAATTTATCAGAATCCTGAGCGTTTAGCTGAAAACTTAATACTATGAAGGTAATGATTAATATAGTGGTTAGTTTTTGCATAATTGTTTTATTTCAAATTATAGTAGTTTATTGATCTACAAATAAAACTTTTTACTGGCATTCACATTCCTGCCTCACCCCTAGCCCCTCTCCGGAATATAATTACTCTCTCCGATTCAAATATTTTGTCCAGGGATGCGATTCTGCCTCACCCCTAGCCCCTCTCCGGAATATAATTACTCTCTCCGATTCAAATATTTTGTCCA
>Ga0190274_10002590_pt1 | contig 10682 bp, 12 predicted proteins | sample Popmic531T_FD_133002 | JGI IMG/M metagenome (GOLD analysis project Ga0190274, IMG submission 133002) | Populus adjacent soil microbial communities from riparian zone of Yellowstone River, Montana, USA - 531 T | ecosystem: Environmental > Terrestrial > Soil > Riparian zone | place: USA: Montana...
CGTGTACGCGTTCGAGTTGCTCGGCCTCGAGCGGCGCGACGACGAGGAGATCGGGCGCGGTGTGGCCGGCTACTGCGAGGGTGTGTCCGCTGTGCTCCGGCAGGCGAGGGACGCGTTGCGCCCAGGCGGCAAGGTCGTCGTGGTCGTGAACGACCGCCGGGGGCTCTACGACGGCATCCTCACCGAGGCGGGTCTTCGGCTCGAGGAGCGCCTCGTTCGCCACGTCAACCGGCGCACGGGGCGCCGGAAGGGCGAGTACTTCGAGGAAGTCCTCGTCGCGTCGCGCGCGCGGCGCCGCGTCAAGCCTCGGGCTTGACCGCGTCGGCCCGGCGGCCGAGCTCCTCGATCTTCCCCTCCGCGGCATCGAGCTTGCCGACGCAGTGCCGGTAGAGGGCCTCGCCGCGCTCCCAGAGGCGGACGGCGTCGTCGAGGCCGGCGCGTCCGCTCTCGAGCTCGCCGACGATCTTCTCGAGCTCCGCGCGGGCCTCTTCGAAGGACAAATTCTCGACGGTCATTGCCGCGTGTCCTCCACGCGCGCGCCGAACGCTCCCTCTGCGACCTCGACATCCACGCGTGTTCCCACGGCGACCGAGCCGGCCGAGCGGACGATGCCGTCGTCCGTCCGGACGATGGCGTACCCTCGGGAGAGTGTTGCTTTAGGAGACAACGCACGCAGGCTGCCGGCCAGCCCTTCGAGGGCCGCCCGCTTGCGCTCGACCAAGAGGCCCGGGGCCCTCGTCAGCCTGGCGCCGTCCGCGGCGAGGGTCTGGCGGGCGCGCTCGACGATGCGCCGGACATCGCGCCCGAGCGCCGTGCGGCGGCGTTCGAGGTCGGCGCGGAGCTCGCGCTCGTCGGGGACGACCAGGCGCGCGGCTGCCGTCGGCGTCGACGCCCGTGCATCGGCTGCGAGGTCGCAGAGCGGTGTGTCCTGCTCGTGGCCGACCGCCGAGACGATGGGGACCGGGCAGGTCGCGAATGCCCGCACGACGCGCTCGTCGCTGAAGGGGAGGAGGTCCTCGAAGCTGCCGCCCCCGCGGGCGACGACGACGACGTCAACCTCGGCCGCAGCGGCCAGCTCGGCGACGGCGGAGACGATCGCGGCCGGCGCGTGCGGTCCCTGGACGTACGTCTCCACGATGACGATTCGCGCGGCGCGGAAGCGCGCGGTCACGGCCGTGACGAAGTCGCGCTTCGCCGCGGCCTCGTTCCCGGTCAGGAGCCCGATCCTGCGCGGGAGGACCGGCAGCGGGCGCTTGCGCTCCGCTGCGAACAGGCCCTCGGCTGCCAGCGTCTTCTTGAGCCGCTCGATGCGGGCGAGCGCGGCGCCGAGCCCGATCGGCTCGAGGGACAGAGCTCGGAACCGGAAGCTTCCGCGCGCCTCGAAGATCTCGGGGCGGCCGAAGACGTGCACGCGGTCGCCGTCGGCGAGATCGAGGCGGAGGCCGTCGAACGTCGCCCGCGGCATCGAGACGGGCAGGCACGAGCCGTCCTCGAGGTCTTTGAGGGTGAAGAAGACGCTCTGCCACCCGGCCTGGCGTCGCAGCTCGGTCACCTCGCCTTCGACCCAGACCGTGGGCAGGCGCGAGAGCCAGGAGGCGATGCCGCGGTTGAACGCCGACACCGCATAGACCTTCTTGTCGCCGTAGGCGATCGACTCGACCTTCACGGTCCGACTGTAGCTCACGGTCCGCGCGCGACCGTGCCGAGACGGAGACGAGTTACGGGGCCGCTAGAGAAGGATGCTCGCGGCGACCTCGGGGGCACAGCCGCGCCTCCCCACGAGATCGACGGCAAGATGGAGATCGGCGCCGCTTTGTGCCAGGCGTTCGGCCAGAGGCAGCGGGTAGCCGGCCTCCATGAGGACGTGGAGGCGCCAACTCTCCACTTTGCCCTTTTCGTCTTGGTCCCGTTCGTCGAGAAGAGTCAACTGATCCACGTCGCGTCCGTTCTCTCTTTTGTGGACGATTCCTTCCGCGAACAGTTTGCTACGAGCGGAACTAGCGGCGAATTTTTCGCGCTATTCCCGCTCGGCCGACCGCACAGAGCGGTCGACGAGCTCGAGTTTCGACCCGAGGCGCTGGTCGACCTCGTCCTCGAACGCGGCGATGCGGTCCTCCGCGGTGGACAGGGCCGCGTCGAGGCGCTCCTGCACGTGCCGGAGACGCTCGCTCGCCACCTCGCCCTGCGCCTCCGCGGCGCGGGCGACGTCACGTAGCCGGCGCTCCATGCGGTCCGCAGTCGTGCGGGCGAGCTCGATGATCCGGTCGGACACTTCGCTCTCCGCCTGCCGGACGAACTGCTCGATCGACTTCTCGAGCTCGCGTGAGAGCCGTTCGGCGGACTTCTCACGCGACTCGCGGATCAGGGCGTCGAAGCGCCGCTCGGCGTCGTCCGAGAGCCGTGACGCCGCGCGTTCGAGCGCCTTCTCGAGCTGCGCGAGCTGCCGGCGCTCTGCATCCGTCAGGCCGACAGCGAGCCGCGAGCGGGCTTCCACCTCCTCGCGCTCGATCTGCTCCCTGAGCCCGCGCTCCCGTCCGCGCAGACGCTCGCTGACCTCGTGCAGCGATCGGCGCCGCTCCGCTGCGTGCGTCTCGATCTCGGCCCTGCCCTCCTCGACGAACTGAGTGATCAGGCGCTCGAACTCCGAGCGCAGCTGGGCGAGGGCGCGGCGCTGCTCTTCGCTCGCGGCCGCGAGCCGCTCTGCGTCCGCGCTCAGACGTGCGTCGTACTCGACGAGCGCCTCCTTCTGCCGCTGGCTGAGCTTGCCGAGCTGCGCCTCCAGCTCGCGCTGGCCGCGGTCGAGGTCGGCCGCCCAGGCCATCAGCCGGCTCTCCAGCCGCTCCTGGGCGCTCGACACCGCTTCCGCGAGCTCGACGCGGGCGCGCTCCGCCTGCCGCTCGATCGAGTCGCGTCGCTCCTCCGCGAGCTGGCGCTCCTGCTCGCCGAGCACGTAGCTCGTGTTCGCGCGCTCCCGCGCCAGCATGCGCTCGACCTCGGCCTTTCGCTCCTCCGCGTGCTGCTCGAGGTACTCCTCGATCCGGTCGCGGGCCTGCTCCCCGAGCCGCTCCGCGTCGCTGACCCGCTGCAGGCCGCGGGCGAGCGCAAAGAGCCCCGCCTCGGCGAGAGCGGCGATGAGGATGCCGCCGGTGGCGACGATGAGAACCTCCTCGTTCCCGTTCCCCTCGACGATCGCGATTCCGGCGAGCACGGCCGCGGCGAGCGCCGCGACGGCCAGGCCGACAGACGCGCCCAGCAGCACCCGCTCCGGAACCCGGGCGAAGACGACGCCGACGAGGGAGGCGGCGACGATTCCGAGCGAGGCCGCAAACGCGATCTCGAGTGCGAGGGTCATCCCTGGATCCTAGGTCAGTCCCGTCGCGCTGCTCGAGTTGGACTGCGCGCGGCGCAGCAGGTCGAAGTGGTCGCGGGCGATGCGGGCGACCCTCCCGGCGAGGATGTCGGAGCTCGACCCGACCCCGTTCGGGTTCCACGTCATGACCGCGACGGAGAACGAGCCGCTCTGCCAGTACACGACCCCTGCGTCGTGGCGGGCGGTGCTGATCCAGCCGGCCTTGTGCGGCACGGTCGCCCTGGGCGAGAGGTAGCGGTCGAGCTTTCCGTGGTCGGCGACCTGCGCGAGGATCCACAGGAGGTAGCGCGCGTCCTTCTTGCCGAAGGTCCCGGACGTGCGCGGGAGGGGCCCGATGCCGCGCGCTGCCATGCCCACGAAGCGGTGGAGCCGTGCGAGGTCCCAGGCGGTCGTGTACTTGCCCCCGCCGAACGCCGGCTGCTCGTTCACCTGGAGCGGGATCGGACGCGCCGCCGCAATTGCCGTCTGGTAGCCGCCGTACATGAGCGAGTCCCTCACGCGCAGCGAATTCATGAGGGCGTTCACGCGGTAGGCACCGCTGCTCGTGGAGCCGCCGAGCCACACGAGCAGCGAGTTCGCGGCCTCGTTCGACGAGTAGACGAGCATGCTCCAGAGCAGGCGGTCGAGCGACGATCCAGCAGCGGGCCTGTAGCGGAGCGTCCGCAGGACTTCGATCGCGATCGGCAGCTTCAGCGTCGAGGCGGCAGGGAAGCGTGCCCGCGCGTTCCACGCGGCGCCGCGGCCGGTCTGCAGGTCCTGGACGTAGACCGCTGCCGTTCCCGGGAAGTTCCGTGCCAGCGTGCGAAGCTTCCGCGCGAGCACGCCGTCCTCGGTCGTGGGCCGCAGCACGCCGGGCTCGCTCGGGAGCGGCAGCCCGCGCACGTTCGGAACCGTCGAGCTCGACCGGTCGCCGGCGGCGTTCACGGCCACCACCTTCACGTTGATCATCCGGGGCGGGAGCTGTACCGCGAACGAGAAGCGAGCGGGGCCAGTGATGTACTTCGACGCCCTGATCCGCCCGGCGACGACGACGTTCACCCGCGTCGTCCTGGCGAACACCCGGCCGGTGATCCGGCCGAAGGAGATCTCGCGCGGCGCGGGCGAAGTGATCACAGGCCGCCGCGGCGCGGCAACGGTGACCGCGACGGGGACCGCCGGGGCATCTACGAGGAGCGCAATCGGTATCACGTCGTCCTCATGATGACGAGTGCGGCCGCGAGGGCGACCGTTGCGAGCGCAAGGGCCCGCAGCGCGCCCTCGTTCCCGCGCAGGAGGAGCTCGCTCGTAATGGGCTCTGAGCTCCCGTCGCGCCGCTCGACTCGGCCCTCGACGCGGGTGACCCGACGCCGGACGTCGCGCACCGGCGTCGAGAGCAGGCGCTGCGCGCGGCTGAGGAGGAAGGCGAAGACGGCGCCGGCGGCGACGACGGCGTCGAGCTGCTCCTCGGCCGCGAAGTACGCCGTGACGAGCGGGAAGGCTCCCCAGGTGAGCGCGAACCAGACGTCGCCGTGAAAGCGGCCTCCGAGCAGCTCCAGGTTGTACGCCACCACCATGAAGCCGCCGCCGACGACGAAGGCGGCGATCCACGGGCTCATGGTGAACGAGCCCACGATCCCGATCGCAATCGCGCCGGCGATCGAGACCACGGCGAGCACGACGAGCACGCGCTCCGGGATTCGCGTGTTCAGCGGACGGCCGTTGAGCTCGTCGAGCGCGTGCGCGCCGATTCCGACCGCGAGGAAGAACGCCGCGAGAGTCCATAGCAGGCGGTCCCACGCGAACGCGGGGGTCAGCGCCGCCCCGATCGCGACAAAGCTCAGGTGCCAGGCCGTGTACGGCGGATGAAGGAGCGTGACGTAGTCGCGCCAGCCTCCGGGGGCGAGCGCATAGAACGCGGGCTGGCCCGTCTCAGTCGCCACGCCTGCCCCACATGACGATGCCGCCGCCCAGGCTGAGGAGGCGCGCCTGCACGTCGCGGATTCCGGCGTCGTTCCAGACCTCCCGCAGCCGGTCGGGAGGCGTGGTCTCCCAGAAGTCGCGGATGCTCGGGCCGAGGAAGCGTCCGACCTCGCCCCAGCCGGGTGAGGCGAGACGGCCGAGCACGGGGAGGCCCGCGCGGACGTAGATCTCCCAGGCGATGTGCGGGACGGCAGCCTGAGGCTCGAAGAACTCGAGCATGGCGACGACGCCGCCGGGTCTGACGACGCGTGCGAGCTCACGCATGGTCGCGCTCGGATCGTCGACGTAGCGCAGCAGGTAGGTGAAGGTGAGGCCGTCGAAGGCCGCATCCTCGAAGGGCAGGGTCTCCGCGCGGGCGTCCCGCAGCTCGACGGCGGACGTGAGGCCGGCCGCGTCGACCCGTCGCCGGCCTTCGGCCAGCATCTCGGCGCTCTGGTCGACCCCCACGACGCGGCAGCCGTAGCGGCGCGCGAGCTCAATCGCGACGGCGGCCGTGCCCGTCGCGACATCGAGGACGACGTGCACCGGCCGCGCTTCGACGCGCGAGACGAGGAACGATCGCCAACGCGGGTCCTGGCCGAAGCTGAGCAGCCGTGCATAGCGGTCGTACGTCTCCGCCAGGGGCGCGAAAAGCTCCTGTGCGGCGCGGTTCCGCTCGGAGGATCCGGCAACCACCGGGCTATTGTTGCTCCCGGTGACCCTCGAGGAGGAGCTGAGCGCTGTCGGCGAGGCCGCCAGGGGGCAGGCACGCGACGGCGAGGAGCTCATCGCGGTCATCCCCACGGAGCCCGGAACGGGCGCCCGCGTCTACCTCTGCGCCTATGCAGGCGGCGAGGAAAGGGCGTGGCTGGCGCTCGACGCCGGCCTGCGCCCGGTGGCGGACCGGGTGCTCGTCCGCGACGCCGTCGCGATCGCCGCGATGTGCGAGCTCGCCGAGGAGAGTGCGGGCGGGGGAGACCTGGGAGAGCTTCGCGCGCGGCTCGTCGAGCTGCGCCTGACCGAGAACCCCGAGGGGATCGACGAGGCGGAGATCGCCGCCGCAGAGCTGCAGCAAGCCATCCAGCCGCCGCCCCGGATCGCCAGCGTCCCCTACCTCGACGCCCTCGGACTGGCGGCCGGCAGGCTCGAGGGCGCGCTGGGCCAGGTGGGGAGCTCGCCTTTCGCGGAGGCGATGAAGTCGGGCGTCGCCGCTGCGGACGAGCTCGCGAACGAGGTCGAGCGAACCTACAAGGGCCCGCTGGGCTGAGCTCTAGAGTGCGCCGCCCGCGGCTTCCGGCGCAGACGGATCCTCGCCGCCGTCGCCGATGGCGGTGCGCGACAGGTAGTCCTCGGCGAGCAGGAGGTTCGACTCCGCGGCGCGGGTGACGATCGAGAGGAGGTCGGACATGCTCGCCACCTCCTCGCGCTGCTCCTTCAGGAACCAGTCGAGGAACTGCGCGCCGACGAGGTCGTTCTCCTCGCGGGCGAGCCCGGCGAGGCGGCTGATCTGCGCCGTCACCTGCTTCTCCTGCTCGAGCGCGAGCTTCACGGGTGCCACCGCGTCCGGGAAGGAGGTCTGCGGCTCGGTCACGGCGGGGATGGTCACCGGCAGGTCCGCGTCGAGGAGGTACTGGACGATCATGTGTGCGTGGTTCCGCTCCTCCACGGCCTGCCGGTAGAAGTGGGCGGCGAGCTGCGGAAGGGTCTCCTGGTCGTAGAAGACGGCGATTGCCACGTACTGCTGCGACGCGGCGTATTCGTGGGCGATGTGGCCGTTCAGTTCCTCGGCGAAGCTCATCGGTGCGTACATTACGTGGAAGGAACGACGAAAGGACTCCGATGGAAGGTGGATTCGGCTTCCCGTTCGGAGGGGACCCGGACGAGTTGATGCGAGGGCTCCGTGAGTTCGCGGAGCGCCAGACGGAGGCGATGCAGGAGTCGCAGCGAGAGCAGTTCGCCACGCTCACCCTGAACACCGCCGTCGAGCTCACCGGCGCCGCGCTCCGGCAGCTGAAGGTGCAGGGCTCGCCCGACGAGCAGGCGATCGCGCTCCGCGACGGCATGCGGGTGCTCTTCCCCGAGGCGGTTGCGCTCGTCTCGGCCGCGCGCCAGGGATTCATGCGGGAGCGCTAGTGCCGTTCCCCGATGCAGGCACTCTGGCGGTCTTCGTCGCCGCGGCCGTCGCCCTGCTGGTCGTGCCGGGCCCGGCGGTGCTCTACATCGTCGCGCAGTCGATCGAGCACGGCCGGACCGCCGGGCTCGTCTCCATGCTCGGGATCCAGGTCGGCGGCCTCGTGCACGTCGCGGCGGCGGCGCTCGGCCTCTCCGCGCTGCTCGTGCAGTCGTCGGTCGCCTTCAATGTCGTCAAGTTCGTCGGCGCGGCATATCTCATCTTCCTCGGGCTGCGGAAGCTCCTCACCCGCGAGCGCTTCGAGACGACGGGCGAGCGCCCGCCGAGGCAGCTCGACCGCCTCTTCAAGCAGGGAATCGTCGTCAACATCCTCAATCCGAAGACGGCGCTCTTCTTCTTCGCATTTCTGCCGCAGTTCGTCTCGGTCGAGGAGGGCTCCGTCGGGCTGCAGATCGCCGTGCTCGGGCTGCTCTTCATCCTCATCGCCATGATCAGCGACGGCCTCTACGCGCTCGCCGCCGGCACGGCGTCGGACTGGCTCCGCGGGAGCCGTGTTTTCCTCCGCGCGGAACGCTGGGTGTCCGGAACGGTCCTCGTCCTTCTGGGCGTGACCGCCGCGTTCTCCGGGTCCCAGCGCAAGTAACGCTCTATCTCTAGGGGCACCCCGCCCTCCACCCGCTTTCGAGCGTAGCGACGAGAAACGCGCCCGTGGCGCGCGCTTCGTGTCGAGGGTGGAAGAGCGTCCGGCGCCGCCGGATCAGCCGATCTCGACCCGGCGGGCAAGCCGGTAGAACGTCTCCCGGAAACCCCGCCGCGGCCAGAAGCGCGAGGACTCGAGGTTGGCCATCCGCCAGTCGGTGTGAACCGCGCTGTAGCCGGCGTCGCGCGCCCAGGCGAGGGCCGTCTCCGTCAGTGCCACTCCGGCGCCGAGGCCCCGTGTTTCCGGCAGCGTTGCCGCAACGGCCAGGTACACGGAACCGGGCGGCGTGGCGAGGTTCGGTTCCTCGGCGTAGAGCGCCAGGTGGCCGACGATCCTGCCCTCCAGCTCGGCCACGAAGTAGACGCAGTCGTACTCGGCGAGCGTCTCCTCCCAGTCCTTGAGGAACGCCTGCGCGTCCGGGACCTCGAGGCCGGTGAACGTCGGCGAGCCCGTGTGGTGCTCCCAGATCAGCGTCAGGAGCGGCAGCGCCGCTCGAAGGTCTTCGACGCCTCCCTGGCGGACGGCAAGGGCGTTCGCCGTTGGCCGCTGGTCGGCGCCGCTCTCACGGATCGCGTGGACCTGCATGTGCGCGAAGGCCAGCCGGAACCACGGGTCGGCGAGCTTCGGCACGGCCGGGACGAGCGCGAGGTGCAGCCCCGCGCCCTGAGCGACCCATTCGCCGGCGATGCCCGCATAGAGGTCGCGGGCGACCTCCGGCTCGCGCGCGGCATGGGCTCCGTGCCCGACCCAGACGTGGCGCCCGAAGTACTCGTCCTCGCGCAGGGCGCCGATCAGGAACCCGGCGACCTCGCCGCCGTCGAGGGCGACGACGCCCGAGGCTCCCTCCGGAGAGCGGGCGCGCTCGATCTCGGCCCCGGGGTCCTCGAGCGCGGGCAGCAGGGGCTCCGCCTCCCGATGACGGGCATGGCGGGCGGCGAGAAGCTCGGCGGCGCCCTCTCTGTGCTCGTCCCCGAAAGGCGCGATCTCCACGCCCACCGGGCCGCTAGCCCTCCTGGGAGGCTTCGCTCGTCGCTCGGTCTTTGAGCTCCTCGACCACGGTCGGGTCGGCAAGTGTCGTCGTGTCGCCGAGCTCGCGGTGCTCGGAGACGTCCTTGAGGAGGCGGCGCATGATCTTGCCCGAGCGGGTCTTCGGCAGCTCGGGCGTGAAGACGATGTTCGAGGGGCGCGCGATCTTCCCGATCTTCGTCGCCACGTGCTCGCGCAGCTCGGTCATCATCTCCGGCGAGCCGTCCTCGCCGCCCTTGAGGCTCACGAACGCGACGATGGCCTGGCCGGTCGCCTCGTCCTTGCGCCCGCAGACCGCCGCCTCCGCCACCTTCGGGTGATCGACGAGCGCGCTCTCGACCTCGATCGTCGAGATCCGGTGGCCGGAGACGTTCATGACGTCGTCCACGCGGCCCATGAGCCAGAAGTCGCCGTCCTGGTCGATGCGGGCGCCGTCGCCGGCGAAATACATGCCCGGGACGCGGCTCCAGTACGTCTCGACGAAGCGGTCGTGATCCTTGTAGATGCCGCGGAGCATGGCGGGCCACGGCCGCCGGAGAACGAGATAGCCGCCTCCGCCGGGGCCGACCTCTTCGCCCTTGTCGTTGACGACGGCCGCGTCGACGCCCGGGAACGGCTTCGTCGCAGAGCCGGGCTTCGTCGTCGTGATGCCCGGAAGCGGCGTGATCATGATCATCCCCGTCTCCGTCTGCCACCAGGTGTCGACGATCGGGCAGCGCTCGCCGCCGACGTGCTCGCGGTACCACATCCACGCCTCGGGGTTGATCGGCTCGCCGACCGACCCGAGGAGGCGCAGGGAGGAGAGGTCGTGCTTCTCGGCGTGCTCCGGGCCCCACTTCATGTGCGCCCGGATCGCCGTCGGCGCCGTGTAGAGGATGTCGACCTTGTAGCGCTCGATGATCGCCCACCAGCGGTCGCGGTCGGGGTAGTCGGGGACGCCCTCGTAGAGGACGCCCGTCGTTCCGTTCGCGAGCGGGCCATAGACGATGTAGCTGTGTCCGGTGACCCAGCCGATGTCGGCCGCGCACCAGTAGATCGAGTACGGCTTCACCTCGAAGATGTAGTGATGCGTCGTCGCGATGCCGACGAGGTAGCCGCCCGTCGTGTGCACGATGCCCTTGGGCTTCGCGGTCGTGCCGCTCGTATAGAGCAGATAGAGCACGTCCTCCGAGTCCATCGGCTCGCAGGGACACGTGTCGGGGTCGTCGCTCGCCCGTTCGATCACGTCGTGGGCCCAGACATCGCGTCCCTCGCGCATCTCGACGTCTGAGCCGACACGGCGCCAGACGACCGACGTCCGCACACCGGGCGAGCGCTCGAGTGCCTCGTCGGCGTTGCGCTTGAGGGGGACCTCGCCGCCCTTGCGCCATCCGGCGTCCTGGGTGATCAGGACCTCGCACTCCATGTCGTTGAGGCGATCCGAGAGCGCGTCGGCACTGAACCCGCCGAAGACCACCGTGTGGGGCGCCCCGAGCCGCGCGCACGCGAGCATGGCCACCGGCAGCTCCGGGATCATC
>Ga0190274_10002591_pt1 | contig 10680 bp, 7 predicted proteins | sample Popmic531T_FD_133002 | JGI IMG/M metagenome (GOLD analysis project Ga0190274, IMG submission 133002) | Populus adjacent soil microbial communities from riparian zone of Yellowstone River, Montana, USA - 531 T | ecosystem: Environmental > Terrestrial > Soil > Riparian zone | place: USA: Montana...
CCAGCCGCTCGATCGTATCGAGGGCGTTCGTGAGGGTTTCCTGGGCGACGTTGTCGGACGAGGCGACTGTGACCACGCCCAGCCCGGCACGCTGCCAGACGTCCTGGTGAGCCACCTCGGCGACGGCCACGTTGAGCGCGCCCAAACGGTCCTTCAAACGCCGCAGCACCATGCGCTTGTCTTTCAATGACTGGGACATCGGCAAGAAGAGTTCGAGGGAAAGAAGGGCCACGGTCATCAGAGGGTTCGAGGGTTCGAGGGGCCCCAAGGTTCCACGGTCCGCGTTCGAGGTTCGACGGCTTGACGGTTCGTGGACCTTGGAACGCTGGACCCTTGGGACCCTCGAACCCTAAACCATTTGCGCCACGCGCTCGACGACGAAGGCCTCGATCATGTCACCGACCTTGACGTCGTTGAATCGTTCCAGCGAGATGCCGCACTCGAGGCCCGACTTCACTTCGGACACGTCGTCCTTGAAGCGCCGGAGCGACCCGAGACGACCTTGCCACACCGCGACGCCGTCGCGGATCAGCCGCGCCTGCGCGTCGCCGCTGCGCGTGATGCGGCCGTCGCTCACCATGCAGCCGGCGATCGTGCCGAACTTCGGGCTCTTGAAAATCTGGCGGACTTCGGCGGCGCCGAGGCGGCTTTCCTTCAACGTCGGCTCGAGGAGACCGGACATCGCCTTTTTCATCTCGTCGGTCACGTGGTAGATGATCGAGTGCAGGCGGATGTCGACTTTTTCGCGATCGGCGACCTCCGCGGCGTTGCGGTCCGGCCGGACGTTGAAGCCGATGATGATCGCGTTCGACGCGGTCGCAAGGAGGACGTCGGACTCGTTGATGGCGCCGGAGCCGGTGTGAATCGTCCGAATCTTCACGCGGTCGTCGCTGAGCTTCGCCAGCGTGTCCGCCAGCACCTCGGCGGACCCCTGGACGTCGGCTTTGATGATGATCGGCAGCTCTTTCACGCCGCCTTCCGCCATCTGCTGCTGCAAGGACTCCAGGGTCAGGCGGCTGCTCTTGCCGTGAAGCGACTTCTCCTTGGCCTGCGCCTGACGGTACGTCACCACCTGGCGCGCCTTGATCGGATCGTCCACCACTTGGAACGTGTCGCCAGGCTGGGGCAGCGATGAGAGGCCGAGCACCTCGACCGGCGTCGACGGTCCCGCCTTCTTCAGCTTGCGTCCGAGGTGGTCGAAAATCGCTCGTACCTTGCCGTCCACCGTACCGGCGATGAACAGGTCGCCCTCGCTGATCGAGCCGTCCTGGACGAGGACGTGAGCCACCGGCCCGCGACCCCGGTCGAGCTTCGCCTCGAGGACCGTGCCCTGCGCCATCCGTGTCGGATTGGCCTTGAGGTCAGCGATGTCGGCGACGAGCAGGATCATTTCAAGCAACTGATCGAGATTCTTACGCTGGCGGGCCGACACCTCGACGGTGACCGTGGTGCCGCCCCACTCCTCGGGCATGAGACCCAGGTCGGAGAGCTCGCGTTTGACGCGCTCCGCGTTCGCATCCGCCTTGTCGATCTTGTTGACCGCGACGACGATCGGCACGTTGGCCGCCTTGGCATGGTCAATCGCCTCGCGCGTCTGCGGCATGACACCGTCATCGGCCGCGACCACGAGGACGACCACGTCGGTGACCTTCGCGCCGCGAGCACGCATCATCGTGAAGGCTTCGTGGCCCGGCGTGTCCAGGAACACGACGCGCCGACCGCCGCCCACCTCAACCGAGTAGGCGCCGATGTGCTGCGTGATACCGCCGGCTTCGCCTTCGGCGACCTTCGTCTGACGGATCGCATCGAGCAACGTCGTCTTTCCGTGATCGACGTGACCCATGACGGTCACGACCGGCGCGCGCGGCACGAGATCTTCCGGCCGTGAGGTTTCGGACTCGACCTCCGTCAACTCCTCTTCGAAGCTGCGGATGAGTACCTCGGCGCCGAAGTCCCGCGCGATCATCGTCGCCGTGTCCGCATCGAGTGTCGAATTGATGGTCAACATCATCCGACGGTCCATGATCTTTTTCAGGACGTCCTTGACCTTGAGCTCGAGCTTGTCCGCAAGATCCTTGACCGTCATGCCTTCCGCCAACGTGATGAGACGTGTGACGGGGGGCTGGGACTCCTGCTGCATCGGCATGGACGGGCGGTCGTCGCGACGCGTTGTCGAGCGAGGACGCGGACCCGCGGGCCGGAACTGCGTGTTTGGCCGAGAAGGGTAACCGCCCGGACGCGGTGCGCCCGGAGACGCCGGCCGGATCGGCTGCGAGGGCAGCGGCCGCGGCCCGCCAAGTGGAGGTCTGGCCGACGGCGTGGTGGGGCGGAGTGCGCCAGGTCGCGCGGCGACTGCCGGCGTCGCGGGCCGGACGGGCATGGGCGGTTGCGGCTGCGGCCGGATGGCCGGACGCATCGGCAACGGCCGTGCGGCCGGCGCCTCACCCGTCACCGGGTCTTCGATGCGAAGCCGCCGAGTCGGCGGCACGAGCCTGCCGGTCGGTCTGGATGGCGGTGGCTGAGGTGGCGCGAGCGGCGCGGCCGCGACCGGGGGCGTCTCGACCGGACCGTGTTCTTTCACAGGCAGTTCGATATCTTCGTCGGTGGACTCAACAACAAGCACAGGTTCATCAACTTTCGCGGCCGGCGTGGCCTCCACAGTCGGCAACTCCGGCTCGTCGACGGGGACGAGCGCAGCGAGTTCCGGTCCGGCAGAAGGCCCGGCCAGGGCATCTGAGGTGAGGGCTTCCGCCTCGAACGACGGGGCATCCCCTTCAGCTGTCGCTGGTTTGATGGTCTTGATCAGCCGCGGACGCATCGTCGGCGCGACCGGTGGCGGCTCGGGCTTGCCCGGCTTCTTCGCCACAGGCGCGTCCGCGAACAAGGGACCGGTCGGCAGAACGATGCGTCGCTTGCGCGCCTGACGTTCGACGAACTGCCGGGCGACGATCTCCTCGATGGAACTCGAGGCGCTCTTCACGTCGATGCCTGTCTCGGCCTTGAGGAGGTTCATGGCCTCCTGGCTCGACAGACCCAGCAATTCCGCGACCTTGTAAATGCGAACTGTGGCCAATTCGACTCCCTTGGTGCCGTCCTACAGGCTCAGGGCTCAGGGCTGACGGCTCAAGCGCCGCGCCAGGAGCCGCCAAGCTATCCGCCGGTCTCTTCGCTCTTTTCCTGCTCGTCAATCTCTTCAGTCGCCGGCTCTTCGGCCACCGGCAATTCAGCTTCCGAGGCCGCCTGCTGGTCCGACGCCTGCTGGGTCTTCGCTGCGGCCACGACGGCGTCCACGGTGTCGCGATCGAAGCCGGGCAGCGCAGCCAATTGATCGGGATCGGCCGCGATGACCTTCTCGGCGGTGTCGTAGCCGCCGGCACGGAGCACGGCCACGACCTCGTCGTGGATCTCCGGCAGGCTGAGCGGATGCGATTCGACCGCCGTCGCGCCGATTTCGAGGTCGGCCAACACGATCTCGACCTCTTTGCGCTTTTCTTCCTCGTTCTTGATGTCGATCTTCCAGCCGCTCAGCTTCGCCGCCAGGCGGACGTTCTGGCCCTTCTTTCCGATGGCCAGCGACAGCTGACGATCCTCGACCACGACTTCCATGACGCGCTGCTCATTGTCGACGATCGTGACGCGCTGCACGCGAGCCGGGCTCAAGGCCTTGGTCACGAACGTGACCGGATCCTCCGAGAACTCGACGATGTCGATCTTCTCCCCGCGTAGTTCGCGGATGATTGCCTGCACGCGCGTCCCGCGCATGCCGACGCACGCGCCGACCGGATCGACATCGCGCTCGCGGGAGAAGACGGCGACTTTCGCACGGTCACCGGCCTCGCGCACTGCGCCGCGGATGATGACCGTGCCGTCGTAGATTTCCGGCACTTCCTGCTCGAAGAGCTTGATGAGCAGCGCGGGGTCGGTCCGCGACAGGATGACCTGCGGCCCCTTCGCGTTCTTCGAGACCGCCTTGATGACGGCGCGTACACGGTCGCCGATGGAGTAGTTCTCCGCGCGGGATTGTTCCTTGCGCGGAATCTGTGCCTCGACGCGGCCGATCTCCGCGATGATGTCGCCGCTCTCGAACCGCTTGACCGTGGCGTTCACCACCTCGCCGATGCGAAGGCTGAATTCGCCGTGAATCTTCTCGCGCTCCGCTTCGCGGACGCGCTGAGCGATGACCTGCTTGGCTGTCTGCGCGGCGATACGTCCGAGCTTCTCCGTGTCCTTCGGAAACTCGATCTCCATCCCCACTTCGGCTTCTTCGCCGTAGAGTTCCTGGGCTTCGCTGAGCGAGATCTCGCGGGAGGTGTTCGTTACGTCCGGGACGATCTGTCGGACGGCGTAGAGCTCGACTTGTCCGGTTTCGAGATTGAATCGTGACCGCAGGTCCTCGTCGCTCTTGAACACCTTGCGAGATGCCGCGAGGTAGGCGTCTTCAATCGCGCCGATGACGATGGACGGGTCGATGCCTTTGTCCTTCGCCACGACGTCGATCATCTGTTGCAGTTCGGTCGCCATATCCTAAAACTCCACGTCCAACCGTGCGCGTTTGATCCGCGCGAGCGGAACTCGGTGCACGCGCCGGCCCTCAACGAGAATAAGTTCGTGCCCTTCGATCCCTGTCAGCCGTCCCGCGAAGTGTGACTGGCCTCCCAGGGGAGTGTCCGTCACGACCTTGGCCAGCCGACCCATGAAACGCCGATAGTCCGCCTCACCGCGCAGAGGCCGATCCAAACCGGGCGACGAGACCTCCAACGTGTAGCCACCGACGATGCCCGACGTCAGAGTGTCTTCGACGTCGAGCAGCGCGCTGAGATCGTGGCTGACGCGCTGGCAGTCTTCAATCCCGACCGGCTCCTGCCCGGGGGCTCCCGTGGGCGCATCCGGCCGGTCGATCACGACCCGCAAGACGTACCCCGTTGCTTCCCGCCGCAACTGGAGATCGAAAATCTCGAGTCCGTAGCCGCTCGCCACGCGCGCCGCCGCCTGCCGCAGAAGATCCAGGTCGTGACTATCGGGCACGTGAGGCGGCCCGGGAAGGCCCCATAAACACAAATAGTGGGCACGGGCCCACTAACGAAGCCTTTCCCGCTAAGACCACCCCAAAGTATAGCAACTCGGCTCTAGGCGGGCAACGGCTGCGCGACCAGATCGTAGCCCGTTGCGCCGACGATCCGGGCGTCCACGAGCGCACCCGGCACCAGCGTAGACGGGTCGCACTCGGTGAGCACGACGACCGAATCGATGTCCGGCGCCTGGCCCTCCAGTCGAGCCGTCCAGACAAGCGGCGACTCGGAGGACGGGCCGTCGACCATGAGGCGAACCGTAGTTCCAACCTCCGCTTGGCGCCGCCGCTCGACGATGGACTGCTGCAGTTCCATGATCCGCGCTCGACGAAGCGCCTTGACTCGAGTGGGCACGTCATCGGTCAAGCCGAACGCGCGGGTGCCTTCCTCGTGCGAGTACGTGAACACCCCAACGTGGTGGAATCCGACGTCGCTGACAAAGTCCGCAAGGTCCTTCACGTCCCCTTCAGTCTCCCCAGGGAAGCCGACGATGAATGTCGTGCGGAGGGTCACGTCGGGGACGCGGCGGCGAATGCGATCGAGCAGTGCGTCGTAGGTCTTCCGCGTGCCCGGGCGTCTCATGCGCTTGAGGACCTCAGTTGAGGCATGCTGCAGAGGCAGGTCGACGTAGTTGCAGACGTGCTCGCTTTCCGCCATCGCGTCGAGCACGTCATCGGTGATGGTCGTCGGGTAGAGGTAGAGCAAGCGAATCCAGCTCAGACCGGGGACGGTGTTCAGCCGGCGCAGCAGCCGCGCGAGAGCGCCGCGCTCGCCGCGATCGATCCCGAAGAACGTCGTGTCTTGCGAGATGAGGAGCAGTTCGCGCACGCCGCGGGCCGCGAGCGCTTCAGCTTCCGCGACAATCGAATCCTCGCTCCGGCTTCGATAGGCGCCGCGCAGCGTCGGGATGATGCAGAACGCGCACGTGTAGTCGCATCCCTCCGCCACCTTGAGGTAGGCGTAGTGTCGCGGCGTGGTGGTGACGCGCGGCGTCGACGCATCATAGAGATACGTGGGAGGCGGTCGAGGAGTCCGAGGGGTTCGAAGAGACGGAGGGGGTACTTGTTCCGGCGTACGCAGACTGGCGAGATCGGCCTGGGACCGGAATAGTCTCATTGGTGCGCTACCGCCACCGATCGAACCTCTGGAACTCTCCGAACCCTTTGCACTCTCTCCGATCGCTGTGACGATATCCGGCACCTCGCCTGTGCCGAGCACAGCGTCGATCTCCGGAATCTCTGCCTTCAACTCGTCCCGATAGCGTTCCGCCAGGCAGCCGGTGACAATCAGTCGCTTGCCTCCGCCGGCGCGCTTCAGCTGCGCCATCTCGAGAATCGCGTCAACCGACTCTTCCTTGGCGCGATCGATGAACGCACACGTGTTGACCACGATGACGTCCGCCGAGGATGCGTCGGCGGTGATCTCGTGACCTGCCTGACTGGCCAGACCAAGCATGACCTCGCCATCGACGAGATTCTTCGGGCAACCGAGTGACACGAGACCGATCTTCATTGGCTATTGATTATTGACCATTTGTTATTGGCGGCATTGGCCATCGGTCATTGACCATTGCAAGGGAGCGGGCGGACGTCTGCCACATGTCGGAACGGCCGCGGCGCGCAATGATCAATAACCAATGATCAATCCCCAAATAGCAAATAGCCACTAACCAATAGGAAATGGCTCACTGGCTTACGGCGTAAGCCTGTGCAGCATGCGCGGGTACGGAATCGCTTCGCGCAGGTGTTCGAGACCGCAGATCCAGGAGACGACGCGCTCGATCCCCATGCCGAATCCTGCGTGTGGGACGCTGCCGAAGCGGCGCAAGTCGAGGTACCACTCGTAGTCCCGAGGCGGCAGTTTGTGCTCCTCGAGGCGCTTCAACAGCAGGTCGTAGTCGTCGATGCGCTGGCCGCCGCCAATGATCTCGCCGTACCCCTCGGGCGCGAGCACGTCCATCGAGAGTGAGACCTCAGGACGGTCGGGGTGCGGTTTGAAGTAGAACGCTTTGACCGCCGAGGGATATCCGGTCACGGCCACGGGCCGATCGAACGCTTCCGAGATTGCGGTTTCGTCCGGGCTGCCGAAGTCGCCACCCCACTCGAACGGCAGGCCTTTCGCCTTCAGCAGGACCGCCGCCTCGTCGTACGTCACGCGGGGGAAGGGCGACGTCACGCGCTCGAGCGGCGTGGTGTTGCGCTCGAGGACGGTCAGTTCACGGCGCCGGCGTTCGAGGACGCGCCCCACCACGTCGACGACAAGTCCTTCGGCGAGCGCCGTGATGTCATCGAGCGTTGCGTACGCGACTTCCGGTTCGACCATCCAGAATTCCGTCAGGTGCCGACGGGTCTTCGACTTCTCGGCGCGGAACGTGGGGCCGAAGCAGTAGACGCGTCCGAGCGCCATGGCGTTGGCCTCGTTGTAGAGCTGTCCGCTCTGCGTGAGATAGGCCGTCTGGTCGTCGAAGTACGGTACCGGAAACAGCGTCGTCGTGCCCTCGCAGGCGGACGGCGTGAAGATCGGCGTGTCCGCGAGGATGAAGCCACGGCTGTTGAAGTAGTCGCGGACCGCATCGATGACCTCGTGGCGAATGCGGAGCACCGCGTGCTGTCGCGCCGTGCGGATCCACAAGTGCCGGCGATCGAGCAGGAATTCGGGACCATGCTCCTTGGGCGTGATCGGGTATTCGTGCGCGGCGCTCACGACCTCGAGGCCACTGACGTCAAGTTCGAAACCGCCGGGCGCCCGCGTGTCCGCGCGCACCGTGCCGGTGACGATGATCGCGCTCTCCTGAGAGAGATGATTGGCGATCGCGAACACCTCGTCGCCGACCGCGGCCTTGGACATCACCGCCTGAACGAAGCCCGATCCGTCGCGCATCTGCAGAAAGTGGATCTTCCCGCTCGACCGGCGGTTCGCCAGCCATCCACGGATCGTGACCGTCTGGCCCTCGTGAGCGGCGATGTCTTCGATGTAGACGTGCATGGGTTCCCCTACAGACTCTCGTCAAATCCCATCGGCGAATCGAGGTCGTCGAGGATGGCCTGCAATCGCCCTCGGGCCGCAACCGCCTGCTGCAACACGCGGTCTGCGTTTCCGTGATCCGGCAACTCGAAGACGAGCGGCCCGGCGTACCCAATCTTGAAGAGCGCCGTCATCGTGGCCGGCCAGTCGATGCTTCCCGCGAACGGCACGAGGTGATCGTCAGACGTACCTTTGTTGTCGTGGATGTGCGTCGTGATGACGTGTCCCGACAGCACCTCGGCCGCCTCCGCTGATCCACCGACGAGATGCGCGTGGCCAACGTCCAGGCAGACCGCCGCGTCGCCAAGTTCGAGGTCGCCTTCGAGCCAGTCGACGAGCGCGCCCGGCACGGCCAGATCGTTCGGGATGACTTCGAGCGCCAGTCGCACGCCCGCGCTCGTGCAGGCCTCGGCAATCGGCTCGAGACTCCGGCTGAGTGCGCGAGCGTCGTTGTCGCCCACGGGGATCGGTTGTCCTTGCGGCAGCCCCAGATGGAGGACGACCACTGAGCAGCCGAGATCCCGAGCCGCGCTGATCGCCGTACGCGTCTCGTCCACGGCTTCCTTCCGGCCGGCGGCGTCAGTCGTCGCGTTCGAATACGCGCGTCCCCACACGCCGCCCACGAAACTGTCACAGATCGGGGCGTGCAGGCTCCACGCGGTCAGACCGCACGCGTCGATCCAGCGTCGGGCCTCGGCCACGGCATTCGGGTCGTGGTAGTCGAAATGCGTGCGCGTCGCGAACACTTCCAGCAGCGGAAAGCCATGCGAGGACATGCGCGCGAGGTGGCGTTCGGTCAATCGCTCGCCATGGAACAAATGGGTCGACAGGCCGAAGCGCGACGGGTCCGTCGTCATGCTTCGAACGCCTCACTGGCTTCGGACAACAACCGGCGCAGGCGTGCAAATCGGGGGTACTTGTACAAGTTCTCGCGCGCGTACCGCATCGTGCGCGGAATGTACTGCACGTACACCGGATTGCCGCGGGCCGTCGTCTGGTAGCCGAACGTGCCAAGTGCTTTGAGATTCCGCTGTAGGGACATCAGATCGAAGCGTTCGCGGAACGCCTCGGCGTCGCCGGGCCGGCCCGTCACGGCGAGATAGTGATCCAGAAGCGCCTGGAACGTCTGATCAGGCAGATCGACGTAGGAATCGCGCACGAGCGAGGCGAGGTCGTAGGTGTCCGGGCCGAGCCGCGCGTCCTGAAAGTCGATGACGTGAAGGCGGCCGGCCGTCAGCATGAGATTGCGGCTGTGGTAGTCGCGATGACAGAGCACCCGCGGCATCGCCGCAAGATCCCGGACCACCGCGCCGAGCTCGGCGCTGAGCGCCGTGCGAATGGACGGTGTCAGCGTGGCGCGACAGTACGCCTCGAGAAAGTGCTTCAGAAAGAAATTCATCTCCCACGTCAGCTTTTCGACGTCGAAGGCGATGCCGTAGGGCACGTACTGAGGGCTCGCGAGCTCGTGGCCTCGGCGCTGAATGATCTCAATCAGATCAACCGCTTCGCGATACAGCCTGAGTTGCTCGTCCGCATCGGCCGCGCCGAGTCGGGCCTGCAGTGTCACGTCACCCAGATCTTCGAGGGCGAGAATCCCGAGGTCGCCGGCCTCACCGAGAATCTGTGGAACCGGCACCGGCATCTCGGCAAACAGTCGCGCGACGTTCACGAAGGGCAGCGAGGCGGACTCGAACGGCGCCGCGTGGATCGACAGCACGTACGGCGCACCGTTCGGCGGCACGACGCGAAAATACCGGCGGTCTGACGCGTCACCGGTGAGCGCAACAATTCGGTTCGCGCTCAGGTGGTGGCGGGCGAGGTAGTCGTCGACAACGGCAGGAACCTGCGGATCGCTCACAGCCGACCAGTTTACGCGATGGGATTGCCGTACAGATCGAACACCGCGATGCCGTCGCGCACGGCCGCCCGGTCGCCGGCCTTCAGGACAGCTTCTGGGAGCAGTACTGAGGACCTCGCGCGAAAGCCTGAGGGGACGCGCACCGGCCCCGCCACGATGCACTCGTCGAGGTCCGCACCCTCAGAGACCTGCGCCTCCGGCCAGATCACGACACGCCGCCCGTTTGCGGTCACGCCTGCCGATGTGTTCAGAGCGGCCTGCAAATAGTCGCGCGGTGTGCCGACGTCGAGAAACGACGTCCTCGCTTGCCAGGCACGGATGCGGCCGGGTGTGCCCCGTATGACGTCTCGGTAAAACCCTGCCACGGTCTCTGACGTCACACCGTCGGGCAGATCGGCAAACGCGCTCGATCGCGCAACCTGGACTCCGATGAAGTGCCACGTTCCGGCGGCCTGGCCGCGAGGCGCAAATCCCGTCACGACCCCGTCGTTGTCGACGATCAGCCCATTGTAGTGATTCGGATCGGGATTCGGGACAACCGCCATCGTGACATCCGCGCCGCGGCGAGTGTGGGCGTCGATCATCGGCGCGACGTCGAAGGTGCACAGCGTGTCGCCGTTCACCATCAGAAACTCGTCGGACGCGAGGAGGGGAAGGGCGCGTCGCGGGCCTCCGGCAGAGCCGAGCAACGGCTGTTCCCACGAATAGCGGACGGACAACCCAAGGTGC
>Ga0190274_10002592_pt1 | contig 10680 bp, 12 predicted proteins | sample Popmic531T_FD_133002 | JGI IMG/M metagenome (GOLD analysis project Ga0190274, IMG submission 133002) | Populus adjacent soil microbial communities from riparian zone of Yellowstone River, Montana, USA - 531 T | ecosystem: Environmental > Terrestrial > Soil > Riparian zone | place: USA: Montana...
CTCGACTTCGCGCGCCTGGGTCTTGCGCAGCAGCAACTCGTTGCGAGCCACTTCCTCGGTGAGCATCCGCAGGCGCTCGCGCAGCTCTTCTTCCGGGCCCGCGTGACGATCGCGCGAGCTCACTCTCACGCACGCCGCTCGGCGACGGTCCGCCGGTCTTCGAGATACTCGCGCCCGCGCCGCATGAGCGTCGCGAACGATTCGAAATCCTGGGAGATCACCGCGGTGCGCAACCGCTCGACCGCCTGGGAGAGCGCCTCGAGTGACTCCGAGCCGTAATCGTTGAGGCTCTGGATCTCGAAATACAACTCCGGGCTTTCCTGCGCCACGAGCGAAGCCACGTCGAGCTGCGAATCGAACGTGGTCGACGACAACCTGGCGAGCCGCGGCGCGGCTTCGCCGCTTTCGGCGAGCGCCGTGAAGAAGGCGATATTCAGCGCGTGGGACAGCCCCAACACGTAGGCGATGAGGCGATCGTGCTCATCGAGCGACATCACCACCTGTTCCACCATGGTGGACGCAAACAATTCGCGCGCAGCCGCGGTTGCCTCCGGCGAGCCCGCCTCGACGAAGATGACGTGCCGGCCCGAGAGCAGCTCGGTGTTCGGACCGAACATCGGATGCAACGACGCCACACGACAGCCGTGCGACTTCAGCGCGTTGAGCCCGGCGCGCAGTGGCGACTTGAGCGAACCGACGTCGAAGATAACGCCCTTGGGACGACGCATGGCGAGCTCACGCAGGATCTTGTCGGTAACCCCGAGCGGCGTCGCGATGACGATGAAATCCTGGTTGAGCGGGGAAGTGCGCCAGTCCGGCAGATGCGTGAACCCGGGCGGCGCGCCGGTGGGATCGGCGATCTCCACGGCGAAGCCTTGCGATGCCATGAACTCGGCGAACCAGCGGCCCATCTTGCCGGCGCCGCCTATGACCAGCGCCGTGCGCCCGCTGCCCGCGCCCTGGGCGGCGACGCTTGCCTGCTCCTGGGTAGTTAGCGAGGAACGGATCAGCAGGCGCAGGATGCTCTCCGCCATCTGCGGCGACACGCCGTATTGCTTGCCCGCCTCGCGCGCCGCCAGCAGCACCTCGCGCTCGCGGTTGTAGTCGCGCGTCGCGTGGCCGGTGGCACGCTTGGCGCGAATGATCTCGCGGCTGGTCTCCTGGCGTTTGCCGACCAGCTCGAGGATCTGACGATCGAGTTCGTTGATCCTGCGGCGCAGGTCGTCGAGCGAGCTCATGAATCACCCTGTAACGTTAAGTCTCACCTAGCTTTTATCGGCTGCGAAGCACGACTGCAAGGCTATCGCGTCACGGATAACATATCGGCCATGGAACTATTCAATGACCTGCTGCCGGATCCCCTGCCCGCCGAGCCGATGGCAACGGCGAGCGCCTGGCTCGCAACGGCCATCGCGGCCCGCCAGCAGCCCAATCCCGACTCCATGGTGCTCGCCACCGCCACCGCGTCGGGTATGCCTTCCGCGCGCATCGTCTTGTGCAAGGAGTTCGACGTCGAATTGGGCCGCGTTTCCTTCGTCACCAACTATGACTCCCGCAAAGGGCGTGAACTCGCCGAGAACGCGCGAGCTGCGCTGGTGTTCCATTGGGACCATGCGCACCGCCAGGTCCGCGTCGAAGGGGTCGTGCTGAAGGCGCCGGAACCCGAAAGCGACGCCTACTTCGCGTCGCGCAACTGGCAGCGACGCATCGGCGCCTGGGCCAGCGCGCAGAGTCAGCCGCTGCGTTCGCGCGAGCAGCTCACCGCCGCGGTACACGCCGCCGCGACGCGCTTCGGCGTTCCCGAGCCCTCGCTGGACAACATCAACGACCTGCCGGCCGCGGTGATTCCCCGGCCGCCTTTCTGGGGCGGTTACTACGTCTGGGCGGACATGGTCGAGCTGTGGGTCGAAGGAGCATCACGCATCCACGAACGCGCGCGCTGGACCCGCTCGCTAACTACCGCGGGCGCCGGTTTTCGCGCGGGGCCGTGGTCCGCCACCCGGCTGCAGCCGTAAGTCGGCCTCCCGGTGTGGCGCCAGGTACGCATCGCGATTCTCCTGCTGCTGCTGGGAGTCGCGGCGTATTCCAACTGGTACGACCGTCTCAGCACCACGGACTGGGACGAAACGCTGTACGTCGGCGTGTTTCCGGTCGCCGAGGCCGATACCCCGGCGGCGCGCGACTACGTCTCGAGGCTGTCGGAAGATCGCATTGCCGATATCGAGCAGTTCCTCAACGAGGAAGCGCGAAACTTTGGCATCGATATCGCGCGCCCGGTCAGTGTCGAGCTGTATCCACCCGTCGATGAGCGGCCCCCTGAACGCGCCGCCGACGCCGGCATCCTGCAGAACATGTGGTGGAGCCTGAAGGTTCGCATGTACGCGCGCCGCGCGGTGCGGTCTTCGGGCCGGCCGACACCACAAATCCGCATCTTCGTGATCTACCACGACCCCACCTTTACGAAGGCGGTGCCACATTCGGTGGGCATGCAGAAAGGACTCGTGGGCGTGGTCCACGCGTTCGCCGACGCGGGAATGACCCGCACCAACAACGTGGTCATCGCGCACGAGATCCTGCACACGCTCGGCGCGAGCGATAAATACGACCCGCAGACCCTGGCACCGATGTTTCCGATCGGCTATGCGGAACCGGAGCGGAATCCCCTGTATCCGCAGTCGTTCGCCGAAATCATGGCCGGTCGCTATGCAGTCGACGCACGCACATTCGAGATTCCGGAATCACTCGACCGGGCAGTGGTAGGCGAAACCACGGCGCTCGAGCTCCGCTGGTTGCGACTGTGACCACCGTGCTCGAAGCCGCGCAACTCCGCATCGCCGTACCCGGCCGCGTGCTGGTTGATTCCTTCGACTGCACCATCCGCGCCGGCGACTTCATCGCATTGCTGGGCGGCAATGGCACTGGCAAATCCTTGCTGTTACGTACGCTGGCGGGACTGCGCGCGCCCGCCGCCGGGGCAGTGCGCATCGATGGCCGTGACATCGCGGCGGTCGCTCGCCGGGAAGTCGCCCGGCGACTCGGTTTCCTGCCCCAGGATCCCGATGCCGCCCCGCAAGGCTCGCTGCGCGAGACCGTGCTGCTCGGGCGTTTCGCGCATCTGGGTTTCTGGGAAGCGTCCGGAGCCGCTGACGAGCAACGCGTGATGGGGGCACTCGCCGATGTCGGCCTCGAACCATTGGCGGAACGCGATCTCGGCACCTTGTCGGGCGGCGAACAGCGCCGCGCGGCCATCGCGCGGCTGCTGGTGCAGTCGCCGTCTATCTACCTGCTCGATGAACCCACCAATCACCTCGACCCCGCGCAGCAGCTCGGCATCCTCGACAAACTGCGGCAGCTCACGCGCGGCGGCGCCGCGGTCATCGCCAGTCTGCACGAGCCCAATCTCGCCTTGCGCTACGCGGACCGGGCTTGCCTGCTGTCCGGGAACGGAGTCGCCGAGCTCGTCGACTGCGCGGAGCTTGGGCCCGGCCATCTGGGCCGGCTCTATGGACTCCACTATGCGGAGACGCGCCTGGGATCGCAGCGCTTCATGGCGCCGGGCTGAAACGCGCGCAGTCGCCGATGACCGCGGTTCTCAAGGCTTCGGGGGCTGGCTCGTCACCTTCGAGCTGATACCAGGAAGTCGCCACCTTTTCGAGGCGTTGACGACGCTCCGCTGGCTCCTGCCACGCTATTTCCTGGATGCGCAGCAACCGGTCGAGCGCTTCGCCCTCACGGCGCGCGTCGAGCGCGCGTTGCGCCACCACGAGTTCGGCTTCGCAATGTGGCGCGGCAGTGGAGTCGGGCTCGGGCTCGGGCTCTACGTCGACTTCGGCCGGCTCCGCCTGCGTGGACGTGGTGGCGGCTGCCGACTCACGCGTCGCGCGTTTGTCGGCCATGTTCTTGCTCGCGTTGTAGGCGTACACCAGGGCGGCAACACCCAGGATCCCGAATATTCCCCAGCGCAGGAATACCGACACGCTCGCCTGCCCTAGCTGCCGAAGCGCACGCTGTCGAGGATGGTGTCGTGCAACGCGCCGTTGGTGGCCAGCACCGTGGTCGTGTCGAGACCCACTGGCGCACCTTTGAGGTCGGTGAATTTGCCGCCGGCCTCTTCGACGATGACGGTCAGCGCCGCGATGTCGAGGATGTTCACGTCCGACTCGATCACGACATCGAGAGCGGCGCGGGCCAGCAGGTGGTAATGCACGAAATCACCATAGCCGCGGATGCGGCTGATGCGCCCGAGCAGCCCCCCGAATCTCGTCCACGCCGGTGACGCCGCCAGGGTCTTGAGATTGCCGGTGGAAACGATCGCCGACTCCAGCGCGTTCACCTTGCTGACGGAAATCCGCTTGCCGTTGAGGAACGCGCCCTTGCCGCGCTCGGCCCACGCCAGTTCGTCGTACGCCGGCGCCATCGACACGCCTAACACGAATCTGCCGCCGCGCATCAGCGCAATCTGCGTGGAGAAGAACGGACATTCGCGCACGAACGACTTGGTGCCGTCGATCGGGTCGACCAGCCAGACGCTCTCCGCATCCATGTCCGACTTGCCGGTTTCCTCGCCGTAAAACCCGTACGACGGGAATCGTTTGGTGAGCAACTCGCGAATCGCCTCTTCAGAGCGAACGTCGGCCTCGGTGACCGGCGTCTTGTCCGCCTTCACTTCTATGCGCACATTGCGTTGATAGAAACCGCGGATCACGTCCGCGGCAGCACGTGCCGCGTCGAGTGCGGCATTGAGTTCATTCGACATTTCGGGGTTCGGCATGGCGGGCGAAGCCTGCGGTAGCCGCGTCGGAACTGTCAATTCGCGCGGAATCTCGTTAAAGTCCGCCCCGCCGAAAGGTTACGGGAAGCTGGTGAGCTGCTTAAGACGGCAATTCCGGCACTGCCCCCGCAACGGTAATCGAACCACAACTCGTCATTTGCCACTGGGCCTCACCGCCTGGGAAGGCGACGCGTTAGAACAGCATGTTCTGAGTTCGAGAGTCCGGAGACCGGCCTGACGGCATCATTCCCAGTTGCGGCGGGCAACGGGACGGGCTACGCCCTTCCTCTCCGCACGCGCCTGGGTGTTTACGCATTCGGCCATGCGGGCGTGCATGGAAAGGCAATTTTCATGAATCGGAATTCTCGCTACTCGCAGCTGGCGCTCGCCGTTGCTGCCACCCTCGTTTCAACCCTCACTTTCGCCCAGGACGAAATGGACGAAACCGTCGTCACCGCGACGCGCACGCCCGTGGCGCTCGATGCGGTCGGCGCGCCGGTCATCGTCATTTCGCGCGACGACATCGAGCGTTCGATGGCGAGCGACGTCAGCGAGCTGCTGCAATCGCACGCTGGCCTTGAGATCTCGCGCAATGGCGGGCCCGGACAGACGACCAGCCTGTTCACTCGCGGCACCGAGAGCAACCACACCGTGGTGCTCATCGACGGCGTGCGCATCAATCCCGGCACGATTGGCGGAGCGGCACTGCAGAACATCGCCCCCGAGTCGATCGAGCGCATCGAAATCGTCAAAGGCCCGCGTTCTTCTTTGTATGGCACTGACGCCATTGGCGGCGTCGTGCAGTTGTTCACGCGCGGCGCCGCGAAGGATGGCGCCAGCGCAGGCGCCACGTTCGGCAGCAACAACACCCAGCAGATGTTTGGTGACGTCGCGTTGTCACCGGGCGAAAAAACCCGCCTGGGCTTCGGCGGCAGCTACGCCGAGAGTGATGGCATCCCCACGTTCGTCGACGATGACGTCGATCGCGGCTATCGCAACGTCACCGGCCGTGCCTCGCTCGAATATTCCGCAACCGACGCGCTGACACTGCGCGCCCGTGGCTGGCATACCGGCGGCCGCACCGAATACACCGCACAGACATTCTCGGATCCGCCGTATGCGCCAGTGTCGCAGGATTTCGAGAACAGCGTGTATTCCTTCGAAGGTGACTACCGGCGCGCCGACGGCTTCGGCGTTCGCGCCACGCTGAGCCACGCGCTGGATGACATCGAGCAGCTTCAGCCCGGCTTCGGTCCCGACGAATTCGACTACGCGCGCACCGCCCGCACGAATGTGGACGTACAGCTCGACCTGGCGACGATCGGCACGCACGCGCTCAGTTTCGGCTTGCAGCGCAGCGACGAGAACACGCGCGCGCAATCGTTCGGTACGGTGTTCGACGAAGACACCGTGGTGACGCAGGCGTTCGTCCAGGATCAGTTCGACATCGGCCGCCTCGAATCGAGGCTCGCGCTTGGCGGCGTGGATCACGAATCTTTCGGCAGCGAGCTCACCTGGAATGCGGAGTTCGGTACCTCGTTCGGTTCCGGCACGCGCCTGACGCTCTCCGGTGGCACCGCATTCCGGGCGCCTGACAGCACCGATCGCTTCGGGTTCGGCGGCAATCCGGATCTCGAACCGGAGATCTCAAGTCAGGTCGAGTTCTCCGTGCGTCAGAAGTTAGGCGAGCACCACCAGCTATCGCTGTCCGCGTTCGACAACCGCATCGAAGATCTCATCGAGTACGTGGTCATCGACTTCGACACGTTCGAGGGCCAGAACCAGAACGTCGAGCGCGCCCGCATCAAGGGCGTCGAGCTCGGGTACCAATTCGCGAACGAAGGCTTCCGCGCACGCGCCGAACTCACGCTGCAGGACCCGCGCGATGAGACCACCGACGAGCGCCTGCTGCGACGTTCGCGTGAATCGCTGATGGTGGCGGTGAATCGCGATGTGGGCGCGCTCGATGTGGGCGTGGATGTCACCGCATTCGGCGATCGCATGGATTTCGGGTTCCCGACCAACGTCACGCTCGATTCCTACACGCTGGTCAACGCCACGTTGCGTTATCGCGTGAATGGCGCGCTGACCCTGCAGGGGCGTCTCGAAAACATGTTCGATGAGGATTACACCTACGCCGAGGGATACCAGACCGAAGGCCGCACGTACACCATTGGAGTACGCTACAACTTCGAGTAGTTCCGATTGTGAGGAGGCCGCATGGGCAATCGCTTGAGCAAGATCTATACGCGCACAGGCGATGACGGCACCACGGGCCTCGGTGACGGAGCCCGGGTTCGCAAGGATCACGTGCGGGTCGAGGCCTATGGCACGGTCGACGAAGCCAATAGCGCCATCGGCGTGATCCTCAGTGTTCCGGGGTTACCCGCCGACGTGGCGCGTTGCCTCACGGAAATCCAGCACGACCTCTTCGACCTCGGCGGCGAGCTGTGCATTCCCGGCACTCACGTGATCAAGGCGGAACAGATCGCGCAGCTCGAACAGGTGCTCGACAAGTTCAACGATCCGTTGCCGGCGCTCAAGGACTTCATCCTGCCGGGCGGTGGTCCCGCTGCGGCCCACTGTCACCTCGCACGAACCATCGTGCGGCGCGCCGAGCGCTGCGTGTGGACGCTGGCCGGGTCCGAGCAGGTCAGCGGTGAAGTGCCGAAGTACCTGAACCGCCTTTCCGATCTGCTGTTCGTGATTGCCCGCGTGCTCGCGCGCCACGAACATGGCTCCGAAGTACTGTGGCGCCACGACCGCGGAAGATAGAAATGGGGTCAGACCCCATTTGCTAGGAAATGGGGTCTGACCCCATTTTTATCTGTTGCCAGTCGAATGACGCACCCGGGTCGGTCTTGCGACCCGGCGCCACGTCGCTGTGGCCCACGATGCGCTCTTGCGTGATCTGCGGATATGCGGCTAACAACATCGGCAACAGCACGCGCAGCGTTTCGTACTGCGCCGCCTCGTACGGCACCTCGTCGGTCCCCTCGCACTCGATGCCGATCGAATAGTCGTTGCACGCCTCGCGCCCCTGCCAAGTGGATTTCCCCGCATGCCAGGCTCGATCGTTGAACGAGACGAACTGCTCCACCTTGCCGTCGCGCCGGATCAGCAGGTGCGTCGAGACACGCAAGGATGCACGCTCGCGAAACTCGGGATGCGCCTCCGCCGGCAGATTGCCGGTGAACAGGCGCGCGATCCACGGGCCGCCGAACTCACCCGGTGGCAAGCTGATTCCATGCAGGACGATGAGGTCGGGAACGACTCCGGCCGGACGTTCGTCGAAAAATGGAGATAAAACCTGTTTGACGCCGACCATGAGGCCGGTACTGACATCGACGCGCATCTGCTGTTTCCTCGCGCCCATCTTGCCACACCCGCATGCCACAATAGCCGCCCTCGAATTGGCACGCACTCTCTGGCCCCATGAATTCCGGCAATTCCGACTGGGTGGCACGCGATCTCGCGCACGTGTGGCATCCGTGCACGCAGATGAAGGATCACGAGTCGGTGCCGATGATCCCGCTGCGTTCGGGAAACGGCGTGTGGCTCGAGGACTTCGCGGGCAAGCGGTACCTCGACGGCATCAGCTCCTGGTGGGTGAATCTCTTCGGGCATGCGAATCCCCGCATCAACGCCGCGGTACGTGAGCAGTTAGACACGCTCGAGCACGCCATCTTCGCCGGCTTCACGCACCCGCCCGCCGTGCAGCTCGCCGAGGAACTGCTGCGCCTGGGCCCGCCGGGCCTCAACCGCTGCTTCTTCGCCGACAACGGCTCCGCGGCCATCGAAGTGGCCGTGAAGATGAGCTTCCACTACTGGCGCAATGTCGGCCAGCCACGCAAGACAAGGTTCATCACGCTGTCGAACAGCTATCACGGCGAGACACTGGGCGCACTCGCGGTGGGCAACGTCGACCTCTACAAGTCCATCTACCGTCCGCTGCTCATGGAAGTGATCACGGTGCCCTCGCCCGATGCGTTCCTGCGTGAACCGGGCGCAACTCCCGCCGAGCATGCGCGCCACATGTTCACGCACATGGAAGCGGCACTCGCGAAGCATCACGGCGAAGTGGCTGCGGTGATCGTCGAACCGCTGGTGCAATGCGCCGGCGGCATGCGCATGTACGACCCCGTCTATCTCAAACTACTGCGCGAGGCCTGCGACCGGCACCAGGTGCATCTCATCGCCGACGAGATCGCCGTCGGATTCGGGCGCACCGGGACGATGTTCGCCTGTGAACAGGCCGCGATCCGGCCTGACTACCTGTGCCTCTCCAAAGGCCTGACCGGCGGCTATCTGCCGCTGTCCGTGGTCCTCACCACCGACCATGTCTACGACGCTTTCTACGACGAATACACGAAGCTCAACGCGTTCCTGCATTCCCACAGCTACACCGGCAATCCGCTGGCCTGCGCCGCGGCGAATGCCACGCTCGCGATTTTCCGCGATGAGCCCGTGCTCGAGCGCAATCGGGCCACCGCCGCGCGCATGCTCGCCAGCGTCGAGCACCTGCGCACGCACAAGCACGTCGCCGAGATCCGCCAGTGCGGCATGATCCTGGCAATCGAGCTCATGAAAGACCCGGCCGCACGCACGCCCTGGCCCTGGGAGCAAAGGCGTGGCCTGCGCATTTACCGGCACGCGCTTGCGCGCGGCACGCTGATTCGTCCGCTCGGCACCACCATCTACTTCATGCCGCCGTATGTCATTTCGCCCGAGGAGATCGCCTTGCTGGCAAGCGTCACCACCGAAGGAATCGAGCTCGCATGCGCGTGACGCGTGTATTCGTCGAGCAGAAGCTGGTTTCCGGCAAGGGGGTTGAACTCCCGGAGCAGGCGGGCCTGCACCTCACGCGCGTCTTGCGTCTGGGAGCCGGCGCTCAGGTAACGCTATTCGACGGCACTGGCGGCGAGTATGAAGGCACGCTCGAGCGCGACGGCAAAAAGATATGGGCGCGAGTGGGCACACATTTCCCCATCGAGCGCGAAACACCGCTGCAGGTGACGTTGATCCAGGGAGTCGCGCGCGGCGAGCGCATGGATCTCATCGTGCAGAAAGCCACCGAGCTCGGCGTGGCGCGCATCGTGCCCGTATTCGCGGAGCGTTCGGTGGTGAAGGTCGATGCGAGCAAGAGCGTGCGCAAGCTCGAGCACTGGCGGTCGATCGCGATCTCCGCCTGCGAGCAATGCGGGCGCAATCGGGTGCCCGAAGTGGTCGAACCGACGGCGTTGGGTGACGCCGTGCGCGCGCTTGCGCCTGGTTCCGCGCGTTATCTGCTCGCCGCGGGCGCGCGCGACTCGCTGGCGGCGGCGGTGCTGCGAGATGCCGGCAAGCCCGTCGTGCTGATGATCGGGCCCGAAGGCGGTCTCGCGGACGCGGAGCGCGATTTCGCGGGCGCGAGTGGTTTCACCGCCTGCGCAATGGGACCGCGCGTGATGCGCACGGAAACGGCGGGTCTCGCCGCGCTGGCAGTCCTGCAGTCGGTAGCGGGAGATTTCCGATGAGCTCACTTCGCGGGCGCAACGGCACGAGCACGGGGTTCACCATGTACGAATCGAAAACGCAACGGCCGCTGGCGCGCCCGGTATTCGCACGGCGGCTCATTGCCCACACGCTGATCGCGATGGGGCTGATCGCCTTCTCGATCGCCGTGGGCATCACGGGCTACATGTGCTTCGAACACTTGTCGCCGCTCGACGCCTTTCTCAACGCCGCGATGTTGTTAGGCGGCATGGGCCCGGTGAACGCGCCGGTCACCGACGCCGGCAAACTCTTTGCGGGGTTTTTCGCGCTGTATGCGGGCCTGGTGTTCATCGTCACCGCGGCGCTGTTCTTCACGCCGCTGCTGCATCGGCTGATGCACCGCTTTCATTGGGACGACAAGTAGCTCATCTGCC
>Ga0190274_10002593_pt1 | contig 10680 bp, 8 predicted proteins | sample Popmic531T_FD_133002 | JGI IMG/M metagenome (GOLD analysis project Ga0190274, IMG submission 133002) | Populus adjacent soil microbial communities from riparian zone of Yellowstone River, Montana, USA - 531 T | ecosystem: Environmental > Terrestrial > Soil > Riparian zone | place: USA: Montana...
CGACGGCTTTCTCGTCGGCGATCCGGGCACCGTGCTGCCGCGCGCCGCGATCGCCAACCTTGCCGGCGGCAAGACCTACGCGTCGCTCGCCAGCAATCCGGCCGATCCCGCGACCGGCTTCACCCTCGCCGAGCGCCAGCTCGTCTCGGGCGCCGTGCTCGCGCGCTGCGACGCGCTCGACGGCGTTCGCGACGGCATGGTGCAGGACACGAACGCCTGCCAGGCCGCGTTTGATCTCGAGCGCGACGTGCCGACCTGCAGCGACGCACGTGACGGCACCTGCCTGTCGGCAGCACAGAAGTCCGGTATCGGTCGCCTCTTCGCCGGCGCGCCAACGCGTGACGGCAGACCGGTCTACGCCAGCTTCCCCTACGACGCCGGATTGGCCACCACCGACTGGGCGAGCTGGAAATTCAGCGCGCCGGCGACACGCGACGCCGGCGCCGTCGCCAATATCTGGCAGGTGCCTCCGGCCGATCCGGCGACGTTCGAGGGCAAGGCCTTCGTGCTCGCCAGCGACGTCGACACGCTGCTCGCGAAGGTGCAGCTGACCGACGCGACGTACACCGAGCCGGCGCTCTCGTTCATGCTGCCGCCGCACCTCGCAGACATGTCGGCGGTGAAGAAGCGCGGCGCGAAAATCGTCCTCTTCCACGGCACCAGCGACCCGATCTTCTCGAGCGCGCACACGGTCTCGGTCTACGAGAGCTGGAGCCGCGGCTCGGGCGGCGACGCGGCGACTTTCGCCCGGCTCTACCTGGTGCCCGGAATGAACCACTGCCGCGCCGGTCCGGCGACCGATCAGTTCGACCTGCTCACGCCGCTCGTCGCCTGGGTCGAACGCGGTATTGCGCCCGGACCGGTGACTGCCAGCGCGCGCGGCCCGGGCAATCCCGCCGGCGTCAACAACGACGTTCCGCCGGCCTGGTCGGCGAACCGGACGCGGCCGCTGTGTCCCTATCCCGCCGTCGCGCGCTACAGCGGCAGCGGCGACGTCGAAACGGCGGCAAGCTTCGTCTGTCGCTAGCCGGCTCGAGCCACCTTGCGAAGGTTCGTCATGCAAGTTCGTTCCGTTCTCCCGCGCCGGCGGCTTCTTCTGGCCGCCGCCGCCGCACTGAGCGCGGCCCCAGCCGTCGCTGACGCTGCCGACGGCGCGCCCCCGAGCGACGCGACCCTGGCCGCCTTGCGCGCGGATACGCCGTTGGTCCTGCCCAGGACCGAGCTCGTCTACGAAGCCCTGTTCGATCTCGCGCCGACGCTGCAGCTCGGCCGCTCGCCGTTCGGCGACCGGCGCATGGTGCCGATCACCGGCGGCCGGTTCGAAGGCCCGGGGCTGCGCGGCAAGGTGATGCCGGGAGGCGCCGACCGCCAACTCGTCCGCGCCGACGGCGCAGTGAATCTCGACGCGATCTACGAGCTCGAGACCGACGACGGCGTCGTCATTTCGGTGCGCAACCGCGTCCTGACGCGCCAGCCGAAGGAGCCACCGAATGCGCCGCGATACGCCTTCTCGACGATCGACATCGTCGCTCCCGACGGCAAGTACGCCTGGCTCAACGACTGGGTCTACGTCGGCACGCTGCACAGCCTCAGGCCGCGCCCGAACGTGCTGATTCGGGTATACAAGGTGGTCTGACTCCCGCCGCTGCCGGACTGACTCGCATGAACACCGCCGACCTAATCGCGATCGACACGCACACCCACCTCGAGGTGTCGTGCCGCAACCCGTTCGACAACTACGGCGAGGAATACGACCGCGCCGCCGACAAGTACTTCCGCTCGAGCAAGCGGCCGACGATGGACGAGACAATCGCGTTCTACCGCGAGCAGAAGATCGGCTTCGTCAACTTCACCGTCGACGCCGAGACCCAGATGGGGCGCCGGCGGATCCCGAACGAGGAGATCGCCGAGGCGGCGCAGAAGAACAGCGACATCATGATCGCCTTCGGCTCGATCGATCCGCACAAGGGGAAGATGGGCGGCCGCGAAGCGAGGAAGCTGGTCGAGGAATACGGCGTCAGGGGCTTCAAGTTCCACCCGACGGTGCAAGGCTTCGACGTCACCGACAAGATGGCCTGGCCGATCTACGAAGTGATCGCCGCGCACAAGCTGCCCGCCGTCTTCCACAGCGGCCATTCGGGAATCGGCTCGGGAATGCGCTGCGGCGGCGGCCTGCGCCTGCAGAACTCGAACCCGATGCTGCTCGAGGACGTGGCGATCGCCTTCCCCGACATGCAGATCATCATCGCCCACCCGTCGTGGCCGTGGCAAGACGAGGCGATCTCGCTCGCCATGCACAAGCCCAACATCTGGATCGACCTCTCGGGCTGGAGCCCGAAGTACTTCCCGCCGCAGCTGGTGCAGTACGCGAACACGCTGCTCAAGGACCGGATCCTGTTCGGCAGCGACTTCCCGCTGATCACGCCCGACCGCTGGTTGAAGGATTTCGAGGAAGCCGGCTTCAAGGACGCGGTCAAGCCGCTGATCCTGAAGCAGAACGCGATGCGCCTGCTCGGCTTGACCTGATCGTCGTCACGGCTCGGCTTGTGCCGGGTGCGGCACGGCACTGCCGATCTCGAGCGGGACGGGCGACGGCTTCCGCAAGGGCACGACCCAGGACCGCGCGAAGAGAACGTCAAGGCGCGAGCGACGCGCTTCTACCGGATCACGCCGAATGCATTCGCTCCTAGGGAGGTGAAGCCGCTCGGCTCGATCTCGCACCGGCTGGGCGAGCGCCCCCAGTAGCCGTACTGCTACTCCGGGAACCTGTCGGTCGTCACCTAGTGCGGGTCGGGAAAGATCCTCACCATCCACAGCACCGGCGACTACGGTCTCTACGGCGACGGCTTCTGTGGCGTCTGTCGCGCGTCGACGACGGGCCGAAGAGAGGCCCACATCGGCATTGCGCCGACCAGCAACGAGAAGTGCCACCACCGTAGCTCGGACACGGTGCACGTCGATCAGAACGGCAACGAGTTCCTGTGCTCGGAACGCAACGTCATCGACTTCAGGCCGAGCGGAAGTTCGGCTTGAAGGACGGCCGAGGGCTAGCGCATCACCGGACGCGGGCGACGCGGGCGCCGCCTTCGCGGCGCCCGGCCACACGCCAAGATCAGGGCTTGACGCTCAGCTTGTTATCGACCGACTTGACGCCCTCGACGCCCTGCGCGATCGTGACCGCCTTGTCGGCATTGCCGGCCTTGTCGGCCGAGCCATTAAGCGTCACGACGCCGTTCTTGGTGTCGACGTCGATCGAAAGCCCCTTGACGTCGGGATCGGCCAAGAGCTTGGTCTTCACCTTGCCGGTGATGGCGGCGTCGCCGACCGCGTCGCCGGCCTTGCTCATCGCGCTCTCGGTCGCGGCCATGGCGCTGGACGCGGCGGGGGTCGGCGAGACGGTGGTCGACGAAGTCGTCGTCGCCGTGGAGCCGGGCGCCGTGTCGGTGACGGTGGTGCGCTTCTCGCACGCTGACAGAAGCGCGGCGGCGGCGAGAACGGACAGGGCGGCAATGTGGGTTCGATGTGCTTTCACGAAAGGTCTCCTGACGCCATTCGATCGGTGGCGGATAGAGCCATTGTGGACAGCGAGAGCCCGTAAAAAAGGTGTCCGACGCAGATCAGGCCATCGGCCGACGCGATCGCGGCACCCGGTCCGACGCGGTGTCGGTTCAATCTGACAGATCCGGCGTGCAGCGCGCGCCGGTGGCCGATGTCAATGCGTCGCCGAGGCGCCCAGCAGGGCGAGCCAGGCGCGCTCGCGCAGGCCCGGGCTGACGCGATAGCGCTCGCCGCGGTAGTGGACGTCGAGCTGGTCGAGCAACGCCTCGATCGTCGCGGCGTGCCAGCGGGCGAGAAACTCGAACGGCCCGGCCGGATGGTTGACGCCAAGCTTCATTGCCAGGTCGGCGCCTTCGGACGTGCACACGCCCTGGTGAACGGCATCCGAGGCCTCGTTGACGAGCATCGCCACGGTGCGAGCGACGATCAGCCCGGGCGCATCGCCCACGAGCTGTGGCTGCCAGCCGGCGATGCGCAGCCAATCGGCGGCTTGCTCGCGCCACGACGCCGAGGCGCTCGCCGCGAACGCCAGCGCCAGCGCCGTTCCGGGCTCGCCGCCGCTGGGCGCGATCGCGAGATCGAAGACGGCGAGCTCGCGGATGCCGTCTTCGGCGGCGACGCGGGTCGCGGCGCGGCCGTCGCTCAGGCGCAGCTCGCCGGCATCGGTCTGCAGGCCGTTCCAGCGGCTCGATGGATCAGCCTCGAAGTTCAGCCCGGCCTCCTCGAGCCGCGCCGCCCAGCGGTCGACGGCGATGCCGCGCCCGTGCAGGGCGACCATGGCCCCGGGCGGCACCGGCGGCGCGACCCACGCAGGGGTAGCCGCCGGCGCGACCTTGGCGTCGCCATAGCTGAAGAAGCCGCGTCCGCTCTTCCTGCCGAGCAGTCCACCGTCGACCAGCTCACGCTGGACCAGCGAAGGCTGGTAGCGCTTGTCGCCGAAGTTGGCCTCGAACACCGACTGAGTGACGGCGAAGTTGGTGTCGTGGCCAATCAGGTCCATCAGCTCGCACGGCCCCATCCGAAAGCCGGCCCCGCGCAGGCAGGCGTCGATCGTCGCCGGCGTAGCGAGCTGCTCGTGGAGCAGCGCCAGCGCCTCGGCGTAGTAGGGCCGGGCGATGCGGTTGACGATGAAGCCCGGCGTCGAGCGCGCATGCACCGGCGTCTTGCCCCAGCGCCGGCTGAGATCGAAGATCGCGTCGGCGACCACGCGATCGGTCTGCAAGCCCGAGACGACCTCGACCAGCTTCATCAACGGCACCGGGTTGAAGAAGTGCATGCCGACGAAGCGGCCGGGCGCCTTCAGGCCGTTGGCGAGCGCGGTGATCGAGATCGACGAGGTGTTCGAGGCGACGATGCAGTCGGCGCCGGCGACCGCCTCGAGATCGCGGAACAGGCCGCGCTTGACTTCGGCGTTCTCGACGATCGCCTCGATCACCAGGCCGGCCGCGGCCGCTTCGTCGAGCCGCGTCGCGGCGCGGATGCGGCCGGCGATCGCCTTCGCCTCGGCAGCGTCGAGCTTGCCCTTCGCGGCCAGGCCGTCGAGCGTCGCGGCGAGCTTGGCGCACGCCGCCGCGGCGGCGCCTTCGCGCGCATCGAACAGCGCGACCGCGTGGCCGGCCTGCGCCGCGACCTGGGCGATCCCTGCGCCCATGATGCCGGCGCCGATGACGAAGACGGGCGTGTCGCGATCGAGGCTCATCGCATCGATTATGGCGAGCGCAAGGTTGCCGGTCGCGCCCGGCGATACGCCCGCCACTACAGTCCCGATCAGGCAAACGGAGGCAAGCGATGCGATACCTGGTGGTGGGTGCGGGTGCCCTTGGCGGCTACTTCGGCGGCCGCCTGCTCGAGGCCGGCAAGGACGTGACGTTCCTGCTGCGTCCGGGCCGCGCCAAGGCGCTGCAGGCGACCGGCCTGGTCGTCAAGAGCCGGCGCGGCGACCTCGCCCTGGCGGCGCCGCCGTTCGTCCTGGCCGACGGCATCGGCGCACCCTTCGACATCGTCATTGTCGGCTGCAAGGCCTACGACCTCGCCGAGACGATGGCCGCGTTCGCGCCGGCAGTCGGGCCGGAGACGGCGATCCTGCCGATGCTCAACGGCATGCGCCACCTCGACGAGCTGCAGCGGCGCTTCGGTCGCGAGCGCGTCCTCGGCGGCCTGTGCATGATCTCGGCGACGCTCGACGCCGCCGGCGTGGTCCAGCACTTGAACGAGCTGCACAGCATCGTCTTCGGTGAGCTCGACGGCTCGCCGTCGACGCGGATCGACGCCATCGCGAGCGACTTCGCGGACACCCGGTTCGACGGCCGGGCGAGCAGCGAGATCGTGCTCGAGATGTGGGAGAAGTGGGTCTTCCTCTCCTCGGCGGCGGGAATCAACTGCCTGATGCGGGCGACCATCGGCCAGATCGTCGCCGGCGGCGGCGCCGGCTTCGGCCTCGCCTTGCTCGACGAGTGCCGCGCCATCGCCGCGGCCAACGGCTTCGCGCCGCGCCCGCCGGCGATCGAGCGGACGCGGGCGATGCTCACGGCCGCAGGCTCGCCGATCTCGGCGTCGATGCTCAAGGACATCGAGCGCGGCGGCGCGGTCGAGGCCGATCACGTCCTCGGCGACCTGATCGCGCGCGATCCGAACCCGCCGCAGGGCGTCTCGCTGCTGCGCGTCGCCTACGCCCACCTCAAGGCCTACGAAGCGCGGCGCGCCGAGACCTCCTGACGCCTGTCGGCGAGGGCGATGCCGGCGCGGACGACATCGCCGACGACGATGATCGCCGGGCTGGCGAAGCCGTCGCGAACGACGACCTCGGCCAGCGCATCGAGACGGCAGAGCACGTGGCGCTGCGTCGCCAGGCTCGCGTCCTGGACGATCGCCACCGGCGTTTCGGCGGCGAGGCCCGTACGCAGCCCAGCCTGCAGCGATTCGACGCTGGCGATTCCCATGTAGACGACGACCGTGATGCCGCTCGCCGCGGCCGCGGCGAGCGCGGGCCAGTCGAGCGCGCCGTCGCTCGCGTCGCGGCGCGCATGGCCGGTCAGGAACATCACGCCGTGGGCGTGATCGCGATGGGTCAGCGGCACGTCGATCGCGCTCGCCGCCGCCAGCCCCGAGGTGATGCCGTTGACGACCTCGACGTCGAGGCCGAGCTGGCGCAGGTGCGCCGCCTCCTCGCCGCCGCGGCCGAACACGAACGGGTCGCCGCCCTTCAGGCGGACCACGCGCTCGCCACGCAGCGCCTCGGCGACCATCAGCCGCTCGATGAACGCCTGAGGCGTGCTGGCGCAGCCGCCGCGCTTGCCGACCCGGACGATGCGCGTCGAGCGGCGGGCGAAGCGGAGCACGCCGGCGCCGACGAGATCGTCGACCAGCAGCACGGTCGCGCGCCGGATCGCGCGAACCGCCTTCAACGTCAACAGCTCGGGGTCGCCGGGACCGGCACCGACGAGGTGAACCAGCGGCCGGCTGCGCATGCCGGCCGTCATGCGAGCGCTCTGGTCGGCTGCGCCGCGCCCGACCGCGAGACGGCGCCGACGATCCGGCGCAGCTCGGGCAGGCACGAGCCGCAGTTGGTGCCGCACTTGAGCTCGGCCTGGAGCAGCCTCAGCAAGGCATCGGGCGGCGCTTCGTTCGCGCCGACGCAGGCCGCGATCTCGCTCTCACTGACGTTGAAGCAGCTGCACACCTGGCGGCCACGCGCGGCCACGGGCATGGGCGGCTTTGCGCCGGCAACCAGGAGCGAGCGGCCGTAGGCGTCGGCCGGAAGCTGTTCCTGCAGCAGCGGCCTGATCCAGGCCTCGGCGCTGATGTCGCCGGCGAGCAGGAAGCCTTCGAGGCGCGTCGCCGCGGCGCTGCCCGACAGGCGCACGGTCCGGCGCTGGCCACGCTGCGCGTCGGCGTAGTGCAGGCGCGGCCCCGACGCGGGCTGGTCGAGCCCGAGCCGCGCTTCGATCGCTTCGAGCACCGCCGCGGCTGCCGGCACTCGGCCGGCGGCACGAAACAGCACGCCGGTGCGCTCGCGTCCGAACGGCACGCAGCTGGCGAAGTCGAACTCGGCCATCAGCGGCCGCAGCGCCTCGCGCACGGCCAGGGCATGATCGTCGCCGATCCAGGCCAGCGCGAGCACACGCGCCGGCAGCTCCGCCTTCGCGACCTTGACCGCCGCGTGCTTGAGCTCGGGCTGCTTCGACTGGGCGCAGAACGCCGGCTGCGTCAGCGCGTTGACGCCGGCGAGTCGAGTCCCGCCTTCGCCTGCGCCAGCGGCGGTGCGGCCCGAGACGAACTCCTCGCCCCAGTGCATCGCCAGGAACACCTGCGCCGGCGACTGGGCGGCGCTGCGCTGCACCGGGACGACGATCGCGCCGCGGCGCGACGTGACGGCGACGAGATCGCCGTCGATCACGCCGAGACGGACCATGTCCTCGGCGTTCATGTCGAGCGCCGGCTCGGGAACGTGGCCGAACAGGCGGCCGATCGAGCCGGTGCGGCTCATGCCGTGCCACTGATCGCGCAGGCGCCCGGTGTTGAGCGCGAACGGGAAGCGGGCGTCGCGCGCCTCGGCCGGCTTGGTGTAGGGCGCGTCGACGAAGCGAGCGCGGCCGTCGGCGGTCGCGAAGACGCCGTCGTCGTAGAGGCGCTCCTTGCCGGCGCTGGCGCCTTCGGGCCAGGGCCAGAGCGCGGGCGCGGCCTCAAGCTGGGCGTAGCCGAGGCCGGTGATGTCGAGGTCGCGGCCGCGCGTCGTCTCGCGATGCTCGTTCCACACCGCTTCGGCATTGGCGTAGTCGAACAGCGAACGCTCGCCTGGGCGCAGGCGATGCTCGAGGCGGCGCGCGAAGTCGGTCGCGATCGCCCAGTCCTCGCGCGCCGCTCCGGGTGCGGCGACCGCCGCGCGGACGCGGCTGATGCGACGCTCGCTGTTGGTGACGGTGCCGTCCTTCTCGCCCCAGGTCGTCGCCGGCAGCAGCAAGTCGGCGTAGGCGCAGGTCGCGGTGGTCGCGAACGCTTCCTGGACGACGACGAACTCGCAGCGCTCCAGCGCGCGCCGCACCGTCGCCTGGTCGGGCAGCGACTGGGCTGGGTTCGTGCACGCGATCCAGAGCGCCTTGATCTGCCCGTCGGCGGCGGCCTGGAACATCTCGATCGCCGTCTTGCCGGGCGTGGCCGGAACGTCGGCGACGCCCCAGAGGCGCGCGACTTCGGCGCGGTGCTCCGGGTTGGCGAGGTCGCGATGCGCCGACAGCAGGTTGGCCATGCCGCCGACCTCGCGCCCGCCCATCGCGTTCGGCTGGCCGGTGAGCGAGAACGGCCCGGCGCCGGGCTTGCCGATCTGGCCGGTGGCCAGATGCAGATTGATCAGCGCGGCGTTCTTGTTCGTCCCGCTCGTGCTCTGGTTCAGCCCCTGGCAATAGAGCGAGAGCGTCGGTCGCCGCGGCGCTGCGGCGTCGCCGGCGTTGGCGAACCAGCGCGCGGCCTGCACCAGGTCGGCCTCGGCGATGCCGCACAGGCGCGCCACGTCCTTGGGCGCGAAGTCGCGCACGCGCGCCTTGAGCGCGTCGAAGCCGCTCGTGTGCGCGGCAATGTACGCCGGATCGAGCCAGCCTTCCCAGAGCATGACGTGGAGCAGGCCATGGCAGAGCGCGACGTCGCTGCCCGGCTCGATCGCCAGGTGCAGGTCGGCGACCTCGGCGGTCGCGGTCCGGCGTGGATCGACGACGACGATCTTCAGCGCCGGATTGGCACGGCGCGCATCCTCGATGCGACGGAACACGATCGGGTGCGCGAACGCGGTGTTCGAGCCGGCGATGAAGATCGTCGCCGCGTGCGCGAGGTCGTCGTAGCAGCACGGTGGCGCGTCGGCGCCGAGCGTCGCCTTGTAGCCGGCGACCGCGCTCGACATGCACAGGCGCGAGTTGGTATCGACATTGTTGGTGCCGACCAGGCCCTTGGCGAGCTTGTTGAAGACGTAGTAGTCCTCGGTCAGGAGCTGGCCCGAGATGTAGAAGGCGACCGCATCCGGGCCGTCGGTCGCGATCGTCGTCGCGAAGCGGTCGACGGCGAGGTCGAGCGCCTCGTCCCAGCCGAGCGGCTGCGGCGCCGCGCCGCGCGCGAGGCGGCGTTGCGGCTCGAGCAGCCGCGTCTGCATCGTCACCGCCTGCGTCGCTGTCAGGTGCAAGGTGCTGCCCTTGCTGCACAGGCGGCCGAAGTTGGCGGGGTGGTCGGGATCGCCGCGAACGCCGGTGATGGCGCCGCGCTCGGTCTCGATGATCACGCCGCAGCCGACGCCGCAGTACGGGCAGGTGGAGCGCGTGTCTGTCACTGCGGTCTCAGGTCGAGGTCCGCGCTCAGGCCGCGACCTTCGCCGGTGCGTCGACGCTGGAGCCGGCAGCGTCGTTGCCGCCGGCGCGGGCGTTCGTCGTGCCCGGGTCGGCGTGCGCTTGCGGGCGGGCGAGCTCGAGCAGGTCGAGCGCCACCGCGCCGTCCTCGACGCGCACCGAGAAGCGCTGCGCGCAGCCGACGTCGGGCGCCGCGGCGCAACCGTCGACGAGGCCGATGGTCCAGTTGTGCAGCGGGCAGGCGACGCTCTCGCCGAAGACGATTCCCTGCGACAGCGGCCCGCCCTTGTGCGGGCAGCGGTCGAGGAGCGCGAACACCTTGTCGTCGGCGGTGCGGAAGACGGCGATGTCGCCGCCGTTCGCGCGCGTCACCTTGCGTGCGCCGAGCATCGGGATGTCATCGACGCGGCAGATCGTCTTCCAGTCGCTCATCGCTCGCCTTTCAGATCGCGATCGGCTCGAACTGGCGCACGTCGACCCGCGCCTTGTCGTGCTCGAACCAGGGGTCGGGCAGGCCGTCGAGCGAGAAGCGCAGTCGCTCGGCGAGGCGCTTCTGGTTCTCGGCGTCGTCGATCACCCGGGCCTTGACGTGGTCGAGGCCGACCCGGCCGACGTAGTGCACGGTCCGCTCCAGGTACCAGCCTTCCTCGCGGTAAAGCTGCAGGAACGCCGCCGAGACGTCGAGCACTTCCTGGTGCGTCTTCACCTTGCAGAGGAACTGCGCCACGTCGGTCTTGATGCCGCCGTTGCCGGCGACGTAGATCTCCCAGCCCGAGTCGACGCCGATCACGCCGAC
>Ga0190274_10002594_pt1 | contig 10678 bp, 8 predicted proteins | sample Popmic531T_FD_133002 | JGI IMG/M metagenome (GOLD analysis project Ga0190274, IMG submission 133002) | Populus adjacent soil microbial communities from riparian zone of Yellowstone River, Montana, USA - 531 T | ecosystem: Environmental > Terrestrial > Soil > Riparian zone | place: USA: Montana...
CCAGCGTGCTGTCGCGCACGTTTGCGGCCAAGACCCATTCCAGGGTCGACCCGAACCAGGAGATGGTCGGCCTGGGAGCCGCCAACCTGGCAGCCGGGCTGTTCCAGGGGTTTCCAATCAGCAGCAGTTCGTCGCGAACCCCGGTTGCCGAAGCCGCGGGGGCGAAGACCCAGCTTACTGGCGTAATCGGCGCCGTGGCCGTCGCGTTGCTACTGCTGCTGGCACCCAATCTGCTGGAGCACCTGCCTACGAGCGCGCTTGCAGCGGTCGTGATCGCTGCAGCCATCGGCTTGTTCGAATTCGGCGACCTGCGCCGCATCTTCCGTATCCAGCGCTGGGAATTCTGGTTGTCAGTCGTCTGTTTCGTCGGTGTTGCCGTGCTGGGAGTGATCCCCGGCATAGGCTTCGCCATAGTCATCGCGGTCATCGAATTCCTGTGGGATGGCTGGCGTCCTCACTATGCCGTGCTGGGCCGGGTCGACGGGATCCGCGGCTACCACGACATCACACGCTATCCCGAAGCGCGGCTCATACCCGGCCTGGTGCTGTTCCGCTGGGACGCACCGCTGTTCTTCGCCAATGCCGAGCTGTTCCACCAGCGTGTGCTGGAGGCCGTGGCGCAATCGCCGACGCCGGTGCGGCGGATCATCGTGGCCGCCGAGCCGGTCACGAGTATCGACGTCACTTCGGCGGACATGCTCGCCGAACTCGTGCAGGCCCTGGACGGTTCGAGCATCGAACTGCGATTCGCTGAAATGAAAGATCCGGTCAAGGACAAGCTGAAGCGCTTTGAGATGCTCGAGCGCATCGGTGCCGCAAGCTTCCATCCCACCGTCGGCGCCGCGGTCGATGCCTACCTCGAAGAGCACTCGGTGGATTGGAAACCCTGAAAGCGGTCTTTTCCTGCGGCTTGCGAGGGCGGGCCTTCCCGGCTGAATGCGGGCGTGGGCGGCGAGTTACTTTCTTGCGCTGCTCACATTCGCGCCGGGACTACCTGGCCCCCTGCGGGAGTTCCGCCAGAGGCCAAATTCGGGTGATGAACCAGCTTACTAACAAGCCGACGAAACAGCCGAAGACGACCTCAGCGGCCTTGCTCAGTCCATACTCGATGCCGGTGGCGTTCGACTGGTGAGTCAGCCCCGCAGCGATAATCAGGGCGGCGGTGATTGGCGCCTGGCGCCACATCGTCTGGATGCGGACCAGATACGAAGAGATGAGCACTGTCACAGCCACGGCGATCGGCAGTTTCCATTCGCTCGAGCCGCCTATGGACAGGAAAACGAGGCCGACCACGGAGCCGACCAGCACGTTGACAATGCGGCACCTGAACATTTTTGCCGCCACGTCCACCTGGGGATCGGCGGCCGCGATCAGGGAGGCGACGGCCCAGATCGGGTTCGGGACTTCGAGATACCGCAGCGTGGCCCAGACCACGGTTGTTCCGACGAACACATTGAGCGCGAATCGCAAGGCGAACACGCCACGATGCGGGAAGCTGCCCGCCGCCATCAAGGCCTCCCCGCGGGCGAGCCCTCAGGAGCGGACGCCCCAATCGCATCGTGCATGGTCATTCGTGCGAGCTCAGGGCGTCGCCCTTCAGCCGGTAGACGGCGCCCGTCTTGGTCGCATTAAGGGCGATCCAGTCCTTCGCCGCGTACTGCAACGCCAGAAAAAACTCCTCCATCCTTTGCATCGCCTTCAGGCGCAACTCCTGCCGCTCCTGGAATCTGACCTGGTAGGCAAACTCCCCGATGAGCGGCCGGTGCTCGCCGCGGGTGCGCCACAGCGACACATTCACCTTGGCCGCGATCCTGTCACCGAAGTCGAGAACGCCGATGTCCTGCAGCACCTCCTCGACCATGGTTTCGCCGACGAGTTCGACCCTTTCCCCCGGCCGGAATCCGATCGACTTCAGGACCGGAAATACTCGCATGATCGACTCCATCGAAAATACATCGGCTGACCCCGTGCGTACATGCGAGCGCGGGAATTGCACGTTGTGCGAATACAGCAACCGAATCCCGCCCAGCTGGTCCTTCAGCGGCAATGCCTGGGCCTTGAACTTGACCCGGAAGTCGCCCTGGATCTGCGGGCGGACATCGGCCTCGGCGGCCTTCTGCAGGTCCTGGTGGCGGAACTTGAAAACGACCTCGGGTTCCCCGACCGGAAAGCCATCGTGGTAGCGAATGCGCCGGCGCAGGATGAACGCGTTCTTGTACAAACGGCCGTCAGGGGTGTCGAGGAAGAGTACTTCGCGGATCTGGACGGCCGCGTTCGCGTATTCCTTCGTCGAGAACTTCACGCCGTGCTGTGCTGCAGGTCCCCGCAACACGTCTGCGAAATCGAAAAGGCTCTTGCGCGAGGTGAAGGGGTTGGGCTTCAACAGCATCTTGCAGGCCAGGTACTGGACCTCGTGGAAGGGAATGCCATCCGCGTAGGTGCCCGGCCTGACCGCGGGCAAGTTCCCTGCCCATTTGTCCGGGACGGCCAACGTCCTTGCTGGCGTCCTTGCCGTTTTCCCTGAAGCCGCGCTTACCTTCTTCGCGGGTTTCGCCATCGTCTTCTTGGAGACTTTTTTAACGCTCTTTGCCGCAGTCGAGTTTGCCATGACCATGCCCCCCATTGTGAACCCGTCTCCCCCTTACTTGTCCCGGGCGAAAAATACTAGCACGCAGGGTACCTTTCCGGCATATAACTTACTCGAACTGGATCAAGCGGGAGCGCGAACATGGGGGGGCGCAACCAACCCGCGGAAGATCTCACTGGCCCAGGTCTTGCCGCTTCCCCCAATCCCGATTTTCCGGCCAGGCTTTGCTCCGCGAACACGGCTTTGCCAGTAGCTGAAAGCGTACGCCGGGTCGCCTTGCGCGCAGGATACTGGCGTTGCGTATCATTCCTGGCTTGAGGTGGCCGTTCAAGCCAGCTTGACGAGTTGCTTGCCGAGGTTCTCCCCCTTCAGCAATCCCATGAACGCCTTCGGGGCGCTGTGAATTCCCTCTGCAATTGTCTCGTGATATTTGATCCTGCCCGCGGCAACCGCCTTGACGAGATGAGCAACTGCCCGGGGATAGAGATCCTGGCGGTCGAAGACGATGAAGCCTTGCAGCTTGACGCGGTTCACCAGCAATGCGCGAATCATCTTCACGCCATACGGTTCGGTCCGGTTGTAATCGGAGATCAGGCCGCAGAGTGCCACGCGTGAGAACGGGTTGAGCAGGCGGAAGGAAGCGTCCAGGACTTCGCCGCCGACGTTTTCAAAAAGCGCGTCCACGCCATTGGGGCAGGCCGCCTTGAGGTCGTCGATAAGCTTGCCGGCCTTGTAATCGACGCAGGCGTCGAAGCCCAACTCCTTGACTGCATACTCGCATTTCTTCGCGCCACCAGCGATGCCCACCGCGCGGCAACCCTGCAGTTTGGCGAGCTGGCCGACCACGCCGCCCACCGCGCCGCTTGCGGCGGAGACCAGCACCGTCTCGCCGGCCTTGGGCGTGCAGTATTCGAGCAGACCCATCCAGGCGGTCACGCCCGGCATGCCGCAAACACCGAGGTACGCCGATGGCGGAACGACATTCACGTCGACCACAGTCAGTCCTTCGCCGTTGCTGGTCGCATAGGTTTGCCAGCCGAGCGAGCCGACGACGTGGTCGCCGACCTTGAATTTCGGATTGTTCGATTCCACTACCTTGCCGACAGTGCCGCCGGTCATGACTTCGCCGATCTCGACGTATTTTGCGTAGGACTTCACCGCATTCATGCGCCCGCGCATGTAGGGGTCGAGCGAAAGCCAGTAGTTCTTCACCACGATCTCGCCGCCCCCCGGTTTCGAGACATCGGTCTCCACGATTTTGAAATTCGATTCCTCGACCGGACCTGTGGGACGGCTGGCAAGCTGGACCTGGATATTCTTCAAGCGGATCTCCGTATTGGGAAAGTGCTGTCTGGATGCGAACCGGGAAGGCGCAATGCTATTCCAGCGCGCCGATGGATGCGGTATTCGACGACATCCGGCACATAGTCTAACGCCATTGGTCCACCCAGTGGATGTCGACGGGCGCACCGCTTTCGAGCAGCGCGGACGGCAGGGTGACTTCAAAGTAGCCCGGTTCCTGCCGAACTGCATCTGTCCGGTTTTCTCCGATGCGGCAGATGAACCGCGCGGGCATGCCTTCCGGTCGTTCCTGTCCGCATTCCAGCGCCGCGTTCGCATCCCGCGCGCTGAAATTTTCGAGTACCGGGAAAGCATGCAGGCGCACGGTCACCGTTACCGCAGCATCGAGTGCGGACAATCGCAGGATCGCATTGCCGATGCCGGTTACGCGATGGATATCCACCTGGACGGCATTGCCGTACTGCCGCAATTCGATCCGGTCACGGGTCGAAGCGCCAGACTGTATTGCTGGTGGATGACAGTCGTCCGCTGTTTGTGCGCTAACGTCAATGGGGGCGGCGCCCAGGATCCATGCCAGGCAGGCTGTCCAAGGCCTGATATTGCAGATTGGCATGATGGGGGTTCCTCCGCATCCACTCCCGTATCCCGATGGTACCCGGCTTCGACAGGCGAAGCGCTTGCCGAATCCCGGATATTCGCGAGCCGGTTCCCTGGCGTAAGATTCCGGGTCGATCGCCGGGAGGGAAGGGAACATGATTTACGCCTTGAACGTATTCAACCTGGTCCCGGGCAGGGAGGCCGAATACCGCGACTATTCGGTCAAGGCGGGAAAGATCATCTACGGCCTCGGCGGGAAAGTGCTGGGTGCCGGACAAGGGCCTTTGCGTGAAATGCACGGCGACACCACCCGCAGGCAGATGATCGTGGTCGAATTCCCCAGCCTTGAGATCTTCGAGCAGTTCATCGACGAAGCGGAGAACCAGAACATCCACCACCTGCGCGAGAATTCCACTGCGGACTACATCTGGACGCTGTATGAGCCGTGGAACCTGAAGGAGTGGGTCAAGGAAAAGCAGGACTGAGGACTGAACGATGAGGATTGAGTGAATGTCTATGCCGTGCGCGGTGGGCGGTGTCAATCGGGTTGACGATGGAGGAGTAATGACGAAGTTCCTGATAGGTGCCGCTTTCGCTGCACTCATGCTGCCTAGCGTGGCAAAGGCGGCGAATATTTTCTCGGCACGGGACCTGCCGGTGCGCTACATGACCGACGAAGACCGGGAAATCCTGAAATCGGCGGTGGACAATGTGCTGAACCGCAACAAGGATGGGGAGGGTTCACGCTGGGAGAATCCAAAAACCGGGGCGCATGGCGACCTTGTGCCACGCGCCAGTTTTGAACTCGCAGGCCAGGTCTGCCGCGATCTGGAAGTCGCGAATTCGGCCCGGGGCCGGGACAACCGCGTAATCCTCACCTTGTGCAAGCAGGCGGACGGCGACTGGAAAATCCAATCCCACTGATTCCCGGGAAGCCCTGAATGAAGCAGCTCTGCGCGCTGGTCCGGTGGCTGGCATGGCTGCTGGGCGCAACGCTCGGAATGACGGCCTGCGCCTCGCTGCCACAGGACATTCCCCGGGATGCGTCGTACTCGCTTGCGGGTACGGACGGCACGCGGCTCGGGCAGATGACCAGCAAGCAGGCTGCAGCGCATCCGGGACTGTCCGGCGCCTATCCACTTACGCGCGGCCAGGATGCTTTCCTGGCCAGGCTGGCACTGGCGCAGGCGGCTGAGCGCAGTCTCGACGTCCAGTACTACATCTGGCGCAACGACAGCACGGGCCGCGTGCTGTTGAACCACCTGGTTCGTGCCGCGGAGCGGGGCGTGCGGGTGCGCCTGTTGATCGACGACCTGGGCACGGCGCCAAACGATGCACACCTGTTGCTCATCGACGGCAACCCCAATATCGAAGTTCGCCTGTTCAATCCCATCGCATCACGCAGTGCGCGACTGTTCGGCACGGTCACCGATTTCGGGCGCGTGAACCGGCGCATGCACAACAAGTCGTTTACTGCCGATGGCCAGGCCACCATTGTTGGCGGGCGCAATGTCGGCGACGAGTATTTCGAGGCCGCCTCGGACCTGGATTTTGCCGACATGGATGTCATCGCCGTCGGTCCGGTCGTCAAGCAGGTATCCACGGCGTTCGACCTTTACTGGAACAATCCGGCTGCGATACCGATCGCAGCCCTGGCACCAACAAGGGTGTCGCCAGAGGATGTGGAACGCGCCCGCGCGGCCCTGGACGAATATGGCGAATCGCAGCGCGGTGGCGACTATGCGCAAGCGTTGCGCAACAGCGATCTTGCGCGGGCATTTCGCGAGGGAGTCATGAACTTTTTCTGGGGCCGGGCCGAGGCGCTCTACGACGATCCGGCGAAAATCACGCAGTCCCCGCAGGACCAGGGCACGCACCTGCTGCCGCAGCTCGGCAAGGTCACGGACTCCACGCATGGCGAATTGCTGATCATTTCGCCGTACTTCATTCCAGGCGACGCGGGGGTCGAATACTTCCAGCGCATGCGAGCCCGCGGCGTGCATGTGCTGGTGCTGACGAACTCCCTCGCGGCCACCGACGTTTCCGCGGTGCACGCCGGATACAGCCGTTACCGCCAGCCACTGCTCGAATCCGGCGTCGAACTCTACGAGGTGAAGGCCACCGCGCGTCGGCCCGGTGAGGCGAAGGCGCGTAGCGGTTCGGGACCGGGCGGGGGCGGCTCGTCGCGCGCCAGCCTGCACGCGAAGGTGTTTGTGTTCGATCGCCGGGCGTTGTTCGTCGGCTCGCTCAACCTCGATCCCCGGTCGGCGTCGCTCAACACGGAAATGGGCCTGCTGTTCGAGACGCCGGACCTGGCGTCCCAGGCGGCAAAGGATCTCATGGCAGCCGTTTCGGGGGCGACTTACCGGCTTGTACTCGTTCCGGCAGGAGCAACGGGAAGTTCGGCGAAAATCGAATGGATCGGACATGAGAACGGCCAGGAAGTACGCCTTGATTCCGAGCCGCAGGCCGGCTTCTGGCGGCGCGTTGGCGTGTGGTTCATGTCGTGGCTGCCGATTGAATCCCAGCTCTGAACGGCAGGGCGCCGGCGCCTTTGACAGCATTCAGGACCCGTAACAAGAACTCGATCAATCGGCAATGCGGATTTCCAGGAGGATGGCGTGAACAAGCTGATAGCGGCATGTCTGGCAATGGGTATTGGCTCCATGGCTTTCGCGGTAACCGACGAGCCGGCGGCGCCAAGGATGGCGACTCCGATTCCGCCCCAGATCACTACCCCCGACACTGTCGAGACCCGCATCGGCAGGCTCAAGTTCTTCGACGGCTTTCCCGACTCGCTCACCGTCATCGGGGCCTACGACAACCTCGATTTCATCCGCGGCGTCCAGGTGTTCCTCAACGCCATGCCGGGTGCGTCGTTGTACGCGATGCGCGAGGGGCTGAGGAGCGTTGGACTGAACAACAGCACGGTCGGGATCACCGAGACCCTGATGGACTCGAGAACCCTGTTCCTTACACCGAACACGGAAACGGTTTATCTCACCGGCTGGCTTGACCTCAAGAATGGCCCGCTGGTGGTGGAAACGCCGCCGAACATCCTCGGCTTCCTGAACGATTTCTGGTTCCGCTACATCATCGACATGGGCAATGCGGGGCCGGACAAGGGCAAGGGCGGCAAATTCCTGGTCCTGCCGCCTGGATACAAGGGAAAGATCCCGGAAGGCTATTACGTGGCGCAGTCGCGCACGTTCGGTGTCTGGCTTGCCGCGAGGGGATTCCTGGTCGAGGGCGAGACCAAACCGGCCGTCGACAGCTTCAAGAAGCATTTCCGCATCTATCCGCTCGCCCTGGCGGCCAAGCCGCCGAGGACGAAGTTCGTGAACCTTTCCGGCAAGGCGTTCAACACCATCCACGCCAGCAACGAAAAGTTCTACGACGAGGTCAACCGCATCGTGCAGGAGGAGCCGAATGTGGCGCTGGACCCGGAAACGCTCGGGCTGCTTGCAGCCATCGGCATCGAGAAGGGCAAGCCGTTCAGCCCCAATGGCCGCATGAAGAAAATCCTGGCGGATGCGGCGGCCGTTGGCAATGCGACCGCGCGAGCGCTCGTCGTCGCGCCTCGAACGCAGGAAGCGCGCCTCTATCCGGACGGCAATTGGCAGATCGGCTTCATCGGCGGCAGCCACGAGTTCCAGAAAGACGGCGTGCGCCTGCTCGATGCGCGCACGCGTTTTTTCTATTACGCGACGGGCGTCACGCCGGCGATGTCGATGAAGATGGTCGGCATCGGGTCGCAGTACGCGTCCAACTTCCGCGACTCGAACGGCAATCCGCTGGACGGGGGCAAGACCTACCGGTTGCGCATGCCGCCCAATGTGCCCGCGAAGGATTTCTGGTCATTGGTGGCATACGACAACCAGACGCGCTCTGAACTGCAGACCGACCAGCGTTTCCCCAGCATCAGCAGCCAGAAAAAGGACCTGCAGACGAACGCGGACGGTTCCGTCGATTTGTATTTCGGGCCGGTGGCGCCTGCCGGCCGGGAATCCAACTGGGTGCAGACTGTGCCCGGCAAGGGCTGGAGCACAGTGCTGCGGCTTTACGGCCCGCTCGAGCCCTGGTTCGACAAGTCCTGGCGCCTTGGCGAATTCGAGGAAATGGAGGACATCCCGGCGGTCAAGCCGGTGGCCGGCTACAAGCCGAAGATGGCCACGGCGATCCCGGCCCAGATCACCACGCCGGACCGGGTAGAAACGCCCATAGGCGTCCTCGAGTTCGTCGACGGCTTCCCGACCGAGGACACGGTGCAGCTGGTGTACGACAATCTCGACTTCATGCGCGGCGTCGAAGCCTTCCTCAATGCCATGCGGGGTGCTTCCACCGTGGCCTACCGGCAGGGCATTGCCGAGCTGGGCCTGGGCAATGGCGCCATCGGCATATTCGAAACGCTGATGGATTCGCGATCCCTGTTCCTCACCCCGAACACGGATTCCGTCTACGTGCTCGGTTACCTCGACCTGAGCGAAGGCCCGCTGGTGGTGGAGAGTCCGCCCAACACGCTGGGAATCGTCGACACCAGCTGGTTCGACTACGTGACCGATCTGGGCAATGCCGGTCCGGACAAGGGCAAGGGGGGCAAATTCCTGTTCCTGCCGCCGGACTACAAAGGGGAAGTGCCGAAAGGCTATTACACCTTCCGTTCGCCGACGTTTGGCAACGTCCTTTTCTGGCGGGGTTTCAAGGTCAAGGACGATCCCGAGCCCGCGGTAGACAACATTCGCCGCAATGCCCGCATCTATCCGCTCGGGGAAGCGCGACCGGTGCAGGGCGAGTTCACCAACTTGTCGGGACAGGAACTCAATACCATCCATGCAAACACCGGGTATTTCTTTGAGGAAGTCGCCCGGCTCGTCGCGGAAGAGCCGGCCACCGCGCTGGATCCCGAAACCCTCGGCCTGCTGGCGGCCATTGGCATCGAGAAGGCGGTGCCGTTTGCGCCGGACGACCGCATGAAAGCCATCCTCGATGAGGCCGTGGCCGTCGGCAACGCGACGGCCCGCGCGATCCTGTTCGCGTCCCGGTTCCCGGAAGCCTTCCTGTATCCGAAAAGCCAGTGGCAGGTCGGCTTCCTGGGCGGTAGCCACGAGTTCCTGAACAACGGCGTGCGCCTGCTGGATGCGCGGACCCGGATGTTCTACTACGCCACGGGCATCACACCTGCGATGTCGGCAAAAATGGTGGGTGCCGGTTCCCAGTACGGCGTCATCTTCCGCGATGCGAAGGGCGAGGCGCTCGACGGAGCCAGGAACTACAGGCTGCGGCTGCCACCGAAGATCCCGGCGAAAGACTTCTGGTCGCTGGTGATCTACGACAACCAGACGCGCTCGATGCTGCAGACCGACGAGCAATTTCCGAGTATCGGTGGGCAGCGCAAGGGCCTGCAGAAGAACGCCGACGGTTCCATCGACGTGTATTTCGGGCCGCAAGCGCCGGTCGGGAAACAGAGCAACTGGGTGCAGACCGAGCCCGACAAGGGCTGGAACATGATCCTGCGGCTGTATGGCCCGCTGCAGCCCTGGTTCGACAAGACCTGGCGGCCGGGCGAGATCGAGCCGGTCAAGTGATATGAAGAATAGTGTTGTGATCCGCGCGCTTGCTCTGGCTTTTCTCGCGTGCCTGGCGGCACCGGGATCGGCCGCTGAACTCATTCCGAAGCAGACCGTCGAGGACGGTGAAACGCCGCCGACGGAGCCAAGCCTGAAGGCCCCCTCCGACTGGGTGTTCATGCCCATCCCGGTATCGAACCCCAGCGTCGGCACCGGCCTGGCCGTGGCCGGATTGCACCTGTTCCCATTTGGCGGAGCATCGCAACCTTCGTTGTTCGGCTTGGGCGCGGCGGTGACCGACAACGGCACCTGGATTGCGGGCGGGGGCAGCCAGTTGCGGTTCGATGAAGACCGCTGGCGCGTGACATTCGGCGGCGCGGCAGCCGGGATCCATTCGGATTTCTACGGTATCGGCGAGAGCGCCGGGGATGCCGGCCAGTCGATCCCGATCGTGATGCGCACGGATGCCGCCATCGCAAGCGCATTGCGGCGCGTCGGCCCAGGCTTTTACGCGGGAGCGGGGCTGCGCTACTCCAGCACCACGACCACATTCGACGGCGAAGTTCCGCCCGGTCCCCTGAACGACCTCATATCCCAGGGCCTGACCATCACCACGGTGGGCATC
>Ga0190274_10002595_pt1 | contig 10670 bp, 6 predicted proteins | sample Popmic531T_FD_133002 | JGI IMG/M metagenome (GOLD analysis project Ga0190274, IMG submission 133002) | Populus adjacent soil microbial communities from riparian zone of Yellowstone River, Montana, USA - 531 T | ecosystem: Environmental > Terrestrial > Soil > Riparian zone | place: USA: Montana...
TAAAAGAAATGCTATCAGTCCTCAAGGCAGGAAGCCTTGATCAGATGATCGCTCAAACGATTCCGGATGATATTCGTCATCCGGTTCCACTCAATATTCCTGAGGCTCTCACGGAGCAGGAATATCTCCGTCATATGCGTTCCATTGCAGACCAGAACCAGATTTTCAGGTCTTATATTGGCATGGGATATTACGGAACACATACACCGTCCGTCATAAAACGTAACATCTTCGAAAATCCGGGATGGTATACCCAATACACACCTTACCAGGCAGAAATTTCCCAAGGCAGGTTAGAGGCTCTCCTCAATTTTCAAACTGTAGTCAGTGAGCTTACAGGATTGCCGATAGCTAATGCATCTCTTCTAGATGAAGGAACTGCAGCAGGGGAGGCGATGACAATGTTGTACAACCTGTCTTCTAAGAAATCAAAAAATGGCGTTGCAGCACCCAATAAGTTTTTTGTGGATCAAAATATTTTTCCGCAAACGCTTGAAGTCCTGCAATCAAGAGCCGAACCAATAGGTATTTCTTTGGTTACGGGAGATTGGAAAGAATGGAATGGAGGAGATGATTTTTTTGGTGTTCTTCTGCAATATCCTGATTCAACAGGTGCAGTGCATGATTACCGGGACAAGGTAAATACCTGGCAATCGGCTCATATCAAGGTTGCAGTGGTTTCGGATCTTCTTGCATTAACTCTCTTGGTTCCACCGGGACATTGGGGTGCTGATGTTGTCGTTGGTAATTCACAGCGATTTGGTGTGCCGATTGGTTTCGGTGGCCCTCATGCTGCATTTTTCGCAACAAGAGAGGAATACAAACGAAATATCCCCGGACGTATCATTGGAGTTTCAGTGGATAAAAACGGAAACAGGGCACTTCGTATGGCTCTTCAGACGAGAGAGCAACACATCAAGCGCGAAAAAGCAACTTCAAATATTTGTACTGCCCAGGCTTTACTGGCTATTATGGCCGGGATGTATGCCGTTTATCATGGACCTGAGTATTTGAAAAAAATAGCTGCTGATGTACATGCAAAAACCGTCACGGTATATAAATATTTAAAATCAATAGGACTGGCTCCACTCGGTGATTCGTTTTTTGATACGCTGACCATTCCGGTTTCTCAGGAATTGATGCAAACCATTCGTACCGAAGCAGAAAGAAGGAAAATTAATTTCCAGTATACTACTTCTGATATTCGAATAAGCTTTGATGAAACAGTAACTGCAGGAGATCTTAATGATGTATGTGGGTTGTTTTCGTCAGCAATTAGGCAAAATGGTTCATCTTCGGTTGAGATTTCAGACGATCTCCTCTTACCGGAACATCTCCTTCGCAAGGATGCTTTTCTAACACATCCGATCTTCAGTTTGTATCGCACCGAAACCGAAATGATGCGATATATCAAATCACTGGAGAATAAAGATCTTTCATTGATGCATGCGATGATTCCACTCGGATCATGTACGATGAAGCTAAATGCAGCCACACAAATGTTTCCGGTCAGTTGGCCTGAATTTTCAACTCTGCATCCTTTCGTGCCGTCAGAACAGGCAGCAGGATATTACAGGGTGTTTGATGAATTAGCTTCCTATCTGTGTGAGATCACCGGTATGACAGCTTGTTCATTACAACCAAATTCAGGTGCCCAGGGCGAATTAGCGGGACTTTTAACGATCAGGGCTTATCATCATTCCAATGGTCAGCAGCATCGCAACATTGCCTTAATTCCACAGTCAGCACATGGCACGAATCCTGCCAGCGCAGTGATGGCAGGAATGGAAGTGGTAGTGGTGAAATGTGATGATCGCGGAAATATTGATATGACAGACCTTGCTTTGCAAGCTGAAAAATATTCGGCTCGTCTTGCAGCCGTGATGGTGACCTATCCATCAACACACGGAGTTTTTGAAACGACGATCAAGGATCTATGCCATATCATTCATCAACATGGTGGACTTGTATATCTGGATGGAGCAAACATGAATGCCCAGGTTGGCCTTACCAGCCCCGGGTACATCGGTGCAGATGTCTGTCATCTCAATCTTCATAAAACTTTTGCCATTCCTCATGGAGGAGGTGGTCCCGGAATGGGCCCTATTTGTGTAAATGAAAAATTGGCTCCATACTTACCTGGTCACCCTTTGCATAAAGTTGGTGGTTCTAATGCTATAGCTGCAGTCTCCAGTGCACCGTGGGGTAGTGCATCTGTCCTGTTGATTTCGTATGGATACATAAGATTATTGGGAGCTGAAGGTTTGACACTTTCTACCATCCATGCGATCCTGGCTTCGAATTATATTAAATCAAGGCTTGAAAGTCATTATAGTATCTTATATACAGGTGAACAAGGCAGAACAGCTCACGAACTAATTATTGACTTAAGGCCATTCAAGCAATATGGAGTATCTGCTGAGGATGTAGCTAAGAGATTGATTGATTTCGGATTTCATGCACCTACATTATCATTTCCTGTTCCCGGTACCATCATGATTGAACCTACCGAAAGCGAATCCAAAGCTGAACTTGATCTGCTGTGTGATGCCATGATTCATATTCGACAAGAAATTAATTTGATCAGCACCGGAAAGCAACCCGCCGACAATAATGTATTGACAAATGCACCACATACAATTTCTGTTGTCACTGCTGATGAATGGTCATTTCCTTATTCAAGAAGTGAGGCTGCTTTTCCATTATCTGTGCTTCGTTTACGTCATAAGTTTTGGCCTTCTGTAGCCAGGGTGGATAATGCATTTGGTGATCGCAACCTGGTTTGCACTTGTCTTCCGATGGAAGCATATTCAACACCTGAACCTGTTGAGGCGTGATAGTTGTAACTGGTGCCCTGGGCCTCATTGGTAGTGGCTTTGTTAGTTATCTCAACAATTTGGGTTATCAGGATCTCGTGGTCGTGGACGATTTTTATCAATGGAAAAAAGAAAAAAACCTGGTTGGTAAAAGAGTTTACGAGTGGGTACATCGCGATCTTTTCATGGCTTATTTTGAAAAAGTAGCTTCACAGGTGGAAGTTGTTTTTCATCTCGGTGCCAGGACAGATACCATGAGTGAAGACACTCAAATCTTCGAAATACTCAACCTTCGTTATTCAAAAGATATCTGGGAAATTTGTGCAAAGAATTCGATCCCATACATATATGCATCGAGTGCTGCTACTTATGGAGATGGTGAAAATGGTTTCAGTGATGATCATACATCCATCCAAAAATTGAAACCACTCAATGCGTATGCGAAATCAAAACATGATTTTGATTTGTGGGCCCTCGCTCAAAAAAGTAAGCCACCACAGTGGTACGGTTTAAAATTCTTCAATGTTTACGGTCCGAATGAAGGTCACAAAGGCAGGATGGCTTCAGTCATCTTTCATGCATGGCACCAGATTAAAGACAATGGCCAACTGAAATTATTCAAGTCACATCACCCTGATTATAAAGATGGTGGACAGAAACGTGATTTTATTTACGTCAAGGACGTTCATGAAATGATCTGGAACATCTATTCGAAAAAACCAAAATCAGGAATCTACAATGTAGGAACCGGCTCTGCCAGAACTTTCGCGGATCTTGGAACATCTACTTTTAATGCACTCGGAGATCCTGTCAATATAGAATACATTGATATCCCGGAAAATTTAAAAGACAAATACCAATACTTCACCGAAGCTGATATGCAGAAGTGGAAAGATTCCGGACTCGATCTGCCCGCCACGTCATTAGAAGACGGTGTAACAAACTACGTTCAACAATACCTCAACACGGGCAAATTTTTATAAATAAACCGCTAGCCACTAATTGCACGAATTAACACTAATTCAATTCTCTACTTGGAATATCTGTCTTGTTTTTAGAATTGAGGTTAATAAATCATAACATTTATTATTAAATCTGCGTCCTCTTTTATTTTTACTTTTTAACGATAACTGCTAGCTCCCGCATCATGGCTTCGCAGCATGGCGGGATCATCGCTGTGCGACGACCTGCTGCCCCTGCCTTTAATATTATGGATAGTACTGCTGTGTTAATAGCCATTATCTACTGTGATGTAGTCCCACTGCCCTCTGCACTATGCTCTATGCTATTTCGTCATCGGCCTCATCCCCGCATAGTAAATCATTACCCACCCGTCTGAATTTCTCGGATTTTCTTCCTTGGACAGGTAGGCAAACCGGCGGTGGATAAACATGTTTTTACCCTTCAACTGAACCCAATGTTCGATGATCCTGTCATTGATAACTTCAAACCATTGTTCATACTGCCCTCCTGGGTCTTTAAAATGACTATGTAATTTCCAATCTTCTTTCTGCCAAAAAAATCGTTGTGAGGTTATCGTATCACTCACTTCAAGAGCATCAGGCAGACCTTCCAAAGGAAAAATAATATGTTCGAGCTGATAGGCTGAATCAGTATGAAACTTGTCATAGAATACGGCAAATTCGTCCGGGAGTGTATCGGGAGCGACCTCTTCATTCGGTTCATTTACTGTTTCTGAGACTTTAGGTTTGCATCCCTGGTGGAGAAGAAGGATTAAGAGAAATGCGCTGAAGGCAAAACACCCACGCTGCTTCCGGAAGAATTCGATAATGTATGTCATAGATCAAATGTATGTCTTCAAACCTGATCTCACCAATTGCCGTACAGTGTATTGTATCTAATGGGTGGATATAGATATGTGATCTGAATTCAAGTTTACGTTTTCCATATGCTTTGTACATGCACTCCTTGGCTCCCCAGTAAACAGCTAAAGAATGGATTTTATTCTTTGTTTTCTGGATTTCATTTAATTCTTCTTCCGAAAGAAAACGATTTGAAATACGCTGTACAGTATCCGTGTAAACCTGGATGTCTACTCCACAAGACAAGTCACTGATCATTGCGGCACACCATACTTCGCTATGGCTAACAGAAATATGTTTATCAATCCCTTTTAGATATGGTTTTCCAAAATCATCATAAAGACATTCGACACGGGTAGGCAAATTGGCTATGCGGAAAAGTAAATCGCGGCTTGCCAGCCATTCACTTCTTTTTCGGGGTGAAAGCTGTTCGAGGATGGACATTTCCTTTTCAAACAACATTTTATTGGGGTCAATGTCAAATCCACGGTGATACCCGACAGCTATGGTGGAGTTTTCAAGTGTGATCTGATGCAGGATGTCCATCTCAGGCAAAACTAACGAATGATCGCCGACCACGGACATCCATATATTGCTACATTTGCGCTTCCTTTAAAGCAGGTACCATGATATTAACTGATATTCAAATATTGCAGGCCATTGAAAAAGGCGATATAGTGATTACCCCTTTCCTGCGAGAGGGATTGGGAACAAACTCCTATGATGTTCACCTTGCCCCTTACATGGCTGTGTATAAGGATGATATTCTTGATGCCCGGCTTCACAATGAGATCATTCATATCGAGATAGGACCTGAAGGTTTTGTCATTCAACCGGGTGAATTATATCTCGGCGTTACGACAGAATATACTGAAACACATTGTGCAGTACCATTCCTTGAAGGTAAATCAAGTGTGGGCCGGCTTGGGATAGATATTCATGCCACGGCGGGTAAAGGCGATGTTGGCTATTGCAATACATGGACCCTTGAAATATCCTGTGTCAAACCCGTAAGGATATATGCCGGCATGCCTATCGGACAATTGATATATTTCCAGGTTAGTGGAGATATTGAAAGAACTTACAATACAAAACCTGATGCCAAATACAATCAACGCACTGACCGTCCCATTGAAAGCATGATGTGGAAAAACAAATTTTAATTTTACTTTTTCAATTCTTCCCTCCACGCATTCAATCCGCCAATCAGGTTGACCGTATTGTGAATATTAAGTTTTGAAGCCAATAATTGTTGAGCCATGCTACTGCGGTTGCCTGATCTGCAATAAAGGATGATGTCCTGATCAACCCATTCTTTAAATTTTTCCGGACTAAAAGTTATTTCTCCCAAAGGAATATTTATTCCTCCAATATTAAAGTCTTCGTGTTCATATTCTTCACGAACATCGACCAGGGCAATTTTTTCTCCACTCGAGATTTTTTGCCGAAGTTCACTTGCTGTTATTTCTTTCATGAATAAAAGTTACAAATTTATTTGCAGGAAGCCGGTTTTTCCTGGCGGACAGTGATATCAATCGTTGATTCCATTTTGATCGTTGAGCCATCTGCAGCCGGGTTTTGGGATATAATGTACGCTGATGTCATATCATCTAAATTCCCTTCTTCAGTAATATTTCCTATCAACAACCCCAGGTTTTCAAGTAAAAACTGGGCTTCTTCATAGGTTTTACAAGTGAGGTCAGGAATATTCACACTCGCTCCTGAACGTTCGGAAACGACAAAATCCAGAACGTCACCTTTTTCAATCTGGACATCATTATTTCTTCCTTTGCGATCCATGATCGTTTTTCCTTTGTATTTAACTTCAAGGATCTGGCCTTCTTCAGCCGGATCAAATCTCCTTTCCGCGATCCTGGATTCGATTTGAAAATGTTCAGATAATTCTCTTTTTTTCCGAGCATAGTTCTTGCCATACATTTCAGGCAAACGGCCGGATAAAATTTTATCAGCACTTCTTTTTGTGATGGTCACGTAGATCATCCGCTTTTGCTTGACCAGTGAATGTGGAACAGGATTTTGTTTTAAGATCTCACCGCCGGGCTTTCCCAGCACATGTAAGGAATCTGAGACACTCATCCTGAACTTCTTTCGTGTAGCATCTTTTAATGCCTCCTCATACTGATAACCTGTATAATCAGGTAACTCCAATTCCTGGCCATGATGTGTGTAGATCCTCAACCATAAGAATACGGCAAGTAAAAAGATGCCCAAAAAAAGGAGAATGGCAATAAAGGTGTATTTGAAATCTTTGGTCCTCAGATAACTCCAAAAAGAACCTGATCCGTTTTTTACCATGCGCTGACTGGGTGTATAATCATAATCGGTAAAAGTAGGAAAAGGACTCAGAAATTCGCTCTAACCTGCATACTACCGGTATGAATGGTCTTCGCATCTCCGGTATTTCGCCCATTGTACTGAAACGTGAGCAAAAGCACCTTGATTAACCGGGTATTGTATTGTAGCGACCATAACAGGTTTGAACCATTTTGTAGTCCTTGCAGCATGGCAAAGTCAATCGTTGGATTTCCCAATGAGGTATAGTCTATTTCCACCATGCTCATTTGAGCCCGTATGTCAGAATTGATGTTCCTCCGCCAGACGCCTTCAATAGAAAATTTGTGACTTGTAAATTGTTCAGCTCCTTGAGTATTTTCTTGTAATAAAAGCTGGTAAGACCCGGTAACTCTGAATTTTTCTTTTAAAATCACATTCAATTCAGGTCCGGATTCAAATTGGGACAATGTATAATTCCGTTCTTCAAAAAATTGAGATTTGTTTTCCCTGATGCCCTGTCTTACATTAAGCACAACATCCATTTTCTTTTTTAAGCTGAGACGTCCACGGAAAGTAAGATCTTTTAATTCTTTTGCTTCATATCCGGAAGTCTGTAACACCTGGAATTGCTGCCTAACCTGCCCCAACTGAAGGTCATAGACTGAGCTCGAACGATTCCAATAAAGAAAATTTCTCCATGTGCTGGAGTAATTCAAAATGGATGTGTCAGGGTATTGTTGATAAAAAGGATTCCAATAGGGACTCTCCTCTCCTTCACGGATCTTCCGGTTCATTTGATAGGTTGATAGCGCTGCTATTTTCGAGATCCAACCTGTTGGTTTCAATTGTTTTAAATCAACGTTTATTGTTTGTTGTAAGCCTAGTGAATGTGTCCGTATATATTGATTATTAAAAACAAGAAACCGGAGATATTCACCCTGGTCAGGAAAAGGAGCGAGCTCAAATTCATTGATTTCTTCGATTCCGTTGCCATTGTCGATCCAGATATAATTTCCTTCACCCTTTTGGACTTTGATATACGTATACTCCGCTTTGGGTTCCTGCCCGTTCCCCAGTTCATATCCTAATGACCATTTAAAAGCTTTACGCCATACATCGGCTCTCATATCAATACGCCCTAATAAATTTTGAACTTTGGTTCCAGGCGCAGTGAGTAGGGGCTCTACATTCCGATGCTTCAGCGTGTAATCCATTTTGAAGTCCTTCAATTGATATAAATGGCCGCCAAAATTCCATTCAATTACCTTTTCAGATAATGTCAGGAGATTGTTGAAAGGTAATTTTGGACGTTCAAGATTGTAACTCATAAAGAAATACGTGTTCTCTTCAGGATCATTTTTAAGGTAAAATGACAATTCATTATCAACGAAACTTGAAGGACTCAGGGCATCACTGATGTTATTCCTTACTTCATTATGGTCCTGGAAATATTTAACGCCTAATCTCCAATCACCGGACTTTCTTACGACGCGTTCAAGAATTAAATTGGGTCTGAAAAATTCACTTTTATTCACAGCATCCTTCCCATTCATTACCCCTACTGCAGCATCAAGTTTCCATCCGGACGTATCAATAAGGATGCGACCCGTATGCCTGTTTCCATTGTATAATCCTGATCGAAACAAACCTTCATATTTGTAATAAGAAGAGATTGATTTCCCTTTTCCGATGCGTAAGCTTAAAGATGGTAATTGTTCCTGCCCTGTTGAAGCATCTGGAGCTAAGCTCCAATCTCTTGCAAATTCAGGGTTACGATATGGATCGATAATCCTGAACTGAGAACCGGTGCTCTCATAACTTAGAATTGGTGATAATGACCAGGATTTGTCTAATGGGTAAACATCGGCGATGGTCACCTTTACAGCACCGCCAATATTATCATCATCATCCAATTCGGAATACCGGTTAAGGTCCTGTCGGCTGACTCCAAATTCAGCGCTGACCTTGCCGTTTTTACTCCATTGGTATGCACCACCTGCTGTCATCATTTGTTTCTGCTGTGGAGCATACAATGGAATAATCGGAGAGAAATTTCCATTTCTTGCACCTGTAGTCGAATCCGGCGCTATCCACTCATATACTCGCCCATTTGGTGAAGGATTATTGCTTATGATGTAATCTCCTGAGCCCTGACCAACTTCAGAAAAATTCACCAAAAGATTCGCTTTCATTGGATCGGTGGACCAGGATAAAACATCATTATATACAAAGCTTCCTATAAGCGTATCCTTTGTTTCATATTGGATGAGATTACTATTATAACCTTCTTCTGATGAAGAAATACCGCTTTTTTGAAGTTGATCTGAAGCGTCTCCTGCCATACTCAAAATAGCCAGGTCTTCTTCCGTTAATTCGAGATCTCCGGTAACGGATTTACTATCATTTTCCTGAAAAAAATGAACAAAGGATTCTACTTTATTTTTTTGATAATGAGCGTCAAAAGAATTTTGAGATTTTTGAAAACTATTTTGAACATATTCAAATTCAATTGTGATACGATGACGGATATTGATCAGGATGCGACGCATAAATGTAATTTCACTCTGATTGTAATCCATAATATAATCTGCGTCTTCACCCCTTATTAATAATTGACCATCGATATAAACTTTTTCTGAACCGGCCAATACAACAATAAATAATTCTCCATTTTCTCCGTGCAATGGGTATGGGCCTTGATTTCCTTCCGAAGGAATTAATTCCTGCCTTGTAAATTTTCCACGTGACACTGCAGCTGAAGCTCTAATATTCCATGGTTCATTGAATTTATTTCCCTGGTAAGCATATTGAGCACCTTTTAATTTTCGGTTATATCGCATGAAATATCCCGGAGCATTGTAAGCATCAAAATCACCTGCTAATATGGAGTGTTGATCTTTATCAATTTGAATGTATACTTTATCAAATTCCTGGATTTGTTGAGTGGTTCCGTCAGGTTGTATTGGTAAATTTTGATCAGTGATAGCTGCTTTGATGTGATAACCATCGCCGATATTTCCATTTAATTGCAAATTCAATTCCGAATCAAATACAAGACTTTGATTATTCCCTACTGAAAAACCTCGGGTAAGGGCGCCATCGTATTCCAACCCGGTAGATTGTATCAGGTCAGTCCTTGGATTGGACGTGGCAGGATTATAAAACACATCGCCTTCTATGAGCCTTATCTGCGTTGAATCCCAGAGGGTTTGTTTTTGATGAAACGGAAATGGCAGGATACGAAAATGTACACTGACACTATCAAGGCTATAAGGTAATGACTTCCATTCCGGTATAATTTTATTATCTACTAAGCTATAAGGAATATCTACAGGAATTCCGTTATTATGCCATGTAATAGTTCCGGGAATAATTGTTTCGTCTGAATATAAAACAGTGTCGCCTGGAATATGGAGTACCTTATATTTTTCAGTGGTGATAATCGGCTGCTGTGAACTACATTCCTGTGATTTTAAAAATAAAATAGAAATTAAAATCAAAATAAATTTAAATAAATTATTTATTTGATTTAATTTCAGATAATTTAATATTAATATTTTATAATTATTTTTCAGAATTTAATTTTTAAATTATTATTTACTCTTTTTGCTTTTTGCTTTTTGCTTTTTGCTTTTTGCTTTTTGCTTTTTGCTTTTTGCTTTTTGCTTTTTGTCTATTTCCCTATTGCTTATTGCCTATTGTCCATTGCTCATTGTAATTATTTAGCCACTAATTA
>Ga0190274_10002596_pt1 | contig 10666 bp, 9 predicted proteins | sample Popmic531T_FD_133002 | JGI IMG/M metagenome (GOLD analysis project Ga0190274, IMG submission 133002) | Populus adjacent soil microbial communities from riparian zone of Yellowstone River, Montana, USA - 531 T | ecosystem: Environmental > Terrestrial > Soil > Riparian zone | place: USA: Montana...
ATGTGAGTTGGGGAGCGGTCGCCCTCCTGGGCGGGTCTTTCTGGAGCGCATGAAGCCCCGCGTTCAACGAAAAGTTCACCTGGGAGGGCTAGAAGAGATGAGTCCGAAGGCAACGCTCGACTACACAGATCCGCGGTGGAACTAGTGTTCACCGCTCAGAACCTCATTCTCACCGCTGCCGCGGCGTTCGCGTTTTTTGGCGGAATCGGCTTCTACCTGCGGTGGTCGTACCTCGGGTGGCGCGAGGGCCAGAGGCTCGTCCGCGAAACCCTCCTCAAGGATCGCCCTCTGGGCGATGACGGAGAGCGAGAAATCGCGTGGCCATGGGTGGCGAGCGCGTCATCGCCGTGTGATGACTCGTCCTCCCACTTGCAGGGCCAGGTCTCCATTCGGCCGCCGCTAGAACGGCCATCTAGGCAGCCCGGATAGCGGGAACACCCGCACGGTAGGCGCGTTGCCTCACGGCCTCGCCAGCCTACGTCGCCACGACTTGCAAGCCGGAGGTCACCGGCTCGATCCCGGTACGCTCCATCGCCCGTCCTCCGCGGTGGCCCTTGTCAAGCGGGCGCCCGGCCGCGAGAATGGGCACCCCCGGCCGGAGGGACGACAGCATGCAACTGCTACTGATCATTTTCGGGATCATCCTTGTGGTCGCCGCGATTGCCGGCGGCATCGCCCTGCACAGCCTGTTCTGGCTGCTGCTGATCGTGGCCCTGGTTGTTTTCGCCATCGGCGTCTTCACGGGCCGAATCACCGAGTGAGGGAAGCCGGAGCCCGGGCGGGCGCTAGGAAAGGCCTGGCAGGCTCGGCGTAAACTCGAGCGCCACCGAAGGCTCGTTGCCTGCGATCTCGTCGGCCGGCCATGCGGCCTCGGCGAAGTACCGGGAGCCGTCGAGCACGAGCTCGACCTCGTACCTGAACGGGCCCTTACCGAGGGCGGCGGCCTCGAGGCCCCGGTCGTCCGGGCCGTCCCAGTACACCGTGCCCTCGGGTAGGCAGCCGAGGTCGGACCGCGTCGCGTCGAAGGCCACCGCGTCTCCGTCCGCCGCCCAAACCGTGATCCGCGCGGAGGCCTGCCTCGGCGTGCGAGCGAGGTCGGTCAGCTCCAGCTCCACCCCGTAGCTGTCGGGCCGCCCGTCGTGGTTGGCGATCACGGCGAGCCGTGCCTGCGGCGTCGGCAGCGGCCCCTCGACCGGCGTCGTCCAGCGGAAGGTGGTGAAGAGGTCACCGTCGCCGCGGCCGAAGAGCGTCACGTCGTACGCGCCCGCGTAGCCGGCCGGCCGGAGCCGGAACCGCCCGTCGCCGACGGGCTCGAGCGGCGCCTCCTGGATCCGTCCGCACTGCTTCCCGGCCGGTTGGAAGCTCGCCGTGAACGACCAGCCCGGGAGCGGGAACTCGACCAGGACCTCCTCGGGACTGCCCACGTTCGGCGGCGCGGCGGGTGGGCTTCCGTCAGCGAAGAGGCTGCGATAGCAGTACGTCCACGCCTCGAGGGCGACCGACTCGTCGAGGTACCGAACGGTGACCGGCGGCGGCGCGGACGACGCGGGTGGTGCAGCGGGCTCTGTGGCGGGCTCGGTCTCGACCGCCGTGCTCGACTCGGCACCCGCCCCCACCTGGTCGACGGAAGCTGTCTCGCCGCAACCGGCGAGCAGAAGCACGCAGGTCACGACAGTCGTGGCCCACCTCGCAGTCACGAGATGTGCTACGGAGCCGACGCCCCGTCCGGCACATTCGCGGAGACGATCTTCCACGGGGTCGTCCCGTCCCCGTCGAGGGCGAGCGTCCAGCGCTCGGTGAAGGTCACGGCCTCGTCGCGGCTGCCGGACAGGACCGCCGCCGTGTCCCGGTCCTGGACGTAGCGCTTCCCCTCCAAGTCGATCTGGACAGTCATCGTGGCGGGCTCCGAAGCGGCGTCCAGCCGAATCAGCGCGAAGCGCTCGACGCGGGGTCCCCTGACGACCACACGTTGCTTCCGGCTCTCGTCCCCCTGGTGCAGCAGCTGCCGGATCGCCGGCTCGGTAGCGAGCTCGGCGAGGGCCCGGTCGTCGCCGTCGACGGCCTCGGCCCAGGCTGCAACGGCCCGGCGTGCCGACGCCTCGAGGACGTCCGGCGCGAAACGGGCGTCGGCGAGCGAGAGGTCGAGCGCGGCGGCCCGGGCGTCGTCCGCGAAGTCGAGGTCGGGGAGGCCCGCGGGCGAGAAGCCGGCCGGCACGCCGTCGGCGGTTGCGGTCTCGATCACGGCCTCGTCGCGGATGCGCTGGTCATCATCCCACGGCGTGGTGACGAGCGGATCCGTAAGGTTGTGCCTCCCCTCATCGAGCTCCTCGATCGAGAGGAGGGCCCATCCCTCCCCGCGGGCTCCGAGGGTCCAGTACTGGCTCAGCCTCATGACGTCGTCCTGCTCGTCCTTGCGCAGGATCACGTTTCCGTCCTTGTCCTGGACGTAGGCACGCAGCACAGCCTCGATCAGGACGACCGCGCGGTCATCGCTCTCGTCTTCACGGTTCGCCAGCCCGACGTACTCGACGTTCACGGCTCCGAGGACTTCGGCCCGGCTGTGCCAGCCCTTGGCGTCGAAGTCGGCGAGGCGGCGCTCCCACTCGGCGAGCAGGTCTGGGCCGAGGAGCGTCGCCAGCCGCTCGGAGTCGCGTGCATCCCAGGCGGCCTGGACGTCGCGGAAGAGCGTCTCGGCGGCGCTCCGCACCCGCTCGGCGGCGAAGCGCTCGTGGTCTGCGGCCGCCTCGACCGCGGCGAGCTCGACGTCTTTCACGCGTTCGCCGCGCCGCTTCCGCCCCAGCGCCGCGCGTGGCGCGCCGAACAGGCCGCCGATCGCCGCAGTGGCCCGCCCGAGGTATGGAGTCCGGGCGGCGAGGATGATCCCCACGACCACGGCGATTGCGATCCAGACGCCGAGCGAGAAATCTCCGCCCTCGCCCCCGCTGCTTCCGTCGAAGCCGCCACCGCCGCCGCCGCCACCGCCGCCCCCTCCGCCGCCGCCACTCCCCCCGCCGCCGTAGTCCGAGCTACCTCCTCCCGCCTGTCCCAGCGCGGCGCCTGCCGTTGTGAGGGCGACGAGCAGTGCTGTGAGGAGAGCTTTGACCTGCCGCATGTTCGGAACCTCTTGGTGACGGGTGACACGAACATCCTAAGTTTCGGGGAAGGACACGACAAGTCATTGCGGTCGGTAGAGGTCGGGACGGTCGGCGGCACGCTCGCCCTGCGCTACGCGGCGGACGGGAAGTGGCGCCTGGGGAGCGGCCTGCGCTAGACGACGCCGCGGTTGCCTGCGACCCGCTCGGCTTCCGTCACCGGGTCCTCGGAGAGCACGGCGGCTCCGAGTGACTCGGCGAGCGCGGGGGTGGCGCCTGCGCCGGCGAGTGCGACGGGTGCAGTCTCAGCGAGCCGGGCGAGCTCGTCGCTGACCTTGGAGAAATGCCGAGCGGTCGTTGCACTGACGACCACGAGGCTCGGCGCGAGTGCCTGCGCCGTTTCCCGCAGCGTGTCGAGCGGCGTGTCGGGCCCGAGGTACGCGATGCGCCAACCGCGCGCACGCAGCGCCAGCCCGAAGGCGATTAGCGCCAGGTCGTGCTGCTCGGCCGGAGCGCACGCGAGGACCGCCAGCGGGCCGGCACCCTGGCCCCAGCCACGGGCGAGGCCGAGCAAACGTCCCCGCACGACGTTGCTCGCGAAGTGCTCCTGGGCAACCGTCACGGTGCCGGCCTCCCAGCGTTCTCCGATGTCCTGCAGGTAGGGGAGGAGGAGGTCGCGGAGCAGCGCGTCGAGGCTGAGCGTCGCAAGGGCACGGTCGAACGACGCCTGCGCCGCGGGCTCGTCGAAGTGCTCGAGCGCGGCTGCGAAGGAGCTTGCGTCCAGCATCGCCCCGTCTCGGGCGGAGCTCTGGTCACCCCCGGGCTCGAGTGCGAGCCGCGCCGCCTCGGCTGCCGACAGGCCCCGCTCCTGGTACGCGCGCATGCGCCTGACTCGCTCCTCGTCCGCCTCGGAGTAGAGCCTGAAGCCGCCGGCCGAGCGGATCGGCTGCAGCAGTCCGTAGCGCCCTTCCCACGCGCGCAGGAGCTCCGGGCTCACCCCGACCCGCCGGCTCAGCTCGCCGATCCGGAGACGGCCTTCGTTGACAGCGCTCATGTCACAGACTCGGGACGATGTTTACACACACCCTTGACAGGATACTCATATACCTGTACAAAGTCTAGACACAAGCTCTACAAGGAGGAACAGACATGAAGAAGCTCGACATTGTCACCGCAGCCCTGGTGATCGTCGGAGGCCTGAACTGGGGGCTCGTCGCCCTGGCCGAGTTCGACCTCGTGGCCACGATCTTCGGCCTGGAGTTCGGGGAGACGAACGCCGCCACTCGCATCGTCTACGGCCTCGTCGGTGCCTCCGCCGTGTACCAGCTCATCCAGCTGGCCGGCGTTGGCCGCCGAAGCCGGGACACCCAGGTCGCGGCCGCGTAGTTGCGGAGGAACAGGGAACACGGAACCGGCCGGCCGACACGCCGGCCGGTTCCTTCCGGTCCGGGAGGTCGAGAGATCGCAGCGGTCGCCGTCGAGTCGGAGGAGGCCTGTCCGCTGCCGGTTCCCGTCGTGCCAATGAGCGCCGCGGGCGCGCATAGACTCGGATGGGCCTACTGGGAGGAGGTGGAGCGAACGACCCGGAGGCTCGTGAGGGTCAGGGCGACGGCGGGCGGCCTCGAGCTCCGGCTGCTCCGAGAAGGGCCGGTTCTCCTCCGCTTCGGCCACCCCGAGCTCGACGTGCGCGCCGTCTCGGTCTCCTGCTCGTATCCAATACGCGGAGGGCTGCTCGCCTTGGGTGAGGGGGGCGTGCTCGCGCTCGCACAGGAGCGAGCCGACGGCTGGTGTTTGCGCACGTCCGTCCGCGGATTCGTCCCTCGCCTCGGCACGCGGCCCGGCCGGCCCGGCTGGACCGGATTCCTCTACGCCCACGTGCAGGCCCGCCTTCACCGCGCGGTCGCGCGCAGGTACGTCGCCCTCCTCGTCCGTGGGGCTCGCCGATGAGAGCGGCCGTCCTCGGTGCCAGCGGCGTGATCGGGCGCGCCCTCGTGGCCGAGCTCGCCGGCGAAAACGAGGTTGTGGCCGTCTCGCGCCATCCACGAGAGTCATCCCGGGACCGGGTCCGCTGGGTGGCGGCCGACGTCACGCAGCGCACCGAGCTCGAGCCCGCGCTGCGCGCGGCGGACGTGGTCTACCACCTCGTCCACTCGCTCGGTGCGAAGGACTTCGAGGAGCGCGACCGGCAGGCCGCGGCGTCGGTCGCGGCAGCCGCTGACCGGGCCGGGGCCCGTCAGATCGTGTTCCTCGGCGGGCTTGGCGACGAGCGCGAGGACGTGTCGGCGCACCTTCGCAGCCGTGCCGAGACCGCCAGGATCCTCGCCGCCGGACCGGTCCCGGTGACGATCGTCCGCTCGGCGGTGGTCGTCGGTCGGGGCAGCGCGGCCTTCGAGACGATCGTCGCGCTCGTCGACCGCCTGCCCGCGATGATCTGTCCCCGCTGGGTGACGACGAAGACGCAGCCCATTGCCCTCGCGGACGTCGTTCGGTACCTGGCCGGGGTGGGCGGCCGGGACGAAGCTCTCGGCGAGGCCTACGACGCGGCGGGGCCCGAGGTGATGACGTACCGGGAGATGATCGAACGCGTGGCCCGCCTGCGCGGACGCCGGCCTCTCATCGTCGAGGTTCCGTTCCTGACTCCGCGCCTCTCTTCGCTCTGGCTGCATCTCGTCACGCCCGTGAAGGCAGGAGTTGCTCGGCCGCTGGTCGATGGTCTACGCACCGAGACGGTCGCCCACGACGAGAGGATCCGGGGCCTCGTGCCCTTCGAGCTCACCCCCTTCGACCGAGCAGCGCGAACCGCGCTCGCAGAGCCCGGCCGGAAACGCCGGCCGTAGTACACGAAACCGGGGTATGCGCGACGCTGCGCGTCGTCCCGCGGCGCGGTGGATTCCCGGCCCGAGGTCGTCTATAGTCGCGCCCCTCGGAGGCTACTTGGGGTCGTTTGGGATTTGCGGCGTGGGCCTCCAGCGTCGCAGCAAGGAGGGGTGAAATGAGGAGATCGATCCTCACAACGCTGGTTGCGCTTGCCGCGCTTGCGCTTCTGGCCGTCCCGGCGGCGGGCGGCGACCAGCAGCTTCAGCGGCTCTCAGCGCAGGCGAACCCGAACTTCCGGGTGATCGGCGACGACGTCGCAGACTCGCCGGTCGAGATCCACGGGATGCACGGCATGCAGCATGGCGCGCAGACCGACCACCTGCCGGGCTCGAGCGAGAACGTCACGCTGCTCGGCCAGGTGGACATCGACAACGTCGCTCCTGGCGACGTCGCCGATGTGACCGCCTACGGCAACTACGCGTATCTCGCCGTGCGGGATCCGGAGGGCTGCACGGACGCAGGCTTCGCGGTCATCGACATCAAGGATCCGCGGAATCCCAAGCAGGTGGATTTCATCGACTCGACGGACGGGTCGTTCCCGGGTGAGGGCGCGCACGTCATCACCCTGAACACGAAGTTCTTCAAAGGGCAGGTCCTCGCCGGCAACAACGAGCTCTGCGACGAGGAGACGGGTGAAGGCGGCCTGTCGCTCTGGGACGTCACCAACCCGCTCGACGCGAAGGTGCTCACCATGCACGCGGGTGACCCGGACGCCGGCGCGGCTGGCTTCCCACACCAGTTCAACCACATCCACAGCGTCTTCATCTGGCAGCAGCAGAAGCGCGCGTTCGCCGTGATGACCGACAACATGGAATTCACGGACATCGACATCATGGAGATCACGGACCCGCGGAATCCCGTGCTCGTCTCCGAGACCGACGCCAACGACTTCGGCGTCGCGCGGGAAGGGGTCGTGAGCCACGGCAACTTCCAGGGCTCGTTCCTCCACGACATGGTCGTGAAGAAGATCGGGCGCACCTGGACGCTGCTCGTCTCCTACTGGGACGGCGGCTGGGTGAAGTTCAACGTCAACGACCCGGCGAACCCGGTGTACATCAGCGACTCGGACTACCCGCTGCCGGACACGCTGTTCCCGGACTACATGTTCCCCGAGGGCAACGCCCACCAGGCCGAGTTCACGCGGAACAACCGCTGGATCATCGGGACGGACGAGGACTTCTCGCCGTTCAGGCTCCTGAACGACTCGTTCTCGATCACGAGCGGTGCGAATGCGGGCTCGTACCCGGGCGGCGAGTTCGGGTGGACGGTGCCGATCCGGACATACCCGGACAGCCAGATCAACGGGCCGACCATCTACGGCGGCTACGGGTGTCCTGACATCAGCCCAGGCCCAGTAGACAATCCGCCCCCGTTCGATCTTCCTGTGCCTCCGGCGTCGACTATCTCGGCCGACCCGGGCGAGGAGAAGATCCTCATCCTCCAGCGCGGGCAGTGCTTCTTCTCGGAGAAGGTGGAGACGGCGCAGAAGGCCGGCTACAACGCCGTCGCGATCGCCAATCATCACACCGGGGCGGGCAACGGCTCGCTGCCCGACGGCATCCTGTGCGGGAGCCAGGGTCACGCGTTCACGCCCACGATCGCGGCCATCTGCATCGGCCACCGGGCGTTCCACCTGCTCCTGGGGACGACGCCGAACTACGACCCGCCGGGGCCGCCGCACGCTGACGACCCGGCGATCGGCACGCTCGGTGGCGACATCCTCGCCCGCTCGGACTTCGACGGCTGGGGCTACGTCCGGCTGCTGGACGCCAACACCATGCAGCAGGTCGACGCCTATGCCATCGACGAGGCCATGGATCCGGACTTCGCCCAGGGCTTCGGCGATCTGTCCGTGCACGAGGTGGCCGTCGACCCGTACAAGCCGAACATTGCGTATCTCTCCTACTACGCCGGCGGGATGCGCGTGATCGAGTACGGCCCGAACGGCCTGAAGGAGGTCGGCCACCACATCGACGAGGACGGCAACAACTTCTGGGGCATCGAGGTGCACAAGCTGCGCCAGCTCAAGAAGCCAACCGTCATCCTGGCCAGCGACCGCGACAGCGGCCTCTGGATCTACCAGTACTGGAAGAACTAGCCGACGAACGATGTCGGGCAGACGAGGGGCCGGCGAATGCCGGCCCCTCGTCGTTCGTCGGGGAAGATCGCCGGCCCGTCCGCGGTCCTGGGCTCAGTAGGTCCTGAGAGGAGAGGGCGATGAAGCACGGCGAAAAGACCAAGGTCGAAGTCCGGCGGCGACGGCTTCGATAACAGTGTGTCACCGGCTAGGAGCTCCAACTAGACGGGCTCCGGGTCCCGACCCGGCGGGACGCGGTGACCACGGGGGCGGCAACAGCCGCCCCCGTCACTTGTCAGGTGGGCCAAGATCGGCGAGGATCGGGCTGCCTTTCAGCTCACCGACACGAGGGGGGAGCAACCTCATGAACTCCATGGCAGGCTCCGGCCGCGGCGAGAGCGCGCGGCCGACACCGGGGCGAGCGGCTGTGGTCGTCCTGGCGGCACTCGCCGCCGCCGTCACAGCAATCGTGGCCCTCGCGCTCGCCGGTCCGGCGGCCGCGCAGGTCACCGGCCCGGTGTTCATCGACGGTCAGGCACAGCCCGTCTTCTCCACGGTTTCGGCCACCTGGGTGCGGCAGGAGCTCTGGGTCGAGACCACGATCGACAGCGACTTCGACGGGCAGCTCGACCGGATCCACATCGACGTGACGCGGGTGCAGGAGACCGACACCATCGGCCTCAAGGTCCCCGTCGTCATGGAGGTGAGCCCGTACTACGGCGGGGACGTGCCCGTCGTGAACTGGAGCGTCGACCACGAGATCGGCGACCCGCCGACGACCAGGCCGGTGGCGACCCCGACCTTCTTCGACACGAGCCCGATCATCTCGAACTCGCATGTGAACACATGGGTGCCGCGCGGCTTCGCGGTCGTCCACGCCGAGGGCACGGGCACCGGCCTCTCGACCGGGTGCCCGACGACTGGCGACCCGTTCGAGACGCTCGGCCCGAAGGCCGTCATCGACTGGCTCAACGGCCGCGCCAAGGCGTACACGGCGCAGACCGGCGGCACCGAGGTCGCCGCCACCTGGACGACGGGGAAGGTTGGCATGATCGGGACGTCCTACAACGGCACGCTGCCGATCGGCGTCGCCACCACGGGCGTCGAGGGCCTCGAGGCCATCGTGCCGATCTCGGCCATCTCGAGCTGGTACGACTACTACCGCGCCAACGGCATGGTGCGGGCGCCGGGCGGGTTCCAGGGCGAGGACGCGGACGTGCTCGCCGAGTACACGTACACCCGGCCCAACCAGACCATCTGTCGGCCGGTGATCGCCAGCCTCGCCGCGAACCAGGACCGCGTCACGGGCGACTACATTCCGTTCTGGGACGCGCGCAACTACATGAACGACATCGACAACGTCCGCGCTGCGTCGCTCGTCGCGCACGGCAACAACGACTGGAACGTGATGACGAAGCACGCGTCCGAGTACTACATCGCGCTCAAGCAGCGGGGGGTGCCGCATCAGCTCTACTGGCACCAGGGCGGCCACGGCGGCTCCCCGCCGCTCATCCGCACGAACCGCTGGTTCAGCCGCTACCTCTGGGATCACCAGAACAACGTCGAGAACGACCCGAAGGCCTGGGTCGTCCGCGAGGGCCAGAGCTCGCAGAGCCCGACGCCGTATCCCGAGTGGCCCGACCCGGCCGCGGCCAGGGTGACCCTGAGCTTCAGCGGGAACGGCCTCGAGACGGGAGCGCTCACCCTGGATGAAAGCCGCCGCGCATCGCTGACGTTCGTGGACGACGCCACGATCAGCCCGACGACGCTCATGAACGCAGCCGCGTCGCCGAACCGCCTCGTGTTCAAGACGCCGCCGACCGTGGCGCCGATCCGCATCAGCGGCACCCCGACGATCACGCTGACGATGGCGTTCAGCAAGCCCAAGGCCAACCTGACGGCGTACCTGATCAGCTATCCGGTCGGCACGGGCAACGCGACGGTCATCAGCCGCGGCTGGATCGACCCGGAGAACCGGACGTCCGCGGCGGTTACCGAGTCGGTGACGCCGGGGAAGGCGTACAAGTTGTCCTTCGACTTCCAGCCGAAGGACACTGTCGTCCCCGTGGGCAGGCGGCTCGGCGTCATGATCCTCTCAAGCGACCGCGACTACACGATCCGTCCGTCGCCCGGAACCCAGCTCACGATGGATGTGAGAGAGAGCACGGTGCGTCTGCCGATCGTCGGAGGCCCGTCGGTCTTCACGAACGCAATCGACTGGTAGGCGGACTACCGTCGAGGGGTGTCCGGTCCAGGCCGGACACCCCTCCGCCGCCGTGGGTCCACTGCGAGATCTGGCAGGCCGTCAGGTGAGGCTCTGCGCGACGTCGCCCATGCGCTCGAAGCGGGCGCCCGCCTCGCGGCAGCGGTCGACGAACGTCTCGAGCATGGCCATCCGGTGGCCGCGGCCGATCACCTGCGGGTGCATCGTCACGGTCAGGATCCCGCCGTCGACGTTCGCGCAGTCGAGCTCGCCGGTCCAGATCTCCAGGGCGTCGCTCGCCGTCGCGCCGCCCTTGCGGTAGGGGTCGAAGTTGAACTGGAAGTGGACCCAATCGTCGAGCTCGAAGGAGAGGGGGAGCTCCCAGACCGTCGATTCGCGCCCGCGCACGAGCGGCTC
>Ga0190274_10002597_pt1 | contig 10662 bp, 15 predicted proteins | sample Popmic531T_FD_133002 | JGI IMG/M metagenome (GOLD analysis project Ga0190274, IMG submission 133002) | Populus adjacent soil microbial communities from riparian zone of Yellowstone River, Montana, USA - 531 T | ecosystem: Environmental > Terrestrial > Soil > Riparian zone | place: USA: Montana...
CAACGCGGGTGGATGTTGGCGCGCGTCAGAGGTGAAGCCTCATCTCTAAGTCATACGCGCCTGACAAACGCCTTCTCCAAGAAACTCGACAACCACATGGCGGCCGTCTCGCTCTACTTCATGTTCTACAACTTCGGCCGCGTGGATCAGACACTGCGCGTCACGCCCGCGATGGAAGCTGGCATCACGAATCACATCTGGGGCGTCGTCAAGAGATCGTGGGCTTGCTGACATGATTGCGACGGTCGATGAGCCAGCGTAAAAGGACGACTGTCCAGAACAGCGCAAAGCCGACTCCGAAGATCTCCTTCTGGCGCGTCAACCACAGCATCCTGTGAACCCGCCCGCCAACATGTTGATTCCAGACGCGAATCATCTGGAGGCATGAGGTCCACAGCTCGCCAAAAAAGACGAAAGCTGCGCTCAGCATTATGGACGCGACAGCTAGGCAAATGATTGTGGGGATGGATTCGTCTGAAAATCGCCGTTCGATTTTTCGAAGCACGCGGGATACGCTGAGAAAGAACAGGGCGCCTATCGGAATGGTCACTGGCAGATCGAGGCCACGATTGGGAATCCGTTCTCGTGCGCGTGTTACATCTGTCGCTGTGACCGCATGCATCCTCGCGACTTCTGCGATGAGCTTCGGTTCGCAACGTTGCCGCTCATCAAGCGGATGGAAACGATGCCGATCTAACAGTTCTTCGAGCACTTCTGTGTCTAGCACAAGGTGTCGGGCGTCGGCAGTTTCGGCCAGATTGAGTTCTCTCGCGACTTCGGGCGGCCAGGCGCACTCAGTGTTCATCCCCTGCCGGAGGATGCAGCCACCCGCAAGCACGGCGACCGTGAGCGCAAGAACAACCAGATGGTGCGGCCTCATCTACGGCTTAGACACCATGCGTAGGGACTCGTTCCTTCGTTGCCTCTAGGACCTGGCCGTATGCAGCCCTTGGATAAAATCAGTCAAACTGACCCACTACCCAATCGCCGCCGCACTCGACGCGGCGTCTCGGATCTTGTTGGTGGCGGTGCCTACTATGCTTGGTCGGCCCAATGACGAACAGGTGGTCGCCGTGGTGACTGGAGTTCCGGGGCCGCTCATCTGGACTGCCGAGGCAGCTGTGACCATCGTTCTGGCCGCCTGGATGATCAGCATCTCGTTGAGAGGACAGAGTCGGGCGAGAATCGTCGGGTTCTGCCTGGCGGCAGTCGTCTTCGGATGGATCTCAGCCTTGACGTTTGGTCGTGCCATCGGCCTTCCGCTTTGATGCATATGTGTCACTTGCACCGCTACGAAAGGGGTCCCGCAAGGCTGACCCCAATCCTGACCCCAACGCGGGTGGATGGCGATCTCTGCTAGTGTGACGGCTGAACGGTCGGAAGGCGTTGGAGCCTTCGATTCAGGAGGGCGTGCTCATGCCGGCTCTTCTCGTCCTGTGGCTCGCGTTGACCGGATTTCAGAATCCGTCGCAAGCAGTCCAACCCTCGAAACCGGCAGAGCACTTCTTCCAGAGCAACGGGATCAGACTCCACTATCTCGACTGGGGCGGCAGCGGCGAACCGTTGCTGTGTCTCACCGGTTTCGGAACACCCGCAGATACCTTTCAGCCTCTGGCTGTCGGGCTTCGGGAGAGATTCCACGTCTACGCTCTCACGCGGCGTGGGCTGGCACCCTCTGACGCACCTCAAGCCGGCTACGAACTTTCGGTGCTGGTCGCGGATGTCGTCGCGTTCCTCGATGCCCGAGGCATTGATCGCATACATCTCATTGGACATTCCCTGGCGGGCTTGGAGATGACCGAACTGGCAACGCGCTATCCGAAGCGCGTCCTCTCAGTCGTCTACCTCGATGCGATTGCCGACCCCGCGACCGCGAACAGGGTGTTGCAGGACGATCCTCTCAGAACGTCGCCGGCCACTGGAGATGTCTGGAGCCAGATCAGCCGGTGGTGGTCCCAGTATTCCGTGGACTTCTCAGGCGTAAAATCGCCCGCCCTTGCGTTAGTGGCCCAGCAAGATCAGAACCCCGGAATCCCGCCAACGGCCTCGCCGGAGTTGCGTGCCCGTGCGGAAGCGTTCTGGCGCACTGCGATCATTCCTCTCATGAACCGCTGGACTGAAAACTTTCGCCGGGCCGTGCCGCAGGCGCGAGTCGTAGTTCTTCAGGGCACGGAGCACTACTTCTACGTCGAACGTGCACCTGAAGTGCTCACGGAGATACGTCGGTTCTACGCCGGCCTTAACTGAGAGTAGGAAACGTCCAGCAAGCCCGAATCGGCGGCGCCCATCGCCTTGAGAAGTGGCCCAGAATCTGACCCCAATTCTGACCCCAACGCGGGCGGACTTCCGCGTTCTTATCGCCCCTCGCCGAACAGCGTGTTCGTCAAAATGCACCAGAAAATGAACCAGCGGACATCGGCGGATGAGCCGGAGGCAACTCTTAATCTGTTGGTTCTCGGTTCGATTCCGAGCGGGCTCACCACTTACTCAGTTTTTCCTAGAGATTGTGGGACGAATCGTCGGTGCCCGGGCCCCTCAGCGGCTCGTAAACCCCAATTGATCCCGTTCTGTGCCTGTTCTGCCCGAAGAAGTAAACTTGCCGCGAGAGAACGACATTAAGGGTCTGCTGACAAGAAGCTGACAAGAAATGGTTCTCAACAACAAGCCCACCTCGCGAGTTCTTCTCAGCCGGTGCATAGGCGTGATCGCCACCGCGATGGTGGTGGGCGCTGCGGTGCAGGCGCCTCGCGCTCGGTTGGACGTGCGGGTCGGCGTCCCTCCGACGCCCTTCACTGGAAGCGACGGCCAAACACACTTGGCTTATGAGCTGATCGTTACTGGACTGTCCGGTGCTAACGGCGCTCGATTCGAGCGTGTAGAGGTATTCGGAGAATCCGACTCGAAACCTCTGATCAGCTATGCGAGTAGTGACTTGGATCAACGCGTTATGCGCCCGGAAGCCGATCCCAAGGTCCGCTATGGGCGACTTGTTTCCAGCGGCACCACGGCACTCATTCACGTCTGGATCACGCTCGCGAAGGATCGAGCAGTGCCGCGCACTCTCCGGCATTCGTTCGGCATTTCAGCCGAAGAGGACTCCGCAGTGTTTGCTGGCGAGGCCCGAGTGGACGTTCAGTCGGCAGCGCCGCTCGTTGTGGGGCCGCCGTTTCGTGCCGATGCATGGCTTGCGCACAACGGACCGGGTCAGCACCGCTCCCCACACTGGGGAAGCGCGCTCGTGAACGAACGGGACGCGCGAATTCCTCAGCGGTACGCGATCGATTTCATTGGCGTCGATGAGAACGGGAGCGCGGTTCGTGGAGACTTTCGGAAGTCGAGCAACGAGGACTGGGTCGGATTCGGACGCGAGATCCTGGCCGTCGTCGATGGCGTTGTCCACGCAGCGCGTGATGGTCTCGCTGACAATCAGGCGCTCGTCGAGCCACCTCCACCGGCGTCCCCTTCAGCATCGGTCTCGTACGGAAACTACGTCATCATCGCGGTGGGTGCTCAGACGTTTGTTCATTACGCTCATCTGCAGCGCAATAGCGTTGCCGTGAAAGCGGGACAACTCGTTCGGCGCGGTCAGGTCATCGGTCGCCTCGGTAATTCGGGTAACACGAACGCACCGCATCTTCATTTCAACATCACCGATGGCCCCTCACCCGAGGCTGCGCAAGGACTGCCATTCGTATTCGACGCCTTTGAATCGCTCGGAAAGACGACGACCGACATGGCCGTAGGTGCCGAACCGTCGTCGAAACGGTCACGGGTTCCACCGTCGAAGCGCGGAAAGCAACTCCCTCTCGATGGCACCGTCGTGCGCTTTCCGTGAGGCACGGCCGCCCTGTTCAGACGACGGCACACAGCTCACGGATTGATCGTTCCGGTTCCAACTCGCGAAGGGCCGGACTCACCCCGTGCTGGCGGCCCCGGAGTTTCGACTACCTCGACGGAGAGTGGATTCCGAGCGGGCCCACCACTCTTTCCGCCTGATTTTGCAAAAAGTCGACCTCGGATGGTGTCAGGGCAGGGGATTTGCCGCCCTGGCTGAGTTCGAGCGCCTAGTCGTCAAACTTTATCGATCGTGGCGTTACTCGTCTTCCGTTTTGTCCTGCGCCACGATAAACAAGTACACGCAGGCCACGAGGAAGGGTACCGCGACAGCCCCGAGCAGGAAGACAGCCGTCCACGTCATGCTGGCAGTTTCACACAACCCTCCGCGTCACACCAGCGATGCAGCCGGCCTGCTTAATGAAGGCGGAATGAAACGCTGATTCGGGCGATCACAAACACGGGTTTCCCTCGCATTTGTCCCGGCTTGAACGTCCACTGCCCAGCGGCAAAGATGGCGTTTTCGCCCAGCCCAAACCGATCATCCAGCGACTTTGCCACTCTCGCGCGGCCACCTGGCCGCGTGAATCAATAACTATGTCAAGGTCAACGCGGCGGTGCGCTCGGCGCGGGAATCGACGCGCCGAAGACGTGGCGTCTGTTATCCACGCGTGGCCGCCCAGAAGGGTTCGAGCGCACGGGCGGCTGGGGCACGCTGACGCACGCAACCGGCCGGTAGGCAGAAACCAAACTCAGGGTGATCGAGGTGGCACGGAGCCGAGGCTACCTCCGCTTCGCGCGGTCGCCCTTATCCCCCTGCCCACTCTTCACCTTCGTCTTCGCCTTTGCGCGGCGATCAGCGGCGAGAGACTTACCGACATCGTCGGATTCCTTGAAGCGTCCCGCTGCGCGACGTACGAAGCGTGTGTCCGTTCCTGTGTCGAGACGTTCCCGCTTTGCCGCCTTTTTCGCCATAAGGGATCCTCCCGCGCAGCATGTTGCAAGCGCGATGCCGCGGCGCCAGCAGGGAGAGGTTACGCCCCAGGAGCGCGGTAATGGAGTTGCTGCGCCTTGCTTAGAGCCTCCAAGGTCTCCTCGACGGTCAAGAGGACCGTCGTCTCGAAGGAACTCAGCGCGCCGCCGCCACCAATCGCCACTGCCACGGCGGCCATGGAGATATTGTCTGGGGCTTCCCAGAGGTTGTAGCCGTCGTGTGTGCCGAAGGCGTACCAAAATCCATGGAGCTTTCCTCCAACTGACTCGATGTACGACTGCGCCGCCTTTCGGCGATCTTCTGGACTGTGCGTGAGTCTCGCCCAAGTCTCCGGCGTGTAGCTAAACCTGGATAAATAGAGTGGCACGTCGCTCCTCCTTCTCATTCGGTAGACTGCCTCGATGATGCTTGTTCTGAAGCCGATCCTGATTCTGCTGCTGATCGCCGTGGCGATAAAGGTGATCCTGCAACTGTTCGGGTACCGGCGCTGAAACAACCCGGATTGATGTAGCGGCGTCCTTTAACGATCAGGGCTTTGGAATGCGCAACGTGGCACTGATCATCGCGCTGCCGCTCGCGACGTACACGAGCACCAGTGGGTGGAACCGCCCGGGTCCGATGCGATACTCACCCAGCCAGAACGCCTCGCCCACGGCGCCGACATAGAAGGCCAGCGCGAGCAGCATTACGATGAGGACACTGGTCGGAATCGGCGTGCCCTCGAAGTACTTGACCTTGCCGGTGACCTCGTCAGCCAGCGCGGCGGCCGTCGCATTGAATCGCGCGAGACGGCTCACACCGCAGACAACGAAATAGGTAAGGGCGAGCATGTCCCAGGCGCCTCGAAGGCCCAGCGTGTACCCAAGCACGGCTGGCGCGACTCCGAATGAGATGACATCGGCCAGCGAGTCGAGATCTCCTCCCAGCACGGACTGCCGCGCCCGGTTGGCCCGCGCGACGATGCCGTCAAAGACGTCGCAGAGGAGCGCCAGGGGCAGGAGCAGGAAGGCGACCCACAACACCCGGCTGGTGCCAGAACTCATGAAGTCCAAACACAGGAAGATGGCGATCGTCCCCGACGTCGCGTTCCCGATAGTCAGCAGGTCGGCGGCTGTATACGACCGCAGCATCGACAGGTGTCGTTCCATAACGACAGCATATCGGCCGTGACGAGGCACAAGATACGTCGGACGTCCGAGTCTGCGCCGGCTGGGACGCACTCGATCTGGGCAATCTGATTCCAAGCGGGGCTACGTCACCTGGTGCCAATCCTTCCCACAGTGCCCATTTCGCAGCCGTGCTTCCTCATTCCCCGACGATCTCTAAGGGCACGTCCCTTGCTCGCGCATACGTCGGAGGACCTGATGGCACAAACCGAAGGCTCTAAAACGCGAAACCGTCCTGAAGGGAAGGAGGGGGCGGGCGCCCATCAACAGGGCCGCGGCTCCGAACAGGCGGGGCAGACCAACCGCCGGGCGCAGCAGGATGACCAAAAGCACGAGCGGACCATGCGTCAGGCCGACAACCGTGGAGACGATGACAAGGCCCGCGGGGGTGATACCGGCCGCCGCAGTGAGAACGACCACCAGAAGACCGTGCAGGGCAAGAATCAACAAGGCCCTGACGACAAAATCGGCCGTGATGTTGGTCGCGGTAATGAAGGCTCAAAGGGACAGAACATCGACTCGCGACGTCACCAAGACGAGCACACGGGAAAGAAAGAACGCGACAGCGAGGCGGACGACGACCGAGGGAACAGATAAGAACAGGTTACTCGGCGGTCGATCTGTCGAGGCCGCCGCCTATCTGGCGTTCGAGCCGTTCGATGAGCGCGCGCTGCTCGGCGAGCGCGGTCCGAATGGCACCCCATTCCTGCTCGCGCACGAGGTCGATCTTCTCGTGCAAAGCATTGATCTGCAGTTCGGCTCGGACGTTGACTTCGTAATCGAGCTTGGCGTCCGAGCGATCCTTCGCGGCCTGCCGGTTCTGGCTCATCATGATGATCGGCGCCTGGAGGGCGGCCACGCACGAGAGAATCAGATTGAGCAGGATGAATGGATACGGATCGAACGCCCGGCCTTCCTGATTTGCGATCATCCAGGCGGCCATGGCGAGAAGAAACAGGCCGATGAACGTCCAACTGCCGCCGAAGACCGCGACGCGATCGGCCACGCGCTGAGCGAACGTCAGCTGGGCGTCGAACGACCGGTTGGGGTCTGGCGTGGTCGGCTTCCGCCGCAGGATGCCGGAGATGACGCGGCGCTCCAGTTCGCCCAGTCGTGCGATCTGCGCTTCGAGATCGACAACGGACGGCGCGACGCTTGTGACTGAATGAAGACCCGTGGCGATCATGGCGCGGCGGAGCAATCGCGTCGCGCCGAGTAACGCCATCGCCCCCGTGACGGCTACGGCAATAGGGCCGGCAAGGTTACCGGGCTCGACAGCGCCCATTTGCCTGAAGATCCAGCCGCCGATGATGGCGCCAAGCGATCCGGTGATGAGGTCGCCTAGCAGCCCAAAATCGCGACGCGTGCGCATCGCGATCCGCACGATATAGCCGGCGAGCACGCCCGTCAGCAACCAGGTGAGAAACTCCAGCACGGTGGCCTCCCCGCGCGTCCGTCTCGCTTCATTCCCCCTGCGACGCGCAGTCGTCAGCTTCTCACGGCTCTGATACCTCCGGCCCGGCGATGCGGTTTAGAATTCACAGCGCGGCACAGGTGCCCCATCGCTGACTCGCCCAACCTTCCATCCGAAGCCCATCTCGTCCATCGATGGCTCCGGCTCGTCTACGGCCACGGCTACGATCTGCCTCGACCTGAAGCGGCGGCGCGTCTGCTTGCGGATCATCCGACCCTTCCTGATGTGGATGCGACGTTTGCCTGCGCGGCTGGAGATCTCGAAGCCGTGCGCGCCGCAATTGCTGCCGATCCGTCATGGGTCCATAGGACGCCGGTTGTGACGTGTCCCGATTGCGGCGTGGCGCTCGGCCGTCCGCCGCTCGTCGCGGTCACACACTCGACGCTCGGCCGCCTTCCTCTCTTCCGCGAGAACCTCCGCGCGTGCGTGCGCGCGCTACTCGCCGCTGGCGCCGACCCCAATCAGTCATGGACGTATGAAAACTGCCCCTTGAGTGCGCTCTACGGCGCTGCCGGCCTGTCGCAGGATCCGGAGACGACGCGTGCGCTTCTTGCGGCGGGTGCAACTCCCAACGACGGTGAGTCCCTCTATCACTCGCTCGAGGGACCGAACCTCGATTGCACGCGGCTGCTCCTCGAGGCCGGAACTCGCGTCGAGGGCACCAACGCCCTGCATCATGTGCTCGATTCCGATAACCTTGAAGGCCTTCGGCTGCTGCTCGCTTACACGAAGGACCCGGACGACCTGTCGAGCTCGCTCGGCACGCCGCTCTTGTGGGCCCTGCGCCGCGGACGGTCTCCCGCGCACGTGGAGGCGCTGCTTGTGGCCGGCGCCAATCCGCACGCGCGCACCAAGGACGGCGTGACCGCGTACCGCCAGGCGCTTCGCTTTGGATTGGTGGATGCGGCCGAGGCATTGGCGAAGGCCGGCGCGCGGGAGGACCTGGAACCGGACGAGCAGTTTGTCGCCGCATGCGCTCGCGCAGATCGTTCGGAGGCCGAACGGTTGCTGGCGGCGACGCCCGATCTTGTCTCGAAACTCTCGCCCGCGCACCTCCATCAGCTGCCCAACCTCGTTGAAACTGGCAATGTGGCGGCCGTACGCCTGATGGTCGAACTCGGATGGCCGATCGCCGTGCGCGGCGGCGACTGGAGCGCATCGGCGCTCAACCTCGCGGTTTTCCGCGGCGATGCGGATCTTACGCGCTTTCTGCTGGAGCGGGGAGCGCGTTGGACCGAGTTCCATGGTCACAACGACAACGTCAACGGCACGCTGTCATGGGCGTCGCGCAACCGGCCCGGCGGCCGCGGCGACTGGGTTGGCTGCGCCAAGGCCCTCGTCGATCATGGTCTGCCGTTGGACCAGGCCGATCGTGGTTACGGAGACGACGTCACGGCATTCTTTGCGGCCGAGCGAGCGAAGCGGCCATGAGCTTCAAGCTGGTTGAAACGGTCGGACTGGCGCTGCCAGGTGTGGAGCGCGCGACGAAGTACGACGGCTCTCCGCTGCTCAAGGTCGGCGGCAGCTTCATGGCGGGTCTGGCGACGCACGCCTCCGCCGAACCCGCCACGCTCGTCGTCCGTGCATCGTTCGAGGATCGCGAGTTCCTGTTGGCGGACGCGCCCGAAACGTATTACCTGACGGACTACTATCGTGCGCATTCCGTGGTGCTCGTGAGGCTCTCGCACCTGGATCGCGAAGCGCTGCGCGACATTCTGACCGTCTCCCGCCGCCTGACGCTTGCGAAGATGACGAAGGCGCGCCAGATGCCGTGTCGTCGCGGCGAACAGTGGCCGTCCGACACTGACGATCCCTACTGAGGCCCCGCCGGCACCCGCAGTCAATGTCCATTCGTCGCTGGTCCGCTGGTTCGCTGTCTCGCTGGTTCGCTGTCTCGCTGGTTCGCTGTCTCGCTGGTTCGCTGGTTCGCTGGTTCTCTGGCCGACATCTACCGTCCAAACGCCCAGACGGCCGCCAAGCTGACCCGCGTCTCGTTGAATGTGTAGCCGCCTTCGTCCGCGACCCGGTAGTCGAGTTGCGCGCGCGCACCGAGGGGGCCTTTGAGGTTGAAATCGACGCCACCGCCGAACTGCACCGCAAAACCCGACTGGGTCAGACCGGGCTCGGTGAAACGCTCCATGCCGGCGAGTCCCTGGACGAACGCCCTGGCATGCTCCCAGGAGCCAATCCCGAACCGCACGCCGCCGAGAAACGCGTGCAGTCGCGCCGACTCATCCACCGCGTTCGTCCGGTAGTTCCCGCCGACTTCGCCGACGGCCATCATGTGACCGACGATACGGAATGCGCCCGACGCGACCCAGCCCGCAGGGTAGTTCTCGGACTGGGCGTCGGACGGCGGTTGCTCGTGAAGCCATGCGTAGCCGACGGACAGATCCGCGACGGGCCGGTCTGGTCGCGCTGCCATGCTGGGCTGCTGGGCCACTGCGGTTCGGCCGGCGCCAAGACACAGGGCCGTCGTGACCAGTATCACGGGGATGCGCACGTCGGTCTCCTTGGTTGACCCGGCCGGTCGCTCACTTGGTAGTGATCGTGCCTCTCAGGGCCTGCACGTCGGGATTTCTGTGGTCATGAAAGCCGCAGATGCGCGCGGCGACGGAGTTGCCGGTTTCGCGGCGCTCGCCAGGCTGCAGAAAGCCGACCTGGTTGATAAACGGGCAATCGGTGTGGTCCGGGTGAGGATCCGATCCCATCTCATGCGGGTTCGAGTCGTTGTTGATGAAGAGCACGCGGCCGCCGAGGTCGATCTGGATGTCCTTCGGACTCACCCCGGCCGACGTGATGGTAATCGTTGTCGTGACCACGACCGGTCCGGACGGCGTGGCGGGCGTTCTACTTTCCGAGCAGGCCGCCGCCAAAGGGAAAAGCGCGAGGCTGGCAATAAGTGCACTCCGGATAGGTGCGGCGAGGGGCGGCACGTCAGCATGTTACTTGCGAATGCCTTGGCGCTGCGGGGGTATGTGACTACAATCGATCTCTCACGAACATGGCTGACGTGTCGCCCCTCGTCGAGCACCTGTATCGCCGGGCGGGGTTCGGACTCACCGCTGCCGAGCGAGACGGGCTCGACAGTGACCAGAGCTATCGCACGCTCGTCGACGGGCTGCTCCTGTACTCGCAGGCGACAGCCGACACCCTCGACCGTCTGATCGGCACGCCCGGCTACGTCGGGATCA
>Ga0190274_10002598_pt1 | contig 10661 bp, 10 predicted proteins | sample Popmic531T_FD_133002 | JGI IMG/M metagenome (GOLD analysis project Ga0190274, IMG submission 133002) | Populus adjacent soil microbial communities from riparian zone of Yellowstone River, Montana, USA - 531 T | ecosystem: Environmental > Terrestrial > Soil > Riparian zone | place: USA: Montana...
CTTGACCTGCGCGATCAGCCACTCCCAGAACCGCACCGGCTTGGTGTGGGGGTTGTCGACCCGGAAGATCCGCACCCCGTGGGCGATCCAGTGGTCGAGCACGGCCTTGCAGGCGTCGTACAGCGCCGGGGCGTCCGGGCTGTCGAAGTTCAGCGGGTAGATGTCCTGGTAGACCTTGGGTGGGTTCTCGGCGTAGGCGATCGAGCCGTCGGGCCGGATGCGGAACCAGTCCGGGTGGTCCCTGACCCAGGGGTGGTCGGGCGAGCACTGCAGGGCGTAGTCGAGGGCGATCTCCATGCCCAGCTCGTTGGCCCTGGCCACGAAGGCGTCGAAGTCCTCGATGGTGCCGAGGTCGGGGTGGATGGCGTCGTGGCCGCCGGCCTCGGAGCCGATCGCCCAGGGGCTGCCCGGGTCGTCGGGGCCCGGGTCGAGGGTGTTGTTGGGGCCCTTGCGGTGGGCCTTGCCGATGGGGTGGATCGGCGGCAGGTAGACGACGTCGAAGCCCATGGCGGCGATGGCCGGGAGCCGCTCGGCCGCCTGCTTGAACGTTCCGCTGGTGGTGGCGGTCGCTCCCTCGGAGCGAGGGAAGAACTCGTACCAGGAGCCGTAGAGGGCGCGGGGGCGGTCGACCCAGATGCCGAGGCGCTTGGAGCGGGTGGCGTCCTTGGGCGGGTTGCGCTCCAGCAGCTCGACCACGGTCGTGTCGTAGGCCGAGGCCAGCCGCTCGGCCTGGTCGGCGCTCTCGTTGCGGAGGCCGGCGGCGGCCGCGGTCAGCACCTCGCGGCCGGACGGCGGCGCCCAGGCGGTGGCCGCCTCCAGCAGCCGGGCACCCTCCTCCAGCTCGAGGGCGATGTCGCGGCCGGCATCGAGCTTCTTCTGGGTCCCGGTGCGCCAGGTGGCGACCTGGTCGGTCCAGGCCTCGATGGTGAGCGACCAGGCGCCGGTTCGGGGCAGGGTGATCTGCCCGCGCCACTGGTGGAGGCCGTGGTTGACCTCGACCAGGGGGATGAGCTGGCCCTTGCGGTCGCCCGGGCCGGTCAGGCGAACGGCCGCGGCCACGACCTCGTTGTGGCCGTCGCGGAAGATGGTCGCCTCGACCGGGACCGTCTCGCCGGCGACCGCCCGGGAGGTGGACTGCCCGCAGTCGACCTGGGGGCGGATGCCCTCGATCACGATGCGCCCGATCATGGACAGCACGCTACCATCCGAGCGCGAGCCGGTCAGCCGGGCGCGGCCGTTCAGGAGTGAGGCTCAGTGCCCCCGTGGGAGCCCGGCGCCGGGTGAGCGCGCGCACCCGCCCGCGGCCCCCCTGGCCCCCACGAGGGCCTGCTCCGGTACCGGTCCCGGGGCGACACGGAGTCTTTCCCTTCGCAACCATCCTGACAAGGAGCATCTCTAGGCCACCTGCAATGCCTACGCAGGTCGTGGAGCGAGCGGGGGACGCGCCATGGTGGACGCTTGCCAGGCGCCGAGGCGCGGGGTAGCCCAGCTGGGCCAGAGCCGGTCCTCCTTGGCCGCGTCGGCCGGCAGGGCCGCCTCCAGCAGGGCCAGCGCCTCGGCGGCGCTGGCCGGCCGCCGGGCCGGGTCGGGGGCCAGCAGGGCGGTCACGGCCGCGTCCAGGGCCGCCGGCACCTCCGGGTTGCGGCTGCTGGGCGCGGGTGGCGGGCCGGTCAGCTGCGGCCAGCGGCGCTCCGGCGGGCCCTGGTCGGCCACCTCGAACGCCGGGCTGCCGGTGGCCAGCTCGTACAGGACCGCCCCGAGCGCGAACAGGTCCATGGCCGGGCTGGCCGGGCGCCGGCGGACCTGCTCGGGAGCCATCCAGGGCGGCGAGCCGCGCCGGTGCCCGCCGGCCGGCGGCTCGCCCAGGGGGCGGGCCAGGCCGAGGTCGATCAGCACCGGGCGGCCGTCGCGCAGGACCACGTTGCCCGGCTTGACGTCCAGGTGGGCCAGGCCGCGGCCGTGCACGTAGCCGAGGGCGGCGGCCAGCTGCATGCCGGCCAGCAGCACGTCGGTCGGGTGGAACGGCCCGTCTGTGGCCAGGGCGTCGTCGAGGGTCGGGCCCTCCACGTACTCGAAGACCAGATGGGGAAGGGGCTGGTCGAGGCGGGCCTCGAGCAGCCGGCGGATCCCGGGGTGGGCCGTCGATCCGGCGACCTGCGCCTCCTGGGCCAGGGCGGCCACCGCCCGCGCCGGCTGGCCGGGCCGGGGCAGCTTCACCGCCACCGGGCACCAGCGGCCCAGGTCCCAGGCCAGCCAGGTCTCGCAGCGGCGGCCGTCGCCGAGCAGCGCCCAGGCCAGCAGCCCGGGGGCCAGCTCGTGGCCGGGAGGCCAGCTCCAGGACGGCTCGGGGTCCAACGGGGGTCCTCTCTCTCGGGGGGAGGGGGCGGCTCGCCAGCGACCGCCCCCTCACCGTTCGGGATCAGCCGCGGGTGCGAGTGCGGGTGCGCGTCCGCGTCCGCGACTTGGACATCGACGAGGCGCTGTGGCCACCGTGGTGCGAGAACACCTTATGGCCGCCCCGGACGCGACGACCGCGTCCACGTCCTCTGCTCATCAGTTCACCCCCTCTCCGGGTCTGCCGGTCAGTGCGAGCTCCTGCGGGTGCTGGAGGACCCAGAGGCGGGCGTAGGCGCCGCCGGCGGCCCGCAGCTCGGCCGGAGGTCCCTGCTCGGCGGCGGCGTCGAGCCCGCTGGTCGGCTCGTCCAGCAGCAGCACCGAGGCGTCGCGCAGGATCGCCCGGGCCAGCGCGACCCGGCGCCGCTGCCCGCCCGACAGCCGCACCCCGCCCTCCCCGACCTGGGTCACCCATCCCTCGGGCAGCCGCTCGACGATCTCGTCGACCAGGGCGGCGCGGGCCGCGGCCTCCAGCTCCTGGGATGTGGCGTCGGGCCGGCCGAACGCCACGTTGTCGGCGATGGTCCCGTCCAGCATCCACGGGTCCTGGGGGACCAGGGCGATCTGGCGGCGGAGCGAGTCCAGCTCCAGGCGGCGCAGGTCGGTCCCGTCCACCTCGACCGCGCCGGCGCCGGGGTCGTAGAACCGGAGCAACAGCGACAGCAGGGTCGACTTGCCGGCGCCGGTCGGGCCGACCACGCAGACGCGCTCGCCGGCGGCCACCTCCAGGTCCAGGTGGCGCAGGACCGGGGCGCCCTCGGCGTAGGCGAACCACACCCCACGCAGGGCGATCCCCCGCCGGGGCGGACGCGCGGGCACCGGGTCGGGGGCCTGGGGCACGACCTCGCCGGAGTCGAGCACCTCGAGGATGCGCTCGCGGCTGGCCGCGCCCCGAGCCAGGGTCCTGGCCAGCCGGGCCAGGGCCCGGATGGGCCCGTACAGGCTGGACAGGTAGGCGAGCACGACCAGCAGCGTCCCCAGGGTCATGCGGCCGCTGGTCACCGCCGTCACCCCCAGCCACAGCACCAGCCCACCCCCGGCCGCGAGCAGCAGGTCGGCCACCGGCGACCAGCGCGCCTCCAGGTCCATGGCGGCCAGGGCGGCCCGCGCGGCCCCACGGCTGCGCCCGGAGAAGTTGCCCCCGGCCTCGCGCTCGCGGGTGAAGGCCTGCACCGCCCGGACGTTGCGCAGCACCTCGGTGGCCTCACTGGCCAGGGCCGCGTCGGCGTCGCGCGAGGCCCGCTGCACGGCCCGGATGCGGCGCCGCCGCAGCGCCACCACGATCGCCAGCGGCGGCGCCACCGCCAGCGCGGCCAGCCCCAGGGTGAGGTCGACGGCCAGCACGACCACCACCATCCCGGCCAGCGTCAGCACCTCGGGAACCAGCACCGTGAACCACGCCACCATCGAGTCCTCGACCCGCGGCACCGGTCATCCGAGCCTGCCCAGGCGAGCCCTGGCCCGGAACCCGGCGGCCACCATCGCCGCCAGGACGAGCAGCGCCGCGACCACCACCGCGGAACCGGGGGTGACGGCGGAGGCGGAGTCGGAGGCAGCGGAGTCTGGAGCGGCGGCGGCGCGAGTGGAGGCGGAGGGCGCGGAGGAGGGGGTAGGGGCGGGGGTTCGGGTGACGGGGAAGGGGGTTGTGGACAGCCGCCGCTGCGCCGTCTGCCGGTTCGCTACGCTCCCCACCGGGGGCGCTGCCGCAGGTGCGCCGGTTGAGGCGTGCTCGTCGTCGGAGCCGTTGTCATCGCCGGAACCACTCCGGCTCGACCCGCTCCCACCGTGGTCGTCGCTCGACCCACTCCCGCCCGAACCGTGATGCCCGGAGCCCGGGGAGCTGGTGGCCAGGGCAAGGGCGGCGGCCGGCGGTGCGAGCAGGGCCGCGAGGGTCAGGGCGGCGACGATGGTGAGGCGGGTCCGCACCGGGTGGTCCTTTCGAGGTCGTGCAGGTCGGGGTACGTCCTCGCCATCGTGGGTGGGATGGGGTTCGTTACAGTGGCGCGGTGGACCTCGCCGTCGTTTTGACCACGTTTGTGGTGATCTTTCCGGCCGAGCTTCCCGACAAGTCGATGTTCGCTTCGCTCGTGCTCGGGACCCGCTTCCGGCCGCTGCCGGTGTTCTGCGGGGTGGCGGCGGCGTTCGCCGTCCATGTGGTGATCGCCGTGGCCATCGGCGGGGTGTTCGCCCTGCTGCCCGAGCGGCTGGTGCTGTTCGTGGTGACGGCGCTGTTCGCCGGCGGGTCGGCCCTGCTGCTGTTCGGCAAGGAGGACGACGACCCCGAAGCCACCGAGGCCACCCGGGTCGTGTCGGACCAGCACCCGGTGCGGGTCGCCCTGGCCTCGTTCGGGGTCGTGTTTCTCGGAGAGTGGGGGGACCTCACCCAGATCATCACGGCCAACCTGGCGGCCAGGTACGGCGACCCGCTGAGCGTCGGGGTCGGCGCCCTGCTGGCGCTGTGGTCGGTGGCGGCGCTGGCCCTCACCGTGGGTCGCGGGCTGGTCCAGCGGGTGCCGACCCGGCTGGTGCGGCGGCTGACCGGGGTGGTGCTGGCCGTGCTGGCGGTGGTGACCCTGGTCGAGGCCCTCCGTGCCTGAGCGGGCGGTTGCGCCAAGCGGCGCGAGCAGGCAGGCTGATGTCCGTATGGTCCCCTTCCTGCTGGTCTGGAACCGCGCCCTGGACTACGGGCGCGTGGTCACCTGCGGCTGTCCCGGGATCCGGGAGCCGAGGTAGCCGAGGGCGCCGCTTCCGGGTCTGTCGCCGCCCACCCCATCCAGCCGCAAGGAGGACCCGTGTCGGTCACCGACGAGCTGCTCCGCAACAACGCCGAGTTCGCCAGCTCCTTCAAGCAGGGCGACCTGCCCATGCCTCCGGGCAAGGGCCTGGCCGTGGTCGCCTGCATGGACGCCCGCCTCAACGTCTACGCCCTGCTCGGGCTCGAGGCGGGCCAGGCCCACGTCATCCGCAACGCCGGCGGGGTGGTCACCGAGGACGTCATCCGCTCCGTGGCCATCTCCCAGTGGCTGCTCGGCACCAGCGAGATCATCCTCATCCACCACACCGACTGCGGGATGCTGACCTTCACCGACGACGAGGTGAAGGCCGACATCGAGAGCAAGACCGGTCTGCGGCCCCACTTCGCCCTGGAGGCCTTCTCCGACCTGGAGAACGACATCCGCCAGTCGATCGCCCGCATCAAGGCCAGTCCCTTCGTCGCCAGCAAGGACTCGATTCGCGGCTTCGTCTACGACGTGCGCACCGGCCAGCTCCAGGAGGTCACCTGAGCGCCGCCGCGGCGCCTCAGGCGTCACGGCGGGCCATCCGCCAGGCCGCCAGCGCCAGCACCAGCCCGGTGTAGAGGCAGAACAGGCCGAACCCGCTCCAGGGACTCAGGATCACCGGGTCGGGCTGGACGTTGGCCACGGCCGCGCCGGCCGGGACCGGCAGGTACCGGTACAGCTGGTCCGACCAGGTGCCCGGCAGCAGCCCGACCAGTAGCTGGGGCCCGAACAGCAGCCCCAGCAGGGCCGCGACCGCCCCGGCGGTGCTGCGCAGCAGCGCGCCCAGGCCCAGGCCGAGCAGGCCGACGGCCGCGAGGTAGAGCGCGCTGCCCAGCACCGCCCGGGCCACGCCCGGGTGCCCGAGGGCGATGTCGAGCCGCTTCTCGGAGAGGATCGACTGGCCGACCAGGAAGGCGATCAGGGTCGCGGGCAGGCACACGGCCAGCGTGGCCAGGGCGAACACGACCGCCTTGCCCCACAGCACGGGCAGCCGCCTGGGGACCGCGGTGAAGCTCGTCCGGATCAGGCCGGTGGCGTACTCGCCGGCGACCAGCAGCACCCCGAGGACGCCGACGGCGATCGCGGCCAGCTGGACACCGGTCAGGCTGACCGCGATGGGATCGAAGGCAGCCAGGGCCGCCGGGTCGCTGGGCGGCCGGGCCACCCGCAGCAGGCAGTAGAGGACGCCGAAGCCGACGATCGACACGACCGTGATCAGCAGCGACCAGGCGGTCGAGGGCAGCGAGCGCAGCTTGGTCCACTCCGAGCGGGCCACCCGGGCCTGGCTGACCCGCTGGCGGACGGCGCCCGGCGGCGGGGCCGGGGGAACGTGACGGGTGGCGGTCATGACCGTGCTCCTTCCTGGGTGCGGGCGCGGAACTCGACCGCGTCCCGGGTCATTTCCACGAAGGCCTCCTCCAGCGAGGCCTGCTGGGCGGCGAGCTCGAGCAGCGTGATCCCGGCCGCCCCGGCGGCCCTGCCGACCTCGTCGGTGCTGAGCCCGGACACGGCCAGGGCGCCGTCGCCGGCCCCCGACACGGCCACGTCCCGGGAGCGGAGCAGGGCCGCCAGGGCCTCGGGGTCGGTGCTGCGGACCCGCACCACGCCCGGCGCGGCCCGGGCGATGAGCTCCTCGGTGCCGGCGTCGGCGATCAGCCGGCCCCGGCCGATGACGATCAGGTGCTGGGCGGTCAGGGCCATCTCGCCCATCAGATGGGAGGAGACGAACACGGTCCGCCCCTCGGCGGCCAGGTCCTGGAGCAGCGACCGGATCCAGCGGATCCCCTCGGTGTCAAGGCCGTTCACCGGCTCGTCGAGGATCACCGTGCGGGGGTCGCCGAGCAGCGCCGCCGCGATGCCGAGGCGCTGGCCCATGCCGAGCGAGAAGCCGCCGGCCCGGCGGCGGGCCACGCTCTCCAGGCCGACCGCCTCGACGGCCTCGTCCACCCGGGAGCGTGGGATCCCCGAGGTCTGGGCGAGGGCCAGCAGGTGGTTGCGGGCACTGCGCCCGGGGTGGACCGAGCGGGCGTCCAGCAGGGCGCCCACCTCCCGCAGCGGCGCCGTGTGCTCCCGGTAGGGCCGGCCGTTGACGGTCACCGACCCGCGGGTCGGCGCGTCCAGGCCCAGGATCATCCGCATGGTGGTCGACTTGCCGGCGCCGTTCGGCCCCAGGAAGCCCGTCACCACGCCCGGCCGCACCGTGAAGGTGAGGTCGTCGACGGCGAGCTTGTCGCCGTACCGTTTGGTCAGCCCGCGCGCTGCGATCATGTGGATCCTCCTTCCGTTCGGGCTGGCACCAGGCTGGCCCGGCGGGGTCGCGCTGTCGTTGGGGCGCGCGGCGGCGCCGGGGTGGGGTTTTCCTCACCCCGACCGGCGGCGGGCCTCATGGCCGCCGACCCCGACGCGGCTTACCGTGAGGCCATGTCCTGGACGAAGACGGCGCGCGACTGGCGGCCGACCGCGCTCGCCCTGGCCGGGCTCGCGGCCGGGGCCGTCACCGGCGCCGTGCTCGGCGGGCTGGTCCTCGGCTGGCTGGCCGCGATCTGGAGCCTGATCGACGGGCCGACCGGCGCCTGGGAGCTGGCCTGGTTCTACGTGGTCGTGGTGCTGGCCGGGCCGGTGCTGCTGCTCTGGGCCACACACGGGCTCGGCGCGCTCCAGCGGGAGCGGTTCCGGGCCGTGCTCGGGAACGAGATCGCGGCCCCGCCGCGGGTCGCCGTCGGCCGCGGGCCGCTGCCGCGCCCGGTGCGGGCCTGGCGGGCCCCGGCCACCTGGCGCCAGCTCGGCTACCACCTGCTGGCCATGACCGGCGGGGTCGCCGGCGGCCTGCTGGTGGCGGCCTGCTGGGCGGCGCCGCTGCTGGCCGTGGCCTCCCTGGCCGGCGTCTGGGGGGACGGGCCGGGGGTGGCCGTGGGCCTCGGCCTGGTGGCGCTGTCCGCGGCCGTGGCGCTGGTCGCGCCGTGGGTGGCCAGGGCCGTCGCCAGGGCCGACGAGGCCGCGGGGCGGGCCCTGCTCGGCCCCGGCCGGAGCGAGGAGCTGGCCCTGCGGGTCGAGGCCCTGGCCCGCAGCCGGGCCGAGGTCGTCGCCGCCACCGACGCCGAGCGGCGCCGCATCGAGCGCGACCTGCACGACGGCGCCCAGCGGCGGCTGGTCTCGCTGGCCATGCAGCTGGGCATGGCCCGGGCCAGCCTGGCCGACGCGCCCGAGCCCGTCCGCCAGGTCATCGAGCAGGCCCACGACGAGGCCACCGAGGCCCTGGCCGAGCTGCGCCAGCTGGTCCGCGGCCTGCACCCGGCCGTGCTCGACGACCGCGGCCTGGACGCGGCCCTGTCGGGGATCGCCGCCAACGCGCCGCTGCCGGTGCGGCTGCGCGTCGACGCGCCCACCCGCTGCTCGCCGGCCATCGAGGCCGTGGCCTACTTCGTCGTCTCCGAGGCCCTGACCAACGTGGCCAAGCACGCCGACGCCGGCCGGGCCGAGGTCACCGTGGAGCGCCGGGACGACCGGCTGCGCGTGGTCGTGGCCGACGACGGCCGTGGCGGCGCCACCCTCGACGGCGGCGGCACCGGGCTGCGCGGGCTGGCCCAGCGGGCGGCCGCCGTCGACGGGACCCTCACCGTGGACAGCCCGCCCGGCGGGCCGACCGCGATCACCGTGGAGCTGCCGTGCGAGTCGTGATCGCCGAGGATTCGGTCCTGCTCCAGGCCGGGCTGACCAGGCTGCTGGGCGACGGCGGCTTCGAGGTCGTGGCCGCCGTCGGCGACGCCGAGGCGCTGCTGCGGGCCGTGACCGAGCACCGCCCCGACGTGGCCGTGGTCGACGTCCGCATGCCCCCGACCCACACCGACGAGGGCATCCGGGCCGCCCTGGTCATCGCCCGCCAGCACCCCGACGTGGCCGTGCTGGTGCTGTCCCAGTACGTCGAGGAGCGCTACGCCACCGACCTGCTCTCGGAGCGGACCAGCGCCGTCGGCTACCTGCTCAAGGACCGGGTCGCCCATGTGGCCGACTTCCTCGACGCCCTGCGCCGGGTGGCGGCCGGCGGCACCGCCCTCGACCCCGAGGTCGTGGCCCAGCTGCTGGTCCGCCGCCGCGCCGACCCCCTGGACCGCCTCACCCCCCGCGAGCTGCAGGTCCTCAAGCTGATGGCCGAGGGGCGCTCCAACAACGGCATCACCGAGGCCCTGCGGGTCAGCCCCAGCGCGGTCGAGAAGTACGTCAGCAACATCTTCACCAAGCTGGACCTGGCCCCCACCGACATCGACCACCGCCGGGTCCTGGCCGTGCTGAAGTTCCTCGGCGCCTAGCCACCGAGCGGGTGGGCGGCGACGAACTCCCACAGGACCTGGGCCAGCGGGCGGCCGCCGATCGTCCGGGGCGCCTGGTGGTCGCCGCCGTTGATGCGGTAGTGCTCGACCGCGCCGCCGTCGCGGCAGCCGCTCCAGCGGAACCCGGACGCCTCGGGGGTGTCCAGGACCACGGCGGGCGCGCCCGGGCAGCCGTCGCGGGTCGCCCACTCGGCCAGCCAGGTGGGCATGGGCGGCATGGGCAGCGGCCACTCCACGGTCGGGGGCCGGCCACCGTAGGGGACGACCGTGTCGTCGGTGCCGTGGATGGCCAGCACCGGGACCGCCCGCGCCGGCCGGCACTCCCCCGGCTCGGTGTAGAGCGCGCCCGAGATGACGGCGACCGACGCCACCCGCCCGGCCAGGTCGCAGGCGACCAGGTTGGCCACCCCGCCGCCGGCCGAGAAGCCGGCCGCCGCCACCCGGGCCGGGTCGACGCAGAGCCGCTCCTGGAGGTCGTCGAGCAGGTCGGCGACGAAGCGCAGGTCGTCGACCCCGGCCTCGACGCGGCCGGCGGCGGCCCAGAACGAGCGGCCGGCGCCGACGGCCATGCCGTGCGGGTAGACGGCCAGGAAGCCGCGGCGGTCGCCCAGCTCGGACAGACCGGAGACGTCGTCCAGGCAGGCGGCGCTGCCGCCGTTGCCGTGGAGCAGCAGCACCGCCGGGACCGGACGGTCCGGCCGGTAGCCGGCGGGCGCGTGGACCCGGTAGGCGCGGCGGGTCGAGCCGGCGGACACCACCGGGTCGGCCTTCACCTCCAGGTCGACCGAGCGGCCCGGGCGGGCCGGCGGGCGGCGGCCGCAGCCGGCGCTGTCGACCCGGCGGGCCGGGTCGCGGCCGGCGGAGCCCGCCGCCGGCGCCGGCAGGGCGCCGCTGAAGGTGGCGGTGGCGGGCCGCCGGCGGCTCGTGCCGGTACTCGAGGCGCCCCTCGCCGCCCGAGGGCCGGTCGAGCCGGTAGCCGAACTGGGCCCGCTGCCCGCACCACTCGCCGCCGCCGGAGAACGGCATCGACCAGCCGGCCCCGCTGACCGAGCCGGCGGCGGCGGCCTCGCGGCAGCCGCCGGGCCGGGGCAGGCCGAGCCGGACGCTCCAGTAGACGCGGACCTTGCCGAGGCCGCCGGCCAGGCCGCTCCCGCCGACC
>Ga0190274_10002599_pt1 | contig 10660 bp, 10 predicted proteins | sample Popmic531T_FD_133002 | JGI IMG/M metagenome (GOLD analysis project Ga0190274, IMG submission 133002) | Populus adjacent soil microbial communities from riparian zone of Yellowstone River, Montana, USA - 531 T | ecosystem: Environmental > Terrestrial > Soil > Riparian zone | place: USA: Montana...
CCGGCCTCCGGTCAGTCGCGTTCGGGATGTCTTGAGGCAGGACAGCTAGAGGCAGGACTACTTTCAGAGGATGAGGCGTCAGTTCCTGCGTCAGTTATTGATGAACTGGCCGACGCGGAGCCGGACTCCATGGACCCTGAAGTCTTCCAGCGCGCATTCGATCGCTTCGTTCTTCAAGAGGATCAGCCAAACGGCACGATGTTTAGGTACCTCCTCCGGCGGTTCGCAAAGCGCTGTGACGACTATGCCGTGGCGTACTGTTCGTCACGTCCGCTAACCGCACCAAATGAGCTTCCCGAGATTCTGCGCTACTTCGAGGATCTCGGTGATCCAAAACGTCTAGAGGTTCCCCTAATCAAGCTGCTCAATAGCCGATACCTGTCCATGTATCCCTATAGCCGCTTCCTAATACTGTCATGGCTAACTAAGCACGGATCATCTCGCGCTCCCATTGTTGTAGCTGTGCGGAAACAGGCCTTTTCTCCAGAAAACCCGTCATACGTGCAGGCCGCTGCCAGACAAGCTCTTGGACATATCGGCCACGATTCCGATCTCGATCGCATGGCGGCGCTGTTGTCGTCAGAGTCAGACCCCATTGAACGGGCGCAGATCTTGTGTTGCTTGAGGCGGCTTGAGAAAGGGAGGCGAAACGCTCTTGCGGGGCGCCTGAAGAAGGAGAAGCCCTGGGGATCGCTCGCGAGTACTTACGTCAAGCAGTCCGCGACTTAGTTTCGAGCGACCAATCACAGCTTGCATTGCATGTCACTTTCGCCGGTGGCATGCGTGGTGCTTCACAAACGGCACTGACGACTGAGTACCACAGGGCGAGTTCCCTTCCTACGCTACTCACAAGGAACCAGGGTCGAGAAGGCGACTTCGCGAAACATGGACGCTAGTTCCGGATAGCGTTCGGGGCTGGTCGAGCCCACGCTGGCGATGCCTTGGCCGCAGGTGACGAAGAAGTAGTCGGCGCGCTTATCGCCGTCGAGTTCATAAACCCAGCGCGCGGCTTCGCGCCCTTCCTTGTAGTCGGGACCGTAAGAGATCTCGCGGTACTCAGGGTCCTGGCGCACTTCTTCCACCAGGGGTTCGCTGGCGATGAGTGGCGATTCGCTGGTGGCCGGGTTACCGCCGTCAATGCGGATGAAGGTGCTTTCGGGGTCTTCGGGTTCGCGCCAGAGGTTTTCGTAGTAGTTCGACACCGGCTTGTCGATGAGCTCGTGTTCCCAGCCGGCTGGAGCCAGCCCCGAGTAGGCGCTGCCCGAGAAGGTCTCGAGGCCGGGCGCGGCGGAGGCTTCGGCTTGGGGGTCACTAGCCGTACTGGTTTCGGGCGCGGCTTCGGTTTCGCTCGTGGCTGCCGGCGCTGGCTCGGAGGTAGTCACGGTCTTCTCGCGGACCACGATCTGCGGCGCCGGGTCATTGGCGCCACCGGCGATCAGGACCGCCGCGACGACTGCTCCAGCGACGGCAGCAAGCACCCCGACGCCGATCGCTAGTGCCCGGCGCCGGGCTACCGGGGCGGCCGCGGGGCCGGGCAGCACCTCGGTCTGCGACTCGCGGCCGGCGCCGATGTTCTGCGTGGGGACAGCAACCCCCTCGCCCACTTCGAAATACCCGGCCGCGGCGGGACCGGTGGCCACGCTGCGCTCCGGCAACCGCGCGGTCAGCGCCTCCCAGGGCTCGGCCGCAGCCCGAGCCAGGTCCCCGGCTGATGGGTAGCGGCGCTCGGGGTCCTTGGCGGTGGCGCGAGCAATCACCGAGTCGAGCGGGTCATCCTCAGGACCGATGGGCGGCACCGGGTCGTTGACGATCTTCCACATCTTCTGCGTGTCGGTGCCCGGGAACGGGCGCTCGCCACTACGCATCCGGTAAAGCACACAGCCGAGGGCGTAGACATCCGTGCGCGCATCAACCCTCCCGCCCTTAATCTGCTCAGGCGCGGCGTAGTCGAGGTTGGCAATCACCTGGTCGGTTCGGGTCAGCTGCGTCTCGCCTGTGTCAAGGCCGCGGACTAGGCCGAAATCGGTCAGAAAGACGCCCTCGGCGCCGAGCTCGCCTTCGAGCAGGATGTTGGCCGGGGTGACGTCACGGTGAACCAGGCCGGTGGCGTGGGCAGCGTCGAGGGCACTGGCGACCTTGCTGAGGATCGCGGATGCGATGTCGTGATCGAGCGGGCCACGCTGATCGAGCGCCTGGTTGAGGTTCTGACCAGCGACGAAGCGCATCGCAAGGAAGAGGTGGCCGTCGAGCAGCCCGGCCGCGTGGACCGGGACCAGATTCGGGTGTTCGATCGCCGCCGCCCCTCGCGCCTCGGCTTCGAAGCGGCGGCGGAAGTCGGGCTGGTCTGCCAGCTCGGGCAAGATCACCTTTAGCGCCACCTTACGGCGCAGTCGCGTGTCTTCGGCAAGATAGACCGAGCCCATGCCACCGCGGCCGATCTCCTCAACGATCTCGAAGTCGCCGAGGTGTTCACCCGGCTGAAACTGATCTTGGCTGGCTGGCACTGGCGCTCTCCCTCCTGCAGTTAGGTACTCGCGGAGATTCGATCACATCGGAGAGAATTTCAGGGTTCCCACGACTCGGCATCTGCCCAAAGAAAGGACGGCATCGTGGCGGTCGCTCGTAGCCTCAGGTTCGGCGCACCGCGACACTCCCAATCTTAAAAGGACCAAGCGCGCCCACATGATGGGTGGGGCTTGGGCGGCCGGTGGCCAGCTCTCTAGTCGATCAACTCCTCAAGTAGGTCCGCGAGGATCTTTGTTTGCTTGTCGGCATTGCCCTCCTTGCGAGCGGAGACAAGTTCAGAAAGATTGGCGTCGTCGAGGCCGATGATGTATCTGTCATTGACCAACTCTTGTCTGCATCGAATAAGGAACCGCTGTCTGTCACTAATCTTTCGGCAGACAAGAAATCCCAGTAGACCTCTGTGCTTGTTCAACCTACTAGCGAGTTGAGCGACCTCCTCGTTACCTGGGTCTCCGCTGAGATTCTTGCACTCAACAGGTACAAATGGGGCGCGTACGAACTGGGTGTTGAACCAGCGAAAGAACCCCGATCGCGCCATGTTACGGAAGCGGACGTCAATTCTAAGGGTGTCGGAGGCACCAGATTTCTCCCGTTTCGGATCCACCAAGTTGTCTGAAAACAAGGGAGAAAAGAGAGCTTCGATAGCCCGGTGGTAGCGGTCTGCCTCTTTTCTGCCAGGCGTTGCGTCGGTAACCTCTTTGAGAAGTTCGGCCCACTCCGGTTTCGGGGTTCCAATACGTTCATGTAGCTCTTCGAACGAGATTGGAGCACGAAAAAGTCGCTCCCTGCTTTTCTGAAATTCTTTAAAGACATGAGGGTAGTCACGCGTAACATCAACCGAAACCTTCTTCTGGCCGCCTTCCAGGCGTTTCCGGTAGTAGCGGTCAACATCCTTCTTACGCACGTACCGCTCGCCTTTTCGCCTGCCCGACAGAACGGTTTGCACAAGCGGGCTACGTTTCTTGCGCAGCTCGTGGCTCTGTAGGAAGGGCAGCACGTATCCTCTGTAGTACTCGCCAGGGTCGTAGTCCATCTTCCAACGAGCGATTGTGCGAGGGATGAGGATCAGAGGTGATCCTCCTGGCGCAAGCATTGGGATCCGGGCGTTCGTCCATTCCCCTTTAGCCGCGGACCAAATAGGCCCCGAATCCGCCTCTACGAGCTCTAGGTCGTACTTCTCCGCCATTTCGACCGTGAACTCGATGAGCTTCTCGCGCACGATGTTCGTCGTGATGTCGGAGACGCGGTCAACTCCGATGCCCTCAACCAGGAGAGCGGTGTCCTCAAGATGCTCGATCAGGCCATGTTCGACAGCTTCGCTCTTTGCAAGCGAATCGTAGATACCCGCAGCAAGTTCATCGCCCACGCCGTGCCCGGCAACCTGATCCTTTGAGAATCCGAGTCGAGTTTCGTTTGGCTCATGAAGGCCAGACAGCAGGATTCTCGCCCGTTGCGCATCCTGGCGTCGGATGGATTGCAAAACGTCATCGAAGAAATCGCGAATGAGATCAACGCATTCGTCTCCCCAGTCAGTTTGCAACGCGACGAAGGCCCGAGGGTCCACGAACATCGTCGTGTCCTTACGCAGCCGCACGTCGAGAAACTCAAGCGATGGCTGCTTTAGACCCAAGTCATAGAAATCCGAAACTCGGGTCCCGCTCCTAATCCTTCCGGGCATCGGTGGTGATTCTGCCTGCTCTGTCGGTCGTTAGCGTTCCCAAATGAGTAACGGAAGCCGCAATTTGGGTACAGCGTAGGTCGCCAGAGGCGCGCAACGCAGTTAGCCGACGACAGAGCGAACGTTCTGGAAACTCTCGCCAGTCGAATGGATGTATCGAGCCAACATCGTCTGCACCTGGTGCCCAGCAATCTCGGCCAAGTCGGCGTCGTTGATGCCCGCCGCCCGCAGATGCGTGACGTAGCTGTGGCGGCACTCGTGGGGGCGGATGTCTAGGCCGGAGGCTTGTTGGGTCGGCTTCCAGAGGTCGCGGTAGAAGTTGCGCTCGCGCCACATGCGACCCGTTGGAGTTACGAACAGCAGGTCGCAGTCCTCGCCGTTGAGACGCATCTGGGCTTCGATCATCCAAGCCAAGGTCGCTGGGGCCGGGACGGTCCTCCCCGCGTCGTGCTCGCCGTGGTCGGTCTTGGTTCCCTCCAAAATCACGCCCTCGTGGGCGGTCCTTCTGACCTTCAGCGTCTCGCCGTCGAAGTCTTCGTGTCTCAAGGGCAGCACCTCCCCCAGCCTCATGCCGGTGTCGGTGAAGGTGCGGACCATCGCCTCGTAGCGGCCGGCCGCTTTGGCGAAGGCGTGCATCTGCTCGAAGCTGAATACGCGGATCGGTCTGCGCTTCTTCTTGGCTCGCGGGTCGTTGGCTCTAACCCGGACTCCCTTGAAAGGGTTGAGGTCGGCTACGTCGTCGGTGATCGCGTCCTCGGCCATCGCTGAGAGGGATCGCAGGATGCCGACGACTCCCGTTGTCGCTCTGCCCTGGACTCGCAGCATGTGGTCGACCAAGGCGAGAGCGTGGCGTCGGCGCAGCTCTCGCATCGACCATTGCTTCAGGGGGATGCCCTCTACCTCGACCTCGAGGACGCGGCCGATGCGGTGCTCATTGGTCTCGTTGGTGCGATCCGAGCGCGGATGATGGATCGGCCAGGTGGCGAAGTACTCGCCCAATGTGTCGGGGCGGTCCGAGAGGCCATAGGCCTCGTCGATCGCCTGCTGGGCTTCGCGCTTGAGCGCGAACGTGCCCCTGCCACCGTTCCAGCGGGGCTTGGCGATGTAGCGCTTGCCGTCGCGGCCGGTGTAGCGCGCCATCCAAACGATCTCCCCGGAGGGATTGCGGCGCTTGGTCGGAGCCTCGCGGCGTCTCACGATGCTTCCTCCCGTCGCTGGGATAGGAAGGCGTTCACATCGGCCGGGTCGATCCGGCGCGAAGCTCCGAGCTTGTAGGAGGGGAGTTCGCCGCGCCTGATCCAGTTGCGGATCGTGCGGTCTGAAACGGCGAGATAGTCGGCGAGGGTGCGCTCGGTGAAGAAGGTGGCGGGCGTGATTTCGGGCCTCATACATACGTAGTCCATTTGGAGACCGGTTTTGCGCCACCAATTGAAGATCGCGCCTCTCGCCGGGCCTCCATACAGGCGGGCCCCGCACGGCGAAGCCGTGCCAAAATCGGCCGCCGGAGGCCCGGCCTGAGCGACTGCCGCCACAGCGCCCTGGCCTTCCTGACCTTTGGGATCGCCTAAGTGCGGCCCAGGCACGACACCGGAGGGTGCATAGTGTGTCGGGCTGTAGGGAGGGGTGGCTGGACGGGGCCTCCGTGGGCCTCTGGATCGGTAGCTGAGCCTCTGTGGCTGGGGCTGGATCGGGCTGGTGGCTCGATGCCCTAGTCCTAGATGCCTGCGTCTGATCTCTGTGCGGGATGACTGGCTGAAATGGTCTCTGGCTCTGGATGAAGCCTTCATCGGGAATCTCTCTCCACGAAGGCCCCGTAGCGCACATCTCCTGGGGTCCAGTCCAAGCCGACGAGAAGCTCGTCGGCCGAGACTTCGAGCGAGCCGAGCAGCTTGACCAGAGTGTCTACGCGAGCGAGGCGCAGGCCGCGCTCAAGCTGGCTGATCTCCGTGCGATGGAGCGAAGCCCTGACGCTCAGCTCCTCCTGGGAGAGGTCGGCGCTCCTGCGAGCGCGGGCGAGGTTGTCGCCAAAGCGAGCCGCTATGTCGATCATCGGCGCTCACCCCGCAACTGGGCGAGGAGACCGTGCAGGGCCTCGTGCTCCGCGACAACACGGCGGTGCTCGTTGCCTCGGTCAATGATCGCGGCCAGATCTCCGAGCACGTCGAGCACGTCTTGATCGGGGACGATCACCAGCTCGTCCAGCGCCGCCAAGAGACGCGCATAAACGGCCTCCTCGCGTTGCAGGCGTTCGGGGTCTAGCTGGGCCGGGAATTCGTCCAGCTCGTCTTTGATGCCGGCACGCGCCTTCTCGAAGACGCCGCGCAGGAAGCGGACGTGATCGGCGGGGAGTTCAAGGGCAACGGCCGCGCCGCTACCCGTAGGGTTCTGATCAGCCATGAGGAGCTCTGCCTCCTTGTGGTCAGGCCCTCGGTTGGCGTTACCGCGCCGGCCGGGGGCCGCTTATTTGGATGGCTTCTGAGGGTAGCAGTCTCGTCTAGAGACCCTAGACGAGACTGGCGGCGCTATTTGCCGTGAAGGATCTGATCGACGCGGCTGCGGTGCAACTTGGCCGCTTTGCCGATCTCAGCCAGCGACAAGCCCGCAGCACGGGCGCGCTCGAAGCTCTCGCGGCGCGCCTCGCGACCCTTCTCGACCCGAATCTGCAAGCGCTCGAACTCGGCCTGCGCTTTGCGCACGTCCGCGAGTGCTTTCTGCCGTGCTTTGTCAGCCATTGGCGAAGGAGCCTATTCGCCGTCCTCGACACCTTCCAGATGTGACCTGGATGTGACACGGACGCCCCGGAACCGCCCGGAACGCGTCGGCGCGGCGTGGCACTCCGTTTCGGGAGAAATCGGCGCAGACGGCTCACAAATGGCTCTGCACCGGTAAATCGCGGCGTCCGCAGGAACACCGCGGAAATGCGCCCGGAGAGAATCGAACTCTCGACCTCCGGCTTGAAAGACCGGCGCTCTTTGGGCCTCGTTAAAAGCCCGTTGACCACTGAGCTACGGGCGCTCACGCATCCCTGCGTGAGCAGATTATGCCGGTCTCAGAGCCCGAACGTCTTGGCGATGATGTTGCGCTGGATCTCCGAGGTGCCGCCGTAGATGGTGGAGACCAGGGAGGTACGGACGAGGCGCTCCATGTCGTACTCGGAGGCGTAGCCGTAGCCGCCCATCATCTGCATTCCCTCGAGGGCGGCGCGCTTGGTTACCTCGGTGACGAAGAGCTTCACCATCGATGCCTCGCGGGGCAGCATCCGGTCGGGGTCCTCGTCGGTAAGCGTGGCAACCCAGCGGGTCATCAGGCGGGCCGCCTCGATGTCGGTCGCCATGTCAGCGATGCGGTGCTGCAGCGACTGGAAGGAGCCGATCGGACGGCCGAACTGCTCGCGTTCCTTGACGTAGACGATGAGGTCGTCGAAGACGCGCTGGGCGATGCCGAGCATCGTCGCGGCGAGGATCAGGCGCTCGACGTTGAGGCCGGCCATCAGCTGGGTCCAGGCCTGGTCGACCTGACCGAGAACGGCGTCGGCGGGCGCCTCGACGTCGGTGAAGTAGAGGTGGTTGGTGTCGCGGCCGCCCATCGTGTCGATCGGGACGACCTCGAGGCCCTCGGTCTCGCGCGGAACCCAGATCATCGTCATCCCGTCGTGCTTCGAGGCGGAGCGGGTCGTGCGGCAGACGACGAGGACGTGGTCGGCGATGTGGGCGTTGGAGCAGAAGACCTTCTGGCCGTTGAGCACGTAGCCGCCGTCGACCTGCTCGGCGAAGGTGCTGAGCGCACCGACGTCGGAACCGGCCTCAGGCTCGGTCATTGCGATCGCCTCGACCGCGCCGCCGGCGATGCCGCCGAGGATCTCCTGCTTCTGCTCCTCGGTGCCGAAGCGCTTGGTGGCGCCGGCGACGATCAGCGTCGTCGCGTAACCGCCGATCGGGGCCAGCGCCCGCGAGGTCTCCTCCATGAAGACGCAGGCGTCGAGCATCGTGCCGCCCGACCCGCCGTACTCCTCGGGGATCGTCACGCCGAGCCAGCCGAGATCGGCCATTTCCTTGTAGATCGTGGCGTTGTGGTGGTCGGTGTAGCCCTCGGTGAGACGCTCGCGCTGATCCGGCGTGCCGCACTCGTGATCGCAGTAGCGCCGGATCGCGTCGACGAAGTCCTCCTGCTCATCCGTCAAGGCGAAATCCACGAAGCGGCAGCCTAACGGTCAGCGGCCGCAAACCGCTCGCTCATCGGCACGATGCAAGCGGCCGATCCGACCGTGAGAAGCCCAGGACGAGACTCGAACTCGTGACCCCTTCCTTACCATGGAAGTGCTCTACCAACTGAGCTACCTGGGCGGATGGCGGCTTCCGCCAGCCGGACCTACGCGAGTAGCGATCTTAGTGGTTTGGCGGCGGAGCTCAGCTGTCGAGACCGGGGATCGGATCGATGGGCAGCTCGCCATGAAAGGCCTCGAGCTCTTCGAGGTCGGTGCGATCGCGAGGCCTGCCCGCGAGGCGCTTGAAACCGACGATGCTTCGCAGGCCGGCAACCCTTGCCTGCTCGCCACCGACCTCAGCGTCGATGCCGCGGGCCGCCACCGTCTCGTAGTCGAGGGGAGGCAGGCCGCCTCGCATGACATCGACGATGCCGTGACGGCTGTTGACTCGAAGGTGATGGGTTGCCGCGACATCCTCGCTGGTCAGAACCTTGCCGTCCCTGAGGCGGGTAGCTTCGATTCGGTCTAGAAACCGGAGGATCGCCTCGTCAGTAGTCGCGCCATCGGGAACGAGGAGATCGGAGTCGTCCGTAGCCCGCAGGTAGCCGTTGGCGATGACGCTGAAGCCACCGATCACCACGTAGTCGAGCCCCGCCGCATTGGCGTCGGCAACGACGCCATCGAGATCAGGACCAGAGAGCTCGTCTTGGGACATTGCCGGCACGGATCGAAGAGACCAGAAGAGCGACCGCCTGCTGGGAGAGCTTTTGGCCGCGCGCGATCCGCTGTGACGGCGTTAGGGCCCTAACGCTCGAGCGGCGATACTCGTCCTCTTCCAGGTTGATGCGCGCCCACTCGGCCTCGTTGCCAGGTGCCAGGAGGGGCTTGCGCGGTCCTTCGGCCATGGCCAGATGGTACGCCAATGGGTGGCCGCCGGTGCCCGCAAAGGGCACGGCGGCGGCCAATTCCCAGAAGCGAGACGGCCCGGCTCAGGTGAACTTCGAGGGTTCCAGGCGGCAGTAATGGAATTCGAAGCCGAGCACCTGGTTGTTGGCCTGGTTGGCGTTGTGGGTGAGGCGGATCACCATCGCCTGGGCACCGGCCTTGTTGTTCGCCTTCAGCTTGTTGGCGGTCTGCTGGAAGAGGTTCGCCTCTTCTTCAACGTATTTCAGCCACTTGGCCAGCTTGGCTTCGTCGGCAACTGGCTGGGGGACGGCCTTGAGCTGTTTGATCGCCTTTTTGAGCGCCGTCGAGGCCTTGGAGAACTGGGTCGCCGCGGCCTGCAGCTTGCCCGCCTTGACCTTGCTGCGGACGCCCTTGAGGATTTTTTCGTTGGCCTGCGTATTGGTCTTGCAGATCGGCTCAACCGCTTCGGTGTAGCTTTCCCGCGTAACTTCGGCCGCCTGGGCAAATGGCGCCGCAAGCATCGCAAAGGCCAAGACGAATGCGCTCAACGCGCAGAAGCTCTTCTTCCCCACCAGGTACCTCCCTTTCGTTCCCTCTTTCCCGAGCATCTCATCTTCCCAAACACACGCGGGTGCCCAGGGACTCGGCAGCTTAGGGGATCGTTAAGCGGGGGCCTACTGCCCCACCGCCCCAAAGCTCACCACCCCAAACGCCTCCCCCGCACTGAAGCTCGGAGCACCAGCAGCAAACGCCTGGTTGAACGTCTGCGCCGTCTGCGCCGCAAGGGTCAAAGGAGCGCCCGAGACCGAGATCGTGCGGCTGCCCGGATCAGAGGAAACAGAAGCCGCGCCCATGTCGATCCCGAAGACCCCGATCTGCCCCAACTTCCCGGGGAAGGCCGGAGTCGGCTCGACGTCGACTTCGGCAAGAACCTGCCTGGGAGCGAGTTCGAGCCAGTATTCCTTCTGGAAGACCTGCCCGGCTCCGAGCTGGAGCAATTCGATCGCACCGGCTGTGCGCAGGGTCCCTTCTGAGCCATTGGGAGCGAGATCGCCACCGCCGGCGATCGGGAAGCGCAGGATCGGTCCCGGGGAGAGTTCGGCTGGAGCGATCGGGTTCAAGGAGACGAAGAGCGATTTGAACTTGGCGAGGATCTGTGGGTCGGGGACGATCGTCGCCTGGCCTTGGGGCAGGATCGTGGTCAGCTTGGGCTCGGTGGTTGACTTGATCGTGCCGAGCAATTGGCCTTCATGAAAGAGGTCTTTGGTTCGCAGCTTCTTGTTCAGCCTCGTCGCCACCTTCTGGGTCAATTTCATCGCCTTGGCTTGAAAGGAAGAGCCGAAGCC
>Ga0190274_10002600_pt1 | contig 10656 bp, 8 predicted proteins | sample Popmic531T_FD_133002 | JGI IMG/M metagenome (GOLD analysis project Ga0190274, IMG submission 133002) | Populus adjacent soil microbial communities from riparian zone of Yellowstone River, Montana, USA - 531 T | ecosystem: Environmental > Terrestrial > Soil > Riparian zone | place: USA: Montana...
CGCCGAGAGCCGCATCCGCAAGGAGACGATCGCCGCGGAGGACATCCTCCACGATCTCGGCGCGCTCTCCATGATGTCGTCCGACAGCCAGGCGATGGGCCGGCTCGGCGAGGTCATCATCCGGACCTGGCAGACCGCCGACAAGATGAAGAAGCAGCGCGGGCGCCTCAAGGAAGACAAGAGCGACAACGACAACATGCGCGCGCGCCGCTACGTCGCCAAGTACACCATCAATCCGGCGATCGCGCACGGCGTGTCGAAGCACATCGGCTCGGTGGAGAAGGGCAAGCTCGCCGACCTGGTGCTGTGGACGCCGGCGTTCTTCGGCGTGAAGCCGGACTGCATCATCAAGGGCGGCACCATCGTGGCGGCGCCGATGGGCGATCCCAACGCCTCAATCCCGACGCCGCAGCCGGTGCACTACCGGCCGATGTTCGGCGCGTTCGGCAAGGCGCTGACCGCGTCGTCGCTGGTGTTCGTCTCCAAGGCCGCGGTGAAGGCGAAGCTCGGCGACAGGCTCGGTGTGGAGAAAACGCTGGTCGCGGTCGAGCACACGCGCGACATCGGAAAGAAGAACATGATCCACAACAGCGCGACGCCGAATATCGAGATCGACGCGGAAACTTACGAAGTCCGTGCCGACGGCGAATTGCTCACCTGCGCGCCCGCCGAAGTGCTGCCGATGGCGCAACGGTATTTCCTGTTTTGATTCCAGCTGTCGTCCCCGCGAAAGCGGGGACCCCAGTCAACACAGAGGTTACTGGATGCCCCGCTTTCGCGGAGCATGACAATCGAGAATTCGGCCGGCATGACAACCGAGTGAAACTTCCATCACCCCAACACGCTCCCCGAGCCCTTGCTGCCCTGGCCTTCGCCCAGCACGACGGTGTCGTAGTTCGCGAGGATTTTCGACGTCAGCGCGCCATCCTTGAGCTGTTCCGGCGAGAGCGCCTTCATCGCCGCCATCATGCCCTCCAGGCCGGGAGGCGAGTACACCATCAGCATGCGCATGCCTTCCTTGGAGCCGACCTTGTGCGGCGTGCCGGGCGGGATGTTGACGCAGGCGCCCTTCTTGGCGTGGAACACCTCGTCGCCGAGCTGGAATTCGCCGGAGCCGTCGACCACGTAGCAGACCTGGAACGACTTGACGTGCATGTGGAGCCGCGACTCGAAGCCGGGCTTGCAGATCTCGTCGAATATCTCGTAGGTGCCGTCGGTGTCGGCGGCGGTGACCTTGCAGGTCGCGGTGTTGGCGCGCGCGTAGACGTTGCCTTCGCCGGCGGCTGAATATTTGGGTTTGGGCGTGGTAGGCTGCGGCATGATGATCTCCTGGAATTCCTCCGGTGCATTATGGGCGCCGGCGCATGACCCGAAAAGTGGGTATCGGTTTTCGGACAAGATCATGCGCCCATGAAAAGTGCGAGGTCCCTGTGAAGCGCGGCTGGGCGATCTGCCGGGCGGGCAACTGGAACCCCGCGATGGCGGTCGACCAGGTGCTGCTCGATTCCGGTGACCGGCATCGCCGCCGCATCGTGCTGACCGGCGAGAAAGGTCCGTTCCTGCTCGATCTCGATGAGCCGGTGGCGCTTCGCAACGGCGACGGCATCGTGCTGGATGACGGGTCGATCGTCATGATCGCCAGCCAGGCTGAGCAGCTCGCCGAGATCGCCGCGCGGACGCCGCTCGCGCTGGTGCAGCTTGCCTGGCACCTCGGCAACCGCCACACCGACGTGCAGATCGCCGGCAACACGCTGCGCATCCGGCGCGATCATGTGCTGGAGCAGATGGTCGTCGGGCTCGGCGCAAGCGTGACGTCGATCGAGGCGCCGTTCGATCCGGAGAGCGGTGCGCCGGCGCATGGACACGATCACGGCCATGACCACGAGCATGGTCACGATCACGAGCACGATCATGGCTCGTAAGAAGAAGGTTGCGCTGCTGCGACAGAAGGGCCGCCTCGTGGTGCGAGACGCGGCGCTGCGCAGCGCTCCTCACCATGAGGCGAAGCAACAGGGGCGCCAAGAGTCCGCCGCGCTCTATCGCCTGATGGCATGGCTGTCGCCGGCCTATCCGGTCGGCGCGTTCTCCTATTCCAGCGGGCTCGAATGGGCGATTGAGGCCAGCGACATCAGGGATGCCGAGAGCTTGCGGCGGTGGCTTGCCGTCGTGATCGGCGAGGGCGGCGCATTCTGCGACGCGGTGTTCCTCGTCCATGCACACCGTGCGATTGCCGGCAACAACGACAAGGCGCTGCACGACGTTGCCGAGCTGGCCGCCGCGTTCGCGCCCTCGAAGGAGCGGCACCTCGAAACCACCGCGCAGGGCCGCGCCTTTGTCGAGGCGACCCGCGCGGCCTGGCCGTGCGCCGCGCTCGACCGCCTCACCAAAATCTGGGACGGCGCAGTCGCCTATCCCGTCGCGGTCGGCGTCGCGGCGGCCGGCCACGGCATCGCGCTCGATGCGGCGCTCAACGCCTATCTTCATGCCGTCACCGCCAATCTGATCTCGGCCGGCGTGCGGCTCATTCCCTTGGGGCAAACGGAAGGGCAGCGCTTGCTGGCCGCGCTCGAGCCGGTCGCAGCGGCGACGACGCTGCGCGCGCTCAGCAGCAAACTCGACGACGTCGGCGGCGCCGCGTTCCGCGCCGACATCGCCAGCATGAAACACGAGACGCAGTACACGAGGTTGTTCCGCACATGAGCGCACCGCATCACGGGCCGCTGCGCGTCGGCGTCGGCGGGCCGGTCGGCTCCGGCAAGACCGCGCTGATGGACGCGCTGTGCAAGCGGCTGCGCGACCGCTTCGAGATCGCGGCGATCACCAACGACATCTACACCAAGTGGGACGCCGAATACCTGGTGCGCTCCGGCGCGCTTGCGGCGGAGCGCATCGCCGGCGTCGAGACCGGCGGCTGCCCGCACACCGCGATCCGCGAGGACGCCTCGATCAACCTCGCCGCGATCGCCGACATGCGGAAGAAGTTCCCCGGGCTCGACCTGGTGCTGATCGAATCCGGCGGCGACAACCTCGCGGCGACGTTCTCGCCGGAGCTTGCCGACCTCACCATCTACGTGATCGACGTCGCGGCCGGCGACAAGATCCCGTCGAAGGGCGGGCCCGGCATCACGCGCAGCGATCTGCTCGTCATCAACAAGGTCGACCTCGCGCCGCACGTCGGCGCCTCGCTCGAGGTGATGCAGCGCGACGCCAAGAAGATGCGCGGCGCGCGGCCGTTCGTGATGACGAATTTGCGCAGCGGCGACGGCGTCGCGGACATCGCGAAGTTCATCGAGGAGAAGGGCGGGCTGGGGGCGTAGCTTGGCTGCGCCGTCACACCGCTCGCCTTCGTCTCCGCATTCTCCGCTGTCATCCCCGCGAAAGCGGGGATCCAGCAGCCACGTGTGTTTACTGGGTCCCCGCTTTCGCGGGGACGACAACTGAAGTTGTTGCGTCACGTCGCGCCTCCTTGCCTTCCAGACATGCTTGATCGTTCTCGGCCCTCGCGTTCTTCGCGGGACCTTCCAAATTTCCCCTCCGACCGAGGGGAGAGGCGCGCCAAGTAGCGCTGCCTTTGTCTCAAGTGCAAGCTCTCATCGGAGAGCGTGGCGCCACCTGGCGCGCCACCGGAGACTCCTTCATCTCCGGCTCACTTGCAGCGATTTCGTGCGGGGCGTTACGCTTGTCCGCACTGACCTCGGGCCGCGCTTGCGAGCCCTGACCTTCGGCCCGGGCCGTCCAGCAGGCTCCCTGCGCACGGGTCTTAGTGCCCGTAGGGCGGGGCCCCGAGGCCTCCCGGGAGCCTGGCTGACGAAGCCAAAAGGCAAGTCCGCCGATCAGTAGATAATCCTGCGCGTTTTGGCTGCTCTCGTCTAAGAAAACCTCCATGAAGTGGTTTTCTTCCGTAGAGGGTGGTTGCGGCAACATGATCAAGCCAGCGAGCGTAGGATAGTTTGGGCGAAGCGAAACCCATCATGCATCGGCAGGGCACGTTGGGTTTCGCTGCGTTAACCCACCCTACGAACATTGGCGTTATCTCTTTCCCGTAAACACCGGCTTGCGTTTGCCCAGAAACGCCTTCACGCCCTCCGCATAATCCGGATGGGAGCCGGCCTCGCGCTGCAATTTTCGTTCAAGGTCGAGCTGCGTCGAAAGATCGTTGTCCTCCGCCGCGTCGAACGCCCGCTTGATCTGCGCCAAGCCATAGGTCGGCTGCGTCGCAAAATGCGCGCACAGCGTTTCCGCTTCGCTCATCAGCGCCGCGTCGTCGACCACCTTCCAGATCAATCCCCATTGCTCCGCCGTCTCGGCGGAGATCGGCTCGGCGAGCAGCGCGAGGCCGCGGGCGCGCGCCTGGCCGACCAGGCGCGGCAGCAGCCAGGTGCCGCCGGCATCGGGAATGATCCCCAAGCGCGCAAACGGTTGCAGGAACGACGCCGAGCGCGCGGCGATCAGGATGTCGCAGCCGAGCGCGATGTTGCAGCTCGCGCCGGCGGCGATGCCGTTCACCGCGCAGACCACGGGGAAGGGCAGCGCGCGCAGCTTGAGCACGAGAGGATTGTAGTATTTCTCCAGCGCCTCGCCGGGGATCACCACGTCGCCGGCCGCGGTGACGCGCTCGTTCAGGTCCTGTCCGGTCGAGAAGGCGCGGCCGGTGCCGGTGATCAGCAGTGCGCGGCACGTCTTGTCCGCTTCGGCGCCGGCGATCTCGCGCGCCAGCACCTGATGCATCGGGATGGTGAAGGCGTTGAGCCGCGCCGGCCGGTTGAGCGTGACGATGCGGTAGCCGTCGCGCTTCTCCACCAGGATCGGACTTTCGTCCAAGCTAGCGTCCATGGCGTTTGGCATGCCTTTGCCCTCCTTGGGCGGCAATCCGCCGCACGGCGGAAACCCAAGTTATTGCAGTATGTTACGACGAACCTGTCAATCGGGCCGCGGCCGCCTGCGGAACGGCGCGCTCGGCACGGCATTGAGGCTGTTCGCGGGTGCCATCATCGGCGATGATGGATCCAAGCGAAAACGAGATCCGCAGTCTTCGCCGCTGGCGACGGGTTGCGCTTCAAACAAACTGCTCCAGGGAGGAATGACGATGACCAAACGTGCCTTGACCTGCACCGTGTCCGCGATGGCGCTGGCCATTGGCCTCGCCGGCGTGCAGACCGCCGACGCGCAGCAGCGCAAGTCGCTGCGCTGGACCACCTCGCAGGTCGGCTCCTACGGCTACACGATCGCCGCCTCGATGGCGAAGATCCTCGAGCAGGCGCTGGACGGCGAATACACCGTCACGGTGGCGCCCTACGCGACGCCGACCGTCGCCATGAAGGCGGTGATGGATGGCAACGGCGAGCTCGCCTACACGGCCGACATCGGCATTGCCGATTTCCTGGCGCGCACCGGCGGCTTCAAGGACTACAAGCCGCAGAGGCCGGAGATCGTCCACACATGGTACGCCTATCCGATGGAATCGCTGATGGCGACCACGGCGAAGAACGCGGCCGGCATGAAGTGCTGGAAGGACTTCAGCGGCAAACCGGTGTTCTTCACCCCGGCGGGCTTCATGAACTGGCTGAACTTCCAGCGCATCTTCAAGGCGCTCAACTATGACTTCAAGCACGTGCAGATCGACGTCAAAGCGAACGCCGACGCGCTCGACGCCGGCACCATCGTTGGCTCGGTCGCGTACACCACGTCGGGCTCGCAGCTCTCGTCTTACTGGAAGGAGACCGAGATCCGCACCGAGGTGAAGGTGATCAATCCTTGCCCGGACGAGGTCGCCGCGCTGCAAAAGGCAGGCCTCGCAGTGGTGGACGTCGATGCCAAAGGCGCGTTCGCCAAGGACGTTGGACCGAAGACGCTTCAAGGCGTGCCGATCCTGTTTGCCTATCACGCCCGCGCCGATATGCCGGAAGCCACCGTCTACAAGATGGTCAAGGCTTTCTATGACAAGAAGGACGAACTGGTGAAGATCGACGCGGGCTTCTCCACCATGGCGAAGGACTTCGTCGGCTTGCAGGCAAAAGGCATCAACGCCAATCCGGGTATGGCCGTGCATCCGGGCCTCGCCAAGTTCCTCAAGGAACAGAAGGCCTGGGATGACAAGTGGAAGGTATCCGGCAGCGCGAGCTGATCGGTTGAGCTGACACGGGGCGGGGACCGTCGCGCTGGCGCTGGTTCCCGCCCCGGTGTATTTCAAAGCGGGGGATGATCGCGCCGGCGGGGGCGCGAAGCAGGCTTTGCGAGGGGAACCATGGCGAGCGAAGCGATCAAGAAATTCGCCACGCTCAGAAATCTGATTTTCGTACTGGCGACGATCCAGCTCGTCTGGCTGGTCTGGTTCTTCTACACTGGCAAGGGCGGCGGCCAGGAGCTGGTCGCGCACGTCATGTCGATCGCGCTGGCGCTGCAAATCCTGTTCATGTTCGAGGAGAAAGATCTCTATCCCGCGCTGCCGCGGGTGGTGAACCAGTTGATCGTTGCAGTCTATCTCGGCATCTGCGTCTATTCGTTCGCCTATTTTTTCGTCCACTTTGAGCGCATCGCGATCTACGCGCAGGGCTCCTACACGCAGGGCGACTTCATCCTCGGTCTGCTGGTGTTCCTGCTGGTGATGGAGCTCACGAGGCTCGCGCATCCGATCCTGTTCTGGACCAACATCGTCCTCGTCGTCTACACGCTGTGGGGTTATCTCTCCCCGATCGATTTCTTCTGGCATCCCGGCACGACGTTCATCCGCGTCGTCTCGTCGAGCACGTATGAGCTGTCGACCGGTATCTACGGCACCTACGGCCAGCTCGCGCTGACCTTGATCGCGGCGTTCCTCATGTTGGCCGGCGTCGCCAACGGCTTCAACGCGCAGAACTGCATGATCAACGTGGTGCGGCTGGTCGCCCGGTCGCGCCGGCTGATCCCGCAAACCGCGGTGGTCGGTTCGAGCATGATCGGGTTGATCAGCGGTTCGGGCTCGGCCAACGCCGCCGTGGTCGGCACCATCACCATCCCGCTGATGATGCGTTACGGCGTGCCCGGCACGTTTGCCGCGGCGGTCGAGACCGCGGCCTCGATGGGCGGCCTGATTGATCCGCCGATGATGGGCGCGGCCGCCTTCTTGATGGCGGAGTTCCTCGGCGTGCCCTACTGGGACGTCGTGATTCGCGGCTTCGCGCTCGCCTTTATCTATTACATCTCGATCGGCGCCGCGGTGTATCTGCTCTGCGTGCGCCTGCTGCCGGATGATCCGATCGACAAGCCGCAGGTGCCGCTCTACGATAAAATCTCGACCGCGATCTTCTTCACCTCGGTGCTCTATCTCGTTTATTTGATGGGCTACGTTGGCAAGGGCGAATTGCTCGCCGCGCTCTACACCGCGATGTTCATGCTCGCGCCGCTGATCGGCATTTTCCTGTATTTCAAGCACGTGCTGAAGGAGCCCAAGCTTCAGCATGAGACGCTGTTCGGCAGTCTGCGGCGCGGCATCGAAACGCACGCCGAGATGTCGTCGTACCTGACGCTGTTGCTGGCCACGTTGGGCATCATGATCGGCCTGTTCACCGTCACCGGATTCATCAACCGGATGGGTGGGATGCTGATCGACCTCGGCTCCTGGAACATCATCGCCATGATCGGCATGGCCTGGGTGTTCGGCTGGCTTGCGGGCACCGGGCTGCCGCCGACCGCCACCTACATCATCGGCGCCGTGGTCATCGTGCCGCCGATGCGCGAGCTCGGCATCAATCCGTGGGTCGCGCACTTCTTCGTCTTCTTCCTGTCGGTGTGGGGCGAGCTGTCGCCTCCGACTTCGCTCACCGCCGCGGTCTCCGCGCGGATCGCCAATGCGTCGTTCATGCGAACCATGTGGGAGGCGCTCAAGATCTGCGCGCCGATCACGCTGATGACGTTTGCGATCTTCACCCGCCACAATCTGGTGACGAACCCCGGCTGGCTGATGATCGCCGACATGTTCCTGGTGCTGGTGGGCACGCTCGGCGCATCTTTTGCGATGTTCGGGCGCTGTTATCCCGGGGCAGCCGTGGATATCGTGTTGCGCTGCCTGTTCGCCGTGCTGGCGTTCGCGGTGTTGTTCGTTCCCGACATCAAGATGTCGGTTTCATTCGCCGTGGTGCTGGTCATCGCCCTCGCCGGCGGCATCTGGCAGCACCGCAAGATCGCACCGCCGAAGAAATACGCGCTGACGCCGCAACAGAACGCCTCGACTGGCGATCTCGCTCCGGTGCTGGCCGAAGCCAAGCGCGACATCGGCTAGTTAGCGTATAGTGCTGCGAATGAGCACGTCAGCCCGCGACCGCCTGGAACAATCGCTTGCTCGCATCGCCGAGCCGAAGGGCGAGGGGGCGCGCGCCTGCCTCACCGTCTATGCCGACATGGCACGCGCCGCCGCGGACGCAGCCGATGCTCGCGCCAAGGCCGGGCAATCGCTGGGTCCGCTCGACGGCGCGATTCTCAGCATCAAGGACCTGTTCGACGTCAAAGGCGAGGTGACGCGCGCGGGCTCGCGCGTGGTCGCGGAGGAGGGCAGGCCCGCCCCGGCGGATGCGCCGGTGGTAACGCGGCTGCGTGCGGCGGGCGCGGTGATCGCCGCCAAGACCAATATGAGCGAGTTCGCGTTCTCCGGCGTCGGCGCCAATCCGCATTTCGGCACGCCCGGCAATCCGTTCGACCGCGCGCGGGTGCCGGGCGGCTCGACCTCGGGCGGCGGCGTCGCGGTGGCTGACGGCCTGTGCGAGATCGCGATCGGCAGCGACACCGGGGGCTCGACCCGCATTCCCGCCGCGCTGTGCGGCGTCGTCGGCTGGAAACCGAGCCGCCAGCGCGTGCCGACCGAGGGCGCGTTTCCGCTGTCGTTCACGTTGGACTCGATCGGGCCGCTGGCGAAGAGCGTCGCCGAATGCGCCGCCGCCGACGCGGTGATGGCGGGCGACAAGCCGCAGATGTTGCAGCCGGCTTCGCTTGCCGGCCTGCGCCTCGGCGTCGTGCAGGGCATGCCGTTCGAGAGCATCGACGATACGGTCGCAAAAGCCTGGGAGGGTGCGATTGCGGCACTCGGCCCGGCGGGCGCCAAGCTCAGCGACGAAACCGTCGCGCTCATCCCCGACATGATCGCCTGCAATGCCAAAGGCGGCTTCGCGCCGACCGAGGCGTTCTCGATCCATCGCGACCGGCTCAAGCGCCGCGGCCGCGACGTCGACCAGAACATCCGCGCCCGCATCGAGCGCGGCGGCACCGTGAGCGCGGCGGACTACATCGACATGGCGCAGGAGCGGGCGCGGCTCGTCCGTGCCATGGACGCCCGCATGGCCGGGCTCGATGCGCTGATCCTGCCGACGACGCCGATCGTCGCGCCGCGACTCGACGAGGTCGCGACCCTCGAGAGCTTCGGCCAGAAAAACATGCTGCTGCTGCGCAACACGTCGATGATGAATTTCTTCGACCTTTGCGCGATCTCGCTGCCATTGCCCCGTGGACAAGGCCTGTCGGCGGGCTTGATGGTGGTTGCGCGAAACGGCCAGGATGACCACCTGTTCCGTGTCGCCGCGGCCGTTGAGCGGCTGTTCGCTTGAGGCGATAGCGCTGGAGGCCATCCATGGGCCCGTTTCCGCACGACGCACCGCCCGCCGGCATTTCCGAATCCAATCCCATGGGCACCGATGGAATGCAGTTCGTCGAATATGCCCATCCCCAGCCGCAGAAGCTCAAGGCGCTGTTCGCCACCATGGGATTCACGGAGGTCGCGAGGCATCGCTCGAAAGACGTGACGCTGTGGCGGCAGGGCCTGGTCAACTTCGTCGTCAACGCCGAGCCGGATTCGTTTGCGCAGCGCTTCGCCGCGCTGCATGGGCCGTGCGCCTGCGCCATGGCGTTCCGGGTGTCCGACGCGAAGCACGCCTACGAGCGTGCGCTGTCGCTCGGCGCGGAGCCTGGCGAGATCAAGGTCGGTCCGATGGAGCTTTCCATTCCGGCGATCAAGGGGATCGGCGGCTCGCTGCTTTATTTCGTCGACCGCTACGGTGACAACGGCTCGATCTGGGACGTCGACTTCCGCTGGACCGGCGAGCGCGACCCGAAGCCTTCGGGCGTCGGCCTGCATTACATCGATCATCTCACCCACAACGTGCAGCGCGGCCGGATGGATCACTGGGCGGGCTTTTATGAGAAGCTTTTCAACTTCAAGCAGATTCGCTTCTTCAACATCGAAGGCAAGCTGACCGGACTGATCTCGCGGGCGATGACGTCGCCGTGCGGCAAGATCCGCATCCCGATCAACGAGTCGCTCGACGACAAGTCGCAGATCGAGGAGTACCTGAAGGAGTATCACGGCGAGGGCATCCAGCATGTCGCGATGGGCGCGCGCGACATTTATGAGTCGGTCGGAAAGCTCCGCGCCAACGGGATGTCGTTCATGCCGCCGCCGCCCGCCACTTACTACGAGAAAGTCGAAGCGCGTCTGCCCGGTCACGGCGAGCCGGTCGAAGCGTTGCGGCAGTCCGGCATCCTGATCGACGGCGAGGGCGTGGTGAACGGCGGGCGTACCAAGGTGCTGCTGCAGATATTCTCCGCGACCGTGCTGGGACCGATCTTCTTCGAGTTCATCCAGCGCAAGGGCGACGAGGGCTTCGGCGAGGGCAACTTCCGGGCTCTGTTCGA